>Ga0308165_1004305_pt1 | contig 14209 bp, 19 predicted proteins | sample PhyWR2_FD_201032 | JGI IMG/M metagenome (GOLD analysis project Ga0308165, IMG submission 201032) | Phyllosphere microbial communities from UC Gill Tract Community Farm, Albany, California, United States - DLSLW.R2 | ecosystem: Host-associated > Plants > Phyllosphere > Unclassified | place: USA...
AAGAAGTATGGCGGTATGGAGGTGCCCGAGGTTAAGCGCCTGAAGTCGCTTGAGGAAGAGAACGCCCGCCTCAAGAAGCTGCTCGCTGAAGCCATGCTGGATAAGGAGGCGCTTCAGGTGGCTCTGGGGCGAAAGTACTGACGACAGACCAGAAGCGGGAAGCTGTGGTGTTGATGTGTGATGCGACCGGTCTGTCGCAACGTCGTGCCTGCAGGCTTACAGGTTTGTCCCTGTCGACCTGCCGCTATGAGGCTCAGCGACCGGCTGCTGATGCGCATTTATCAGGGCGTATCACTGAGCTGGCACTGGAGCGCAGGCGTTTTGGCTACCGACGCATCTGGCAGTTACTGCGCCGTGAAGGCCTTCATGTTAATCACAAGCGCGTGTACCGCCTTTACCACCTTAACGGGCTGGGCGTAAAACGCAGACGACGTCGTAAAGGGCTGGCAACAGAACGTCTGCCGCTGCTCCGCCCGGAGGCGCCCAACCTGACCTGGTCGATGGATTTTGTCATGGACGCGCTGGCCACCGGTCGCAGGATCAAGTGCCTGACCTGCGTGGACGACTTCACGAAGGAGTGTCTGACGATTACCGCCGCATTCGGGATTTCAGGCGTTCAGGTCACGCGAATTCTGGACAGCATTGCACTGTTTCGCGGCTATCCGGCGACGATAAGAACGGACCAGGGGCCGGAGTTTACCTGCAGAGCACTTGACCAGTGGGCTTATGAGCATGGGGTGGAGCTGCGGCTTATCCAGCCGGGCAAGCCAACACAGAACGGATTTATTGAAAGTTTTAACGGACGATTCAGGGATGAGTGCCTCAATGAGCACTGGTTCAGCGATATAGTTCACGCCAGGAAAACGATTAATGACTGGCGGCAGGATTATAACGAGTGTCGTCCACATTCATCGCTGAACTACCAGACTCCGGCTGAATTTGCAGCGGACTGGCGAAACGGGAAATATGAAGAAAAACCAACCGACATTACTAACTGAAGGTTGTATCTAATCCTGGGGGCAGGTCAATGATGCTATCTATCCTCTTTCATCCTCTCTGATTTAAAAGTTATCAACATATACATAGCTAGATCCAATAATACGATCCTATTGAAGATCCTAAATGGATCCATACAGTCCCAAACAGATCCCAGATCGCTACAGGCCACGCCAGACAAGGCATACAGAAGATTTGGGTGTGTCACATTATGCAGTAAGTGTGTCACAACATGTGATTAGTGTGCCATACCATGATCAAAGTGGGTGACATCATGCTCTTGGTGTGTCATAACATGCAAAATGGTGTGTCGTAGCATGTGAAATACCGAACTATCCACCCTTTGTGGATAACCTTGAATGGATTCCAACTTAAGTGGCATAACTATATGACTGATAACAATTTTATCCCCTCTCAAATTACAAATGAAGGAGAGGTACATCAATTAACAGTCACAAGTAATTCTTCAGTTCAACCAGCTATTCTACTGCGCCTGGGTGTCTTTGTTCCTGGCAGCAGAGCAATACCCAAGGGGCAGAAGTCCGGTATTGATGTTTCTTCGTCATTTTCTCAGCTTGAATTCGCCCGTAAGGAAGGTTATGACGAAGTCAGGATCTTTGGTGAGCGACTTAACATATCAACGGACTTTAGTGTCTGGATGGGCATTATTGGTGCCTTCAGTAAATACGGTTTGAAATCGAACACTATCGAGCTGCCTTTCACTGAGTTCGCCGCATTGTGTCAGTACGACTCACGTCAGTTTAACAAGCGCCTGCGTGACACCATCTTCGATGCACTTACTAGGATCGGTACCAAGACAGTTCAGTTTAACAGCAAGAAAACTGGAGATAAATTTTTCACTCAGCTTCTTAAGAGCGGTAAGTACACCAGAGAATCCGATACGATCACGCTTCAAGCCGATGAGCGTTTGCATGAGCTGTATCAGATCGACTACAACATCCTTCTGCGTAAACGTCCTTATCATATGCTTAAAGGTAAAGAGGTTGCTCAGACGCTCTATACCTATATCGCCAGTCTGCCTGATAACCCTGCCCCAATCCGGTTTGATCGCATCATCGAACGTTTAAATCTGACCTCTCCAGTAAAGGAGCAGAACCGGCTGATCAAGGCTGCACTTAAGCAACTACAAGATATTGGCTACATTGAATATTCTATTGTGAAAGATGGGCGAACTCTAACGGTGTTGATTCATAAGCGAAACAAAAAACTCAAAGAATTGGCATCATAGAAGGTGGGTCGCATTATGCAGGATATTCAGCATTGGCGGGTCGTATCATGATTTTAGGTGTGTCATAACATGTTATCGTGGCACAGTTGCGTTTGAGCGTATTTTGTTAGGCTAATTTTTGAGCAGCAGGGGTATCTTTACATGCTGTGACACACCTTTTGCATATCGCTGCCCACCTTTAACATGTTCCAACCCACCTTTTTGAGGTCCTTTAACGATCTTTTTTCATAGCATGTTACAACACACCTTATGCATGCTATGACCCACCTTTATGATTAATGCGTTCACAGAACGCGCTTCTCGATACGTATAAGTGACCATAAAAATAGCTCACATCTGATCTGATGCATATCAAGAAATTGGACTTAACAAGTGACCCCGGGATACCTCGTCTTTTTAAGGCAGTGAGTGCTAATTATTCGATACATCGTATGTCGAGCTTATGAAAAGACCAATCTGAACGTACCAAAGATGCCCTGTCTTTTGAGGGGGTTGATAGTTAGCTATGGCCTCCTGAACGTAAAACCATCGTAGTCACCTCATTTTATTGAAGGATTCTGTTTAATAAGTTATCAACTTTGCAAAATTTGATGTGCTTTGCACTTTTCTAGATGGTTTGCATGTTTTATGTTGCTTTGCTTGTTTTCTCAAGATTTAATAGAATGATGCAAAGTTAATTGAAAGGAACTTCATATGGGATTAATGGATACGCTAAATCAATGCATTACCGCTGGTCATGAGATGACGAAAGCCATCGCTATCGCTCAATTTAATGATGATAGCCCTGAAGCAAGGAAAATCACCCGGCGGTGGCGAGTTGGTGAAGCTGCCGATCTGATCGGTGTGTCATCCCAGGCTATTCGTGACGCTGAAAAAGCAGGGCGCTTGCCTCATCCAGATATGGAATTACGAGGGCGCGTAGAGCAGCGCGTTGGCTATACCATTGAACAAATAAATCATATGCGAGATGTGTTTGGTACCCGTCTCCGTCGTCCTGATGAAAGCCTGCCTCCGGTTATTGGTGTTGCAGCTCATAAAGGTGGGGTTTATAAAACATCTGTCTCCGTTCATCTTGCTCAGGATCTGGCTTTGAAAGGGCTTCGTGTACTGTTAGTTGAAGGTAACGATCCGCAAGGTACGGCATCGATGTATCACGGTTGGGTTCCCGATTTACATATTCACTCTGAAGATACGCTCCTCCCCTTTTATCTCGGTGAACGAGATGATGCTTTATATGCCATAAAACCAACCTGCTGGCCTGGTCTGGATATTATTCCTTCGTGTCTCGCATTGCATCGTATTGAAACTGAGCTTATGGGGCGTTACGACGATGGTAAGCTGCCGACAGACCCTCATATGATGCTAAGACTAGCCATCGAAACGGTTGCGCATGATTATGATGTGGTTGTCATTGATAGTGCTCCTAACCTTGGTATCGGCACAATCAACGTTGTTTGTGCTGCTGACGTATTGTTAGTCCCTACTCCCGCTGAACTCTTTGACTATACCTCTGCTCTTCAGTTTTTCGACATGCTCAGGGATCTGCTGAAGAACGTGGACCTTAAGGGCTTCGAGCCAGATGTCAGGATCTTGCTTACTAAATATAACAATAATAATGGTTCCCAGTCGCCCTGGATGGAAGAGCAAATTAGGGATGCATGGGGAAGCATGGTTCTTAAGAACGTAGTACGTGAAACGGATGAAGTGGGTAAAGGACAGATCCGAATGAGAACAGTGTTCGAACAAGCCATAGATCAGCGTTCTTCTACTGGAGCATGGAGGAATGCACTCGCAATTTGGGAGCCGGTTTGTAATGAAATATTTGATCGTCTCATTAAACCACGTTGGGAGATCCGTTAATGAAACGTGCACCTATTATTCCTAAATCTAATCCTTTAGTCGCTCCTGCAACTACTGCAACAGCTCCAGCTGCTCCTATGGTTGATACGCTCATTGCTCGAGTGGGCGCTATGGCAAAGGGTAATACTATTACCCTTCCCGTGTGTGGCCGAGATGTAAAGTTTGTTCTTGAAACTATACCAGGTGTAGATGTAGCAAACTCTACAAAGGTCTGGGCTGGTAATGAACGTGATCAGGCATTTTTAACAGAGGAGGCATTGGACGATCTCATACCATCGTTCTTACTAACTGGCCAACAAAATCCGGCTTTTGGTCGTAAGGTCGGGGGACATATAGAGGTTGCCGATGGTAGCCGCCGTCGCATGTCTGCCATTCTTACATCAACTGAGTATCGCATACTCGTCGGTGCCCTTGATGACGAACAGATGGATGCTTTATGCAAGCTTGGAAACGATTATAGACCGACAAGTGCTTATGAAAGAGGTAAGCGATATTCTCAGCGATTAGAAAATGAATTTAATGGGAATATTTCTGCTCTGGCTGACGCTGAAAATATTTCAAGGAAAATCATAACCAGATGCATCAGTTCCTCTAAGTTACCAAGAGATGTCATCGCCCTTTTCTCTCATCCAGGCGAGCTTTCTGCCAGAGCTGGTGAAAATTTACAGAAAATTTTTGCTGATAACGAGGCTCGTTTACTCGAAGGGGCTTATGAACTTTCAGAAAAAAGAAAGGCAGGTGTGGTACTTGAGGCTGATGAAATAATCCATTTTCTTACAGCCTTACTAAAAGATCCCAGCAAAAAATTAAATCAGACCCCTGAAAAGCGCGTTTTCATTCCGGGAGCATCAGCGCAGTATAAAGGCAATAAATTAATCATTAGCCTAGATCGCTCTAAGCTTTCAGAAAAAGACATTGGGAAGTTTGAAGAAATGCTTGAGCATTTGGCTATTAAGTAAAAAAGTAATTATTCATAACTATCTTTCTAATTTACGATCCTCATGACCGTGGTCCCAACCACTTAACTGGGACCATGGTCCCAACCACCCAACTGGGACCGTGGTCCCAACCACTCAACTGGGACCGTGGTCCCAACCACCCAACTGGGACCGTGGTCCTAACCACTCAACTGGGACTGTGGTACCAACCTATAGTCAGTCAAGCATTTGTATGGGTATTTTCTAGCTAAGGCGCGTAAGTAATGTTTGTTAGTTCGTCTCTTTGGTGCTTACTCGCTCACTCGCGGGCTTCGCCCCGTCGTTCGGCTGCGGCGAGCACTGCTAGCTCACTCTTAAAGGCGAAATTTAACTAATCCTTGCTATCGGGATATCTTTCCAGCGAGTGGTGTACGCAGGGGACAGCATATCGCGTTTCATCTGCCAGGATGGTGCAATGCCTCGTCCGGCAAACCAGACATGGCCCAGGCCAGAATGATTAATACCATCGAGAACCTTCATCAGTTCTGCGCTATGAGGTCGGGGCGGACGTTCGTCGAACAGCTGCAGCTGTGACACGCCGGAACTTGTGAAGTCATTCAGCATCACACCGGCTTTGGCATACCGGTGGCCATCCTTCCAGATACGCTCCAGCGCCGTTGTGGCGGCCGCAATGATGTCCCGGGTATCCTGAGTGGGCGTAAGCAGTTTCTCCGTAGCCACGTTGCCGTAGTAAGGCTCTTTAACGGTAAACGGAGACGTTTTGATAAAGACAGAAATATGCCGGCAGAACTGGTGTTCCCCCCGGAGCTTCTCCGCCGCCCGTTCCGCATACTGGCAAATGGCCTGGCGGAGCGAATCCGCTTCCGTGATTTTCTCGCCAAAACTGCGACTGCAGACAATTTGCTGTTTGGTGGGAGGGGCTTCCTCGAGGGCTATACAGCTCTCACCGTTCAGCTCACGTACCGTTCTTTCCTGCACAACAGAGAAATTTTTACGCACAAAGGTCGGGTTCGTCAGAGCCAGATCCAGCGCCGTCCTGATTCCCAGAACATGCAGCTTTTTCGCAATACGGTTTCCGACGCCCCAGATCTCTTCCACAGGCTGCAGGGAGAGCAATTTCCGCGTTCTGGCCGGATTACCCGGGGTCAGGGCCAGTACGCCCCTGAACTGTTTCCATTCCTTTGAGGCCCACTGAGCAGATTTGGCCAGCGTTTTAGTGGGACCCATACCGACGCCGATCGTCAGCCGGGTGCAGTCATAAACGTGCCCACGCAGTTGCCGACCGAAATCTTCCAGGTTATTGTATTTATTTATTCCATTGATATCTAAGAACATTTCATCAATTGAGTATTGTTCCACGCGAGGTGCCAGTTCCTCGAGACAGCTCATTACGCGGGCCGACATTGAAGCGTAAAGCTCGTAATTACTCGAGAACGCGTAAATTTTCTCCGGATAGCTTTCGTTTTTCATCTGGAACCACGGGGTACCCATACGCACGTATTTTTTACTCTCCGCGCTGCGGGCGATTACGCAGCCGTCGTTATTGCTGAGCACCACAACAGGCTTACCCTTCAGGTCCGGGCGAAATACCCGCTCGCAGCTGGCGTAGAAGCTGTTCACATCAGCGAGGGCAAACATCAGTACATCTCCCGTGTCCGGTGGATGATGTGGGTCACCACGCCGAAAATTTCCAGCTCATTGGGGTCGGGGTAGATAGGTGCCCAGCCGGCGTTCATAGGCTGCAGAATCAGTCTCGGCCTCAGCAGCAGGCGCTTCACGGTAAATTCACCCTGCAGGCTGGCCACAACAATATCGCCGTGCTGAGGTTTTTCCGCGCAGTCGACGACCAGAAGATCCCCGTTAAACAGGCTACCATCTGACATGCTGTCGCCGCTCGCGCGCAGATAGTAGGTCGCACTCGGATGACGAATGCAGTAGTCATGCAAATCCAGATCTGACTCAACGTAATCCTGGGCCGGGCTGGGAAATCCGCAGCTGGCCAGATCTGAAAAAAAAGGATGCGTTTGCGGCGGAATCTCTTTCCCCGGCCTAAGCAACTGTAACTTCATGTATCCCTCACGACTTTAATTATACTGTTTTTATATACAGTAGTATTTTTACCGTAAGCGATCAACTTCGAGCGCAGAATGCCCTTTTTTAACACATCCCACATTCACCCCTTATTATTCTCTAATTTTTCTCTAAATTATTCTTGATAAATCCCATCGCACTGTGTAAATTTCAAATTGTTCTCTTATACTTCTCAAATAAAAACCTGATTTTGTATTTGAAATTACCGTGAGGTTATATGAAAATTTTCATCGATGATGGATCAACCAACATTAAGCTGATGTGGCAGGACGGAGAAAAAGTTCATCGGGCGATCAGTCCGAACAGTTTCAAGCGTGAGTGGGCGGTTTGCTTTGGGGGCCAGCGCGTTTTTAACTATTCGCTCAATGGAGAGCACTACACCTTCGATCCCATCAGCGCCGATGCGCTGGTCACGACCAACATTGCATGGCAGTACAGTGATGTGAACGTCATTGCCGTCCACCATGCGCTGCTGCAGACCGGACTTGAACCCCGGGAGGTCGACATTGTCGTGACGCTGCCGCTCGCGGAGTATTACAACCGTGACAATCAACCCTGTGCTGAGAATATCCGGCGCAAAGAGGAAAACCTGATGCGGCCGGTCACCCTGAATGACGGACTGGCCTTCACCGTTCGCAGTGTGCGCGTCATGCCTGAGTCCATTCCGGCAGGCTTTGATGTGGTGAGCAAACTGGACGACCTTGACTCACTGCTCATTGTTGACCTGGGAGGCACCACGCTCGATATTTCACATGTCAGGGCCAAAATGCGGGGGATTTCGCGTATCTTTGGCGACTCCGGCCTGGGGGTATCACTGATGACGCAGGACGTCAGGGCGGCGATGGCAGTGGCCAGAACGCGGGGCAGCAGCTATCTTGCTGACGAACTCATCATCCACCGCGAAGACGAGAATTTTATGCGGCAGCGCATTAACGATGCCTCCAGACTGGCCGTCGTGCAGGAAGCGCTTCGCGATTCACATCACCGTCTTGTGAACCGGGTGATCGATGCCGTGAAGAGCTTTGAAAGTTATTCTCATGTTATGGTAATTGGTGGCGGTGCCGAACTCATCGCCAGTGCGGTCAGACAATTTTGTGGGGTGCGCGATGACAGGTTTTACCTGAGCGAAGATCCCCAGTTTGACCTGGTCAATGGCATGTTCGCAATTGGTTAATGAGATGGATAAACCGGACACCCGTAGAAAAATTACGTTTTACCTGAACCCCGAAAGCAACGCTGCTGAGCGCTACGTCTGCGATGAAACAGACAGGCTGCCCCAGGGTGAGCGGGGGAACGTCTGGCGTGCTGCGCTTCTGTCCGGCTTTGCCCTGAGAAAACAGGATGAAAGGCTGCCGCATCTGCTGGCAGCCCAGCTGAATGAATCGACCACGTTCGAGGAGATGGTTCTGCTGATGCAGGCGGTTTTCCCGGAAGAAATGAAATCGTTCGGCAACCGCCGACCGGCAGCGCAGACGCCAGCAAAAGGGCAGGGCAGTGCACCGCCCGCGCCCCGGGAAGATGACAATGAAACCCTGAGCAATGCCCGGGCCATGTTTGGTGGCGCGAAGGATAAATAAGGTAAATCCATTATGTCACTCGTAAAGCACCATGCTGAACGCATGATCTGCCATGTTCTGCGTGCCAGAAACGTTCCAGAGGACCAGTGGGCGGACCTCGTCAAAAAGACCGGCAGGGGAATGGTCCTGCTGGGCGTGGCGTTGGTCGTCCCGTTATTACTCGTCGATGCGATGCCCCTGCCGGTGACCATTGTGCTGCAGATCGCCTACGCCTGTCTGATGTGCCTCGGAGTTATCCTGGCCTTTGACAATAAAACGGCAAAAGGACGGTCATGATATGAACATCAACCTACAGGAAACAGTATGCGACTCGAAGAACTGAAAGATGAAGACCGAACGCTGGTTGTGGTGGCCCTGCAGGCGCTGCACCGCGAGCGGTTAACTGCATCCAATGCCGCCTTTACGTTCTGCCAGCTGGCCGGAAAAACCCCGCCTCCGGATGATATTTTTGGATTACATGAAGTGCAGGACGCGCTGCGTCGTATTGGTGCAGCTCCCGCGCGATAAGTACGGAATAAAAAAACGGCAGGAAGACACCTCATCCCTGCCGTCAAAATAAATGCTCAATTTTCCGGCGATTATAGGGTTTTAAATTGTGATGTAAATCACAATTTAACCTCAAGCAAAATTTCTCTAATTAATGCCTTATGCTGCGGATTCCTGCATACATAAAGTAGTCAAAACAGTAATCAACGAGATTATTAACGATCTGATTTACAGGTAGCAGACAGGAGCTATTGTGAGAATTTATCACGGTTCACGCGCGTTATTTGACAGCTTTGACCCTCAGTTTTTTGGTACAGGCGAAGGTACAGGATTGGCGTTCTGGTTTATTGATAATTTTGACGGTGCCGATTACCACGCTCATATGATATCGCGTCTTCCTGTTCATACTCCCAGAGTCTATACCTGCGAATTCCCTGACCATTTGCCAGTGGCAGACCTGGATGCTTCTCTTTCTTCGCAGCCAAAAATCCTGGCACGACTGAGGGACACCCTGCCAGATGAGCTGGCCATTGAACTTCCAACAGAGGACCGTCACTGGGGAACTCACCTGCTACTCAGATGGGCTGCTCTTTCCGGAAAAATAGGTGAAAACAGCGAGTTAATTGATTTGTTGTTTTCCCGCTGCGGTACTATGGGGGCACATAACATACAGGGCGGTTGCGGGAATACCCGATACAAAGGCAGATGTACGGTCATTTTTGCAGGTGCTGCGCATCATATCCGCATACTCAAAACGGAAGAGGTATGAGTTTTTCCCTTTCATCACAGTTCTGCACAATCGAAGGGTCTGCTACTGGCACAAAGCGGACTGACACGCAAGCTTATGTCCGCTATGAGCGAAGAACGGACGTTGAGGAGCGTAATAACTCGTCTCAATCTTCTACTTTTCTGAGCCGTAATATCCGCGGGAGCAAAGATATCTTCGCTTGGTTTTCATTATCAGTAATAAGTGAATTGTTTATCCAACAACTAATATAATAAGGCCTATTAAAAAAATAACATACCCTGAGCACATAGGAGCATCGCCATCACTGGTTTTAACCGCCTCTCTTATATTAGTCTTAACTAAAGCATGGTAACGTCTGGATTGAATGGTGCCAACCACAAGAAGACATAAACCAACTACAACAAGAGTCCAAGCAATAAATTCCATAACCGTTCCTATGTAATGAAAACACCTTAACAAAGTGAAAACCACATTAAATCAACCAAGATATCTACCACTTTATAACTCAATAAGCAAATCATTTAATTAGTATGAAAGCCAGCTTTTTTAATCAATGTAATATTGAACATAAATTACCAATGTCTGCTCCTGGCACGGAGCGGACGTGTGAACGAAGCTGAAGGTCCGCTGTGAGCGAAAAGCGGAAGTGCTCATTTTTTATCATAACGAAGGAAAGCATGGCTAGCATACACGATGTATTAATGAATCGGTGCGGGTCGAGTTAATATTTAACTTAAGATGATTACGAACAAAAGTCATTGAGCAATTACTCAGGTTTAAAGCCTGGTCTGCCGTTAGCTGAACGCCAGTTTTTTATCTCATTGATAATTGCTTGTGTTGAATTATCTGCATTCGGTTCAGGATGATATATAAGATCCCAACCATCGGGATGCTCTGTCAATTGACTAAATTTATAAATGGCTTCGTCATGAGCTGATTCTGATAGGAAATCAGCCGTTCTGATTTTTGTAATGAAGTCATAGAACTCTTTCTCTGTATAACTGGATAATTTTTTTTCAGCCATGTTACTTATCCTTATGAATATGCCGTTTAGGTTTATGACCTACTCCCCATAGAGTAACATATCACAATGTCATCAATGTCCGCTTCTGGCACATAGCAGACTGTGACCAAATAAAGGATGCCGGTCTCCTCCGCCTTCCTGCTGTCTGCCAGCGGCGTGTTCAACGCCGTGCCTTCACGCTAACCCGGCCGCTACGGTCGCAAGGGTTCACTTCGTCTCTGTCCTCACCCGTTCGCACCTTTCACGGTGCATTCAGCCCGTGAAAGGCTTGCGCTGCGGCCTGTGGCATCGCCCCTGCGCCCTCCGCTTTACGCCGGGTTTTTGTGGCGGCACGGCGCAACAGGGTGCCGGATGCTGAGGACACAACTATGTTCAGACTGACTTGTATTGAACTCATTAATGGCGAGTTTGCCGTATATATCAACAACCATTATCTGGGGAGCGAGGATGCCAGTAGTGAGCGACTCTGCATGGGCGAGATTAAGGAGCAGCTTTCCCGGCTCCCGGGCGTGGAATCACAGACCCTGCATGAACCTATGCCGGAGGGCGATGACTGGTGCTGGAACGACATCGCCGATCGCGTGCTGCCGTCGCTACCTGCCTGCCACGATGATATGACGGTGGCGGCGCTCATCGCCAGACTACAGCAGTATCCGCAGGATGCGCTGTGTATGGGGACATTCTGGCTTGCAGACGATTTTCTGACGCTCGATGAAAGTCTGTCTGAAGAGGAAATTGCAGAAGCCATGCGTATCTGCGACCACAGCCACGATGCCGGAATCGGATTTAACTGGGACACGCTGCAGTTTGCCATTGACAGGGTGAAGGGGCGCTGACGAAAAAGAAGGACACCCTCCGGGGAGGCGGGTGTCCTGAAATCGAAGGCAAACATGCCAGAAAAAGGCACGAATCTGCCATCACTGAATATCCCCCTGTTGGACTCATAAGCTATCAGAACCGGTACCGAAGGATGTCGGTTCCCTCCGCCTTATGGCCGCCTGCCGGCGGCATATTCAACGCCGTGCCTTCACGCTAACCCGGCCGCTACGGTCGCAAGGGTTCACTTCGTCTCTGTCCTCACCCGTTCGCACCTTTCACGGCGCATTCAGCCCGTGAAAGGCTTGCGCTGCGGCCTGCGGCATCGCCCCTGCGCCCTCCGCTTTACGCCGGGTTTTTGTGGCGGCACGGCGCAACAGGGTGCCGTATATCAGAGAGGAGAGTGCCATGTCCCGTTTTATCCTGGGTGACTGCGTGCAGGTCATGTCCCGTTTTCCGTCGCGTGCAGTGGATTTTATTCTGACCGATCCGCCGTACCTGGTCGGCTATAAGGATCGCACCGGGCGTACCCTTGCCGGCGACAACACGCCGGAATGGCTGCAACCGGCCTGTCATGAGATGTATCGCGTCCTGAAAAACGACAGCCTGATGGTGAGCTTCTACGCCTGGAACCGGGCAGATTTGTTTCTTAATGCCTGGAAAACGGCTGGCTTCCGGATTGTGGGGCATATCGTTTTTGCAAAATCGTATACGTCGAAATCAACATTTGTCGGCTATGCCCACGAAAGTGCCTACCTGCTGGCGAAGGGCCGGCCACAGACGCCGGACCGTCCCATCCCGGATGTGATCCCCTGGAAATATACGGGCAACCGTCACCACCCGACTGAAAAGCCGGTGCAGAGCCTGCGCCCGCTTATTGAATCCCTGACCCGACCGGGCGCCATTATTCTGGATCCGTTCGCCGGTTCCGGCTCCACCTGCGTGGCGGCCGCCGAAACCAGCCGGCGCTATATCGGGATCGAGATGCTTGAAGAGTATCACGCCGCCGGCGTTCGTCGCCTGGCGCAGGTTGAAAGGTCGAGAAGAATGCCGGCCGCAAATGATGGGGCCTTTTATCCCGACTATCCGGAGGCAGCATGAACTATGCGGGACTTGAGGATCTGCGCACGGACGTCGCCACCCTCAGCAATGCCATGTGTGATGTGCGGATGCTGCTGAACCGCCTCGAATCTCAGCACAGGCACGATGCGGCCACGCTGGCTGAACGTATGGCCGCGCAGACCCTGCGCCGGATAAACACCCTTTTACTGGAAGCGTACCGCGAAGCCCTGGTGCTGGACGAAACCTTTCAGGACTGACTGACCCTGCCGGGCGATGCCCGGCCTGTTAACCCGATAAGAGAGTAAAAACATGTACGGAACCCGTGAAGAACTTTGTGTGAAGCTTGAAAACATGTTCACTGCCTGTGAACCGCTGACCCTGCTGGTCTGGACAACGGACGCGGTATTAGCGGCGTGCCGGAAACACAACCAGTTCCCGACTGAAGAGGAGGCACGCAGGATAATGAAAGCGATCGGTGACACGCATATGGCTGTGTACCAGATTAAGGGCGTCACACAGGTCAGCGTGAATGACATGCTGACGCAACACCGGGAAGAAGCAAACCGGCAGGTAAGCGTGCCGGCGGCCCTGCTCACACGCGTGTTGCAGGACTATGAGTGTGAGCTGGAGCACCGGGCGGGTCAGGCATGGGAGGCGGGCCGGCCCGAGCCGCAGGCCGTACAGGAGGCGAGAAACGACGTGTACCGGCTGAAAGAGGCGCTTGCTGCCTGATAGCGAGCCGGGGGAATGCCCCCGGCTTGCCAGTGGCCATCCACTGCGAAAAAGGATGTCAGTGCCTTCCGCTTTTATCCGCCGCAGCCCGCCGGGCCGCGTCGGGGCAGTAAAACTCCTCTGACATACCGTGCGGTGGCGGCATGCGCCGTGACTTCACTGTAGCCCGGCCGCATCGGCCACAAGGGTTCGCTTCGCCGCCGTCCTCACCCGTTCGCACCCTTCACGGTGCATTCAGCCCGTGAAGGCTTTGCGCTGCGGCTTGCGGCGTCGCCCCTGCGTCCTCCGCTTTTCGCCGGTCTTCTGTGTCGTCACGGCGATGCCGGAACCGAGAATATGTTAACCGTGGAGGATGTATGAACCAGACCCTGACTCGTTGTGATGCCGTTCGTCTTGAGGGCGCGCAGCGTCTGACTTTCTTACCGGATGTGTTTGGCGGCGATTTTATAACGTCCGAGGCATCCATCTATGCCTATGCCAGACGCTATTGTCCCGACTATGTGGGGGGATTCTGGCAGTTTTACCGTCTGCCGGACGGGGGCGGATTTATGGCGCCCGACATGGAGAGCCTGACGTTTTGCAATGCGGAAAACTGGTTTGAGCAGACCGTCAGCGGGGAAGTGGCGGGGA
>Ga0308165_1004309_pt1 | contig 14195 bp, 9 predicted proteins | sample PhyWR2_FD_201032 | JGI IMG/M metagenome (GOLD analysis project Ga0308165, IMG submission 201032) | Phyllosphere microbial communities from UC Gill Tract Community Farm, Albany, California, United States - DLSLW.R2 | ecosystem: Host-associated > Plants > Phyllosphere > Unclassified | place: USA...
GGCTACGGTGTTTAGATAAGGCAAATGCAGGAAATGCATGGTACTTAAAATTGGTTAAAAAAGGCTATGTAAGGCCAGTGGTACAAAAACCATTACAAGCGGCCAACCTGAGTGATGATTTTCAAAACACGGCAAACTTTACATGGATGACGGAGAATATCGACTTTACCCGGCCATATGATAACCCCGCCAAATTTCCGGTAAATACATCGGCAAAAGTTGGTTATTACGAAAAACGCACCGGCGATGAGGGGCAATACGGAAATTTAAACGTTACGCTTCCATACCGTTTCAACCTCGCCACTACCAACAAAATCAGGCTGAAAGTGTTTTTCCCCGGAGGCAACAACTTTACCAAAACGCCGGCAACCGTTTCAGTGAAATTGCAAAACTCACTTCTGGGCGGCAATGCATGGCAAACCCAAACAGAAATTGTAAAGACCATTACGCCTTTGCAATACAACAGTTGGGTGCAGTTAGAATTCGATTATTCGGGAATAAGCACACAAACGTTGTACGATAAAATAGTGGTTCAGCTTGGCGGCGAGGGGCACCCAAATCCTGGTATTTTTTATGTCGATGATTTTGAGTTTAAGTAGGCGTTGTCGAGTCTTAATATTAATGTCATTCTGAACGCAGCAAGGAATCTACCTGATGCTCATGATGTTACTAAAACAGCAGCACAGGCGGGATGCTTGCACCAGCGTCAAGTGGAATAAGACCATGTCCAAGTGGAATAAGGTCGTGTCCAAGTGGAATAAGGTCGTGTCCAAATGGAACAAGACCATGTCCAAGTGGAATAAGGTCGTGTCCAAATGGAATAAGGTCGTGTCCAAGTGGAATATAGACAGATCGTCATTTCGAATCCCGATTTTTCTATCGGGAGAGAAATCCCCGCCTGCTGCGGGCAGGTGTTCACTAAGCACTGCTAGCTTTAACGTTGGTACTGCTATTAAGGAGATATCTCAACCGATGAAGGATCGGTTATCGATATGACGGTTTACTGATTTTAGCCTATCGGTTGGTGTCTCACCGACCGGAATTTTTTTTACTAATAGAATAAATTGCGATGAAGTATTTTAAGAGAGAGATGATTACTGCTTTGGCAGTCGGCGTAATGGCATTAAGTTCATGCTCAAAAAAAGCTGACGACGGTCCGGTGTATGTTCCTCCGGTGCCTACCGGGCCGCCAACAGATAAGGGATGGACGTTTGAAACAACGCCAGGCTGGGCCGATGAATTTACAAACACTGGTGCACCTTTGGCCAGCAACTGGGATTACGATACCGGCGGTGGCGGTTGGGGCAACAGAGAGTTGGAATACTATACCAATAGCACCAACAACGCAAGCGTGGCAAACGGAATTTTAACCATCACCGCAAAGAAAGAAAGCATGGGTGGGATGGCTTACACCTCATCGCGAATGGTAACCAGAGGAAAGCTCGATGCATTGTACGGCCGTTTCGAAATTAAAGCCAAACTCCCGTTTGGTAAAGGAACATGGCCGGCAATCTGGATGCTGCCAACCGATCGGTTTTACGGCGATTGGCCAAAATCGGGCGAAATTGATATCATGGAACATGTCGGCTACGATCAGGATATGGTTCATTTCACTACGCACAGCGAAGCCTATTATTTTAAGATCAACACCCAAAAAACAAGCACCAAAAAGATCGACGGAGTAAGTACCGCTTTTCATTTGTACCGTGTAGATTGGACGCCCTACGCCATAAGAGGATATTTTGATGATTTAATAGTTTTCGAGTTTACCAACGAGGGTACAGGCTATAAAGCGTGGCCATTCGATAAGCGCTTTCATCTGCTGTTAAATATCGCCGTAGGTGGCGATTGGGGGGGTGCGCAAGGCGTTGATGATTCCATTTGGCCGCAAAAAATGGAAGTCGATTATGTACGATACTATAAAATGGTCGATAAATAGACTTTGGGGTTAGTTTAGATTAGAAGTCGCTAAGAAATTGGCGGCTTTTTTTTCACATTAAAACTCACCATCTATGAACGCCAGGAGGCTAAACCCCTAGCATAAAATTTGACCACATAGGAGGCATAGGTCACATAGCGTAGCTATATAAAAACTATGTTTTCTATGTGCCTATGTGGTCAAAATAAAGTAGCCAAATTCAAACAGTAGAAAATGGAACACGATTTAGGCAATTCAATTTCTCGCACGTTTCGCTTTTAGATTTAAGGTATTATGTATTAATAGCAATCGATTTAATATCTTTACTTCCAGACATAAAATGCGTATATGAAACATTTCTGGTTATTACTCTTGAGCCTGTTGCCCCTATTCGGCTTTGCTCAGGATGTAAAAGTAAATCTGAAAGGAGAAGTCAACTTTCCTGATTACGACAAAAGTTCGCGGACGATTTATCTTATCTATCAAAAAGCTGGCAAATCGATTCTCGATAGCACCCTCGTAAAGCAGAACAAGTTTGTTTTCAATGCCACTTTCAATCCTGATATTAAAGTAAAACTGCAATTCACCAAACCCGGCACTTCGCCAAATCCGGCAGCCGATCCAAACGTTTTGAGCCTTTTTGTAAACCAGGGCGAAGTAACCGTAAAAGCAACCGGCTATTTAGGTCGGGGAAAGGTTGCAGGCTCTGCTATGCATAACGAATACATTGCCTTTAAAAAACCCTATTTAAAAATTGATACCAGTTTGCGTTTACTAGGATGGAAAAAAAGACGTGTTAAAGAAAATGATTCCCTGAAAATGAAGGCTGTAGACAAGGAAATTGATTCAGCAAGGAACGCGAAAATGAATCTGTTAACTTCGTTTTTAGACCACAATATCACCAAACCTTACGCTCCAGAAGCTATTTTGATGTATTTGCGTGCAAATGGTTCTTCTTTAGACCTCAAAAAAGCACAGCAATATTTCGAGAATCTGCCTATTGCGCAAAAGCAATCGGAAGAAGCCAATGACATTATCAAGGCCATTGCGGATAAAAAAACCAAGCCTAATTAGATAAACACCTATTCATGATTTCTATAAAAAAATACCTCCTCCTTTTTACTGCCGGATTTTTAAATTGGGCATTTTGTGCTGCGCAAGGTAACGGTGGAAACGCGATAAAAATACTCAATGCCGTTGACTTTTACGATGGATATGCGAAACCCATTGACAAACCTGCGCCAGAAGGGTTGATCCGTCTCAGTAATACGAAATACCTCCGCAAACTTACCGAGCAGGAGAAACGCGCAGTTGGCAATAAGTTAACGGTAAAAGTATCAGTAAAGGCCGGCTGCGATAATTACGATAGAATTGGAAGTGTTGCTCTTTACAAAACGCCAAAGGGAAAATCGTTTGATGATAAAGGCGCTGAGCAGTATGAATTGCTCCGCATTATGACCCCTTTTATGTACCGTACACGCCAGCCAGATCACATTCCGTACATTGCTGAAATAGATCAGCTTGCATCTTTGTTTAAAGACAACAACAGCGACATCTGGATAATGACCGAAGTTTTCGGAACGACGGGTGCAGGCCAAAAGGAGGTGATTGGTTGTAATGGATCGCTACTAACCTTTACGGTTTCTGTTGATTTAATTACCGAGAAAGGAAACAGCCAGGAAAGTAATAATCAGTATTCGTTATTTTGCAACTACACCATGAATGGCGAAGACACGGTTGCCGGTTATAACGCAAAGGCGGGAAGTTTTACCCTTAAAAAGGATGTAGAATCAGCAAAGTTGTATGTGATATCTTCGGGGCATGGCGCTGGCGAAGGGGGCGAAGAATACAATTGGCGGGAGCATGTTGTTTACCTTGATGGCAAGGAACATACCCGTTTAGAAATGAGCCAAAATTGTGCGCCTTATGAAATATACAATACCCAGCCAAACGGAATCTACTTTGGCAACATCGCCAAAGAACGCCGCAGTTGGTGCCCCGGTGCGCCTGTACCCACACGAATAATAAATTTAGGCCCGCTAAAAGCTGGCGAGCATACAATTAAAGCAACCATTCCCGAAGCCCGGTTGCTTGAAACAAAGAGTTACTATGTCGTTTCGGCGTATGTGGTAGCGCAGTAGCCTCACCCTATTTAAGTTTGGGCTTTATTACTGATGGAGCCGACTTCTAGCAAGGCGTGGGCTTTAAAGTCAGTGCTTTACACTTAACCGTCAAATTGAAGTCATCCGATGAATATGTGCACCATGCAAATATTCATCGGATGACTTATTTAGTCAATCATCTTAAAATTAATTTATTGTTCTTAAACTGATTTATCAGTTAAATAACTTATTTTTTAGTTGTGTAACTAAAAAATAAGTTATATATTTGATTATGGAAGAATTGACGAAGGCTGAAGAACGGATCATGCAGGTGTTATGGAAGCTGAAAAAGGCTTTCGTAAAAGATATAATTGGAGAACTGGACGACGAACTTAAGCCGCCATATAATACAATTTCATCGATTGTGAGACTTTTGGAGAAAAAAGGTTACGTAAATTACAGAGCCTATGGAAAAACGTACGAGTATTTTCCGGCAATCACCAAGGAAGATTATACCAAAACCACTTTTTCGAAGTTGTTTTCCGGATATTTCGATAGTTCTCCAACAAACCTTTTATCATTTATGGTAAGGGAAGAAAAGCTAAGTGAAAAAGATATAGAAGATATTAAGAAGTTAATTAATCAAAAACCTTAATTATGGAACTGTTAACCTATCTTTTAAAAGTAAGCGCCTGTACAGTTTTGTTTTTCGGTTTTTACTTACTAGTGCTGAGAAGACTTACTTTTTTTAAAGTTAACCGATTTTATTTGTTGCTAACTTTAGTGCTAAGCTTTGTAATACCGACTTTGCAATTTGAGGTTGAACGGGAGAGTGCAGTTGTTGAAACGGCAGTTCCTGCGGATATGCCCAGGCTAAAACCAATTACTACCGCTCCTGCGCAACTCATTCAGCCAATAGTGATCGAGTATCAACCAGAAGAACCCAAAACAGATTGGGTTCGGCTTATTCCTTATGGATATGGAGGTATTGCCTTGCTTTTAGTGCTGATTGGCGTCTGGCGATTGTTCGTGTTGCTAAAATATACCAAACGATATACAAAAAACAGCAATGGGCTTAAATTGATAGCTAAAAGTGAGGGCTTTACCAACTGCTCATTTTTTAAGTATGTTTTCATCAACGAAGCAGCATTAAGCAAGGACGATTTAGCAGTTTTGCTTCAACACGAAAAGGTTCATGCCGAGCAATTTCATTCGGTAGATAAAATTCTAATGATGATTGTGAAGGCAGTGTTATGGCTCAACCCAATCGTTTATTTATACGATCGGGCTTTGGAGCAAGCGCACGAATATGAAGCAGATGCGCTCACCTCTTGCAAATTTGGTCAACAAGCTTATGCATACTTGCTTTTTAAATTGGCAACTGCCGGAAGTGCTGTGCCCATCGTTCACAACTTCGTTAAAAGCCCGGTTAAAGATCGAATTAAAATGTTGTTCGACTCAAAATCGAAAGGTATAAAAAGGCTAAGTTATCTATTAGCATTGCCAGTTTTGGCCTGTTTGGTTTGGATATTTGCAGTTCAGGTGGTTTATGCACAAAAAGAAAAAATTAAAGCCGACCGAAATTCCCTGGGAAAACGTTTTTACAAAGGCACTTTAAAGGGAAAGGTGATCAAAATTGAAAAAGAGCGGATTGGATATACATTGGATTTATTAACTGCAGAGAAAACCTATTCGATTGAGGCCAATCGTTTTAATCGAAAAATTAAAGTGGGAGATCAGCTCGTTGTCGATATAAATGGTAGAATGGACAGCTTAAAAATAATGGGTAAAAATGGTGAAATAATATACCAGTTAAATAAACCTGTTTTCCATGCATCTAAAGTTATTGCCTCGAACGGTAAGCTAATTTACGAAAGAAGGTTGGATTTAGAAGAGGAGACATTATCATATAAAATTGATAAAAAAGGATCAGCAATGTCAGATTCTATTTCCAGGCCTCAGATTATTTCGTACAGCAGAATAAGGGGCGATGTTAAAAATAAAATCACTTACATGGAGGGCGCAGTGATGAAAATTAACAATGATTTGGTGAAAGCAGAAAGTGTTGAATGGGATGGAAGTACCAATACCTTAACTGCCAACGCGGCAACGATAAAAGATCATAAAGGTAATATTGCGACAGTTCACCTGGCAATTTTTGATTTGGATAGGGGAAGTTATACAACATATTCGGGTGATGAAGATGTTAAAGATTTGAAAAACAAAGGTGAGGCTCGAAATCTAGAGGTTGGATCAGCTCCAAAAGTCGAGTACAACGCAAAAGATTCCGTAAAATTAAGTAAGGACAGATCAGTTGTTTATTTATTTGGTGATGCGGAATTGTCTTACCAAAACATAAAATTATCGGGATCAACGATTATTTACAATCAAAAAACCAATTCGGCCCAAATCAACAATGCAGTTTTAACTGATAAAAAGAACAAAGCGGTTAAAGCTGATAGTATGTATTTTGATTTTGCAACCTTAAAAGCAAAGATATTTGGTGCAGATTTAAATTAATGAACCCTTTTTTGCTGAAGCAACCTTAATAAGCTGTCATGCTGAGGGGTAATTTTTCATTAAAAATCAATATGAATGACGTTTTTAGGCGGTCGTCATTCCCGCGCAGGCGGTCCCGAAGCTTCGGGATTAAAGCCTTAGCATTAAGATCCCCTACTGATACCTATCGGTACAAGCTATCAATGCAGAAATATGAAAAATCGTCATTGCGAGGCACGAAGCAATCTCATTTCGCAAATCAGATTGCTTCGCCTCGCACACGCCCGGCCTCGCTACAAAGTAGCCCTTTGGGGCAATGACGATTCGCCGAAAAAACCTTTCATAATTCCATTGTTTTTTCAAAAACTAAACTCTGAGGATGACGACCGTTCATGGTTAGCGTCTTAGCCGTTTCGTCTTTCAGACTAAGATGTTCAAGTGATTACTAAAACGTCAATTGTAGATACGAAGCATCTGCAAGCGACAAGGAAATTTCTCAAAAATGGCAGTAAAGGCGTTGGGTTAGGTGCTGTGTAGGTTGGAGATTCTTCACTGCGTTCAGAATGACGAGCGCCAAGGATTTGAAATGCTAAAAAGCCTCAGCTATACTAATATAAAAGCCGCTTTGGCGTTTTTCGTTCGCTCTTTTTTCGCCAATGCCATAATCAAGCCGCACGCTGATGCCTTTCTCCGGGTCGAAGAAGTACCTCAAGCCGGCGCCGTAATTCGGTTTGAAAGTCTTTATCGCGAAATCGTCGATGCCCCACACCGTACCCGTTCCACCAAAAAGGGTGGCGCCAAAGCGACTGTTGTAGCGGTAACGCAGCTCTCCCTGAAATACCAATAAACTTTCATCTCTAAAGCGACCGTTGTAATAACCACGCATCATTTCATCGTTGCCCATTTGTTGCAACAGATAAACAGGCGTGTTTTTCCCTTGAATGGTGTTGTACAGGCCTTGCACACCAATGGCGAAACTGTTGTTTAATCGCCAGAAATTTCGGACATCGAGTTTAATCTGGCTGCCGGTAAAATTGCCCTGCGAAAAAATATTTGGGGCATATTGGTAAGTTCCTCTGATGAAGAAGCCCTGCGTAGTATAGTTGTTGTTATTCCTTGTATCGTAAGCCTGAGATACACCGATATACGCTACGCTGCCGGATTTATTATTATACTGATTAAAAATACCGTCAGCCACCAAATCCTTATATTCATAATTTTCAAAACCTAGCGAAACGCCCGTATACGCTTTCGGTAACAATTGCTTCTCGGCCTGTAAAAGCACTTTAATTTGTTGTTGAATTAGTTTGTCGCTATTTGTCTCCTGAGTACTGTTACCCACACCATAGAAGTTGAAAGGCATCCGCTTAAAACGGAGTTCTCCTATATAATGTAGCTTGTTGCCTTTGCCCCAAATATCAATCAGACTACTCATGTTATAAGCCTTTTTTGTAGAGTAGTTTAAATTCAGCGTTAATGACGAAGGCCGGTTGGTAGTGTCTAACCGGTCGGCGTAAAAGCCTACAATTGCCCCAACGCCAAACTGAAAGCCAGTTTCTTGAGCATAACCAAAAGAGGGGATGGGTAAAAAACTGGCCTTGCGCAACGTATCTTTTTCGTTTGATAGGAGTTTCTTAATCAATTTCATTTGCGCAAAGGAATTTGCAGAGATTAAACCGAGAAAGACGATCAGGTAAAATTTTTTCATCGCCGCAAAGAAAAGGAAATTTTGTAATAGATTGGTTAATTGATTGAATTGGCTTAACTGTTTGAATTGTTTAATTGCTAAATTGTTGAACTGTTTAAATTCGTCAATAGCCAAACTGACTATCAATTATGGACTAAAGACTATGGACTGTTGACTAAAGGCTAATTGTTGAACTCTTTGAATTGGTTATAGATTATCGACTCAAGACTATGGACTTTTGACTAAAGACTATAGACCGATGAACCAATTTTATCCTTTCGGGCGAAATACCTATTTTTGCACCAAACAATACATAACAAAACGAAATGAGCAATACTAGAGGACCAATATCTCAGTTTATGGAGCGTAATTACCTCCATTTTAATGCTGCGGCGATGATGGATGCGGCTAAAGGCTACGAAACGCATTTAGATGAGGGTGGTAAAATGATGATTACGCTTGCCGGCGCAATGAGTACTGCTGAATTGGGAATTTCGCTTGCCGAGATGATTCGTCAAGACAAGGTGGCAATGATATCATGTACAGGGGCAAATCTTGAAGAAGATATTATGAACCTGGTAGCACACTCACACTATAAACGTGTACCAAATTATCGCGATTTAAGCCCGCAAGACGAGTGGGATCTGTTAGAGAACCACTACAACCGTGTTACCGATACTTGTATTCCTGAGGAAGAAGCCTTCCGTCGTCTACAAAAGCACATTCATAAAATTTGGAAAGATGCTGATGAGGCCGGAGAGCGCTATTTTCCGCATGAATATATGTACAAAATGCTATTGAGTGGCGATTTGGAACAATACTATGAAATCGATCCTAAAAACTCCTGGATGTTGGCTGCTGCCGAGAAAAATTTGCCGATTGTAGTACCAGGATGGGAAGATTCGACCATGGGTAACATCTTCGCATCGTACGTAATGAAGCAAGAGTTAAAGGCATCAACCATGAAAAGTGGTATAGAATACATGGGTTGGTTGGCCGATTGGTACATTGCAAACAGCGATGGTAAAGGAATTGGTTTCTTTCAGATTGGCGGCGGTATCGCAGGCGATTTCCCTATTTGCGTGGTACCAATGCTCTATCAGGATATGGAAATGGAGAACATTCCATTCTGGAGCTACTTTTGCCAGATCTCCGATTCGACAACGTCTTACGGATCTTACTCAGGAGCTGTGCCAAACGAAAAAATTACCTGGGGCAAGCTAGATATCCATACCCCTAAATTTATAGTAGAAAGCGATGCAACAATCGTTGCCCCGCTAATGTTTGCGTGGATATTAAAACAATAACAATTAAATAAGATAAAACCAAATCGGTTCAATTATGCCCGTTCGAGATCAAGCTCAAGAATGGGCATTTTTATTGGCTGATAGCCCCAAAACGCCATTTGTTTAGAATGATTATAAATTGTATTTCAAGTCACTATTTTGTCATGGGATTTATTAATAAGTTATACTTTTGTTCAAGTTTTGATGGGGCTACCTCGGTTTAATCATCAATTTCACAACAAAAATTAAATTAAATAAGTATAAAGTGTTCATTATGAGAGATATCTCGATGATTTTAAAAAACGTTTGGAAGTCGTTATTCGTGTTTTCAGCCATTTCCGTAATAGCGGTTTCTACCGTTAATGCGCAAGATGCTGCGAACGGAAGAACACTTTTCAAAGCAAAATGTACATCGTGCCATGCATTAGACCAAAAAATGGTTGGTCCTGCTTTAACTGGTGTTACCGATCGCCACCCAGAAGCATTCCTATTAAAATGGATTCCGAATTCTCAAGGTTTGATCGCTTCAGGTGATCCTGCCGCTGTTAAACTTTTTAATGAGAACGGTAAAGTAGCCATGACTTCATTCCCAGAGTTGGATGAAGAAAAAGTAAAAGACATTTTAGCTTACATTCAACAAGGCGAACCTAAAGCTAAAGACGGTGTTGCTACTAGTTCAGCTGCTAAAGAAAGCGGAACTTCAGGCTTGTCAATTGCTGGTATCGTTGCTATTGTTTTAATTGCTATTGTAATTTTAGTTATTTTAGGTCGTGCTTCTAAATTATTAGAGCGTTTGATCCTTCAAAAACAAGGCATTGAAATCGAAGAGGATGTTCCATTTAATGTGGGCGTTCGTAAAATGTTCAAGAACAAAAAGTTTGTAATGTTCTTTATTTTGTGCTTGATTATTGCTTTGGGCTCGTGGGGCTGGATGGGCATGTGGAACACCGGTGTTCATACAGGTTATCAACCAGTTCAACCAATTAAATTCTCGCACGAGTTGCACGCAGGTACCAATCAAATCGATTGCCAGTATTGCCATAACGGAGCATTCAAATCGAAAAATGCTACAATTCCATCATTAAACGTTTGTATGAACTGCCATAAAGCGGTTCAGGCAAGAGACAATTATGACGGTGAAATTTCTCCTGAGATCAAAAAAATCTACAATGCCCTGGGTTACGATCCTGAAACACAAACCTACGACGAAAGTAAGTCGAAACCAATGGAGTGGGTACGTGTACACAACCTTCCCGATTTTGCTTACTTTAACCACTCTCAACACGTAGTGGTTGGTGAAGAAGCCATTCGTAAGGCAAAAGGATTACAACCAAACGAGCCTGTATGTTTTGCTTGTCACGGTCCGGTTAATACAATGGAAGAGATTTATCAATACTCTCCATTAACCATGAAATGGTGTATCAACTGCCACAAGGAAACAGACATTTCTGGTCAGAAAAACAATGCCTTCTACACTAAGGTTATCGAAGCGCATGAGAAGATCAAAAAAGGCGAGAAAATTACCCCAGCGTTATTGGGTGGTTTAGAGTGTGGTAAATGCCACTATTAATAGATTAGAGTTTAGTAAGAACGTTCGAATAAACAGTAATATAGCTTAAATGGAAAGCAACAAAAAATACTGGAAAGGCTTAGAGGAGTATAACAATACACCCGATTTTGTTAAGAATAACAAAAACGAATTTGCCGAGCCACTTCCAATAGAAGATGTTTTAAATGAAGCAGGGTTAAGTACCGTTACCCCACGCCGCGACTTTTTAAAGGCGCTAGGCTTTGGTTTGGGTGCGGTTACTTTGGCAGCATGTCAAACAGCCCCGATTCATAAATCTATTCCTTACCTGGTAAAACCTGAAGAGGTTACTCCGGGTATTCCCAACTATTATACTTCGAGCTTTAACGGCCAGAGTATTTTAGTTAAAACGAGAGAGGGCCGTCCCATTAAAATCGAACCAAATCCAAATGCGGGCGAATTTAACTCGGGTACCGATGCACGGGCGCAAGCTTCTGTTTTAGATCTTTATGATGTATCTAAGCTTAAAGCGCCAGTACTTAAAGGTGAAGAAACGACCTGGGCAAAGATTGATAGCTTTGCTAAAGGCGAATTGGCAAAGGCTCAGGCAAGCGGTAAAAAAATCCGCATTGTTGCCTCTACCGTTAACAGCCCATCTACAAATGCAGTTTTGGCACAGTTTATTACAAAATATCCAGCTGCTAAATTGGTTCAATACGATGCGGTTTCTTATACAGGTATTATTCAGGCAAACCAAAATAGCTTTGGCAAGGCCGTTTTACCAAAATATAACTTCAATAAAGCCGATTTAATCGTAAGCTTCGGTGCCGATTTCCTGGGCACATGGATCAATTGCGAAGAATATACAGCACAATATGCCTCTAACCGTAACAACAAAGCGTTAGAAGGCAAAAAAATGAGCCGCCACATTCAGTTCGAAAGTGGAATGAGCTTAACAGGTACAAATGCCGATACCCGTATTCCGATTAAACTGTCAGAACAAGGCCCGGCGTTAATTGCATTATACAATGCAATTACAGGTCAGTCGTTACCAGGCGGAACCCTGGGTAACAATACCACTGCCGATAAGGTAATAAAATTAGCTGCAAAGGAATTAGTACAAAACAAAGGCAAAGCGCTTGTAGTTTGCGGTTCGAACGATGTATCTACCCAAATTTTGGTAAATGCCATCAACGCAGCTATCGGTAGCTATGGCACCACAATCGATTTAGATAATCCTTGTTACTTATTTGCAGGTAACGATGCCGAATTTAATGGCTTAGTTGCAGAAATGGGTCGTGGAGAAGTTGGCGCTGTATTGTTCCTGAACAGTAATCCGGTTTACGATTTCATGAACAGCAAAGCGTTTACCGATGCTTTGGCAAAAGTTCCTGCGAAGATCTCTTTTGCAGACCGTGCAGATGAAACTGCTTCTCTTTGTGATGCAATTGCCATCAACCATAACTATTTAGAGTCGTGGGGCGATGCAAACGCTTACGAAGGATATTATTCAATTGTACAACCAACTATTAATCCGGTTTTCAACAGCCGTCAGGCCGAAGAAAGTTTATTAACCTGGGCCGATGCTCCGGTTAAAGAATACTATCAGTTTGTTCGTAGCAATTGGGAGACCAAAATGTTACCTGCATTAGGCTTAAAATGGAGCGATGTGCTTGATAAAGGTGTTGTTAGAGTGGCTCCAAAGCCAGCTACAGCTTACACTTTTACTTTATCGTTGGCAGCAGTTGCCACATCAGTGGTAAACAGCAGCAAAGCCTTAGCCAAAGGTGGCGATCAAATGGAACTTCAGGTTTACGAAAATGTTCCAATGCGTGATGGTAAAAATGCCAACAACGCGTTCTTGCAAGAATTGCCGGATCCTGTTTCTAAAGTAACCTGGGATAACTATGTTGCCCTGGCGCCTAAAACAGCCGAGAAATTAAAGGTGAAAGAATTTGATGTGGTTACTGTTAAAGGAGCCAACGGATATTCGGTTGATCTTCCGGTATTGATCCAGCCAGGTCAGGCACAAGGAACTGCATCAGTTGCTTTAGGTTACGGCCGTACAAAAGTGGGCAAGGCAGGTAACGATGTTGGTAAAAACGCATTCCCTTTCATTTCTTTCGTAAATGGAACCATGCAATATGCCACCAACGTAACCATTACCCCAACCGGCGGTTACTATGAGCTTGCGCAAACACAAACTCACCACTCTTTCGAAGGACGTGCAGTCATTAAAGAAGCTACTTTTGCAGCATACTTAAAAGACGCTTCGGCAGGTAACGAAAAAGGCGAACATAAAGATTACGATCTTTGGGATGAATGGGAAAAACCAGGTAACAACTGGGTAATGGCAATCGATTTGAATGCTTGTACCGGTTGCGGTTCTTGTATTGTTGCCTGTAACGTAGAAAATAACATTCCGGTTGTAGGCCGCGATGAGGTTCGCCGTCGTCGTGAAATGCACTGGATCCGTATCGATCGTTACTACAGCTACGAAACTAAAGACGGTGACGTAACCAAAGAAAAAGAAATTGCTAAATTAGAAGATTTAGATCACGTTTCAGTGGTTCACCAACCAATGTTATGTCAGCACTGTGACCACGCACCTTGCGAAACTGTATGCCCGGTATTGGCAACAGTACACTCAAGCGATGGTTTAAACCACATGGCTTACAACCGTTGCGTAGGTACACGTTACTGTGCAAATAACTGTCCATATAAAGTTCGTCGCTTCAACTGGTTTAACTACTGGAACGATTCGCGTTTCGATAACTACTTAAACAACGAGTTTACTCAATTGGTGTTAAACCCTGATGTAACTGCCCGTTCTCGTGGTGTAATGGAAAAATGCACGATGTGTATTCAACGTATCCAGGGAGGTAAATTGCAAGCCAAAATGGAGAAACGCCCATTAAGAGACGGCGATATCAAAATGGCCTGTCAAGAAGCTTGTTCAGCAAATGCAATCATATTTGGTGACGGAAACGATCCAAATTCAGAGGTTTCAAAAGCATTACGTTCAGATCGTATCTACTACGTATTAGAAGAAATCAATGTAAAACCGGGCATCGGCTACATGACAAAAATTAGAAACACAGATACAACAGTACAAGCGTAAGCTTTAGTATAAAGAAAATACAAATTATGTCAGGACATAACGAATCAATACTTA
>Ga0308165_1004310_pt1 | contig 14189 bp, 9 predicted proteins | sample PhyWR2_FD_201032 | JGI IMG/M metagenome (GOLD analysis project Ga0308165, IMG submission 201032) | Phyllosphere microbial communities from UC Gill Tract Community Farm, Albany, California, United States - DLSLW.R2 | ecosystem: Host-associated > Plants > Phyllosphere > Unclassified | place: USA...
TGGCAAGGCCGCCTTCTATGACTGGCGTTACGAAGACGACGGCTCGGAAAAACCCGAGGCCATTCTGAACCGGATCGATCCGGCCGAGCATCGCATCCTTCTGGCGGGCCGGAACTTCGCCTGCGGTTCGTCGCGCGAACATGCGCCCTGGGCTCTGCTGGACTATGGGTTCCGGGCGGTGATCTCGACCGAAATCGCTGACATTTTTACATCGAATGCGCTGAAAAACGGCCTGCTGCCCATCGTGGTCAGTCAGGCGGTTTGGGACGATCTGGCGTCGCAGCCGGACCAGCCGGTTACGATCGACCTCCAGGCCAATCAGATCCAACGCGGCAATGCCGAACCCGTGCCGTTCGGGGTCGAATCCTTCGCCCGCCAATGCCTGCTGGACGGGGTGGACACCCTGGGCTGGCTGCAAGCAAACATGCCTGAAATCGAAGCCTACGAGCGATCGAAAGAGACCGTAAGATGAGCACCGCCGCCACCAAGACCTACAACATCGTCCTGCTGCCCGGCGATGGCGTCGGACCGGAGGTTACACGGGCCGCGCGTGATGTCTTGCGGGTCATCGGCGACTTCTATGGTCACCATTTCGAGTTCGCCGAGCATCTAATCGGTGGCGCGGCCATCGACGAAACGGGCGAACCCTTGCCCGAGGCCACGCGCGCCGCCTGCGTCGCTTCCGACGCGGTGCTGTTGGGCGCCGTGGGCGGACCGAAATGGGATGGCGGCAAGGCGCGTCCGGAACAGGGGCTGTTGGCGATCCGCAAGGCGATGGGCCTGTTCGCCAATCTGCGGCCGTTGCAGGTGTCGCCGGTGCTGGCGCACCGCTCCCCGCTGAAGAAGGAGATCGTCGAGGGCGTCGATCTGATCGTCTTCCGCGAACTGACCGGCGGCGTCTATTTCGGCGAGAAGACCCGCACCGCCGATCGCGCCACCGACCTGTGCGAATACACCGTGCCGGAGATCGAGCGGGTGACCCGCGCCGCCTTCCAGACCGCTCAACAGCGTCGCGGCAAGGTGACCTCGGTCGACAAGGCCAATGTCATGGAGACCAGTCGCTTGTGGCGCGAGGTCGTGACCCGCATCCATGCCGAGGAGTTCCCAGACATCACCCTGGAGCACGCCCTGGTGGACTCCATGGCCATGCACCTGATCCGCAAGCCGCGCGAATACGACGTCATCCTGACCGAAAACATGTTCGGTGACATCCTGTCGGACGAGATCTCTGTGCTGGGCGGCTCCATCGGCCTGTTGCCGTCGGCGTCGCTGGGCGCGGGCGGGCCGGGTATGTTCGAGCCGATCCACGGCTCGGCGCCGGACATCGCCGGTCAGGATCTGGCCAATCCGGTCGGGACCATTCTGTCGGCAGCCCTGCTGCTGCGTCACAGCCTGAAACTGGAGGACGAGGCCGATTCTATCGAGGCCGCCGTCGCCGCCGTTCTGGCGGCCGGCGCCGTGACGGCCGACCTGGGCGGCGCGCTGGGCACGCGTGCGGCGACCGAAGCCGTCATCGACGCCATCCGCGCCATCCATTGGGCGGCCGCGCATCGGGTGCAGATGCATTGGGCCTGACGGCTTAAACTGAAGCTGAAAATCCTGCCGCTGAGCTTGGCTTTTTCGGCATACACAATCTGTCATAGGGCCGTATGATCGCAAGATCGTGCGGCCCTGTTCTTTTTCTCCATGACCGTTGCAAGAAAGTTGCGCCGTTCACGGTCTAGCCCCTTGCGCCTATCGCAAATGCGGTAAAATCTTCGCAACTGCGAGATTGCATAGGGGGTACTAGCTCATGTCGCAGACCACGAAACGACTTACGGGAGCGGCTGCGCTCCTACTTCCCACACTCTGTCTGATGGCTGCCGGCGCGGCGAATGCGCAGGACGCCGCGCCCGCCTTGCTCGGCCACCAGGCCGCGCTTGAGCTGGACAGCGCCGGCGCCTCATGGCTCGGCACCTCGACCGCCCTGGTTCTGCTGATGACCCTCCCCGGTCTGGCGCTGTTCTATGGCGGCATGGTGCGCAAGAAGAACGTCATCGCCACTATCACCCAGTCCGTCGGCGTCTTCGCCGTGGTGTCGCTGGTATGGTTCATCGCCGGCTACAGCCTGGCCTTCGGCAAGAACGAGAGCGCCGGCCTTCAGCCCTTCATCGGCAGCCTGGACATGCTGTTCCTGAACGGCGTGTCGCTGAAGACAGCCAACGCCCTGCTGCCGGGCATTCCCGAGTTCCTGTTCATCTCTTTCCAGATGACCTTCGCCATCATCACACCGGCGCTGATCACCGGCGCCTTCGCCGAGCGGTTCAAATATTCTGCGCTGTTGCTGTTCACCGCCCTATGGTCGCTGCTGGTCTATGCGCCGATCTGCCACTGGGTCTGGGGCGGCGGTTTCCTCGGTTCGGCGGGCGTGCTGGACTTCGCGGGCGGCGCCGTCGTTCACGTCAACTCGGGCGTCGCAGGCCTGGTCTGCGCCATCTTCCTGGGTCGCCGTAAGGGTTATGGCACAGAGGTCATTACCGCCCACAACCCTGTCCTGACCATGATCGGCGCCTCGCTACTGCTGGTCGGCTGGATCGGCTTCAACGCCGGCTCGGCGGGCGCCGCCAACGATCTGATGGGCGTGGCGCTGCTGAACACCATCCTTGCCGCCGCCGCCGCCGCCCTGACCTGGAAAATCGTCGAATATATCGAGAAGAAGAAGGTCTCGCTGATCGGCATGCTGTCGGGCGTCGTCGCCGGTCTGGTCGCCATCACCCCGGCGGCCGGCTTCGTCGATCCCAAGGGCGCGGTCATCATCGGCCTGATCGCCGGCCCGGCCTGCTACGCCTCATCGGTGTGGATCAAGAAACTGCTGCGCTATGACGACAGCCTGGACGCCTTCGGCATCCACGGCGCGGGCGGCCTGATCGGCGCCCTGCTGACCGGCGTATTCGCCACGACCGCGATCAACAGCCTGTCGGAAGGCGCCAACGTCGGCGCCCAGGCCCTGGGCCTGCTGTGGACCATCGTCTACAGCGCCGTCGGCACCCTGATCATCCTGTTCATCTGCAAGTTCACCACGGGCCTGCGCGTGAGCGAGGCGGAAGAGGCCGCCGGTCTGGACACCTCGCTGCACGGCGAGGCGCTGGAACACTGAGCTGAGATCGGGCGCGGCTCCCAAACCCGCGCCCGGGCTCGACCTCAAATAACGACAACAAGGGGATAGACTATGAAGAAGACCATCATCCGCGCGGCCGCCGCCGCAACGCTCGCCGCAGGACTGATCGGCCTCGCCGCGCCGGCCTCGGCCCAGAGCACCGTCGATGTCGCCTGGAACGTGGGCGCCGTCAGCGACTATGTCTTCCGCGGCTTCAGCCAGACCAGTGAAGACCCCGCCATTCAGGGCGGCGTCGATCTGACCTCGGGCAGTTTCTACGCCGGCACCTGGGCCTCCAACGTCGACTTCGGCGACGACACCGATGCGGAAGTCGACCTTTACGGTGGCTATCGCACCGAGGCCGGCGGCTTCGCGCTGGATTTCGGCGCGATCGGCTATCTTTATGTCGGAGAGCCGGACGGGGCGGATTATAACTATGCCGAGTTCAAGGCTGCGGCCTCGCGCGCGGTCGGTCCCGCCACGTTTGGCGCGGCCGTCTATTACTCGCCCGACTTCTTCGGTGCGGACAAGGAGGCGACCTATGCCGAGGTCAACGCCGCCTTCTCGCCGGCGCCCAAGTGGACGGCGTCGGGCGCGCTCGGCAAGCAATGGCTCGACGTCAGCGACGACTATACCACGTGGAACGTCGGTGTTGGCTATGCCCTGACCGACAAGGTGGGCGTCGATGTCCGCTATCACGACTCCGATGTGGACGGCGTGCCCGGCGCCGAAGACCGCATCGTCGGCGCGGTGAAGCTCACCTTCTGAGCCACGTCAGTTTGAAATGAGAACGGCCCCGGAGAGCAATCTCCGGGGCTGTCTTCGTATCAGCGGGCGTAGCGGTCGTGGACGGGGTCGTAGCTGTCCCAGACCTTGCCGTCGGCGAGCGACCGCAGCAGCTTCAGATATTCCGCGTGGGTCCAGGCTAGGGGCGTGGCCGAATCCGTATTCTGACCCACGGCGTAATCCTTGGCCGTCGGGTTTCCGACGCCGTCCCAAACCTGTTCCGCCAGCATCAGTCCGCCGTTGGCGAACCGCTCGATGCCGCGCACATAGGTCTGGCGGATGGCGGCGATGTCGGCGGCCGAGGGGGCGCCGTTCACGCTGACGCGAGCCAGCTCATAGTGACCGCGTTCACCCGTGAAGAAGGGCCAGACCCGACCGCGCTGGCCAGGGCTCATTTCCCCGCCGACGCCATAGTTGGCGCCCGTCAGATGATCCTCGCCATAGCCGTCGACGCCATAACGGCGCCAGCCGGGCGTCTTGTCGCTCTCGGGACCGAAGTCGTAGCGAACGCGATAGAGCGGCTCCAGCGACTGATCGTCATAGACAGGCAGGGTTGCCAGGATGTGCGGATCGTCGGCCTTGCGCACCCCATAGCGCACCAGTTCCAGGAAGCCGCCGTCCACGACACGGTCTTCCGCCGGCGCGATCTGGCCATTGGCGGCGCCGATCGGGGCCTTGTCGTTCGGGTTCTCGTTTTGCGTGATGCGGATGAAGTAGCGACCGTCGCCGAAGTCGCCGTTGGTGGTGAACATCCGCTCTTCGATCTTGGACGCATAGCCGTCGGCCGCGATCTGGTAGCGCGTCGCGCCGGCGGCGTCGCCCGAGGCGCGCGCCATTTCGGCCGCCACTGTCAGGCCCGCGACCACGGCGGCGGTCGAGGACGGCGAATAGCCCTGCTGTTCTTCCCAGCGTTCCTGCTGGGTGAAGGGCGGCTTGATCTCCGCGTCGTTCCACATCAGCCCGATCTTGCCGCCGTCGACCAGGAAGTCGGCCGCCGGCTTCAGCATGGACCGATAGTGTTCGGTCATCTGGGCGTCGGACAGCCAGCCCATCTTCCACAGACGATAGCCCAGCATGATCGGCATGGCGGTCTGGTCCAACTGGACCGCGACCCACTCCAGTTCGCCATCGACGTGCGTCTTCTGCAGGAACCAGCCGCCGACGCCGGTGTTGCCCGGCGTGTTCGGGCCGACCTGGACCTGGGGCAGATAGTTGAAGGCCGCCAGCGGCGTCTCCTTGTCGCCCAGCGCCGCCAGAGCCATAGCCACCTGATAGAAGTCGCGCGGCCAGACGGCCTTGTAGCCGGTCGAGGACTTGGACGCGTCCACCGTATCGCCCCACGGGTTGGACAGGGACGCTATCAGGGCGCCGGCATGGGTGCGATCCTCCTGCACCTTCAGCATCAGGGCCGAGGCGTAGGCCAGCTTGCCGCCGTCGGTCGCCTGCTCGGCGATGCGCGGCAGCTCGGTGAGAGAACCGACATAATCCTCCCAACCCACGCGCTCGCCCTCGCCGTTGAAGCGGGCCAGCACCTCGTCCAGACCGGTGGCGAACGAACCGTCCGCGGCGGCGCGCGCCTCGGCCTCGCTGGCGCCGAAGCCGATGACGAAGTCGCGCGTGATCCGGCTGCTTTGGCGCAGGCGCGGCAGGGCCCCGGTCATCATCGTGTTGCCGGCCTGATCGCCGGTGGAGGCGTAGGTCCAGTCCAGCTTGCCGTCCTTCAGATCCGTCAGGCCGTCCGAGGCGCCGACGAAGCCGACGCTGGCCTTTTCGAAGGCCTCGCTGGGCTTCAGGAACAGGTGGGTGTCGCCCTCCCAGGCGTGGAAACCGTCGCGCGTCACCGCGCCCCGATCGTCGACGCCGGTATTCGCGATGTGCGGCTCCAGCATCAGATAGGGCGTCACATCGCCCTTCAGCGCCGTGATGGTGACGCGCAACACCAGGGCGTTGCGGTCGGGATCGCTGAAGATCTGCTTTTCGATCTCAAAGCGGCCGTTCTTGTCCTGCGTCGTGACGCGATAAGCCGGCGAGAGCGGACGCCCCTGGGCGTCGACGTGCAGATATTCTGTGCGGCTGGTGGTGTCGTCGCCTTCGACGACCAGACCGTCCTGGGTCACGCCGGCGAAGCGCAGGGCCTTGATCTGGGCCTCATGAATCAGGCCGTACATGGTCTCGGTCAGGACGCCGTCGGCGATGGAATACCAGACCTTAGACACCGCGCCGGTCGGGCCGCCGTCGCGATACTGACCATCGACATAGGCTTCGTAGGATGCGCCTGCGCCGGTCTTGGCCGCGCTGGACCAGACGGGCGGGGCGCCGGGCGCGCCGGGGGCGACGCCCGATTGGGCGCTTGCGGCGGAAGCGAGGGCCAGGCCGGCGGCGCCGGCGAGGCAGAAGGTACGGAAGTGACGCATTGTGGTCCTCACGGGTTGCGCGTGGGGGCGGGGGAAAGAAGGAAGGTCAAAGGCACGTCCAGGCGCTGGTTCCAGGACGCTTCATTGTGCTGGGCGCTGGGGAAGACCAGGCTGCGGAAATCGCCGGGGCCGTAGCCGCGACGGCGGAAGGTCTGGTCTACCTGGGTCTGGAAGACGGCGTAGAACTGATCCAGCGTCTCGTCGCCCCGGTCAAAATAGAAGCGGTGGTCGCCCGGCGCGGGCAGGCCGCGTTCGATCACGCCGGTCCAGGCCGCGACCAGGCGTTCGCGCCAGGCGTCCAGCGTCGCGCCGGGCTCAAGCCCTTCGACCTTCAGCGGCCAATGGGTGGACAGACAGGCGGCGGCCGAAAAGACCTGCGGCCGTTTCATCACTGCATACATGGAGATCAGGCCGCCCATGCTGGAGCCGGCGATCATCGTGTCCAGCGGCCCGCGCAGGGTGCGGTAGGCGCCGTCGATGAAGGGCTTCAACTCCTCGACCAGGAACCGCAGATAGCCGTCGGACAAGGACGGGCCGCCGTAAATGGCCTGAACCTCGTCGCGCATGTCGGCGGGCAGGGCGGCGATCAGGTCGGCGGGGACATATTCCCTCAGCCGCAGGTCGGTGTTCCAGATCCCCACCACGATCGGCGTCCGCACCTGACCGCCTTCGATCAGCCGCGTCAGATGCTCGTCCACGCCCCACTCGCCGAAGTTGGCCGTGGCCGGATCGAACAGGTTCTGGCCGTCGTGCATGTAGAGAACAGGCCAGGCGGCGTCGGACGCCTCATATCCGGGCGGCAGCCAGACCGAGACGTTGCGCGCCTTCACATGGGCCGACGCGACGGCCTCATGCAGCACCAGCCGCCCGCCCGCGAGGGCGCCCTCAGCACCCGCCGCGTTAGCGAAGGGCAGGGCGGCCATGAGGGCCAGAAGACCCCGACGGTTCATCCGCGATGCTCCTTGACCATCAGCGCGCTCGCGGCGGCCAGTACGAAGGAGACGGCGCCCAGCATCAGGGCCCAGATCGCCTGACCATCGAACAGGGTCTTCAGGATCAGGCCCAGAACCGTCGCGGCCAGCAGCTGGGGCACGACGATGAAGATGTTGAAGACGCCCATGTAGACGCCCATTTTTCGGTCCGGCACCGCCGCCGACAGGATGGCGTAGGGCATGGAGACGATCGACGCCCAGGCGAAGCCGACGCCGATCATCGGCAGCCACAAAAGGCCCGGCTCGCGGATGGCGAAGACGCCGAACAGACCCGCCGCGCCCAGCAGCAGCATCAGGGCGTGGGTCGCCTTGCGGCCGATGCGCTTGGCCAGCACCGGCAGGGTGAAGGCCGCCAGGGCCGCCACGCCATTATAGACCCCGAACAGAACCCCCACCCAGTCCGCGCCCGTGGCGTAGGCGGCCGAGGTGGTGTCGGTCGCGCCGTAATGGACGCGGGTCACGGCGGCGGTGGTGTAGATCCACATGGCGAACAGGGCGAACCAGCTGAAGAACTGAACCACGGCCAGGCCGCGCATCGTCTCGGGCGTGCGGAAGATGTCGTTCAGGATTTCGGTCGCGGCGTTGGTGATGCGGCGACGCTGCATCATGCCGACGGCGATCTGGAGCAGGCCGAACCCGGCGAAGAAGCCCGCCAGGATCAGCAGCTCCTTCTCCAGATCGAGCGCGCCGATCAGCACGAAACCCAGCCCGCCGAGGACGGTGCAGACCAGGCCCGAAGTCATCCAGCCCTGGACGCTGCGAGCCGGCGCTTCGGCCTCGACGGGCGCGCTCGGCGCGTCGTCTCGGGCGCGTTCGAAGGCTGCGATCTGTTCGGGGCTATATTCCTTGGTGGACAACACCGTCCACAGCACGGCCGAGAACAGGCCGGCGGCGCCGACGTAGAAGGCGATCTTGACCGACAGGGGCACCACGCCCGCCTCGGCGGTCGAGGCGATATCGAAGACGTTGGACAACAGCCACGGCAGGACCGAGGCGAAGACCGCGCCAGCGCCGATGAAGAAGCTCTGCATCGCATAGCCGGCGGTGCGCTGCTCCTCCGGCAGGTTATCGCCGACGAAGGCGCGGAACGGCTCCATGGTGATGTTGATCGAGGCGTCCATGATCCACAGCATGGCCGCGGCGAACCACAAGCTGGGGCTGTTGGGCATGGCGATCAGGGCCAGGGTGGTGGCGATGGCCCCGACCAGGAAATAGGGCCGCCGCCGGCCGAACCGGGTCCAGGTCTTGTCGCTGAAATGGCCGATGATCGGTTGGACCAGCAGACCGGTCAGCGGCGCGGCAATCCACAGGATCGCCAAGCTGTCGACCTCGGCCCCCAGCGTCTGGAAGATCCGGCTGGTGTTGGCGTTCTGCAGGCCGAAGCCGATCTGGATGCCGAAGAAGCCGACGCACATGTTCCAGATCGCCAGGCCGGACAGGCGCGGGCGGTGCGAGAGCAGGGTCATCCGCGTCGCGCCCGACCGACCGGCACGAACCGGATGGCCTGACCGCCGCCAGGGGCCAGCGCCAGGGTCAGGGTGTCAGACGACGTCACCTCGCGCTGCTCGATGACGATGTCCTCGCGCTTGCCGCGATAGTCGGCGTCCGGCCCGTCGCGATAGATTTCGGCCCGATATCGACGGCCGGCGTCCAGGAAGTCGAGTGGGGCCGTCAGCACGCGCGGATGCTCGTCGGTGACGGCGCCCAGGGCCCAGACATCCGTGCCGCGCTGCTTGCGAACCGTGACGACATAGTCGCCCATGGCGGCGTCCAGCGTGCGGCTCTCGCTCCAATCGACAGGCACATCCTTGATGAACTGGAACGGGCCAGGGTTGGCCTCGTAGTTGACCAGCAGGTCCGCCGCCATCTGGATCGGGCTGTAGATCACGACATAAAGCGCCAGTTGCTTGGCCCAAGTCGTCTGCACGCCGCCGGGGCTGCGCGTCTCCATGCCGAAGATGCCGGGCGTATAGTCCATCGGCCCGGCCAGCAGGCGGGTGAACACCAAGTTCGGCTCATGCTCGGGCGGATTGCCGGGATTGCCCCAGGCCGAATATTCCATGCCGCGCTGGCCCTCGCGGCTGATGATGTTCGGATAGGTGCGGCGAAGGCCGGTGTCCTTGAACGGCTCGTGAGCGTTGACGGCGACCTTGTGGCGATAGCCGGCCTCGACAACGCGCATGTGGTGCTGGGCCATCGCCTGGCTCTCGTGCCAGGCCATGACCATCTGTCCGTCCGGCCCGGCGACGCGGGCGCCTTGCGCGTCGGCGACGTAGCCCGTCTTCACCGAATGGACGCCGAGGCGTTCATACAGGGCCATGGCCGGTTCGAGCTGTTGCTCATAGTGGAAGGCGTTGCCGCCGGTCTCGTGGTGGCCGATGAGCTGCACGCCCTTGGACCGCGCGTGGGCGCAGACCGCTTCGATGTCGAAGTCGGGATAGGCTTCGGTGAAGCTGAAGTCCGCGCCGTTGGCGAACCACTGGCCGTCCCAGCCCTTGTTCCACCCCTCGACCAACACCCCGCCCAGGCCGTGCTTGGCGGCGAAGTCGATGTGTTTGATCGCATTCTCGGTCGTGGCGCCGTGCTTGGGCCCGGAGTTCCAGGTCTTCAGGTCCAAGTGCATCTCCCACCAGACGCCGACGTATTTCATCGGCTTGAACCAGCTGACGTCGCCCAGCTTGTTGGGCTCGTTTAGGTTCAGGATCAGGCTGGAATCCAGAAGGCCCGCGGCGCTGTCTGATATTTGCAGGGTCCGCCAGGGCGTGTTGAACGGCGCCTCGCGCACTACCGCCGCATTGGTGAGGCCCGGCGTCAGCTGAGCGCGGAACTTCGTTTCCTCCGACCGGCGCAGGTTCATCCCTGCGTAGTCGATGCAGGCGGCCTCGTGGATGGAGACGTGCAGGCCCGACTGGCCTCGAACCGTCATCGGCGTCTGGGCGCTGCCGACCGCATCGATGGGCGTGCGGCTGTAGAGATATTCCTCGCGGTTCCATTCCCAGGCCGGGCACCACAGGGCCTCGCCGTTTTCGGCCAGGTTGAACTCGGTGATTTCCGAACCGATGCGGACGGTGGTCAGGCCAGCCTGCTGCGGGAACTCGTAACGGAAGCCCAGACCGTCGTCGTACAGGCGGAAGACCACGTCCACGCGGCGTCGCAGGCCGCCGGTCTCGGCATAGGCGACGCGCCATTCATTGTAGTGGTTGCGGATGAACTGGCGCTCGCCCCACGGCTGCTCCCAGGTGTCGTCGACCGTGATCGGCTGGCCCGCGGTCAGGGTCAGGCCGCGCTCGATGGCCGGCGCGTCGGTCAGGAGGAAACCCAGCTTGGACGGCGCCACGACGACCCGGCCCTGACGCAGCACCGAATACATCGGCCGTCCGTCGTTGTCGGTGAAGGCCTCGACCGTCAGCACGCCGCCCGGCGAGGATGCCCGGGCATGGTTCGGCGCGGTCTGGGCGCGCACGCCCGTCGCCCCCAGAGCCAGGATCGATACGCCGCCAAGGGCCAGGAAGGATCTGCGCTGCATCATGGGAACTCCGTTACGCCGCCTCTTGCCAACCGCCGCGAACGGTGGCTGAAATATTTGCAGAAAATTTTGCAGCTTCACCATGCTGCTGTGAGGACCCGCGACCTTGAGCCGCAAGACAACCCGTCTGGAAGACATCGCCCGCCTGGCCGGCGTGTCCATCGCCACCGCCTCGCGCGCCCTGAACGACAGCCCTGCCGTCAACGATCGCACCAAACAGACGATCTGGAAGCTGGCCAAGGAACACGACTATCCGTTCCGCCGCCACATGCCCGCCGGTCCGATCGGCGCCCAGGGCACGATCGCCTTGGTCGTTCCGCGTCCGCAGGGGCGCGAAGGGCGCCTCAGCGACCCCTTCTTCCTGGAGCTTCTGGCCGGAGTCGGCGAGGCGGCGCGCGAACGCGGCTGCGACCTGTTGATGAGCCATATCTCGCCCGCCAACTATGACGAGCTGTCGGCGGCGCTGAACACCAGCCGGGCGGACGGCGTGATCTTCCTGGGGCAATCCAGCCTGCACTCGGCCTTCAACCGGCTGGTGGACGCCGATCATCGTTTCGTCGTCTGGGGCGCCGAACTGCCCGACCAGGACTATTGCTCCATCGGCTCGGACAACATCTCGGGCGGGCGCCGCGCGACGTTGCATCTGGCGCGGCTGGGGCGAAAGCGCATCGTCTTCCTGGGCGATCTGGATCCGCCCGAGGCCATGCAGCGGCATCGCGGCTATCTGGACGCCTTGAGCCAGAGCGCGTTGGACGTGGACGCTGACCTGATCGTGCCTGCGCATTTCGAGGTCGAATCCGCAGAGGCCGCCGTGGACGCCCTGATCCGACGTGGGCTGGATTTCGATGGGGTCGTGGCTGCGTCTGACCAGATCGCCCTGGGCGCCGTGCGTGCCCTGTTGCACGCCGGCGTCGAGGTGCCGGGCCAGGTCTCGGTCATTGGTTTCGACAATGTGCCGTTCAGCCGCTACTCGCGCCCGGCGCTCAGCACCATCGCTCAAGACACCATGAAGGCCGGCCGGTTGATGGTGTCCAAACTGCTGGATCACGGCGGCGCCGCAGCAGGCCGTTCCGAGCGCGTTCCGACCGAGCTGATCGTTCGCGAGACCTGCGGCGGCTGACCCCGTCATCCGGCGTCGGCGAAGATCAGGCCAGCCAGCGGCCTCAGCGTTGATCCGTCCGCTTCGGTCCAGTTGACCGCCGCGATCCGGCGCGCGCCGGCGGGCGTTGACCAGTCCACAGCCTCAAAGCCTAGGTTGAACACGCACAGCAGACGCTCGCCGCCCCCGGCCCGTTCGAACCGGCGGAAGACCAACAGGTCGCCCGCGCTCTCGATCTCCAGCCCTCCGGTCCGCAGCACCGGATGGGCCTGACGCAGGGCGATGATGCGGCGCGCGGCGTGCAGGATCGAAGTTGGGTCCGCCTCCTGCGCATCCACGGCCAGCGCCAGATGACGCGGATCAACCGGCAGCCAGGGCTCGACCGTCGAGAAGCCGGCGTTGGGCGCAGAGGCCACCCAAGGGATCGGCGTGCGGGCGCCGTCGCGGCCCAGAGTCTCAGGCCAGTTGGCGATGGCCTCGGGATCGACCAGCCGCTCGAACGGCACCTCGGCCTGAGGCAGGCCTAACTCTTCACCCTGATAGACGAAGACATTGCCGCGCAGGCACATCAACAACAGCAGGGCCATTTCCGAGAAGGCCTTCTCGTCCCGGCCCTTGGCCCAACGCGACACTGCGCGCGGCGCATCGTGGTTGGAGAAGGTCCAGGACGGCCAGCCCTCGCCCTGCTGATCCGGCCACATCCCATCGCCCACGCCGATCAGTTCGCTCTTCAGCGTATCGGCGTAGAGATAGAGGAAGCCGTAGGCCGAGTGCAGACGGTCGTTCCCGGCGGTGAATTCCTTCATCTCGCGATCGGCGTGATCACCGCCGACCTCCGCCACCGTGAACCGGCCTTCATAGCTGTCGGTCAGGGCGCGGATGCGGTTCAAGAAGCCGATGATGTCCGGGTGGGACTGGTTATAGATCTTGTCCTGGAAGTCGAACGGCCGCGTGCGCTTCTTGCCGTCCTGGATCGGCGGATTGTCGCGCAGGGACGGATCGTGGATGGCGAAATTGATCGCATCCAGACGGAAGCCGTCCACTCCCCGATCCAGCCAGAAACGCGCCGCCGCGATCAGGGCGTCCTGAACCGCCGGGTTCCTGACGTTCAGCTGAGGCTGCGAGGCCAGGAAGTTGTGCATGTAGTACTGGCCGCGCCGCGCGTCCCAGGTCCAGGCCGGGCCGCCGAACACCGACTGCCAGTTCGAGGGCGGCGAGCCGTCCGGCTTGGCGTCGGCCCAGACATACCAGTCGGCGTGCTCGCCGTTTCGGCTGGCGCGGCTGTCGGTGAACCAGGGATGTTCGTCCGAGGTGTGTGAAAACACCTGATCGATGACGACCTTCAGCCCTAGGGCGTGGGCGCGCGCGATCAGGGCGTCGAAGTCGGCCAGCGTGCCGAAGATCGGATCGACGTCGCAATAGTCCGACACGTCGTAGCCGAAGTCCTTCATCGGCGACGTGAAGAAGGGCGACAGCCAGATGCCGTCGACGCCTAGAGAGGCGACGTGGTCGAGGTGCTGGGTGATCCCCTTCAGATCGCCGACGCCGTCGTCATTGGAGTCGGCGAAGCTGCGCGGATAGATCTGATACAGGACCGCGCCGCGCCACCAGTCGTGCGCTAACGCGGGGGCGGCGTCAGCCGTGGAAAGATCGAGGGGCAGGGCAGTCACGGCACGCTCTTGCAGACGAGGTAATCGAGGGGGGGCACCCGAACGGCGACGCTGGCGGGTGCGGAGGATTTGGGTGCGCAATCGCCGCGCAGAGCTTGCCACCGCAGCGAGCCGGGCTCCACCTCGACTTGAGCGGCGACGGGCGCAGTGGAGGTGTTGAACAGGGCCAGGATCTCCGATCCGTCCTCGCCGACGCGCGACAGGGCGAACAGGCCGGGCTTGTCGCCATAGGCGCGCACGACCTGACGGCCGCGTCGCAGGGCCGGCTCCTCGGCGCGGATGCGGGTCATCTCTGCGATCGCCTGGTAGAGGGGGGCGTCCGTGGAATAGGCCGGCTGGCGACCGCCAACGGGCGTCTCGTTCGCATAGACCGGCGTGCGGCTGGGCCACATGTCCTGGCGCGAGTTTCCGTATCCGCCCGCGCCGGCGAAGCCCTGTTCATCCCCGTAATAGAGCGTGGGCACGCCCCGGCTGAACATCATCAGGGCATGGGCCAGTTTGATGCGCGCCAGCACCTCGGCGTCGTCGGCGTTCGGATTAGCCTGTTTCACGAAGAAGCCGACGCG
>Ga0308165_1004314_pt1 | contig 14184 bp, 10 predicted proteins | sample PhyWR2_FD_201032 | JGI IMG/M metagenome (GOLD analysis project Ga0308165, IMG submission 201032) | Phyllosphere microbial communities from UC Gill Tract Community Farm, Albany, California, United States - DLSLW.R2 | ecosystem: Host-associated > Plants > Phyllosphere > Unclassified | place: USA...
CGCAGCGCGGCAGCACGGCGCGGAACGCGCAGCTTACCCGGCAGAACACCTTCGGTGGTGGTGCCGTGCTCGATACCGCCTTTCATCACTGCCCAGACGTCGGCAAAGTGCTTTTCCAGCTCTTCTTTGCTGTGCAGTGCCAGTTCGTTTTGCATCATCAGGCCGGACAATGACAGGCCTGTTTCGTTGCACTGTCGCTGCAGGTCTGCTGCGTTTTTGTACGGGTAAGGTACGGCGACTGACGCTTCATCCTGCTGGCCAAAGTGCTCTTCATCGACGATAAAGCCACCGCCGATGGAATAATACGTTTTGCTGTAAACCGCTTTATCGCCCGCCAGTGCGGTGATACGCATGCCGTTTTCGTGCAAGGAGAGGTTGTCAGTGTGGAAGTTCATACACTGATCGACCGGGAACTCAACTTCGTGTTGCCCATCTGCCAGCAGCAGGCGGCCGTGAGTGTTCACGTCCTGGATAAACGACGGGATAGCATCGATATCGACCGTATCCGGCAGGTTTCCTGCCAGACCCATAATAATGGCGATATCCGTATGGTGACCTTTACCGGTCAAAGAGAGCGAGCCGTATACATCGACGACTACGCGAGTGATATCAGTGAGGATCCCACGCGCAATCAAGTCGTCCGTGAATTGTTTGCCTGCTTTCATTGGCCCGACGGTGTGCGAGCTGGAAGGACCAATGCCGATTTTGAAAATATCGAATACGCTAATCATGAGGCGTCCATTGTATTACGAGGTGCGCCGCCCGAAGGCGGCGCAGGGGGATTAACTGAACAGAGAGTAGGAGATTGCGGAGATAGCGATAAGACCCATCAGGACAACGAAGACGTTGCTGATTTGACCGCTGTACTTACGCATTGCCGGTACTTTCTGAATGGCATACATCGGCATCAGGAACAGAATCATCGCGATGATTGGGCCACCCAGGGTCTCAATCATACCGAGGATGCTTGGGTTCAGCGTCGCCACGATCCAGGTGGTGATGAGCATGAATGCCGCAGTAATTTTGTTCAGCTTGCTGATTTCAATCGTTTTGCCTTTGCCGCGCAGAGATTTGATAACCATCCCGTTGAAGCCTTCACGTGCGCCCAGATAGTGGCCCAGGAAGGATTTGGTGATAGCAATAATCGCGATGATTGGGGCCATCCAGGCAATCAGTGGTGCATTAAAGTGGTTCGCCAGGTAAGACAGGATGGAGATGTTCTGGTCTTTTGCCGCCGCCAGGTCCGCAGGGGACAGGCTCAGTACGCAGCTGAAGACGAAGAACATAACGGTCAGCACCATCATGATGTGAGCGCGAGCCAGGATAGAAGAACATTTCTTCTCTGCACCGTCGCCGTACTCTTCACGCTTCGCTACCGCGAAGGAGGAGATGATTGGCGAATGGTTAAAGGAGAACACCATGACCGGGATTGCCAGCCAAAGAGTCATCCACAGGCCTTTGCCGGTAGAGGCTGCGCTGCTAAAGGACAGAGTTTCCAGTGCCGCACCGCTCCACTGAGGGATAAGGTACAGCGCCAGCACCATCAGTGCGATAACAAACGGGAACACCAGGATGCTCATCGCTTTCACGATCATCTGCTCACCGAAGCGAACGATGGTCATCATGCCCACGATAAGAATCAGGGACAGAATTGCACGCGGTGGCGGCGTCATGTGCAGCTGGTGGGTCAGGAAGCTGTCAACAGTGTTGGTGATAGCCACGCTGTAAACCAGCAAAATTGGGTAGATGGCGAAGAAGTAGAGCAGGGTAATCAGTTTACCTGCGCCAACACCGAAGTGTTCTTCAACGACTTCCGTGATGTCTTCGCCAGGATTTTTACCCGACAGCACAAAGCGAGTCAGACCGCGGTGTGCAAAGTAGGTCATTGGGAAGGCGAGAATCGCCATGATGATAAGCGGGATCATCCCGCCGACACCGGCGTTAATTGGCAGGAACAGTACGCCTGCACCGATAGCGGTGCCATAAAGACCCAGCATCCACATTGTATCTGTTTTACGCCATCCGCTAGCAGAATCTGCTGTGACGATGGTGCTGGTTTGAGTGTTTTCCATCTGTATCTCCTGGAGGAAGGAAAATGCTAATTTTTTAGACAAATAAAGTAAAAATAACGATAAACATAATATTAAATTTTATACGCATCGGTTTTTTTGTGATTTTTACCCGAGGTCGTTTTTGACGAGCGCAAATGTACATTTAACTACTAAATGTATCAGTGATCAGGATCCCAATTGTAATAATCCACTTTTGATGAGGGTTATTGCAGGTCTTTACCCTGTGATTAGCTTTTATGCGAAAATTTATGGTCGCGAAGGCTAACATTCGTAGTATGAGTGGTAAATGGGGGGAGGGGTAAATACGATGTTTTTGCTGATAAAAATGAAGAAACCGGCGTTTTTTAGCGCCCAATCATAACTATCGATGATAATGTGCGGTCACCCATCGAACGCAAACGATTGGCTGTGAGCTGAGAAAGTCTCTTTTTGACGGCGGAAATTTGAATTCCCGGCGGAGAATACCGCCGGGAGTGGAGAGGAATACGCTAAGTGTGATGCTTAAGCGCAGATTTCGTAGCAAGGAATATAGGCTGAGCCTGGCAACTTCATACGGTGCTGGGCGACAAAGCCCTGTAGCAGTTCGTCCATTCGGCGCATCATCTCTTTATCACCGTGGATTTTATATGGCCCGAACTCTTCAATTGCGCGGATACCCACTTCTTTCACGTTACCCGCCACAATACCGGAGAAGGCACGGCGCAGGTCTGCTGCTAACACTTCGATAGGCTGGTCCGGGTAGAGTTTCAGATTCGCCATGTTTTCGTGCGACGGCTCGAACGGCATCTGTAAATCGGGTGCAATTCGAATCGACCAGTTGAAGCTGTAGGCATCACCGGTATCACGGCGGTTCTCTTTGACCAGCGGCATCGCTTTTTTCATCTGACGTGCGACTTCCACTTCATCGTCAATGATGATTTTGTAGTGGCGGCGCGCGCCTTCACCCAACGTATGCACCACGAAGTCATCCAGTACGCGGAAGTAGTCAGCGCTTTCTTTCGGGCCGGTGAGGATAAGCGGGAGCACCTGATTTTTGTTCGCCGGGTTCATCAGAATCCCCAGCAGATACAGCAGCTCTTCCGCCGTACCCACGCCGCCTGGGAAGATGATGATCCCATGGGCGATACGCACGAACGCTTCCAGACGTTTTTCAATGTCCGGCATGATGATCAGTTCATTGACCAGCGGGTTAGGCGGCTCGGCAGCAATGATTGACGGCTCGGTCATCCCGATAAAGCGGCCTTCTTTGTAGCGCTGCTGCGCGTGACCGACCGCCGCACCCTTCATTGGCGCTTCCATCGCGCCCGGGCCACAGCCGGTGCAGATATTCAGCTCACGCAGACCTAGTTGATTACCGACGCGGCGTGCGTAGAGGTATTCGTTCTCGTTGATTGAGTGACCGCCCCAGCACACCACCATGCTTGGTGCCTCGCCCACGTGCAGCGCACGGGCGTTACGCAGAATGGAGAAGACGAGGTTGGTGATATGCGTGGAGCTTTCTAAATCGATATTCGGTAAGCGAACGGAATTATGCAGTTGCCCGTAAACAAATAGAATATCGCGCAGGACGGCAAACAGGTTGGCTTGTAGCGAGCGAATAATTCGCCCGTCAACGAAAGCATCTTCTGGCGGATTGATCAGTTCAAGTTTCACGCCGCGCTCGCGGCTTAGTACGTTGATATCGAAATTTTCAAAACGTGATAGCAGCTCTTTGCTGTTATCGGTCAGGCTGCCTGAGTTCAGTACGGCCAGTGAACAGTTGCGGAACAATTGATACAGGTCGCTGCTGGCCGTGCGCTTAAGCATGTCCACTTCCAGCTGCGACAACATATCCATTGAGCCTAGCGGGCTAATATGTGTAATCAAGGGAACTCCTTACAGGACGAAAATCGCCTTCCTTAATGATTACAATAGCCTCGCTGGCAACCTTTCTACAACCTCATGCGCGGAACAAAGTGCACAACATTGATAAATTGTTCAGGTTACTGGCGTACCAGGCGACCAATGGCGGGGACAAATTCGGTGTTTGAGCGCCATGGGTTGATGTCCAGACCGCCGCGACGGGTGTAACGCGCATAGACGCTCAGGCTTTCCGGCGCACAAAAACGCAGAATGTCGTTGAAGATACGTTCGACGCACTGCTCGTGGAACTCATTATGGTGGCGGAACGACACCAGATAGCGCAGTAGCTTCTCGCGGTCAATTTGCGGGCCACGATACTGAATTTGTACTGAACCCCAGTCAGGCTGGTGGGTGATAAGGCAGTTAGATTTCAGCAAATGGCTGACCAGTGTCTCTTGCACCACTTTTTGACCGGCGGCACCGTCAAGATAGTCAGCATTAAACTGATAGTTATCGATTTCGATATCCTGACCGTCAATGCAGCTGCCGTGGAAGTGGGCGATGGGCTGACCTTCTACTTCGTCGAGGCGATACAGCGCCACGGTGACTTTACCCTGCGCACAGGTGCTGAGATCGCGCTCCAGCGTCTCTTGCACTGCTTCCCAACTGGCAAAGCGTGTCTGGTTAAAGCTATTAAGGTAAAGCTTAAAGCTTTTCGACTCGACCAGATTGACCGTCGTGTGGCTGAGTTCGACGTGACCAACGGCCACCTGTGGCAGCCCTTTGGCATTGAGCCAGGACAACTCATACAGCGTCCAGATATCCCCCCCGTGGAACGGCAGCGAATCGGCATGCAGACCTAATGGGTCGCGGTTTAAGCTGCGCGGTACACCTTGAAGCAAAGAGGCATCGTAGGTATCGCGGTAATCTGTGGTTTTACCCAGGGTCAGGCCTGAGAGCGCCTGATGGTTCTCGTAAGAAGACATGTTTCACCATTATAAAGCAGGTACACTATTGTCTTTATTGTATCCTGGCTAACCTGAAGAGAGAAATTCGTGGAAAAGCAGACCGCAGAAGCATTACACGCCTTTACCCAACGTTATTGCGATGCGTGGCAGCGCGAGCACAATAGCCTGCCGCGTAGCGAAGATCTCTACGGGATTCCGTCGCCGTGTCAGGTGTCAACCACCGATGATGCCGTGTTCTGGCAACCACAGCCGTTTGACGGTGAACAGAATGTAAATGGCGTTGAACGCGCAATGGATATTGTGGTACAACAGCCCGTTCACACCTATTATACCACTCAGTATGCGGGTGATATGCAGGCGCTTTTCATGGGAGAAACCCTGACGCTGCTACAGGTGTGGAGTTCAGACGATTTTCGTCGCGTGCAGGAAAACCTGATTGGTCACTTGGTGATGCAGAAACGTCTGAAGCTTTCGCCAACGCTGTTCATTGCCACGCTGGAAAGCGAATTAGACGTGATCTCCGTGTGTAACGTGACCGGCGAAGTGATTAAAGAAACGCTCGGAACGCGTAAACGTCTGCCGCTAGCCTCATCTCTTGCGAGTTTCCTTACTCAACTTCATCCTATTCTATAAGACAGTTCGCCCGTCACTTTGTGAGAGATCTCTTACACGCTCTGTGAGAGATCGCCAGAAGATAAGTAAGACACCCATTCCGTCATTTTAATAATTTCTTTTGTTTTCATATGCATGACATAAATCACTGGCGATTTATTAGACTGTAAGCCTTAAGGGATTGTCTGAGAGGCACTTGTAAGACGAGGCGGAATAGTGGATTCTATCTACGTCGACAGGGAGTCGCAAAATGAAGTGAACATCAGGATGATGACTCTTCATAGGACACACCGGGAAGGTGATACAAGGATAGGCTTCAGGATGAAGCACAGGATCACGCAGGAACGCGTTAAAGGACACCTCCAGGACGGAGAATGAGAGCCAGACAGGATATCTGGTGGATCAGGAAGATCAGGACGCACTCAAGGATAGGGTGAAATCGCATCGGGGTGGTGTGATGCAGGAAGCAACCGTTTATGGATGAACAGGTCAGGAGACCACAGGAAAAGTTGTCACGGACGAGCAGGGAGCACTAAAAGTAGCTGGATTGCTGCGAAACGAACCGGGAGCACTGTTTTTACAGTGCTCCCTTTTTTTTGTTTCTCGCCAACCAGTAATGGTATCCTGCGCCCGATTTTGTTTTCTCTGAGGTTTCCATGACACTGAACGCCCGCTTACGCGACCAACTCCTGCATATTGAATCTCTGCTCCGCCAGCACCAGCACTGGCAGGAAACGGCGCCGCACGACAGTGCTTTTGCCAGCGATCAACCGTTCTTTATGGATACACTGGAGCCGCTTGAGTGGCTGCAATGGGTGCTGATCCCACGTATGCACCAGTTGCTGGACAACGAAATGCCGTTGCCGAAAGATTTTGCCATCGCACCGTATTATGAAATGGCCCTGGATGCTGCCCATCCGCTGCGCGAGATCATCTTGCCGCCGCTGGCTGTTCTGGATACCTTCTTTGTCGGCGATGCTACCTGATGCTGGAAATTATTTATCAGGATGAATGGTTGGTGGCCGTCAATAAGCCTTCCGGTTGGCTGGTTCACCGTAGCTGGCTTGATCGCGATGAGAAAGTGGTGGTGATGCAGACGGTGCGCGATCAGATTGGTCAGCATGTCTTCACCGCCCATCGCCTCGACCGTCCCACTTCTGGCGTCCTGTTGATGGGGTTATCTAGCGAAGCGGGTCGTCGCCTCTCTCAGCAGTTTGAACAACATCTGATTCAAAAGCGCTACCACGCTATTGTACGCGGTTGGCTCACCGACGAGGCCGTACTCGACTACCCTCTGGTGGAAGAGCTGGATAAAATTGCCGACAAATTTGCGCGTGAAAATAAAGAAGCGCAGCCTGCGGTGACTCATTATCGCGGCCTGGCGACCATCGAAATGCCGGTGGCAACCGGCCGTTATCCGACTACGCGCTATGGGCTGGTGGAGATGGAGCCGAAAACGGGCCGCAAACACCAGTTGCGCCGCCATATGCGCCACCTTAATCATCCGATGATTGGCGATACCAAACATGGTGATTTACGCCAGAACCGCAGCGCGGCCGAGCATTTTGGCTGCAACCGACTGATGCTGCACGCCAGCCAACTGTCGCTGACTCATCCGTTTACCGGTGAGCCGCTGGTCATTCGTGCCGGGCTTGACGATGTCTGGATGCAGGCTTTGTCACATTTCGGTTGGCGCGGGCTTCTCCCTTTAAATGAAAGGGTTGAGTTTGTTGCTGACTGCGGTCAGGATGAAGCTATCCAGAAGTAAACAGGGAGTTAAATCATGGCTGAAATCGGGATTTTTGTTGGCACCATGTACGGCAATTCGCTATTGGTGGCTGAAGAGGCAGAAACCATTCTGAATGAAATGGGTCATCAGGCTCGGGTATTTGAAGATCCGCTGGTGGCCGATTGGGAAAGCTATACCGGGAAATACGTTCTGGTGGTGACTTCCACAACCGGGCAGGGCGATTTACCTGACAGTATTGTGCCGCTGTTTAACGATCTCCAGGATATGTATCAACCGCATTTACGCTACGGCATTATTGCGCTGGGTGATAGCACCTACGCTAATTTCTGCGGCGGCGGCAAACGGTTTGATACGCTGCTTCAAGAACAGGGCGCACAACGCATCGGTGACATGCTGTTGATTGATGCCTCAGAAGACCCAGAGCCGGAAAGCGTTTCGAATCCGTGGGTTTTGCAGTGGGCGACGTTGCTTAAATAACAGGGCTGCCCTCTCCCTACGTAGAGGGCCTCCTTGCTCTTACTGATAGCCAGTCCGTTGGAACAACGACGGTTTATCATAACAAGCCATCCCCAACTTCTCTTCGGGCTTATGCCTGTAAACTTCTCATCCACTCTGATTTTTTTCTGCTGTTTCCACAACGTCAAGTGAGCCATTTCACGTTCTTTCACCAAATGGTTAATTAGCACGCTACTGTTTTCGTTTTCGTGAGCCATTACCCAGTCGCTTGGACAAATGTCGAAAAAAGTCGACTAAACCCCCTCTAATGATGTGCGTTTGAACGGTGAGTCGCAGACCTCCTCTTTTTATACTTTCCCTGCCAGTAACAAAAAAGCAGTCGCATAACGACTGACTGCTAAAAACACAAATACGTCATTCTGATTACCCTACAGGTTGTGCTGTTCAGAATAGATGTAGCTAAAAGCTATATTTCAGGAGTACAACAATGAGTTCATTAAGTCATTCAGCGAGCGCCGTTGAAAAACGGACTAATGCTCGCTATTGGATAGTGGTGATGCTGTTTATCGTCACGTCATTCAACTACGGCGACCGTGCGACACTCTCTATTGCTGGGTCGGAGATGGCCAAAGATATTGGGCTTGATGCGGTGGGAATGGGGTACGTTTTCTCCGCATTCTCATGGGCCTATGTTATCGGTCAGATACCTGGCGGCTGGTTGCTTGACCGTTTTGGGTCAAAACGTGTCTATTTCTGGTCAATACTAATCTGGTCTGGATTTACTCTGTTGCAGGGTTTTGTCGATATCTTCAGTGGTTTCGGCATCATCATTGCGCTCTTTACCCTCCGCTTCCTGGTAGGCCTTGCCGAATCACCTTCCTTCCCGGGGAATAGCCGTATTGTCGCTGCCTGGTTCCCGGCGCAGGAAAGGGGAACGGCTGTGGCTATCTTTAACTCCGCCCAATATTTTGCCACCGTTATTTTCGCACCGATTATGGGCTGGCTGACGCATGCTGTGGGCTGGTCACATGTCTTCTTCTTTATGGGTGGGCTGGGCATTATCATCAGTTTTGTCTGGCTGAAGGTTATCCATGAGCCTAACCAACACCCTGGCGTTAATAAGCAAGAGCTGGAGTACATTGCAGCCGGTGGGGCGCTTATTAATATGGATCAGAAAGGCGCGGTCGCAAAAGTACCGTTTAGCCAGAAGTGGGGGCAGATCAAACAGCTGCTGGGCTCCCGCATGATGATTGGTATTTATATCGGGCAGTACTGTATTAACGCTTTAACCTACTTCTTTATCACCTGGTTCCCGGTCTATCTGGTGCAGGCGCGTGGGATGTCCATTCTGAAAGCTGGCTTTGTCGCCTCGGTTCCGGCTATCTGCGGCTTTGCGGGCGGGGTGCTGGGCGGGATTATATCCGACTGGTTAATGCGCCGTACCGGGTCACTGAACATCGCGCGTAAAACGCCCATCGTGCTGGGAATGCTGCTGTCGATGGTGATGGTGTTCTGTAACTACGTGAACGTGGAATGGATGATCATTGGGTTTATGGCCATGGCCTTCTTCGGCAAGGGCATTGGGGCGCTCGGCTGGGCCGTGATGGCAGATACCGCACCGAAAGAGATTAGCGGTCTTTCCGGCGGTCTGTTCAATATGTTCGGTAACATCTCCGGCATCGTGACCCCCATTGCGATCGGCTACATTGTCGGAACGACGGGGTCTTTCAACGGTGCGCTGATTTATGTCGGCATTCATGCGCTGGTGGCGATTGTGAGCTATCTGGTGCTGGTGGGCGATATTAAACGCGTAGAGCTTAAACCGGTGACAGGAGCGTCGTCATGAGCCTGCAATCCAGTCCGATCATTACAGATATGAAGGTTATCCCGGTAGCCGGTCAGGACAGTATGCTGCTGAATATCGGCGGCGCACATAACGCCTGGTTCACCCGCAATATTGTGGTTCTGACCGATAATGCCGGGAATACCGGTGTTGGGGAGGCGCCTGGCGGTGAGGTAATTTACCAGACGCTGGTTGATGCCATTCCGATGGTATTAGGTCAGGAAGTTGCCCGTCTGAATAAAGTGGTTCAGCGAGTGCATAAGGGTAACCAAAACGCCGATTTCGATACCTTCGGAAAAGGAGCATGGACGTTTGAATTGCGGGTTAATGCGGTTGCAGCACTGGAAGCTGCGCTGCTCGACCTGCTGGGCAAAGTACTCAACGTCCCGGTTTGCGAACTGCTCGGGCCGGGTAAACAGCGCGATGCGGTGACGGTGCTCGGTTACCTGTTTTATATCGGCGATCGCACGAAAACGGACCTGCCTTATCTGGAGAGTACACCGGGAAACCACGAATGGTATCGCCTGCGTCATCAAGAAGCGATGACCAGCGATGCGGTGCTGCGTCTGGCGCAGGCTTCTCAGGATCGCTACGGTTTCAAAGATTTCAAACTAAAAGGCGGCGTCCTGCCGGGTGAGCAGGAAATTGAGTCGGTGAAGGCGCTGAAAAAACAGTTCCCGGATGCGCGGATAACCGTCGACCCAAACGGCGCTTGGCTTTTAGATGAAGCCATCTCACTGTGTAAAGGGCTCAATGATGTGTTGACCTATGCGGAAGACCCATGCGGTGCTGAGCAAGGGTTCTCAGGCCGTGAAGTGATGGCGGAATTCCGCCGAGCAACCGGTCTGCCAGTGGCGACCAATATGATTGCCACTAACTGGCGGGAAATGGGGCACGCGGTAATGCTCAATTCGGTCGATATTCCGTTGGCCGACCCACACTTCTGGACTCTCTCCGGTGCCGTGCGCGTGGCGCAGCTTTGCGACGACTGGGGGCTGACCTGGGGCTGTCATTCCAACAACCATTTTGATATTTCACTGGCCATGTTTACCCACGTGGCTGCCGCCGCTCCTGGCACGCCAACTGCTATTGATACCCACTGGATTTGGCAGGAGGGCGATGCACGCCTGACCAAAAATCCATTAGAAATTAAAGACGGCAAGATCGCTGTACCGGACGCACCTGGGCTGGGCGTGGAACTGGATTGGGAACAGATACACAAGGCTCATGAAGCCTACCAGAGATTACCGGCAGGTGCGCGTAACGATGCCATGCCGATGCAGTATCTGATTCCGGGCTGGAAATTTGACCGTAAACGTCCCGTTTTCGGCCGTAACGCATTCAATTAAGGATTGAAAATATGACGATTCAAACTTCAACTCCCGTTGTCACGTCGATGCAAATCGTACCGGTGGCCGGTCACGACAGTATGTTGATGAACCTCAGCGGAGCACATGCGCCGTTCTTTACGCGTAATATTGTGATTATCAAAGACAACGCCGGTCATACGGGCGTGGGTGAAATCCCTGGCGGTGAAAAAATTCGCCTGACGCTGGAAGATGCTATTCCTCTGGTGGTTGGGAAGACCCTCGGTGAGTACAAAAATGTCCTGAACACCGTGCGCAATACGTTTGCTGACCGTGACTCTGGTGGCCGAGGTCTGCAAACCTTCGACTTGCGTACCACCATTCACGTGGTCACTGGTATTGAAGCCGCCATGCTGGATCTGCTCGGCCAGCATCTTGGCGTGAACGTGGCTTCTTTGCTAGGTGATGGTCAGCAGCGTAGTGAAGTCGAAATGCTGGGCTACCTGTTCTTCGTCGGCAATCGCAAAGCGACACCGCTGGCCTATCAGAGTCAGCCGGATGAAAAATGTGACTGGTATCGTCTGCGTCATGATGAAGCGATGACCCCGGATGCGGTGGTGCGTCTGGCTGAAGCCGCTTATGAAAAATACGGTTTCAACGACTTCAAGCTCAAAGGCGGCGTGCTCGCTGGAGAAGAAGAAGCGGAGTCTATCGTCGCGTTGGCAAAACGTTTCCCTCAGGCGCGTGTGACGCTGGATCCAAACGGCGCATGGTCGCTGAATGAGGCAATCAATATTGGTAAGTACCTGAAAGGCTCTCTGGCCTATGCGGAAGATCCGTGTGGGGCTGAGCAAGGCTTCTCCGGGCGTGAAGTGATGGCGGAATTCCGTCGGGCGACGGGCCTGCCAACCGCCACCAATATGATTGCTACCGACTGGCGTCAAATGGGGCATACCTTATCCTTGCAGTCGGTGGATATTCCGCTGGCCGATCCACATTTCTGGACCATGCAGGGCTCCGTTCGCGTGGCGCAAATGTGTCATGAATTTGGTCTGACCTGGGGCTCACATTCCAACAACCACTTCGATATTTCGCTGGCGATGTTCACCCATGTAGCCGCTGCGGCACCCGGGAAAGTGACCGCTATCGACACCCACTGGATCTGGCAGGAAGGTAACCAGCGTCTGACCAAAGAACCGTTCGAGATCAAAGGCGGGATGGTTCAGGTGCCGAGTAAACCAGGTCTTGGCGTTGAACTGGATATGGATCAGGTGATGAAGGCTAATGAACTGTATAAAAAACACGGTCTTGGTGCCCGTGACGATGCAATGGGAATGCAGTATTTGATCCCAAACTGGACGTTTGACAATAAACGCCCTTGCATGGTGCGCTAAGATTAATGCCGGTTCCTCAGGGAACCGGCAATGTTCTGCACATCATGGTGTGCAGAACATTGCCGTCAACTCGTATAAGGACAGCCTATGAAAATCGTGATTGCCCCGGACTCGTATAAGGAAAGCTTGAGTGCACTCGACGTTGCCTGTGCTATTGAGGCGGGTTTTCGGGAGATTTATCCTGATGCCGAGTACGTTAAGATTCCGGTGGCTGACGGTGGAGAAGGCACGGTAGAAGCAATGGTTGCCGCGACCCAGGGGCGGGTGTTACCGGTTAAAGTGACCGGCCCGCTGGGTGAACCCGTGGCGGGTTTCTATGGTGTGTCAGGCGATGAGCAATGCGCATTTATTGAAATGGCAGCGGCAAGTGGGCTTGAGTTGCTCTCTCCGGCGCAGCGTAATCCGCTGAAAACCACTTCGTGGGGCACCGGCGAGTTGATCCGTCATGCGCTGGACCTCGGGGTCAGGCGCATTATCATCGGGCTTGGCGGCAGTGCCACCAACGATGGTGGCGCGGGAATGGTTCAGGCACTGGGCGCAAAACTGTTGACGGATGAGCATCAACAAATCGGGCAGGGTGGTGCGGAACTGGCTGCACTCATGAAGATCGACATCAGCGAGCTGGATAGTCGCCTGGCGGATTGTCAGATTGATGTGGCCTGCGATGTGACCAACCCGCTGACCGGTGAGGAAGGTGCGTCAGCTGTCTTTGGCCCACAAAAAGGCGCAACGCCTGAGATGGTCACGAATCTTGACCACGCGCTGGCGCATTACGCCGCCTGTATTAAACAGGATTTGGGGATTGACGTATTATCGCTCGAGGGCGGCGGCGCTGCCGGTGGCATGGGCGCAGCGCTATTTGCGTTTTGCGGTGCGAAGCTGCGTCCCGGCATTGATATTGTGACGGAAGCGCTACATCTGGATACGCTGGTGGCTGATGCCAATCTGGTCATTACCGGCGAGGGGCGAATGGATAGCCAGACGATTCACGGCAAAGTGCCGGTCGGTGTGGCGCGGGTTGCCAAGCGTTATCACATTCCTGTGATTGGTATTGCCGGGAGCCTGACGGCAGACGTCGGCGTGGTGCATCAGCATGGTATCGATGCGGTATTTAGCGTGTTGTACCGCATTTGTTCTCTCGACGACGCCCTGGAGCAGGCGGGAGAGAATGTGCGGATGGCGGCACGCAATATTGCGGCGGTGATGAAGATGGGGCAGAGTTTGTAACCATTTTTAAAAGAATGGTTTTCCTGTAGATAAACATTACCCGTCATTGCAATGGTGGGTAATGTTTATCTTTTCTGATATTTCTCATATGCGCTTCAGACAATAAATCGAGAGTGATGATTTGATTGTTAATAATAATTAAAATATATATAGCGCGGGTTGTTTTTTATTAAATTCCTTTCTCAATGCCGACTCGTTGTGTATTATCTTCTTTTTTATTGCGCACCCCATATTTTAAAGATAAAAATATCCATCAGGTTAATTTAATACATCGGAATCATTATTTATTTTTATTATTCATATAATTATTGAATTGCTATGGTGACCTTAATTAAGGTGTGAGTATATCGCCGCACCTTATTATTCTATTGCTTCGATAATTCTGCTATCAATAGCTTTAACTCTGGCGAAATCGTCGGCGGTAGCGTGTCATAAAGTCAGCTTTTTCATTCATTATTTCTATTGTTCTGTTAAGCAGGAAAATTATTAATGTCTACAGGATTACGTTTCACACTGGAGGTGGACGGCCTGCCACCGGACTCGCTGGTCGTAACGTCCTTTCATCTGAGTCAGTCCTTTTCCGAATTGTTTACCCTCGATATCTCGCTGGTCAGCCAGCAGCTTCTCAGCATGGATTTCTCTCAGGTACTGGAAAAACCGGCGCACCTCAAAATCTGGCAGGGCACGGAGATACAGCGCCGGGTGAACGGCAT
>Ga0308165_1004315_pt1 | contig 14181 bp, 14 predicted proteins | sample PhyWR2_FD_201032 | JGI IMG/M metagenome (GOLD analysis project Ga0308165, IMG submission 201032) | Phyllosphere microbial communities from UC Gill Tract Community Farm, Albany, California, United States - DLSLW.R2 | ecosystem: Host-associated > Plants > Phyllosphere > Unclassified | place: USA...
AAGGTTGCTGCGGTGCCGGGTGCCTCCCGGTGCTCTGGTCAGACTGACAAACACCAGAGCGGAAACTCTTAGACTGTGTGCAATCTTTGTCAGTCTTCCGCGCGCGCTGGCCGCATTCACCACAACGGCTGAGAGCATTAATCGGTTCAGGGAGGTCTTCTGGAGTTTCCTTCTCCACAGAGAAATGCTCTCACCGTTGTGAAAAAGGGCGGTTAAACAAACCTTCATGAGTAACCGCCAACACAGCAATTCGTTACTCTTAAAACGCTAAACCGTAAGCCAGGCTTTCATTGCCGCAATGCATAGTTACCACCCCAGTATCTCCATCACAGATAAGGTCTGCGTCTGGGAATAGGTATAGGAAAGTAATTAGGTCCCAAAACTTACTGTTAGCCATTTGTTTGGAGAAATTCATCTGCTATCCCACCTAAGTAACCGCTGTTGAGATAAACAATAAAACTGATATGCATATAACGCAAGTAATAAAATGCGCTAATTGCAAAAATTGAATGCTGCAGGCGCAAAAAAACCCGGTCGGGCCGGGTTTTCTTGGATTCAGTTGAGGACTAGCCGTGTCGCTTAAACGATTGCGACTGACTTATCATGACTTTGCCAAAGATGTAAAAGCGGTGCTCATTAGTTTCATCAATGAACCAGTCCCGATAGCGAGTATTATCAGAAATGACGACGATTTTGTCAGGAACTATCTGCAGGCGCTTGATGTGTATCTTCCCATCAAAGCCAAAGACATAAATCCCATCACCATCGAACTGAGTCACTGAAACATCTACAAAAATCAGATCTCCAGGCTCAATGGTTCCTGACATGCTGTCGCCGCGTACGTTGACCATCTTAACGGTGGATTGAGGCTTACCACCGAAGAAGTTCTTGGCATGCTCTGTGTTGTACTCAATGGAGCGTATGACATCAATAATGTCACTTCCTACATACGCCCCTGGGCCAGCACTCACATTTACATCAAGCAATTCCACACGATACACATCCCCCCCTTGTATGCCTTTAACGATATCCTTACTGTCATTATATACAGTATTTTCTGGACCGGAGGGAATAAATAATTCGCCGAGACTCACATTTAAAGCATTTGCGATTTTATTAAGCGATTGCTCAGTAAAGGATTTTTGTTTTCCTGTCTCAAGGCGTGAAATATTTGCCTGATCGACGCCAACGGCATCAGCCAGATCATTGATTCTCATTCCTCGCGCAAGGCGAAGTTCTCTGATTCGATTTCCTATGTTCATGTGCCTATTTAATGGCTGGTTTGCATGAAACGCAAATTAACTTGCGCAATCTGATTGTGTGAAATAGTATGCATGTTACGCAATTAAGGGGGCAAAAATGCATTCACCATTAAGAATATTGCGCAAGTCGCAAGGGAAAACCCTAAGTGAAGTTGCTGTAGCTATTCACTTGGATGTCGGAAACCTAAGCCGCATTGAGCGCGGTCTTCAGGTTGCATCACTGGATGTTGCTGAGCGATTAGCTGTTTTTTTTCACGGCGAAATCACTGAACTGGAGATTCTTTATCCCCAGCGCTTCCAGACCGATTCCAAAACTTTATCAGCTACTCCAGCAGTAGCGAAACCACAGTAGAGAGGGTTTAGCCGTGGATCAAAAGCACTGGCAAGTAGAAAAGCAACCAGCCTGGCTGGTGGCATCAATTAAAAAGACCATCTCAAGTCTTCCGGGTGGGTATGCAGAAGCTGCCGAATGGCTGGGCGTTACAGAGGATGCTCTGTTTAACCGCCTGCGCACTAATGGCGATCAGATTTTCCCAATGGGTTGGGCGATGGTCCTGCAACAGGCAAGCGGCACCAAGCACATCGCTAATGCGGTGTCCCGTCAGTCAAACAGCGTCAACGTTCCGCTGGTGGATATTGAGGATGTTGATAACGCAGATATCAATCAGCGACTGATGGAGTCAGTTGAGTGGATTGGCAAGCACTCTGCCTATATTCGCAAAGCAACAGCTGACGGCCTAATTGATGCGGCGGAGCGTGAGCAGATTGAAGAGAACAGCTATCAGGTTATGGCTAAGTGGCAGGAGCATCTGACGCTGCTGTACCGCGTGTTTTGCCCCCCAGAAAAGGTGAACGCCGCAGGATTGCAGCCCGCGGCGTTCGATGCGACTAAATCAACGTGTGTGGAGAACTAATCGCGTGATCAATTTAACCAGATTATCAGGGTTACCGCAATTCCGTTGCCTCCCGTCAGCTGGTGGCCGCTTCAGCAGTGAGCCGCTGCGGTATGTGCTTAATGTAGCAGGCGGCGCAGAGGAAGTTAACCACAGCTTTGTTGACTGGGCTGTGGGCGATGCTAACCAGCGAATGAAGGCGACCAAATGCGAGAGCTTGACCGAATCTTCCGCGATAAGCGCGGCGTCCCTGTACGGGTCATACGCTGGGAGCCAGAGAACGACCGGGTTATCTACCTGCGTGACAACTATGAACATGGCGAGTGCTTCAGTTCTCTCGAAAGGTTTAAGCAGTACTTCAGGGAGGTCATTGTAACTCATGAGCCTACTTCTAAAAGTTAAGCCATTGGTTATCAGTCCGATGCTTGCTCTGCGTATTGGCATTAACGAGGCCATTGTGCTGCAGCAGATTTGTTACTGGCTGGAAGACACTACGTCTGGCATCGAATATGACGGCAAGCGCTGGGTTTATAACAGCATAAATGCATGGAATGAGCAGTTTCCATGGTGGACCGCTAAGACGATACAAAGAACGGTTTCATCATTGAAAAAGATGGGTCTGATTTATGTTGAGCAGCTTAAAAAAAGCCAGCACGACCAGACTAATTATTATGCAATTAACTACGCGAGCCCTTTACTGGCCGATACGGACAATTTGTCCCTATCGAGAGAGACAATTTGTCCCAATCGAAAAGGTCAATCTGTCCCTATGGATAAGGACAAGTTGTCCCAATCCATCGGGTCAAATTGTCCCAATGTTACAGAGATTACAACAGAGAATACTACAGAGATTACAACAACCCCTTCTTGTCAGGTTGCGGCGCAACCTGACGATGAGTGGTCAATCGTTAATCGATCACGGGAAGTTTTGCGCCACCTGAACAAAGTCACCGGCGCAAAACACACCGAGGCGCAGTCGTCGATGGGTCACATCAAGTCCCGTTTGAAAGACGGTTTCACGGTTGAAGAGCTTTGCCTGGTAGTGGATTACAAACACGCCCACTGGGAAGGCACCGAGGAATACCAGTACATGCGCCCCAAAACGCTGTTCATCCCCGGCAATCTCCCTGGCTATCTCCAGTCAGCTAACAAATGGAATAAGGCCGGTCGCCCGCCACGCTCTGAGTGGAATGCCCTGAAGCGCAACACGCAGCGGGATATCACAGTCATTCCGCAACCTGACAGCTCAGTGCCTCACGGCTTTCGCGGGTAACGGGAGAAAATCATGATCAACCACGAATCAACAATTCTTGAACTGATTGCCCGTAATGGTCCGCTGAAGGTCCGCGAACTCTGCAAGCTCACCGGCCTGCATGAGACTTCAGTGAAGCGTTTCATAAAGCCGCTGTTCACCATGGGGAACCTTAAGCGCTCCAGCGACTGGAGTTATTCGATCAACACCGCCCCGTTACCGGCAGAGAGCGAGAAATACACCCACCTGGCTAAGCAGGCGACAGAACTGGAGAGCAAAGGGTTCTGGCTGCGTGCAACGCAGGTATGGCGTCAAGCAATGCTGGTGGCCAAGTTCGATGCATCACGCAACGAAGCCAAAGAGAACTGCGACCGCTGTGCCGTAAGGGGCTCTTTCAACTGTGGCAGCTACGGCGGACTTGATACCGGCCGAATTGGCGAAAGCTTCCTGAGTGAGGACCGCCAATGAAAGCGCACCTGAAGAGCCACTACGAGCGAAATGAGATTTTCTACCAGGCCATCCGCACAGCAGTAGTGTTGATTGCCGCCCTGATTATTGTCCTGACATGGGAGCTGACCACAGCATGAGTACTTTAGCGCGCATTTACGACGACAAGAAAAATAGCGATACCGATATTACTACCCGCAAAACCTACCTGTTGGGAGTCGATGAGCTGTATGTCGAAACTAATTACAACATCCGTGATATCGATCAGACTCATGTCGAGGAGTTCCGCGACGCCTTTATCGCTGGTGAGCACGTGCCTCCGCTGGCTGTTAAGGTCACTGAGAAGGGCATTAAGATCATTGACGGCCATCACCGCTATTACGGTGCAAAGCTGGCTCAGGAAGCGGGCTATACGCTGCGCCTTGAGTGTAAGGACTTCGTTGGTAGCGAAGCTGACAGCGTGGCGTTCATGGTCACCAGCAGTCAGGGCCGCGCACTGTTGCCGCTTGAACGTGCAGCAGCCTATCAGCGCCTGGTTAATCAGGGCTTAGAGCCAGCGGAGATTGCTGCGAAGGTGAAGCGTTCGATCACCGATGTTGAACAGCACCTCCAGTTGCTGACCGTTGGCGAACCGCTGATTGAGATGGTGAAGTCTGGCGAAGTGGCCGCGACTACTGCAGTAGCTCTGCAGCGTGAGCATGGTGTGAAAGCATCATCGGTGGCACAGGAGCAGATGCAGAAGGCGAAAGCAGCAGGTAAGAAGAAGCTGACCAAAACCGATGCTATGCCGCAGTTCAGTGCCGCACAAGCTCGTAAGCTGGCTGAACTGATAGCTAAACACTGTCAGGCAGAGCTGGGCGAGGAGGGCGCACATATCACGCTGAAGTTTGAAACTGACCTGCAGGCGGCTGAGCTGATGGATGTTGTGCTGATCGCCAAAGAGCACTACGGCGTCACGCAATCACATAATCAACAAACAGCACCGGCTGAACCAGAGAACGAAGCGGGTGATGACCTGCCATTGCTGAAGCACGAAATCCTTGAGAGGAGCGGTGTTGAAGTGTGGGCCTGTGTTCAGGCCGCGTTCAAGATGAAACATGAATACACCTATGCAGAGTCAAAATTCGCGCACACCTGGGCCGCAGACTCAGTTGATCATCCTGAGCACATTGTCGTTCCTCAGGACACCATCCAGTCAGCACAGCGTCTCATCCAGATGCACCAGGATGAACAAGTGATCAAGCAGTGGCTATCAGAGCAGCATGATGACCCTGAACTGGTGACAGAGCAGCTGAACCGGTTCACAGGGGCTCTCACTGACTTGCGCCAGGATCATCCGTATCCTGTTCAGGATTTCATAAAGCTGATGGAGCAGGTAAACCGGGATTGCTGGTCAAATATTCGCATGCTGCGTCAGGCAGTTCGTGAAGTTGCAGGTCAGATAAAAATTCCAGATGTTGGTGAGAATGAATGAAGTTAACTCTCATTTTCGGCCTAGAGCTAACATGTACTGGCGCAATACTTCGAAAGGAAGTACCGATGAGCGCCTATGGGCGCGTTTTAGACTCTAATGCTACAGCATCAGCCGTTAATTCTTTTAAGCGGCACCCTGCGCCGCTTAAAAGAAGGTAAACTGTTATTTAGTAAAAAACAGCATTTGGCTTAGGTTAGTCCTTTTAGATGCGCATCGAGTTTAGAATGATTTGGAGATTTTTTGTATTATTTACTTGATATTCGCAATTCTATCGTTTAAGTTTTTGTTCAATTTGTCTATTTAATTTAATTAATAAATTTTATTTTTTTTGCAGAAAATTACCCAACGTCAGGTTTTCAGTTTAAGGAGGAGCAGGTGAAGCCTAAAGATTTAGTTCTCACAAACTATAATGATATGGTAACTATGTTTCATCAGGAATCAGACAGAGGTGCTGCTGTGCTTGCGGGTAGCTATGTGGAGAACCTATTAGGGAGTTATTTAGTTTATTGCATGGAAGATAAGTCCCTTAAGGAAAAGGTTTTCTCTTCAAATGGCCCGCTTTCAAGCTTTTCTCAGCGAATTGAAATTGCTCAAGCCTTCGGCCACATAGACAAAAAAACAGCAAATAAATTAGACTTAATCCGCAAGATTAGAAATCATTTTGCACATCATCCTTTTGATGCATCCTTTGAAGATAGCCCAGTGAAAGATTGGGCTAACAACTTATTCAGTTTGATGGATTGGAGAGACGAACAAGGGCTAATTAAATTATCAATGACCCCGAGGGTTTCGTATTTAATAAGTTGCGGTTATTTCTCCGCTTTAACTCATATTAAAATGGAAGAAGCCCGCCCTTAAGGTTTTAATTAAACCCAAATTTTTTCTAGGTGTCTATAATTTCAAAATGACTTGTAATGATCCCAAGCTATAAGCCTATACGAAATAGTGCTGATTCATAAAGTTAATCATTGGTTTTTCATGGTCTCATAACGGAAAGATTAATAAATATTAATGTGGTGTTAGTGGTAACATCCGAAAGCAAGGGCATGAATTATGATAAAGAATCAGGATGAACCTGCCGACAATATTTTATTGCAGTCAAGCGGTTAAGGAGTTTTTGAATGCAAGGATATGTGAGGTATATCTTGAGAAATAGTATATATCAAGATTGTAATCAAAGGAGTGGGTTTGTGGATGGAATTACTTACACTCCTTGAATATAAAGATGATGTCGGTTATTATTCGGATTGATTGTCAGTTTTTGATATAAATTTTCCTAGGCTGGTTGTGTCTGTTCTTAAGTTTGCACATGCATTGGTGATAATTAACTGTGTGTCGCTAAAGCCAAGATCACGCATTCCATTTTTAATAAAAGGATAATTATCAAATTTAACTTCGTTGTATGTTGGCTTTAAGTGATTAATTAGCATGGCTTCCACTTCGTTAGTATGGTTTTTGTTCAATCTTTCGGGTTTTTTAGGGTCTTTATGCCCACTTTGTCCAAAAAACTCTAATATTTCTTTATTTGTATAGTTGTCAATATTATGCAGGATGGTATTTTTGTCTTTTTTAAAAATATCTCCAGAATCGAGAGTGATTGTTGTTTCAATAGAGTTAATGTGGAGAAGCATGATAGAGATTTCAAATGGCGCTTTTAACCTTTCGTTATTAAGTGGGTCCTCAAAGGTTAATATATCCTGTAATTTATGATGTCCAGTTAATCTATCCCATATTTTTTGAGAGAAGGATTTTCCTATATAGTGAACATTATAATCGATGTAATCTTCAATTCTTCCAGTTATTTCTGATTTTATAGATTGATTCATGTGTTCATAGATGAATTTTTGCGGACTGAACCAAGCCAAAAATTTAACACCGGAATAGATCTGAAATCCGGCCAGGTCGTTGAATGGATAACTTTCCTCTATTTGTTTTTTGTAAAACAAAGATTTTATTTTTAGTTTTTTTCCGGGTTTTTTGAGTTTGTTTTCTTTGATGTCGATTTTGCAGATAAGGGGAGGCTTTCCTGTTTTGTCTGTTATATTGAACTCTATAACCCCGTCGGCCTCTCTAAAGTTCTCAATTAATAGTAATGGGCGCTGCCCAATGATATATATGGTGCACGGGTCAATGTAGTCCCTAACATTTTTTTCTTTTCTTAAAATGGCGAATTCGTATGCAGAAATGATCGGGTATTTCATGGATGCAGTGATTGTTGCAATTTTTAAATAGTCAGACATGCCATTTCCTTAGTCCTTTCATGTGGGGGGGTATCACATTTAACGTACATTAAAAAATTCATTTTTTCTATAAGTAATTCTATGAGCCTTTGTAATTCGTAACGGTCAGATAAAAAGATTGAGGGAGATAGCTAGTGCGTGATGTTTTTTTAAGGCGCTATTATGTTTAAAACCGGAAGCGTGTATAAACGCTGACCGAAAAGGTTGACCTTGTTCATTTGCAGGTGAAGTGGGGCCGATTTACAACAGTGTGTGGAGAAGACAAAGTGCCAAATCAATCAGCGGGCGTCGTTACATCTGCCGCCAGTGCAATTCATGCGCCGATCATGACCAGCCGTAAAATTGCTGATCTCACAGTAAAGCGACATCCCGATGTTAAGCGATACATTGAAGTAATGCTGCTTCAACTTCAGGAAGATGCGAGCAAATATGCTCACATCTACTTTGACAGCATGAACCGCCAGCAGACTGAGTATTACCTCGACCGTGAGCACACCGAATGCCTCATCACTAGTTGCAGTGCCATCCTTCATATGAAAGTGATTAAGCGGCTGCATGAGTCAGAGGAAAGCCAGCCTGTTGAAATCCCGCAGACTTTTGCTGAGGCTCTGCGCCTGGCTGCCGGAATGGAAGAGGAAAAGGAACGCCTGTAATTGCTCACCATTGGTGAACCACTGATTGAGATGGTGAAGTCTGGGGAAGTGGCCGCGACCACAGCAGTAGCCCTGCAGCGTGAGCATGGCGTGAAAGCCTCTTCGGTTGCGCAGGAGCAAATGCAGAAGGCGAAAGCAGCAGGTAAAAAGAAGCTGACCAAGACCGATGCTATGCCGAAGTTCAGTGCTGCCCAAGCACGCAAGCTGTTAGAAATGATTGCTAAACATTGTGAGATAGAGCAGGACGAGGGTGGGGCTCGCATTACGCTGACGTTTGAAACTGACCAACAGGCGGCAGAGTTGATGGAAATTGTTCTGATCGCCAATGAGTACACTTAGTGATAAAAGGTATCTTTTAAAAAAGCGTCTTTAGACGCTTTTCTTTTCAACATCCATTCAAGTGGAATGTTAGAAATGAGCGAAAACGAAGGTTAAAACTTTTCATGTGTAACGTCAATTTCATAAAGTGAGGTCTTGTGTATTAAATACATTAGAAGAATGAGCCTTACAAACTTGCCGTTACAGATGATTTGTACAATGCGAGTATTAGTGTAAAAATGACTAATTCATAAGCAGTTCTGTAACAGATTTTGTATAAAACGAATGAGGCTGAGGATTTAAATGGACAATTCTTATTCAGGTAACTGGGCGTTCCTTCTCAAACTATTAAATAATTACTCAGAAAATTCCTTGCAAGGTAATAGTGATTTCTCTGCACACCAGCAGGCCTATGCATTTGCACTATTTTTAGCTGACGCAACGCTTGCAACTCCGGAATTAAACCGAAGCAACGTGGCCGACTTGATTTCTGGAAAATTATCTTGGCCATGCACTTCAAGTAGAACTGCCTTTCAAGAGACTAAATATACGCTTGAATTTTTTGAAGATGGGGGGTTCATTTCATTTCCCGGGGGATGGGTCAATGTTCACTGTAGCGAACCTAAGCAAGCTAGTTCGCTAGATCAGAGCATTGAAGACATTCTGCGAGTAACAGCGTTATTGAAAAATATTAGTTATGGATGGAATGGTTACGTGCAGACTCATTTCGTAGTTAAGGAGACTAAGCTTGCAGCTCTCTTTAGTACTGAAATGGGACTTGTTGAGCTTGATCGTATTCTCCCTTCCGCTGTTCAGCAAGGAGAGAACGTTGCGCTCTACCCTGAGAGACATCAGTTTACACAACTCGAAAGCACCTATCTCTGGCAGCGCCTTCTTAAACGTCATTCTGCGGAACTGGCGTTTCAGCAATGGATGCTATGTGTACGAGCAATGAGTCATTCTATTATTCCAGTACAATTCAGCTTGCTGGAGGAAAACGAAACCGCTCAATTCTTATGTCAGGTTGAGTTACTAGTGGAGACATCACCTGAGTTCGGTTATTCACTTCGAACTATTTACAAGCAATCCATAAATTCACATGACTTTGGACATCTGATCCAGCCAACATTATTGAACATTAATATAAACATCGCCAGTGATGGCAACATACTGGATAAAACCGATGATTCAAGGGAACCTAGTACTGTAACACCTATGACAGTGGAAAATCTGGATGATGCTTACAATATTCCTGACATTGACGATGCAGCCGACATATTTTCTTTTGGACAATGGCAGCATTGGGGAAATTGGCATGATTCTATGGGGGCCCTGTCCTGGATAATTAATTCTTGCTTTAATCATGTAATATCTATCGATCACAATTCACTTTCTTCAAAATCTTTTGCGCTTAATTTGATTGCGTTGGCTGAATCACGCCAAGCTCTAAAGCATCTTCTCTTAATGAGCTTCCCATTACGCATCAACAGCAAATACCTCCTCTTTTTACTATCTAGACCTCAAACATGCGAGGTCGCTATTTATCATCTAATTAGTGGAGAGAATTTTTCACACTTCAGTCGTCGACATAATATGACTGGAGATATTGGTCAGTTGTATACCGAATCTCTATTGGAAGAATATATCCGAACCATTGATGACAGAACTCATAGCCGGTTAAAATTACTAAATTTATTTCTTTACCTTGCCGACAATAGTGGCCTATATACTTTAATTAATAATGATAATTTTCATTACAGAGCATTATCTTGCTTAATGCATAAGCTTGAAGATAAGCACGTAGTTGCAACTGCTTATGCCTTTTTGGAAAAGGTCTCCCTGCAATATGAACAGCGCATTTCGCAAATTAGGGAAAGGAGTGTATACCAACTCGGGCTCTGGCTTATTCAGCGAATTGAATCTATAGATGCTACGTATCATGACTTGCTGCCACAACTTAGCGAATGTCTCCTGAGCTTCTATAGCAATGCATTCAAAGAATGTATTGCTATACGTAGCCGTGATCTTAAATCTGACAATTTCTTTGCGCTCCTACCATGGCAAAGTTTGATAAAAGTTATTGGCATAAAAGAGATTTTGCGGCTTTCCCGTCGATATGATAACTGGGCTAGCGTGCTGACATACAATCATGATCGATGCTTTAACGCTGCATCAGCTATCCGTCAGTATTTGCAACTCCTGATGCTAATCTCTAAAGACATTCCTGATCAAGACGACCGTTCGCGAGTGTGGCAGCGCATCATAAACATTGTGTGTGCGCTCGGTTTTGGTCATGAAGATGAGAGATGCTATCTTTTCACGGCAATTATTGATGATGAAGCAGTAGAACTGTGGAAAGTTTTTAGCCTTTTTGTAAATATTCTTCCAAAATCAATGTATGATGACTTTACGGAAAGCTGTATCGATATGGTTCCTATTGATTCACTGTATATCCTGCTTGAACGTTGTAATATTCAAGAAAGGAAGCAGGTACTTCATGATGCAATTCTTGACCGACAAAATCTCAGTGATGAAAAGCTTGGCCTGAAATCACTGGAAACGGCATTTGTCCATGCCTGTGAAAATGGTCATATGGAACTTGCTGAAAAAGTTCTAATTGCTGCAGAACCATTGCTGGATCGTTTCAGAAGCTACTCTAATATACACTTTAAAGACACTGTCTACCGATGGGAAACCTATCGCTATAAATATAAACTTTTGTCAGCCTACCTCAAGGATCAGGATAATCCACACGGTTTTGAAGAGGTTGTCTTACATGTCCCTTTACCTAGCTGCCTGACCGGATTATCCGGGAGTGAGATAGTTAACCGTCAGCTAAAAGAATGCGAACAATTCCGTCGCTATATCATCGCAACAGCATTTTGTCAGATTGAACCTACTAAAACTGTGCGATATATGGAGGCTCTTTGTGCAGAGGTCAGTGCGCCACATTTCGCATATGCTTTGTTGAAAGGAAAAATAGCCGAGTTATCGGATAAACAGAATAAATCGGCACGTCTACACGCCCTGAACAAGTTTCTGGAGCAGACGAGCAGCATTACGCCGGATCAAATGGCTGCAAGTTGGGTAGCCACCGTGCTTGACCTCATGATACAGGTTGGAGATCATTTGCGGACGGATGAATATTGGCGAAAACTCACGGGGGAGCAACATCGAACACGGGAAATTCTCCTGCCATATTGCAAAGGCCTTATCCAACGGGGTGAACCTCTTGTAGCATCCCAAATTATTAATGAGTTTCGAAAGTTTAATCATATTCTCAGCGAATATGATGTTGGGCTGGCCGAACTGATAACCCAGCTCAGTCAAGCTCTTCCTGAACAGAACTCTATTCTTGACATCATTAATGCAATGGCAGAATCCAATCAGCGCAGTATTGAACAACTCAAGCAGCACTATTTACGTATTGTCGGCGGCAGTTTCGATGATTATGTACAGATCACCGGTGACGGCCCTTCGAAAGAGTTGTTTTTGAAAAAAATAATTACCGATGTGGCAGGTGAAGTGCTTTTGAGGAAAAAAAATCTTCAAAGTCAGCAGACCACAAGCGGGCAGCTCAACAAAACTATTAATGAAGATCTTATCAACGACTGGTTTACTTCTCTCATCGATATGAGAATGGCCGAGGCGAGGGTTGGTTTTCGCGATCAGAAACGTTCTGGCACCTCTGAATCAGGGAAAAGCCCTGGCGAGAGCGACGGGTTAATTACTGACAGCAAAAACAGGCGGATTGCTATTTTTGAGGCATTTCGCCTCTCCTCACTCAACAAAAACGTTATAAGCGACCATCTTAATAAAGTTTCAGGATATGATTTAGAAGCACTAAGCCCTATATTCATGGTCGCCTATTGTGATGTTAAGGATTTCAGTACTCTTACGAAAGGTTATCATAGTTTAATTTCTGAAATAGACTATACGGGTTACAAAAAAAGTGCGCAGGTAGTTGAAATTGATGAGGAAACGATAACTGACAATCTTTGGGTCTGTACTGAAACAAGATTGAGAGGGGAGCGTGAAATTTTATTTTGTCATTTTTTACTTAATATGTACTGTAATTGAAGAGTGAAAATATAATAAAATTTTCATGGGTGACATTAGAACAGCACTAATACTTAATATGAACTAACGTAAACAGTGCCCACTTTTGTCAAAAATCAAACGTTTTTTATGAATTATGAGTTAAATAGATGTAGGTGCTGAAATTTTTTGCTAAGTCGTTATGATAGTAATGTTTAGTAGCGTATGCAGACGCTCCTAACAAAGGTTGGCCCCGTTCATTTGCAGATGATGGGGCGGGGCCGGTTAAAAACAGTGTGTGGAGAAGAGAGCATGAATCAGCTTTTAGTGATTGATGGGGTTTCCGTTCGTCAGGACAATTCCGGCCGTTATTGCCTTAACGATCTTCATCGTGCAGCAGGCGGCGAACGCCGACATGAACCTTCCTTGTGGCGTAACCTTCAACAGACCAGTGAGCTCGTTCAGCTTCTGAGCGATACAGGAATTCCTGTATCGGTAATTAAGGGCGGAATGAACCAGGGTACTTTTGTATGCAAAGAACTGGTCTACTCATACGCGATGTGGATCAGCGCCGAGTTCAGTTTGAAAGTAATCCGTACTTACGACTCTCTGGCATCAAAGCCGCCAGTGGTTTCTATGCCAGAAGAGGTACAGGCCAGTATCATTCTGCTTGAATCAGCCTCCAGAATGCTGAATTTTTCCAACTCCTCAAAACTTGGCGCTTATCAGAAGATTCAACAGCATTACGGCATTCCCAACATGATGCCTGCATATGCCATCGACGCACCATTAGACGCTAAAGATGGTTCAAGCCGTCCGACGCTTTCGCTGAGTGCACTTCTGAAGGCCCACAGTATTCGAATGAATGCGAGCCAGGCTTATCGTCAGCTTGAGAAACTGGGGATCGTGGAGCACAAAAGCAGAGCCAGCCGATCAGGAACTGATGGTGTAAAGCTGTTCTGGTCTCTGACGGCTAAAGGCTGCATGTACGGTAAAAACATCACCAGCCCCGCAAATCCGCGAGAAACGCAGCCTCATTTCTTCGAATCAAAATTTGCCGAGTTGCTTCGACTGCTCGAAACCGTGCACTGAGGTGACTGTGAGAGCATTACTTACTCCAGAGGTAGCACCGCGCACCGGGATTGTATTGCTGAAGCCTGGACCAGACCTGTTAAAGCTGTTTCAGGGTCGGGTGGTGATCAGCACACCAACGATGGATATGGCAGACATGCCATCAGGGCGGCTAAATGACTGGACGCAGCCGTTACTGGACGAACCCTCACTGCTTCCCTTTTTCAGTCACGAGCGCGTGATAAAGGCCGCAGGTGGGCCTAATGCGCTGGCGTCTTTCGTGCAGTCGTTCAGCTGCTGCCAGTGGGATCAGCCCGGGGCATGGCATCACCACGAATTTACTGTGTCAGAAACTGAAAACGGCCTGGTGTCTCTATGCTACAGCCACGATAATGAGTTCAGGCAGAACGGCGTGCCCGGTAGCCTGGAGAATATCGCCAAAGGCAACACCGCACTCTGGATAATCAAAGCTGCATGCAGCCAGATGGCGCTAAGCGGCGATCACCAGATGACACTACCGGAATTATGCTGGT
>Ga0308165_1004317_pt1 | contig 14176 bp, 16 predicted proteins | sample PhyWR2_FD_201032 | JGI IMG/M metagenome (GOLD analysis project Ga0308165, IMG submission 201032) | Phyllosphere microbial communities from UC Gill Tract Community Farm, Albany, California, United States - DLSLW.R2 | ecosystem: Host-associated > Plants > Phyllosphere > Unclassified | place: USA...
GTGCTGATGGCGAAGTGATGCACAGCCTCCACGCGGGGAAAAGCGGCACTATTACCGTTACGCTGCTGAAAACCTCTCCAGTGAATAAAAAACTATCTCTGATGTACAACGCACAGAGCCAGTCCTCAGCAACCTGGGGTAATAACGTGATCGTCGTACGAAACAAAGTATCAGGCGATATCTCTACTGCCCGTAGCTGCGCATTCCAGAAGCAACCGGATAATGCCAACGGCAAAGTGGGTAACACGAACTCGTGGGTTTTTGACTGCGGCAAGATTGACCAGCTACTTGGAGAATTTTAATCATGGAATTTGAAATTAAAGGTATTAATTACCGCGCCGCTAAGCTCGATGTTTTCCAGCAGCTGAAAGTCAGCCGTAAATTGCTGCCGGTACTCGCCGGGTTGGTGAGTGAGTTCTCAACGCTGAAAGCGCAAGCCTCTGCTGGGAACTCTGGCGCGGTACTGGAAAGCATTTTGCCGAAAATCGCTGATACCCTGGCCGCTCTGCCGGATGAGGATGTTAACGCGGTGATTCATCCATGCCTGGGCGTAGTTTCCCGTCAGCATCTCAAAAATTGGACGCCGGTATTCAACCAGGGCGCATTGATGTTTGATGATATCGACCTGTTTACCATGCTGCAGCTGGTGGCGCGGGTGGTCGCTGACAGCCTAGGAAATTTTTTGAAAGAACTCCCCGCCAGCAAGACGCCAGACCCGGAGCCTCAGGTTTAACGCTCGAATCCCTGCCTGACGGTGAAGAAATGCTGATGCGTCCGGTGGACGCCGGATACATCCCCTATAGCGCCCTCAAAGACGGTTCAGTCGACCTGGCTGATATCGCCCGCATGAATGACTGGCTCGACCTGAAAGCCGATAACGAATACCGCATAGCGAAATGGAGAGAGAACAATGAACGCTGAAACGCTCAAGGACTTTCTGATCTCGCTGGGCTTTAACGTTGATGAGGCGGGGGCTAAAAAGTTCGATTCTGTTGTTGCCGGCACGACGTTAAAAGCCATTGAGATGGGCGTGAAAATTGAGGCGGCGGCATTATCCGTTGTCGCTTTTACCGCGAAAATTGCCAGTGGTCTCGATAACCTTTACTGGGCATCACAGCGAACCGGAGCAACGGTCGAGGGTATCAAGCGCATAGGCTACGCTGTTGGTCAGATGGGCGGCAGTGTTGATGCTGCGCGTGGTTCTCTGGAAAATCTGGCGCGGTTCGTGCGTAATAATCCCGGTGCAGAAGGTTTCCTGAATCGTCTTGGCGTCCAGACCCGTGACGCAAAGGGCAATATGCACGATATGGCCAGCATCTTCACAGGTGTGGGTCAGCAGCTCAGTAGCATGCCGTATTACCGGGCTAATCAGTACGCTCAAATGCTCGGGCTGGATGAAAATACCCTGATGGCCATGCGGCGCGGTATCGGTCAGTTCAGCGGTGAATATACCGCTATGGCGAAAGCTATCGGCTATAACGCCAATACCGCGGCGGTCAGCTCTAATCGGTTCATGACGTCCCTTAAGTCATTCGGCCTGATGGCGGGCATGGCGCGGGATAAAATCGGATCCAATCTTGCTGGTGGCCTGTCTGGCTCTATCGATACGCTCCGGCGTCAGATAACGGACAACTTCCCGAAGATAGAAGGTGTTATCACTGCGATAGTGAAAGGCATCCTCTGGGCTGGCGATATTATCGGGCGATTTGTGTACCGGATTATCCAGTTTGCCGGAGATATCATCGACTGGTGGCGCGCTCTCGATAAAGAGACAAAGCAACTGATTGAGATAATCGGCGGATTAGTTATTGCCTGGAAATTGCTTAACTCTGCTTTTGCCATGTCACCCATCGGGCGAATAATCATACTGGGCGCTGCGCTGCTCTCTCTGTATGACGATTATCGGACATGGAAGGAAGGAGGCGAGTCCCTCATTGACTGGTCGAAGTGGGAGCCGGGAATCAAGTACGCCACAAAAGCCTTTGGCTCACTTGGTAAAGACTTCTCTGGTCTTTATTCGAAGGTCAAAGACCTGGGCTCAGCAATACTTGAGCTCGGTAAAGCCTTTCTCGACCTGATCAATATCGATACCTCAAAGTTCAGTGGCAAGTGGCTGTTTGACCAGATAATCGAAAGCGTACGCAGTTCAGTTAAGGTACTCGGTTCGCTGGTGGACGCGCTACGCAAGGTTATTAGCGGTGACTTCTCCGGAGCATGGGAATCTCTGAAAACAGCAGCGGCTGATGGGATGAATAGCCCGATAGCTCGCGGCGCTGTGGCAGTCGGAAGCGGGACATACAACTACCTGAATAACAAGCTTAATGAATATCTGCCTGAATGGATGGGAGGTTCTCCAGCTGCTGGCAAAAAAGGAACGCTGGCAGACCGCAACAACAACCCTGGCAACATCAGGCCAGTTGGCGGCGGCGGATTCAGGACGTTTGAATCAGCATTGCATGGATGGTCTGCAATGAAAAACCAGCTGATGCGTTATTTCACTGGGAAAACCACTGGCCGCCGACTGCAAACCATTATGGATATCGTCAGCACCTGGGCACCTGCGGGTGACAACAACGACCCGGCAAAGTATGCCCGTGATGTTGCAGGCTGGATGGGCGTATCACCAACAGCAGCCCTGAACCTGTCAGATCCGAATACGATGGGCGCATTGATGCAGTCGATGGCCCGTAAAGAAGGATACTCCAGCTGGAATAGTCCTCTTGCGTATCAGGCGGCGGGTGGCGCTCAGATTCAGCAGCAAAACACTTATCATATACATGGTGGAAATGCTCAGGAGATCGGGCAGGAGGTCAGTCGTCGGCAAGTTGATGCAAATGCTCAGATATTACGTAGAAATCAGCCAGGAGTAGGTTAATGGATATTCTTTCAACATTATTCCAGCAGCACTCCCGCCGCATTGGTACTGGGGAGGATATGATCATCCCCAGTGTTGTTATCTCTGAGAAGCATTCTGATTCATTGGAAATAACCGAACACCCGGTAGAAATCGGCGCTTCTGTTTCTGATCATGCTTACCGTAGACCGTCTGACGTTGTGATGCAGGTCGGCTTTGCTGGTGGCGGTTCATTACTGGATTTGCTTGATACCACGGCTATTGGTTTAAGTGCCGGACTGAGCCCAAAAGAGGTTTACCAGAACCTGCTTACTCTGCAGAACAAAAGGGTGCCGTTCGATGTTGTTACAGGCAAGCGGATTTACAGCAATATGCTGATCCGTGCTCTTGAAGTAACGACTGACCGGACTACTGAGAATGTTTTATCTGCGGTTCTCACTCTGCGAGAAGTCATTATTACCAGCACGTCGACCGTACAGGTTGCTGCGAAAGCTGACATGAAACTCGGCGCTAATACTTCTGCTGTTCAGAACTCTGGCGTTAAAACACCAACGCCAGCCAATAATTCAATTCTTAAATCCACAGTAAGCGGCGTTAAACAGCTTTTGGGGGCCTAAATGGCAGTCAGTGAAATACCGCTCGCTCCCGAAAACCAGGCGTTCTCAATAGCCATTGCAGGCACCACTTTTCAGATGTCAGTGATATGGCGTGCTGAATTCTGGTGCCTGGACCTTATGGACGGCTCCGGGGCGATGATTATCGCGGGCATTCCGATGATAACCGGATACGACCTGCTGACGCAGTACCGGCATCTTAACCTGGGCTTTTCGCTCTATGTCATTTGCGATGTTGAAGGACAGGAAAACCCTACTCAATCCGATCTTGGAACGACAAGCCATCTCTACGCCGTTACGGAGTAATTATGTCTCAAAACTGGATGCGTCACTTTGAATTGCAGCTTGTCGACGATAAAGGCAAGGGCATCGATTTTGGTGATTTCAAAGTCACGTTTAATATCGACTGGTTCAACTTGAGCAGTGAATCCCGAGTAGGGACATTTAAGATTTATAATCTGTCCACAGACACAGTGAACCGCATTACCCGTGGTGAATTCTCGCGAATAAGGGTTATCGCTGGCTATGATGGAATGGATGATGATTCGGATAGCAGCAACTACGGTTTACTGTTTGACGGTGAAGTGCGTTACACCATAACCGGAAAAGATAATCCTGTTGATAGTTTTGTTCTTATCCAGGCAGCGGATTCTGATTTAGCCTTCACGACATCCATCACGACACAGACCCTGGCTGCGGGATACACCGTTGCTGATGTTAACAAAGCCCTAATGAAAGATTTCAATGCGAAGGGGGCTGTAGAAGGTCGCTCACCAGAAATGCCAGCAACGGTGTTTCCACGTGGTCGTGTATTGTTCGGAATGACACGAAACCTGATGGATAACGTTGCAAGTCAATGCAAAGCTGATTGGATGTTTGTTGATGGCAAGCGGGAAATGGTGGCTAAAGGTGATTATGTCCACGAAGCTATCGTTCTGAATAGCGCAACCGGGTTAATCGGGATGCCACAGCAAACCATTGGTAGTGGTGTTAACGTTCGTTGTCTGATCAATCCCAATATTCGTGTGAACGGCCTGATTGAGCTGGATCAGAAATCAGTTTACCGGACGGCGCTGGGAAATAACGATGTTGCTATGACGCAAGGACGCATTACTGACCAGAACAATAACGGGAATATCACGGTTGAAGGTACGACCGCGCAACCGGCCAGCATTGCGACCGATGGCGTTTATATTGTGCGCGGCATTATGTACACTGGTGATACAAGAGGTCAGGCGTGGTACATGGATATGATGTGTGAGGCGCGCGGGGCGTCAGATATGCGTTCAGCGGCATCATTACAACGGGAAGGATAAAAATGAAAAAGTTATTTCTCATCGGATTATTCTTTCTATCAGGAGGTGTCGCTGCAGCTGACGATGGCGTGATCACTCTGCAATGTTCTGGGTATAAGGTAGAGCTAATCCCTGATTCAATGTTTAGAATCAACGGTGAATATGTCACATCTCAAAAAATCCAAACCCTCGGGGACGGTAATGGGATGAAAGCGGACATGGGCCTTATGCCAGCCAAAGACGGTAATAATTATGGTTTCGAGTATATCCGCCGTCCGGGTACTGAAACTCGTTTCCTAAACGTCCAGCTACTGCAAAACAGCATGGATGCGCCGAAGATTATCGGGTCGTTTCCTTGTAAGAAAATATCAGGATAGGTGTACATAAGGTTAGGTTGGTGTAGGCTAGTATTGAAGAAACGGAGACCCATATTATGCCCGCAGCATCACCACAACCCATAACCGACCAATTACTTGAAAGATTAGCGCCTTCAATACGAGAAGGCGAAAATCTCTTAGGCGAATTCGAAATATTTAGCATCATTCGAGATGCAAAAAAGATATCTGCTAAGGATCAATCATTATTTATCCAAGGATTGGCTTGGATAATTCAGGATGATTTACATCAAGGAATTAAATTGTGTGAGGATGCTCTGACTTTAAACCCTTATAGCGGTAGTATATGGGTTACTTACGCCACTGCTGTGGGGCAGAAAAAACACCATGGCCTTCAGAGAGAAATATTAAAGCGTAGCGTACAGATAAAAAATCCGTCTTTAATGATAATTGATTTTATAGTTGCTTCGTTTTGGGTTGATTATAATGAAATGAAACGAGTTAAATCGTTATACAAAAGCTTCGATGCCATAGAATTAACAGAAAAAAAGAAAAATGATTACATGAAAGCTGAAAGTGTATATAACATCTTAAGCCAGCTATCTAATGAGGATCGTAATCAACTATCTCAAATGGCAGATTTTGTCATGAAGATAATGTTTAATCACAGTATAACAGCAAAAAACTCTAGTTATTATGTAGATCCTGACGGGATGCTGTCATTTAGTTACGGCGTGTTTAATGAGTCGCCTAGATTTATTGTTGAATTAAATGATGAACTTGCATCAATGATAGTTGATAATGAATTGCATAATGCAAATTCAATAGTTCTGTTTACTCCGGGTGATTAAATGTCAATATATACAGAAGAATTTATAAATATTGCCCAGATAAATATCGAGCAAAATCTTGGCGAAATTGGCAGCAGAACTGCAGCAAGTAGAGCGTATTACGGAATGTATCACGCATGCCTAGAGTTGACTGGTGGCGTACCAAAAAAACACCCCATGAATGGTGTGTTTAAAGGTGGTTCACATTCGAAACTTTCCCAGTACATGACTGAGTGCGCAGATTTGATTTCTCCTGAAAATAGTAAAGAAATTAGGATGTTGGGCGTGAAGTTGAAAATGTATCACAAGGTTAGGTGTGATGCTGACTATGAACTAAAAAAAGAGCTAACAGAAAAATCTGCTGAAGTAGTAATTATTGAGGCAAAAAAAATTTTGAGCCGTACTGCCGAGTTAGTAAAATCTTCCGTAGAATAATAATTAGTTAGTATTATAACCCGCCACTGAGCGGGTTTTTTATTGCCTGGAGTAAAGTAAATGGCTATATCCGATAAAAGCCGCAGCGGTGCATTGGCTGAAGTTTTTGCATCTGAACGAAAGACGACAAACGAACAGCTGCGTGTTGCTCTACCTGGCATTATTCAGTCATTCGACCCTGGCACAGTAACCGCCGTTGTTCAGCCAGCCATTCGTTACATTGAACGCGACAACGACGATAAGAAAGTCACCCAAGATTATCCGTTGCTGGTGGACGTACCCGTAGTATTCCCGCGCGGTGGTGGCTGCACGCTGACATTTCCCATTAAAGCGGGTGACGAGTGCCTGGTTATCTTCTCCGACCGCTGCATTGATTTCTGGTGGCAGAGTGGCGGCGTACAGGAGCCGGTTGATGACCGGATGCATGATTTATCTGATGCGTTCTGTATTGTAGGTCCTCAGTCACAGGCGAATAAAATCAGCGGTATCAGTAGCGCTGGCGCACAGCTTCGCACCGATGATGGGGCGGCTTTTGTTGAAGTCGCTGCAGGTCATAACATCACGGTTAAAACGCCGGGTAAGCTGGTGGCCACAGCCGAAGGTGGTACCGAAATCACCTCACCCAATATCACCCTGAATGGCAATGTGACCATTAACGGCAATCTGTCCCAGGGCATGGGTGAGGGTGGTGGTACCGCAACTATGCAGGGGCCTATCACCGTGACCAATGATGTGACGGCGGGCGGCAAGAGCCCGATGACACATACCCACAGCGGCGTGGAAACAGGCGGAGGCAATACAGGAGAACCTAACTAATGCGATACCGACGCGAAGACGAAAGCGGAGATTACACCTTCGGACAGGGTGATGATACCTGGCTGGTGAACACTCCGGAGACGGTTGCCCAGGCGATTAAAACTCGGTTCCTGCTCTGGTACGGGCAATGGTTCCTCGATACTACCGAAGGCACCCCCTGGATACAGTCGGTACTGGGTAAGCATCACCCTGATACTTACAACCTGGCTATCAGAAAGCGCATTCTTGAAACACAGGGCGTCACCGAAATAACCGAATTCAATACTATCGTTGACGGCCGAACGCGGCGCGTCAGCTTTATGGCCACAGTACAAACCCGCTACGGAACCACGACAGTAAACTCGGAGGCGTAATGTCTTTAGACCTCGACACACTCGGCTTATCGGCATCGATAACCGCTGAGGGGATAAGTGCGCCTGACTTTCAGACGGTACTGAGTACCATCACCGGATATTTTCAGCAGATTTACGGTCTGGATGCCTATCTGGAGCCAGACAGTAAAGACGGGCAAATGGTGGCTCTGGTGGCGCTGGCTATCCATGATGCTAATAACACCGCAATTGCAGTTTATCGGTCATTCTCTCCAGCTACGGCATTGTCTGACGCACTGACGAGCAATGTTAAAATTAACGGTATCGCGAGGCGGTCAGAGACCAATTCTATCGTTGATTTGTTGCTGCTAGGAACGGCTGGCACCACGATTACAAATGGCTCGGTTCGGGACATCAATAGTGTCATCTGGAATCTCCCTTTAACAGTTGTTATCGGTACTGATGGCTCTGTGGTCGCCACGGCAACGTGCGCTAATTCTGGGCCAGTGGCAGCGCTGGCGGGCTCGGTGACAAGTATCAATACGCCGACGCGTGGATGGTCTTCTGTCTCTAACCCTCAGTCGGCAACTGTAGGTGTGGCGGCGGAAACCGATGCAGAGCTGCGGGTAAGACAGACTAAAAGTGTGGCCCTGTCCTCTCTCACCCCATTTGATGCCGTAGATGGTGCAATAGCGAATATATCGGGCGTGACACGTCACAAGCTCTACGAGAATGATACCAGCAGCACTGATGCTAACGGTCTGCCCAGGCATTCAATATCGGCCATTGTTGAAGGCGGTGACGCAGAAACTATCGCTGAGACTCTCCGGCGCGTTAAAGGACAGGGCGTATCGACATACGGCACCACTGCAGTTGTAGTCGCTGACAAGTACGGTAACCCACATACCATGCGTTTTTCCCGCCCGGTCGATGTGCCAGTTTTTGTCTCGATAACCATAAAGGTCTTCACCGGGTACACCTCGGAAATCGCCAGGCAGATGCAGGCCGAAATTGTTACCTACATCAATTCGCTGGCCATCGGTGAAAATGTCTTGCTGAGTCGGGTCTATTCTCCGGCGAACCTCGGTGTAATGAGCGGCGGCAATGCCCGGTATTACGATATCAACGAGCTACTGATTGGGCGTTCTGCTGAGTCAGCGGGAGTGGGTAATCTTATTCTGACCTACGATGAGTCAGCATCCTGCATAGCAGAGAACATCGAGATAACGGTGGCGCCATGAGTAAATACACTGAGCTCATCACCAACTATCACGCCACAAAGCCGCTGTTCTGTCAGCACGTCGACTTATCCACGCGCCCCCTGATTGACGTCTCGAATTCGATGAACGGGCTCAGGCGAGCATTTGATATTGATACTGCAGTCGGCGAACAGCTGGATATTCTCGGGCAGTGGATAGGGCGTTCTCGCGCTGTTGCCGCCCCGATAAAAGGTATCTTCCTGGAGTTTGATACCGACAGGCTCGGATGGGATCAGGGTAAGTGGCTGGGTCCGTACGATGCCAGTGATGGCTCAGTGAATTTATCCGATGATGTCTATCGCGTGGTGCTTAAAGCGAAGATAGGGATTGATAACTGGAACGGGCAAAATGACTCGCTCCAGGACATTATCGAAACCGCGCTGGCGGGTACCGGCATCAGAATGATTATTCTCGATAATCAGGACATGACCATTTCGGTCATGATTGTTGTCGATGATGAATACATCATTCCTGACATTGACCGCCTGATATTCGACTCAGCAATGAACCGCGGGCCGCTAATTCCATTGCCAGCCAATTACCAGTCATCGCGCTACGACATCAGCCCTATTGATAAATTACCCGCAGAGTTTGTCTTTGTTATTCGCGCCGGGCTGCTGACTGTAAAAGCGGCCGGTGTCCGTATTCGTGAAACTGTCACTCCATCGAATGGCTATAAATTCTTTGGCTTTGACGCAGAAACTGATTATCTCGCCGGCTTTGATGACGGCGCATGGGGAGAGGCCCTCTAAATGCCAAAGAATAATTTTAAACCCTTCGCGATAGGTGCTGGGGCCAATGTTTCCAGTCAGCTCGAGTATGAAGACCTCATGGCCTTATCTACGGGCTTTACTGCCGGGATTGCCCGCTCAGCTCAAATAAATAAAGCGATTCGCCAGGCGACAGTTATCGCCAGTGTGCTGGCACAATTTATGGCAGATAAAACAGGCCGGGACATCCTGGATGATGGCAAGACAGCTAACTTGCTTCAGGCGCTTAACGACGCCGTAAACTCATTTGTACCAGACATTCCTGTTATCAGTGTAAACGCTAAAACGGGTGCGGTTATTTTAGGTCCGGGGGATGTTGGGGCTTATCCCGCAACGGGTGGGCAGCTCAATGGCTCTATAAGTGCTACAGGGCAGATATCTGAAGCGGGCCAGCGGGTTTACAGCGCGAATAATCCCCCACCGCAATCATATATAGCCAGCAGTATTGCCAGCATGACCGCAGGCTCTATCGGCTCTTACTGCATGCTGCGAAACGCCACGCTCAGCACAACGATTAACCCAGGTGATGTGGTCAATGGTAGTCGCCTGGTGTACTCCGGCGTGATGGCCTACGGAGGCGATGCGGGCGGTGACTGGGCAAGAATCACACAGGGTAGCGCGGTGACAGGGTCCTGGCGATGCATGGGATTGGCTGTTAACTCTGACCGTCACTATGGTGTTTCATTATTTTTAAGGATCGCATGATGAAATATACTGACGTTAAAAATATGGTGTATGCCAATGAAGAAAAGACCCTCATTACCTGCGATGTAAAGTTTGAGCTGATGGATGATTTTATTCCGTTCACGGCTTCGCCTGATGATTTAGAGGTTCATGGGCGGGGTATTTATAGCGAATGCATCAGTGGGCAGTTTGGTGACATATCTGACTATACTGCAGTCGATGTTGATTATGCTTTGATGGCTGAATATCAACGGCAATCAAAATTATCATATGCATATAATGAAATAAATGACTGGCGTACAGAGTTAGAATTAGGTGTGATATCCGATGGCGATAAAGAAAGACTAATCAAATGGATGAATTATATTAAAACCATTAAATCTATAATTTTTCTGGATGTGAAAGATATCACTATATACGAATCAATTACCTGGCCTGAACTGCCCGTCTAATTATTAGAGGTTATTTATGGAGCTGTATAAATCGCGGAATTCAGTTCCGTCTTCTGCCATGCCTGACGTATGGGATAACAACCGTGTACAGGATAAAATATTAAACGGAGATGATTTAGAAGTTGAATTACGAACAGGAGAGAAAGCACTCTCTCGTAAGGGAATGGAAAAGCAGCACGCAGACGACAGAGAAAAAAATAAGGTTATATTTGACCAGTCCATACAAGAATTTAATGTTGATGCTAATGCAGCTGTTTTGGCCGCTGGTTATGTATTACTAGACTCATTTCAGCAAGGTGTACAATTACCGAATAATGAAATGACTCTTCGTAACCAGACGCTGCGTGATGAGCGAACTGGTGAATATTATCGTTGGAATGGAGCGTTACCAAAGCAAGTTCTTCCCGGGTCATCTCCTGAGTTAACTGGCGGTATCTCTGTTGATGCGTGGGTTAGTGTTGGTGATGCGACGCTGAGGGGAGATATGAGGTCTCTGTCATCCCCGAGCCTGATTGGTTTGTCGAATTATAACGATATCCGTAGTTATAGCGGCACAGCCATTCGACTTGCCGCTATCCATCCACTGTCTACAAATATAGATTGCACATATGCAACGTACAACATCAATGCAGCTGTGATTGCCGGTGATGACGGGGCGATTGTTTTGATTGATAAACTTGGTCGACGCTGGGTAAGACAGTTCACGGGTAATCCTGATGTCAGATGGTGGGGGGCTAAGACTGGCGAGTCAGATAGCGCCGCTGCTTTTAATGCAGCAGCATATTATTCGTGGGCTACCGGTTCGACAATAGAAGTTAATGGAGAATACACTTGCAAGTCTCCTATTTTGGCTGGAGTTGTCGGTGATGATACAAGGTATGCAAACGTATCATTTTCTGGGGCGGGATCAAACCATGATTCGACATCCAAAGACCGGGGTTCTATCTATTTCGAGGAGTGCGACGGGTTTAAAGTCGTAAGAAGAAATACTTTAACGCTCAAAAAAATATACGCCCGTGGAGTGAAGAATCCAGATAGTATACTTGATACCGTGGCCTCCTTGCTTACCTTAAAGAATTCTCCCGTTAGTGCTTATTATGATACTGCGGAGGTTAACTGCATTATTGACATTTCTTACTGTAGGTTTGAAGGGTGGCGAATCGGGATAGACCAGTCAAAAGCGGCATGGTCATCGACCATTTACAACAACGAAATCTATAAATGTTACCAGGCTGGTATCTTCTTTAAGCCAAATAATAGTCAGATAGAAAAAAACAAAGTTGCATATTGTGCCCGGGGGATGCTGCTAATAAAGCCACTAAGTGGGAGGTTTTCTCTTAACGAACTAAACAGTAGCAACGCCACTGAATATTTGATTTATTTGCAAGAACCTGCGGCGTATTCATTATCTGATAACTATATAGAGCCGTGGACCAGCTGGATCAATAAAAATTGTAACTGGGGATTGGGTTACATTCCTATAATTATTGAACTAAATCTTTATCAGCCAAGTCTGCCAGTAGTTTCTGGCTGTGAGATATATACAGTGAATTCGGATGCAGAAGCAGCGATTCTATATACTGTGCCAGAAGCATATAAAGATTTTAACTATCTCACTTACGCTCAACTACCAGATGGTAATACATTAAAGGCCAGGAAGGGCGTGTTGGTCGCGTCAAGAGGTGCGGGTAATCTATCATTCAGGCAACTTGGTTGGTCAGGTACAGATAAAACAGCTATTGATGGCGCATCGGGGACTACACATTTTACAGCTTTAGGGTATTCAACTCACGCAACAATAACTCCCGAGCCTGGCACTATCGCTGCCTTGATGAGTTCCGCTGAGAAGCTGAAAATTCAGGATAATGTTACTTTAGATAGAACTGGTGGGAGTGTTGACGCTACAAGTTTCGTTAATACGTTCAGATCACGTCAGCAGTTTGCTGTTAGTTTGCAGATTACTGCTGGCTCTACAGCCGTCAATATGTTCTTTGACGCTTTCAGGAACTCTAATGTCCAAAACAGACTTCCAGTAACTGTACCCGCTAATGAAATACGATACCTGACTTTTATTATAACCCCACCGCAAGATGGCTCTCTGGTTAATTACTCATTTTCATTGGGTGTCAGAGGGGGAGCAGTTGCCGCGCCCGCTTCAATGGTTATCGATATAACGAGGACGTTTGTCTAGCATTATAGTGGGGAGTTAGCCAGGGATTGGCTGTTATCCATCAATGTAGACATATCAATTTATCTTCCCCAAAACTAAAGTAATTTAGATGGAAAACATAGAGTTAAAAGAGGTGATTAAAGGTCATTAAAGCATCAGTGAAATGGTTTTTTAATATATTAATCAATTAATTAAATCAACTTTGCTAGTGTAATGCTCCGTCACATGGAATGGTTCGAAGCAGCTGACCTGATCGTTAAAGGCATGAGCGGCGCAATCAATGCGAAAACCGTGACTTATGATTTCGAACGCCTGATGGATGGCGCTAAACTGCTGAAATGTAGCGAGTTTGGTGACGCTATTATCGAAAACATGTAATCCAAACTTTTGGGTTAGATGATAACGGGAGCCTGAGGGTTCCCGTTTTTTATTGTTAGCATACGAATAATCATCAAAATATCCCTCAAAAAACCTCTCTAAAGGGCGACTGTTGTCTAGTATTTAACGACAAAGCCATCATCAGGTAATCATCTTCTTATTAAAAATATGCAGTACCGAGAGCTTTTTTACTTCTGGTGGTGTTTACTATGCCCTCGAAATTTTGAGTTACAGTTTTTTTTGGAGATAAACAGATATGGTGGAAGTCTCTTATACCATCAATTTACTGATCGGTGCGGTCGCCGCAATTGCCGTCGGCTACTATATTATGAAAGGCTATTCAGCGACGGGCGTACTGATGGTGAGCGGCGTCGCCTTATTGCTGATCAGCATCAGCCTGGGTCGTCCGATCGTCGCAGAAAAAGATGCCACGGGTTTTTTATTCCTGGATGTCTTTGAATATATTAAGATTCTATTAACATCTCGTGCTGCCGATCTCGGTATGATGATCATGATTTTATGCGGTTTCGCCGCATATATGTCTCATATCGGCGCTAATGATATGGTGGTGAAGCTGGCCTCTCATCCGCTTAAATATATTAACTCACCCTATATTCTGATGATTGCTGCTTATTTCCTGGCCTGTTTGATGTCTTTAGCCGTTTCATCTGCAGCTGGCCTGGGCGTATTGCTGATGGCCACATTATTTCCCATTATGGTGAACGTTGGTATTAGCCGCGGCGCAGCAACCGCTATTTGTGCTTCACCTGCCGCCATCATTCTGTCTCCCACTTCCGGTGACGTCATTGTCGCGGCAGAAGCATCAAAAATGGGTGGAGAGAAGCTGATTGATTTCGCTTTTCACACCACGTTACCCATTTCAATCATTGCTATTTTAGCTATCGCCGTCGCGCATTTCTTCTGGCAGCGTTACTTAGATAAGAAAGAAGGCGTGGTTAGTGAGAGGCTCGAT
>Ga0308165_1004318_pt1 | contig 14172 bp, 9 predicted proteins | sample PhyWR2_FD_201032 | JGI IMG/M metagenome (GOLD analysis project Ga0308165, IMG submission 201032) | Phyllosphere microbial communities from UC Gill Tract Community Farm, Albany, California, United States - DLSLW.R2 | ecosystem: Host-associated > Plants > Phyllosphere > Unclassified | place: USA...
GCGAAGACACCGGCGACAGCGCCGCCAATCATGCCGGAAAGGAAGACTTTTGAGTTGGTTAATGTGACACCAAATAACAGCGGCTCGGTAATACCAAAGAAACAAGGCACGATGGAGGAGAGTTTCAACGCTTTCTCTTTTTTATCTTTTATTGAGAGGGTAAAAGCGATGGCGGCTCCAGCCTGTCCGGCCATAGAGGCGGTGATTAAGGCATTGAGTGGGTTGATGCCCCCATTCGCCAATAAATTCAGCTCAACGACCATTAATGAATGATGCAGCCCGGTCACGGTTAAGGCTTGTTGCGTTGCGCCTAATATGCCGCCACCGATCCCGTACGGAAGATTAATAATAAAATTAGCTGAATTCATTACGCCATGTTCAACCATCGTGAAGATGGGGCCAATAATAAATAATGCAGCAACCGCGCCGATAATCAGGGTTAAAAATGGCGTGAATACCAGGTCAACTACCGTTGGCATCCAGCGACGGATCCAGCGTTCAACATTGGCACCAAAAATACCGACAATCAGCGCTGGAATAATGGTTCCCTGATACCCTTGAATATGGAAAATGCCGATTTTCAGCATTTCTGCACTGCCACTGGCGACCTGCCAGGCATTGGGCAGCATGGGGGCAACGAGCATCAGGCCGAGTACCGTCCCGACCACCGGGGTGCCACCAAACCGTTTAAATGCTGACCAAACCACCAGAGCAGGTAAGAAAATAAAGACCGTATCGGTGACGACTTGCGTTAAGACTAAAACATCAGGGGATAGCTCAAGACCCATTTGTTCAGCGAAGCCACGAACTCCCATAAAGAGCCCGGTAGCGACCAGAACAGGAATTAAAGGAATAAAGACATCGGCTAAAGCACGAATGATTTTTTGAAACCAATTCATATTTTTATACGCGGATTCTTTAACCGATTCTTTTGCTCCAGGAAGATCTTCCGTCATCAGGGCATAGATCGTATCAACAAAACCTGTGCCGAGGATTATCTGATGCTGGCCGGACTGATAAAAGTAACCCTTTACTTTTTCTATATTTTTTATCGTATCAGCAGAAACTAAATCGTTATTTTTAACCACAATACGCAACCGAGTCGCACAGTGCTCAAGCGCGACAATATTGTCTTTACCGCCAACAGCAGCAAGGATCTCTCTCGTTATTTTTTCATTCATTTGCGGCGTACCTCAATATGTGAAAAGCTTTTCATATACCATAGTATGAAAAGCTTTTCACATGGTAAGAAAAGATCGTAAAACTGAGAGTGTCATCGCAGTTTTAATCACTTCATCATCATGAGAGCAGTGTGGTTGGTACCGGAAGCAGGAGGGGAGTCAGTGGCTGTGTTTAATTGTCCTGAAGACGATTCTGGTCAATAATATTGCTACTTTATCTGGGATACTCTTCAGTTCGACGTAATATTAAAATAGTTTATTCCCGGTACTCTCTATCGCACGAGTGACATCACTTAAGGTAATTAAAATGAAAAAATCTCCCCGTCGTCATCTTCGCCTGCTGGTTATCATCATGCTGGTTGCTATGCTGGCCGTAATGATTGAGCAAATGGCGTTTGCTGCCACTCTGTAGTTGCATAATAATAAATATCTCTACAGCAGGATAAGTCCGGATCAGTCAAAGGAGTTGACTGATGATATTACCACTCTTGATAGCTATTCTTATCTCAGCAAAAAATATTCCGTATAAATCTAAGTCGGGGGCCTGTATGAGTCGGGCTATTCTGTTGCATTGATATAACAGATGCTCGGTGTATTACCTGCACTAAAGTAGAATTAATAGACTTTTCTACTAATGCATGGTGTTAAGTATATAGGATATTATTTTTCGGTAATTTCTTCATAATATAGATTAGTTGTAACATTGTCTTGCTATTTTATATAGTGATAATTAATATTCCCCTCCTGATTAATGTCTGTTACACCGTAGATATAAAATCAATGTATTTTTTATAATTACTCAGACAGCATCGGCTGACTGATTATCCCTTAGTCACTGATCATTTATTATTTTATTTAAATTCAATGAGTTATGTTTTTTGTGTCTTGACGTCGCATACCTTGCTTCCAGGCCTTTATCATGGATTTTTTACTCTTGTTATCTTAGCTTAGTCTGCGTGATAAATATTTTCAGATACCCTTGTTCGTTATTTTACGCGTAATGTTACATGTTTTGTGATGTTCTTCACGAGTATTTATTATGGGCTGTGAAAATCATTTTTTACAGGATAGGATTGCCCGGTCGTTTGAAGGTGAACTGTTGTAACTCTGGTGGGAATAAGTGTGTTATCTGTTCTTAAAATAAATAAAGGGAGCCTGCCAGAGAACGTTTTAATTGGTTTTTATATTTGGGTGTCATTCTCTGCTGACATTTTGTTATGCAGGAAATGAAGCTAACCAATCTGTGATTCAGAGATAAAAATCCTCTCTGAGTTATTTAAGAAAATTATATTCAATAAATACGGGGTTATATATGTCATTGATGAACTATAAAAATATCAACAAGTGGGTCCTGGCCGGCGGTCTGGCATTAACGACGCTGATGACGGCGATGGCGGCATCCGCAAATGACGTTAAGACCGCGCGTCTGGGACACTCCTTTACTGATACACATCCACGCGGTATCGCTATGCAGCGTTTCGTCGATACGGTGAAAGAAAAAAGTAACGGCGAAATTAAGATTGATATCTTCAGCTCCGGCACCCTCGGGTCAGAGCAGCAAATGCTCCAGGCTATCCAGAGTGACACCCAGCAATTTTATATGGGCGCGTTATCGCCGTTAGCCGGACGCCAGAAAGAACTGCAAATCTTTGACTTCCCGTTCCTGTTCCAGAGTGATGCCGAAGCTGCTCAGGTTCTCGACGGCCCGGTCGGACAGAAAATGCTCGAAAGCCTCTATGGTATGCGCATGTATCCACTCACCTGGAGTGGCGGCGCTTTCCGTGACATGGCGAATAACAAACACCCTGTCACCTCGCTGGAAGACATGAAAGGCCTGAAAATCCGCGTGATGCCAACCAAAGTGGCCATCGACAGCTTCCAGGCGATGGGCATTAACCCGGTACCGCTGGCTTACTCCGAAGTCTTTACTGCCCTGGAAACCGGCGTTCTCGACGGACATGAGCACCCGGTGGTAGATATGTTCCAGAACAAAGTCTATGAAGTGGAAAATAACCTCACGACCACCAACCACGTCTATACCCCGGTTGCGCTGGTGGTTTCCAAAAAATGGTTCGACGCCCTGAGCCCGGAACAGCAGGCGATTGTCAGAGAAGCAGCAGAAGAGACGCGCACCTTCCAGCGTGCAGAAGAGATAAGCCAGGTTGAAAACGCACTGGCCCAACTTGCCGAGCACGGTATGAAAATCAGCACCTTGCCGCCAGAAGAGATGGAAAAAATCCGCGCCGTGGTACAGCCGGTATTCGATAAACACACCAAGATTATCGGGACTGAGTTTGTGGAAAACTTCGTTGCTGAAAGAGACAAGGTTCGCCAGTCCTTGAAGTAACGATACCCGTGATACTTCAAGTTGCCTGGGCGTTGCCGGCGCTGATATGCAACTCGAATTATTTAGGGTATAGCACCGTCATTTATATCCTGAGGCTCCGGCGCAAGTCTGTCGCCAGAGCCTCGCTTCTGTCAGGTGCCTTTACGGGTCTGACGGAATGATATCCCTGGAGAGAGTATGCAGTGGCTGATTAATCTTTTTTTTAAAGCACTGGAAGCGGTCATGGTGCTGTGCATGGTCTGCATGATGATCATGGTGTTTGGTAACGTGATTATGCGTTACGGCTTCCATTCCGGTTTTCCTATTTCAGACGAACTCTCCCGGTTCTGTTTTTTCTGGGTGATTTTCCTCGGGGCAATTGTCGCCTCCCGCAACCAGAAGCACCTCAGCGTGGATACCGTTCAGGTCTTGCTGCCGAAAAGCTCAAGAAAAGTCTGCTGGGGTGTCAGCCAACTGCTGGTCTTTGTCTGCTGCGTGCTGATGTTTTATGGCTTCTGGATGCAACACGATATTTTTGCCGATGACCCTGCGCCGGTCAGCGAGATACCGCTGCTGATGGTGTACGGCGTGATTTATCTCTCTTCCGCCAGTATGGCCATTATCTGCCTGAACAATATTGTTCGCCTGCTTATGGGCCGGGTTGATGAAGCTGAATACTCCATGGCCGTACGCAATAAATAGCCCCTGACGATAGCGACCGCTATTTGTCTGACGACTCAGAAGGCAATACTTTCTAACTGGCAGGAAAGACTATGATTATCGGATTATTTGTCATCACCTTACTCGGCACCCTGGCGCTCGGCGTCCCGGTGGCCTTTGCCCTGCTGCTCAGCGGTGTTGTCCTGATGCTGGCGCAGGGGATGTTTGACCCACAGATCATCATCCAGACCATTATCCCGGGAGCCGATAACTTTGCTCTGCTGGCTATTCCCTTCTTCCTGCTGGCCGGTGAATTTATGCTGGCGGGCGGGATTTCCAAACGTATTGTTAACCTTGCGGTCGCCTGGGTCGGTCATATTCCCGGCGGGCTGGGCTATGTGGTAGTGTTTGCGGCGCTGATTATGGCCAGCCTCTCTGGTTCAGCGGTGGCTGATACCGCGGCGCTGGCGGCGATGCTGCTCCCGATGATGAAAGCCGGGGGCTACGATCCGGCACGTTCTGCCGGGCTAATTGGAGCCGGAGGAGTCATTGCTCCAGTACTTCCGCCTTCAATAGGGCTGATTCTGTTCGGAATTATTGGTAACGTCTCGATAACCAAGCTCTTTATGGCGGGTATTGTGCCAGGTTTACTGATGGCTCTGGCACTGATCCTGACCTGGAATATCCTGATGCGTAAGTCTGGCAAAGAGGGACGCCTGAAGGTGTATCCAAAAATGCCGATGCGTGAGCGCTTAAGAGAGACGGCTCGCAGTGGCTGGGCATTGATGCTGCCGGTGATTATCATCGTGGGTCTGCGGATGGGTATCTTTACCCCCACCGAAGCGGCAGTGGTGGCCTCCGTTTATTCCTTATTTGTCGGCTGCTTTATTTACCGTGAAATTAAGCTGCGTAATTTCTATAAGCTGTGTGCTAATGCCGCCAATATGACCGCGGTGATTATGCTGATGGTGGCTGCGGCCATGCTGTCTGCTTATATGATTACCGTGGCGAATATTCCGACTGCTTTTGCCCAGATGCTGTTACCGCTGAGCGACAGTCCAACCCTGATGCTGCTGGTGATGATGGGAATTATCATACTTATCGGCATGTTTATGGACTTTACGCCGACGATTCTAATCCTGACCCCGGTATTACTGCCGGTGGTGATTCAGGCAGGGATTGACCCGGTCTATTTCGGTATTTTGTTTATCATGAATAATGCCATCGGGTTATTAACGCCGCCGGCGGGGAATGTGCTTAATGTGGTGCGAGGCGTGGCACAATTGCCAATGAATCAGGCCATCGCCGGTGTCTGGCCGTTTGTGCTGGCACAGTTTATGGTGTTATTCCTGCTGGTGCTGTTCCCTTCACTGGTTATGGTCCCTCTTGGTTGGCTTACCTCTTAGATAAGAAAGCAGAAAAGAAGGGAGAGGCGGTAAACCTCTCCCTTTAATGGCAATCACGCTCAGGGAATATCATGTTTGTTAGTGTGTACTCACAATGGTTTATTCCCTCTTTGTCTGGGCTAAGTAGCGATTAAGTTTGCACTTACTAACTTATGTCTGACAAGCTTACCAGCCAGGTACCGCTCCCCCGTTAAAGATGGTTTCTGCCGCTGTGGCCACCTCAGGAGACTGATAGGAGGCGAGGAATTCTTTTACATTCTCGGCGTCTTTATTATCTTCACGCGCCACTAAAATGTTCACGTAAGGTGAGTTCTTATCTTCAATAAATATGCTGTCTTTAACCGGTGACAGACCTGTCTGTTGAATATAAGTGGTGCTGATAATCGCGACATCGACTTTTGGGTCATCCAGCACGCGAGGTAACTGTGCGCCTTCCAGCTCCATAATTTTAATATTATGCGGATTCTCAATGATATCCAGACTGGTAGGTAACAGGCCTGTTCCCTCTTTCAGGGTAATCAGTTTTTCTTTCTGCAGTAATAACAGCGCGCGGCCCAGGTTGGTAGGATCATTCGGAATCGCCACGGTTGCGCCGTCCGGGATCTCGCTGGTTTGTTTTATCTTTTTCGAGTAACCCGCCATTGGAAACACGAAGGTATTTCCTATCGTGACCAATTGATAGTTATGCGCTTTGTTATCTTGTTCCAGGAAAGGACGATGCTGGAAGACGTTGGCATCAAGCTCCCCCTGATTGGTGGCATCATTAGGCAGTAAAGAGCCGCTGAAACCGACCAGTTCAACCTCAAGACCATACTTCTCTTTGGCGACTTTTTTGGCGACTTCAGCGACATCCTGCTCAGCACCATTAATCACGCCCACTTTAATATGCTTACTGTCACTGGCGTGTTGATCGCAACCCGCCAGTAGCATGCCCGCTAGTACCACCATCGCGATTTTTCTGAAGGGAGTCGCCACCAGTTTCATATTCTTTCCTTATTAGTTAGTCTCAAAACGTATGAAAACGACTATAGCAGGATAGCCATTTTCATCATGAAACGAAAAAATATCAGTAATAATAAAAAGTAATATACGATTTTTTTTTCAGAAAGGACTAACGATTACTGATGAATATATTTCATTTTCACTTAATCCTGCGTACACGAGCCAGTAACCGTAAGTCTCAATTTAATGCCGTCAGCTGCAGGAACTCGGCTGCTGAGTAGAACATCATTGGTCAGTTTTAAACGTGTATTTTTAGGAACCATGTTAATTGAAAGTAAGATTAAACTATGAAAGTTATTATCTGTACCTTGAATTGTCCGGAGTATAGATTTCGAATTAATAATATTAAAAGCTGATTAATATAATACAGGGAGGATGCATGTTACAAAGTTCTTCAGCAATAGAGTCTAATAGAAGTTATCGATGCTATAGTGAGTCCGTGGAGAATGAGCTAACACAAAATAGCTCTCCTGAATCATTTCAAATGAGCAGACTCATTACTGGGATGACAACTAATGCGGAAAACTCGTGGGATCCTGTCGTCAGTTTTACTGAAACTGAAACTAAGACGGCAGGATCCTCCAGGCCAAGTTTGCTGAAACGTCTACTTATTGGCTGCTCAATTCTGGCAGGAACTGGGGCGTTTACCCTGGGTGGCTATTATTTTTATGTGGCTGGAAGACAGAATACTGATGGTCATCCGGAAAATACGTGCCTTTCTGTCTCTTCAGAACCTCCAGCGCTGATGGATAGGTTTCTGCGAAAGGTTGACGAGGACTCGTTAATCACACCGGCTGATGATCTGAGGTCTGTTGTTAATTCGATGCTGACTTCAGAAATATCACGCTCCCCTTATTCTTATTATGAGCGTATTTATGGGAACACAAGGGGGCGAAATAAAATCCAGCAGCTAACATCTCCCCCAGGCATATCTGGAGAAGAGATAAAATTGTACAACCATGACAGGATACGGGATATTCTTTATCGTGAACTGGCGGGGAATTATGAATATTCTCAACCATTAGGTCCAGTATTTCATAAAAAACTATCTTCTTTTTGTCATTCAAAATTAATTAAAAACGTTATTGAACAAGCCTACACCAGTAATGCAGATCAACGATGTATATTACTGAGTCGTATAGTTGATACAGTCAATAAATTTAAATATAAGGAGTCTACCCTTCTGGGAAAACATGAACGACAAGAAGTATTATTAAGACGCGACTATATCCAGGAAGTGATGATGAGGCGAAAATTGACAACACTTCTGATGGCCGCTGAGTTTATTATGGAGGAAAAAAATTTTACCGAGTTTGATGTTGCCGCGATGGAAGATTATAAACAATATTCTATCAGTGAGATGACGGCTAGAGAGAAAAAAATCAGGGATTACTTTCCGTTACGTCGGGATTACTTTCCACAATATAAATGTGTGGGTGAACATTAATCTATTTGACAGACATCTGATTGAAGCAATCAATAGTTATCTGGTCTAACTGACAATCGTCAGTTACAGCTACGTAGCACCCCCTACAATCGAGCATTAATCGATCACTTATTGTCGGTAAATGAAACGGCATCATAATCTGGGTTTGAAAAAACAGTGCTGACAAAATCGGAGATATTTATTTTCTTTAGTTATTTTTAATTATTTAATTAAAAAAACCAAGATATATGATATTGACGAAATGTTTTACAATTGTTGTACTATTTCAATAATTGCCCGTGAGAGATGGCGATTTATCCCTGTCAATATTCATGACTAAAATTAATGCCGAGAGCGATAATGAAAAAAATAACACGCCTGTCAGGAGTGGTCATAAGTTTACTGATGTCTATAGCGGTACATGCAGAACCGACAAAAAAAGAAGTTCCTGAACACAGTATTCCAGTCATAAAATTGATTAATACTGCGGATAATCATTCTGCTTTTATTCGTGGCTCCATCCCGTCTTTAGCGAAAATCTCCTCTGAGAACCTCTACTTCAGTAATACTTTTGAAGAGTGGCAGAAAGGTGTACATCCCGCGCCTAAAAAGCAGTATGTCGTTACTATGAAAGGAAAACTTAAGTTCAAAGTGAGCGATGGTTCGACCTTCATCATCGAGCCTGGCACCCTGTTGCTGGCGGATGATACTCAAGGTGAGGGCCATAGCTGGGACATTATCGAAGGAAAAGAGTGGGTGCGTGTTTATATCCCGGTTGGCGATAACGATCACTTCATTGCTGATAAATAATGATTATCTGAAGCATGATAATACTCTAACCCGGAACTGCATTAAAAGTGACCGGGTTATTTCTGTTTGTTTCATTTTGATTGTAATATTTATCCACAACTTTCATTACGTATAAAAATTCACGCATAACGCTAAAGCTAATCGCATGAGTGCCGATATTGAGTGTGATAGCTATCCATAATAAAACCTACTGCTATCTGTTCTCTTTATTACCTCCCTTCATCATCCTGATATTATTATTTCGTTCCAGAGGGAATCATGAACAAATTGAAAAACATGCGACTCAGCACGATGCTTGCTGCCGGGTTTGCAGTGGTAATAGCCATTGGTTTTTGTGTGGCATTATTTGCCAGAATGCAGTTAGCTGCAGTAGCAAACAATATGGATTATGCGGTTAATACTCGGCTGGTCAATCTACAATTAATCATCAAGATCAAAGACAATATTACTGATAATGCCCAGGATATTCGTGATCTTGCCTTATACACCACTCAGCCGCACAGTGATAATGAATACCGGGAATATATCAAAGAGAAAAACCAGATCCTTGAACAGCGAATTATCGATAATAACGCGTTGTTAGAGGAACTGGACAAAGCGATGAAGCTCAAGCTGTCGCGTGAATTTATGGACAACCTGAATAAGGTTCGTCCTGCGTATTCAGAGTCGGTACGTAAAGCGATGAAAGCCGGTAGTGACGGGGACTATTATGCAACCCGTAAAATTGTCGCCGAAGAGGTTATCGGACCACAGCAGCAGGTGCTTGATGTCCTGACAACCATGAGTAACTCCCATGCCAAAATCACGGTTGATATCTCTCGCCACTATATCAGTGATACTGAGAAATCTGGCAACCTGCTATTGCTGATGACGATTATCAGCGCTTTGATTGGGCTATTGATTGCCTGGAGCATTGGACGGGCAGTGAAAAAACAGCTGGGGGGTGAACCTGTTTATGCAGTCCTGGTGGCTAAACAAGTGGCTGACGGCAATCTTGAACAAGCCGTCACTTTACAGCGGGGTGATGACAGCAGCTTACTGGCAACAATGGAAAGTATGCGTGAGCGTTTGCAGCAGATGGTACGCCAGGTCCGGGACAGCAGCGATTCTATTTCTATCGGCTCCCGTGAAATTGCTGCCGGAAGCGCGGATTTAAGTCAGCGTACTGAAGAGCAAGCTGCCAGCTTGCAAGAGACCGCCGCCTCGATGGAGCAAATGAGCCAGACCATTCGTCAGAATACCGATACGGTTCGTTCGGCTAACCGCCTGGCTCAGACGACCAGTGAAAAAGCGACGCAAAGTGGTAAAGCCGTTCATGAGTTAGTACTCACTATGCAGGACATCAACAGCAGTTCACAGAAAATTGGCGATATTATTAGTGTGATCGATGGTATCGCTTTCCAGACCAATATCCTGGCACTGAACGCCGCGGTGGAATCTGCTCGCGCGGGTGAGGCCGGTCGTGGTTTTGCTGTGGTGGCTGGCGAGGTGCGCTCTCTGGCACAACGTTCTGCGGCAGCAGCAAATGAAATTAAAGGACTGATTGGCGAGAGCCTGCGTGCGGTGAATAAAGGTTCTGAGAAAGTGAGTTCAGTAGGAGAGACGATTAATGACCTGGTAGAGCAGGCGCATAAAGTCTCTGGGATGATTTCCGAAATTGGCGTGACGACCGAAGAGCAAGGGCATGGTATCAGTCAAATCAATGATGCCATTGTGCAGCTGGATAATGTTACCCAGCAGAATGCGGCATTAGTTGAAGAGTCGGCCAGCGCGGCTGAGAGTTTGAGTGACCAGGCGGCTAAGCTGGTCTCACTGATGAGTGTGTTCCGGATTGGTTTGTCACAGGCTCCCCTTTCGGGTACTACCCATACCAGGAAACAGGTTACCGCCAGTAAAAGAGAATCAGTGAAAACGAGCTCTGATGACTGGGAAAGTTTCTAATCCCTATGACTCAAATATATTGAACAGAGACATCGGGTTAAGGGGCAGCATAAAATACTGCTCCTTAAATTACCGCGGTTATTTGGTGAATTACTTGCATCCTTATAATTCTCATATGAAAATGAGAACTATTAACGTTTAAGTGTAAGCTTACCATGATGAGAAATAGCGCCGCCCGTTACTGGATTATTATTCTGTGTAGTTTTTTATTGGTTGGTCATGCGCTGGCGGCAGAAGAGGGCTGGCCGCGCGAATTCACAGATAGCCGCGGAACACACGTCCTGACTCAGCCCCCGGAGCGTATTGTCTCAACCAGTATTACACTAACGGGTTCCTTACTGGCTATCGATGCTCCAGTAATAGCCAGTGGTACCACCACAGCCAATAACCAGACTTCTGACGCTCAGGGTTTCTTTCGTCAGTGGGGGGAGATAGCCCGTGAACGTGGGGTGGCTAAACTCGGCCGTGGTGAAATAAGCGTTGAGACTATCGCAATGCTGAAACCGGATCTGATCCTGGTGAGTGCCTCAGGGGGAGACTCGGCGCTGGCTTTTTATGAGCAGTTATCGGGTCTGGCTCCTGTCATTGTTGTCAGCTATGACGATAAAAGCTGGCAACAAATGCTTATATTATTAAGCAGAATAACAGGCCATGAAAAACAAGCTGAACAACGCATTAGTGATTTCGACACTGCTTTTACTCAAATGAAGCAGCGGCTCACCTTAGCCTGGCAACCCGTTAATGCGATGGTATGGGATATCATGACTCAGTCGGCCAGCGTCTGGACGGCGGAGTCGGCACAGGGAAAGTTTTTAATTGATGCCGGAATTGAGCTTGCTCCATTGCCGAAAAATGTACTGCCGCGCGCTACTCCGGGTAAGCGACATGATATCGTGCTACTGGAAGGTGAAAATTTGGTCACCGGCCTCAATGGCCAGTCTCTACTGTTGTTTGCTGCTGATGAAAATGATAAAAAATCACTTCTTACCAGTCCGTTGCTGGGCCATCTGCCTGCCATTCAGTCAAACCACGTCTATGTTATGGGGCCAGAAACCTTTCGCCTGGACTACTACAGTGCGATGGGGCTGATTAAACGTATCAATGAACTGTTTGGATCATCGCAACCGCCTGCTATGACAAACCTGAAGACTTCAGCAACGACATCAAACCCCTGATACTTCTGCCCGGACCTGACCGATCCGGGCTCTCTTGTTTTTAGTGTTCCGCCAGTAACCAGCGTACTCCATCGACTAAACCACCACGCCAGCATAAGACATCATGCCCGCCCTGATAGCTGCGGTAATTGATTTTATGCCCGACATCCAAGAGAACCTGGTTGATTTGCTGATTTACAAAATGGATATCCTCTTCAAGCAGACCCGCCTCCTGGAAAATGAGCAGAGGAATAGCTTCAGAGCATGATGAGACTTGCTGGGTCAGGAAGCCGGGTTCATGTTGTTCTCGCTGTTCATAATGGGTCATAAATTTCATATTAGGCCACCAGAAGGAACCCGATTGGGTCAGCACGCAACCGAAGCGCTGTGGCCATAAAAGTCCGGCATACAAAGCAGCGAGCCCACCATAGCTTTGCCCCGCGATGACTGTTCTTGCAGGGGAATCAGTAAACCGGGTACGGTTTTGTGCCAGCGGCAGTAGTTCTTCCTGAACCGCCAGCCAGAAGTCTGCATAACAAGGGAGTTCACGAGATCGTGTTTCATCATCGATGGCATCTATCATCAGCCAGACTGCCGCAGGGAGCCCACCCAGGCGGGATTGTTCTTCTAGCATTGGCAGTAGTGACATATTTTTTACCCAGTTTTGCCCATCCAACAGGATAACTAGCGGTAATTCCTGCCCTTCGCTTCCCGCAGGCTGCCAGAGCCAGGTTCGCCGACGATTACCGAGGCGCGGGCTCTGCCACTCCAGAAGATAATCATTATCGTCAATCCGTTGACAGGTTCCGGTATCAACTTGATGCCAGGCCTGTTGGCTGAAGGCTGCTGGCAAATGAATAGCCGATAAAGGTATTCCTCTCGAGTTACCATGTGGTGTATTTGGGTTTAAAGGATCGGCAACAGCGGCTGGAAACAGCGAACACCACCATTCACGCTGTTGTCTGCGCCGTTGGTCAGGATCTTCTTTAGGGGTAGGTGGACGCTGTGATTTATTGACAGGGATCAGACTGTAACTGCCGCGCCAGTCGTCAGCGATATCTACTGCTGCTGTCCAGATATCACTTCCCGGTAGCCGCTCCAGACTTGCTGGAGAGAAACTGTGATGGTCTGTGACACCATTAATATCCAGATAGACGCGTTCAATGGGAGAGGTCAGCTCGTTTCCCTGCTCATCACGCCACAGAAAAGTGAGTTTTAGTCGCCCGTCATCATGCTGTTTTTCCACCACCGGTGTACCTGTGATGGCCACCTTTTGCCACCAGTTCTCACTTCCCGCTTCGCTTTCTGCAAGCCATGCGCTGACTGTTCCATCCGGCTGTAACACCATTCTCTTCCCTCTTCTGCGTGAGTCGCCCTGATATTGGACGAAATCAAAGTATCAATAATTACGCAATAGTGTAAACGCAAATGAGATTGATAGTAATTTACATTTACATTACGATACTTTACTTTTCGGCAAGGGGTGATTTTGACGCTGGCCAGAACGGAGCGGTTTTTCCGCTATATCCGGCAAAAAAGAAGCCCAAAAAATTCATTCTTTTAATAAAAAAAACCAGAGACATTGATGATGACCACCAACAAAAAACACCATGTGGTAAGCGCCAGCCCGTTCTCCCGTAAAAAAATCTCCGTCATATTGACGACGTTACTCGGTACGGCTTTACCTTTGCACGCAGCGGTACAGCAGGAAGATACGTTAGTCGTCACTGCGACTACTGCACCGGAATCACCTTCTTTACCGTTAAAAGGGATTGTTGCTAAAAGTAGCGATGCGGCAACGAAAACGGCCATGCCTTTGTTGCTCACACCACAAAGTGTTTCGGTGGTCACGCGTGCTCAGATGGAAGCGCAGGGTGTCGCATCTGTCTCTGATGCACTGAGTTATACCAGCGGGGCTTTTACCAACTACCGCGGTTCTTCTAACCGTAACGATGAAGTGGTGGTTCGCGGTTTCCGCTACGCACCGAAATTTCTTGATGGTTTGAGCTATGGGCTGAGTGGTCAGGGGGGCGCGAGTGGTCAGATAGATCCATGGATGCTAGAGCGTGTTGAATTAGTCCATGGTCCGGCATCCGTGTTATATGGCCAGGTTAACCCCGGTGGTCTGATTAATATGACCAGTAAACGTCCAACAGTTGAATCTATCCATAAAGTTCAGGCTCGTGCGGGTAATCAGCATTTGGGGGAAATGGCTTTTGATTTTGGTGGGACATTGAGTGATGACAACTCACTGCTCTATCGTCTG
>Ga0308165_1004320_pt1 | contig 14157 bp, 10 predicted proteins | sample PhyWR2_FD_201032 | JGI IMG/M metagenome (GOLD analysis project Ga0308165, IMG submission 201032) | Phyllosphere microbial communities from UC Gill Tract Community Farm, Albany, California, United States - DLSLW.R2 | ecosystem: Host-associated > Plants > Phyllosphere > Unclassified | place: USA...
AAGAACCTGCGCACCGACCAGGGCCCGGGCGAGCCGGTGCGGGTGTCCGAGAGCGCCACCGACATGGCCGAGGCGCAGTGGATGGTCGAGGAGATCAAGTCGCTGATCAAGAGCGATGGCTTTGCGCGCAGCGAGATCGCCGTGCTCTACCGCAGCAATGCCCAAAGCCGGATTCTGGAAACCAGCCTGTTCAACGCCGGCGTGCCTTACCGCGTGTATGGCGGCCTGCGCTTTTTCGAGCGTGCGGAAATCAAGCATGCGCTGGCCTATCTGCGCCTGCTGGAGAACCCGCATGACGACACCAGCTTCATGCGGGTGGTGAACTTTCCGCCGCGCGGCATTGGCGCCCGCACCACCGAGCAGCTGCAGGAAGGGGCGCAGGCTGCCGGTTGCTCGCTGTACGACGCGGTGACGGCCGTGGCTGGCAAGGCGGGCACCAAGCTGCAGTCCTTTGTCGCGATGATCGATGTGCTGCGCGAGGAAACCCAGGGCAAGACCCTGCGCGAGACCATCGAGCGCATGCTGGTGGTGAGCGGCCTGATCGAGCACTACCAGACCGAAAAGGAAGGCGCCGACCGCATCGACAACCTGGGCGAACTGGTGACCGCTGCCGAAAGCTTTGTCACCCAGGAGGGCTTTGGCAGGGATGCCGTGGCCATTCCGCTCGATGAGCAACAGGCCATGGGCGTGCCCGGCAGCGGCCAAAGCCCCGTCAGCCAGGGGCTGGACCCGGATGCGCCGCTGCTCGACCCCCCGCTGCCCGACGCCGCCAATCCGGCCATCGTGAACCCGGACACCGGCGAGACCTTGTCGCCGCTCGTGGCCTTTCTGACCCATGCGGCGCTGGAGGCGGGCGACAACCAGGCGCAGGCGGGCCAGGACGCCGTGCAGATGATGACCGTGCATGCCAGCAAGGGTCTGGAGTTTGACGTGGTGTTCATCGGCGGGCTGGAGGAGGGCCTGTTCCCGCACGAGAACGCGATGACCGACACCGGCGGGCTGGAGGAGGAGCGCCGCCTGATGTATGTGGCGATCACGCGGGCGCGCAAGCGCCTCTACCTGAGCACCTCGCAGACGCGCATGCTGCACGGCACCACGCGCTACAACGTGCGCAGCCGCTTTCTGGATGAGCTGCCCGAGACAGCACTCAAATGGCTCACGCCCAGGCACTCCGGCTTTGGCAGCGGCATGGGCAGCCTGGCTTACGGCGGGGGCGGCGGCGGTGGTCGCTCGTCGGGCGGTGGCTATGGTGATTCCGCGCCCAGCATGTGGGGCAAAACCCCCGTGCCGGTGCAAAAGGCCGAGCCCGCGCATGGCATCAAGAAGGGCGCCAATGTGTTCCACAACAAGTTTGGCGAAGGCAAGGTGCTGGCGGTGGAAGGCACGGGCGACGATGCCCGCGCCCAGGTGAATTTTCCACGCCACGGCACCAAGTGGCTGGCGCTGTCGGTGGCCAAGCTCACGGTGGTCTGAGCTGCGCGCGGCTCTCAGTCCAAAGTGCAAGCCTGGCAGGTGTTGGGGTGATAGTGGGCGCCAACCTCAGGCTTGCATTTAATAGTTGCATAGGATACTATATGGGCTGCTCATCCGCTTGAGCAGCCCCGCCGTATGCTGGTGCACCCCTGCTGCCCAGGCGGCGCTGGCCGTCCCCCATCCGCGCAGGGGGCGGCGCCCGTGCTGCTTGCCGGCGGGTGAGTCGCCACTTCCATGTCCCAGCCACATGCGCTGGCCGCACCGCCGGCCGGTCTGCGCGTTCGCCAGTCGCTGGGTAGACGAGAATGCCCATGACCCCTGTCCGCAAGATTGACGTTTCCACCCCTTCCGTAGGCCGCCCCCAGGCGCTGCGCCATCTGCTGTCGCCGCGCCAGCTGCGCGACAGCGCCCGTCTGCAGCCGCTGCCGTCGCTGCATATTGCGCTGATCGCGGCCATGCAGGCGGCGCTGGCGGTGCTGCTGGCCTTGGTGGTGGCGCGTCTGTCGCCCTGGCCCCAACTGGTCGGTCCGTTGGGGCTGGGCGCATTGGCGGCGCTGTTTGGCCGCTTTGCGGCGCCGGGCCGGCGCATGCGCATCGTCGGCATCTGCGCGGGCATGCTGTGTGCAGCGGTGTTTCTGCCGTCCCTCGCGTCCTGGGCCGGGCTGCCCGCCCAGGGCATGGTCTGGCTGCTCGCGCTGGTGGCCGGCGCGGCCACGTTGGCGGTCAGCCACTGGCGCTTGGGTGGGCCGGGCGCGGTGATTGTGGTGTTCGCCGCCGGTGCCTCGCTGGCGCCGGTACACAGCGGGCAGCAGCTGCTGGAACGCACCTTGGGCACCTTGGCCGGTGGCCTGTTGGCGGCCCTGGTCTGCTGGGCCACCGATGGCCTGCGCCACCAGGCGGTGCAGCGGGTGCAGCTTCCTCCCCAGCCGCTGCGGCCCTGGCCCGCCGAGCTGGCCGCTGCCGGCCGCATGGTGCTGGGTGCCGGTCTGGCGGCCTGGGTGGCCCAGGCGGCGGGCTGGCAGCATCCGGCGTGGGCGGCAATCGGCGCGACGGCGGTGATGCAGGGCAGCCACCTGCATATCACGATGAACCGTGCGCTGCAGCGCATGGTGGGTACGATGCTCGGCGCGCTGGTGGCGGGTCTGATTCTGTCGCTGGAACCGTCCTTCTGGTGGATCGCTGCCAGCATCGTCGTGCCGCAGTTCATCACCGAGGTGAGCATTGGCTACAACTACGCGCTGGGCCAGATCACGGTCACGCCGATGGCCTTGCTGATGACGCATCTGGCCTCATCGCCCCAGGCGCCGCTGGGCATGCCGGTGGAGCGGGTGCTCGATACCGTGCTGGGCGCAGCGCTGGGCATTGTGTTTGCGCTGGTCCTGTCCAGCGTGGAAGACCGGGCGCACCTGCACCGCCTGCACCATGACGAAGGCCCGCAGCCATGAAAAAAGCCCGGCTGTAGGGCACAGGCCGGGCGGGGATGGGTGGGGCAGTTTTAAAGTGCGACGCTGTCCAACTGCTCGGGCGCTTCAAAGCAGTCGCGGAAGCTGAACACCACCGAAGTCAGAAACATCGTCGCCAGCATCAGCGAGCCGGCAATGGCGATGGCTGCCGCTGCCCAGGCGCCCAGCAAGGTGCCCAGCAGTGCAGACAGCAAGGCCATGGCAATGCCAAAGCCAATGCCGACAGCCATCCAGGCCAGGCCAAACATCGTGAAGGCGCCGATATTGCGGCTGCAGGCAATCAGGCTGAAGAACACCGCCTTGATGGCAGGCACACGGTGCCAGTAGATGAGGCCCGGCGCATGCCAGAACAGCAGCGACAGCGGGATGTACAGCAGCATGGTGGCGAACATGGCCTGCTGGAAGGCCGGTTGCTCGACGATCTCACGCGTAATCTCGCCGCCCATCAGATTGAGGCGGGCAAACTGGCCGCCGTCGAACAGCGCCGAAAAGCCCAGCACCAACAGGAACGACAGCGCATAGAAGACGCCCAGCACGACAAAGGAATTGCGCCGTTCCTTGTCGACACGCAGCGCTGCCAGTACCACCGGCAACGTGGGGCGCGTGCCCTGCGCCGTCAGTGCAGCGCCAATCATCATGCACAAGGTGGAGACGGGCAGCAGCGCCAGCGCGATAAAGGTGCCGGCAATCGGGATGGCGCCGATCAGGGACATCACCATCATCGACAGAAAGAACAGCGAGGTCAGGGCCAGCGCCTGGGTCTTGAAGGTTTTGAAGCCGTCTTGCACCCAGGTCACACCCTGGCGGGCAGTGGCGATACGAAGTTTCATGCACCAGCGCGCTGCAGCGCAGGCTGCAGCGATAAAAATCAAAGGGGATGGCGCACTGTAACCCATGCGCCCAAGGGGCAGGAGCCCATGTGGGCATGGCGTGCGCGGGCGGGCCCCCGGTGGCTTGGAACCGGTTCTTAGACCAGTTGGTATGGCGTGGCCAGGCGCTCGCGCAGCACGCGCTCGAAATGGGTCGGGTCATGGGGCTTGAGCAGCGAGGCTTCGCGCGGCAGGTAGAAGTCCCAGAGGCGCGAGATCCAGAAGCGCAGCGCGCCTGCGCGTAGCATGGCATTGAGCAGCTCGCGCTCGCAGGCCTGCAGCGGGCGCACCGCCTGGTAGGCGGCGAGCAGTGCATCGGCACGGGCCTTGTCGATGGCGCCGGTGGCCAGGTCGATGCACCAGTCGTTGATGACCACGGACAGGTCAAACAGCCAGGTATCGACACCGGCGAAATAGAAATCAAAGATGCCCGTCAGGGTGTCGCCCTCGAACATGGCGTTGTCGCGGAACAGGTCGGCATGGACGGGTCCGCGTGGCAGCGCGGTATAGGCCGAGCTTTGTGCCACATGGTTCTGGTAGGCCAGCTCGCTGCGCAGCAGTTCGGCGGTGGCGGTGTCCAGGTAGGGCAGCACCACCGGCACGGTCTCGTTCCACCAGGGCAGGCCACGCAGATTGGGCTGCTGGCGCGGGTAGTCGAGCGCGGCCTGGTGCATTCGGGCCAGCACCTCGCCCAGCGATTGGCAATGCGCCGCCTGGGGCGCCAGCTGGCTCTTGCCGGGCAGCTTGCCAACGATGGCCGCCGGCTTGCCCTCGACCTGCAGCAGGATGTCGCCGGTCTTGCCATCGGCCTGGGGTTCGGGCACGGGAATGCCGGCCTTGGCCAGGTGCTTCATCAGGTACAGGTAGAACGGCAACTGGTCGGCGCGCAGGCGCTCGAACAGGGTCAGCACGTACTCGCCCTGGCTGGTGGTCAGAAAGTAGTTGGTGTTTTCAATACCGCCTTCAATACCGCGCAACGAGACGAAATCGCCCAGTGGGACGCGCTTGAGCAAGGCCTTGGCAGCCTTGTCGGATACTTCGGTGAAAACAGCCATGGATGTATATCGTCGCTACAAAAACAAGGCCAGCCTCTGTGGCTGGCCTGGCCCGCAAGGCGGGTGCAAAGAGGCGATTATCGCAAGCCCGGGCGGCGCCGGGCTGTTCGCTCTGGTATCGCGCTCAGAAATTGCCGATGTTCCAGACGCGTTTCTTGCTCTGGGTGTCGCCAAAGCCATCGGGGCGGGCGCGGGCGCCGTCGGTCGGCTTGACCTCATAGCCGGGCATGTTGCCCATCTTGGGCTGCACATGGATGCTCTGGGTCTGGCCACCAATGCGCACCTCGTCGATACGGCTGCCCGCATCTTCCACCCGGATGTATTCGGCCTTCTGGTTGTACTTGTCGTTCGCGGGCGCCGCGTCGGCAGGGGCCGCAGGCTGTGCAGCGGGCTGGGCTGCAGGCTGCTCGGCAGGAGCGGCGGGTTGCTGGGCCAGCGCAGGGGCTGCCAGCACCAGTGCCAGGGCCTGGGCGATGAAAGAAGTGGTAATTGCGCGCATGGCTCAATTGTAAGTTGTCGCCCGGTGTTTGCGTACCGGGCACAATGTCAATATGCGTAATCCTCCTACTTTAGTGCTGGTGGACGGTTCCAGCTATCTGTACCGTGCCTACCATGCGATGCCCGACCTTCGTGCGGTTCCCGGCGACTCTGCCAGCCCGGCTACCGGGGCCATCCGGGGCATGATCAACATGATGCAGGCGTTGCGTAAAGACATACAGGCCGACTACGCCGTCTGTGTTTTCGACGCCAGCGGTCCCACCTTCCGCGACGATCTCTACACCGAGTACAAGGCCACGCGCTCGCCAATGCCCGATGACCTGCGCTCGCAGATTGCGCCCATCCATGAGGTGGTGCAGCTGCTGGGCTGGAAGATTCTGGCGGTGCCCGGCGTCGAGGCCGACGATGTCATTGCCACCCTGGCCCGAATGGCATCGCAGCAGGGCATCCAGGTCATCGTCTCCAGCGGCGACAAGGATTTGAGCCAGCTGGTCAACGAGCATGTGACCATCATCGACACGATGAACGGCAAGCGCCGCGATGTGGCCGGGGTCACGGCCGAGTTTGGCGTGCCGCCGTCGCAGATGGTTGAGTACCAGGCCTTGGTGGGCGATACGGTGGACAACGTGCCCGGCGTCAGCAAGGTAGGCCCCAAGACGGCTGCCAAGTGGCTGGAGGAACACGGCTCCTTGGACCAGCTGATCGCCAAAGCCGACACGATCAAGGGTGTTGCCGGCCAGAACCTGCGCGATGCGATTGCCAGCGGCCAGCTGGCGCTGAGCCGCCAGCTGGTGACGATGAAGACCGATTGCGCGCTGGACGACTACATCCCGGGCCTGCCCGCCTTCGATGGCATTACGCTGGGCGAGCCGGATGCCGCCGGCCTGGCACCGTTCTATGAGCAGTACGGCTTCAAGGGCCTGGCGCGGTCGCTGGGTTCTGCCGCAGCGCCCGCTGCGGGCAAGGCCGCAGCCGGCCCTGCCGGCCAGGCCGGTCTGTTTGACAGTGCCGATGCCGCGGTGACCGAGGTCGCCATCGAGGCCCAGCAGCGCGATGTGGTCTACCACAGCATCCTGACCGAGGCCGATCTGGATGCCTGGTTGCTCAAGCTGCAAACGGCCGAATTGGCGGCGCTCGATACCGAAACCGATTCGCTCGATGAAATGCAGGCCCGCATCGTCGGCATCTCGTTCAGCGTGCAGGTGGGCGAGGCGGCCTACATCCCGCTGCGCCACGAGGGCATGGACGTGCCCGAGCAGCTGCCGATGGATCTGGTGCTGGCCAAGCTCAAGCCCTGGCTGGAAGACGCCAGCAAAAAGAAGCTGGGCCAGCATGTCAAATATGACCAGCATGTGCTGGCCAACCACGGCATTCGCGTGCAAGGCTATGCGCATGACACCATGCTGCAGTCCTATGTGCTGGAGGCCGACCGCCCGCACAACCTGGGCAGCCTGGCACTGCGCCACACCGGTCGCACGGGCATCAGCTATGAGGACCTCTGCGGCAAGGGCAAGGGCCAGATACCGTTTGCCCAGGTACCGGTGGACAAGGCCGCCGCATACAGCTGTGAGGATTCCGACCAGACCCTCGATGTGCACCGCGTGCTGTGGCCACGCATCGAAGCCCATCCTGGCCTGGCGCATATCTATGCGCTGGAGATGCAGACCAGCGAAGCGCTGTTCCGCATGGAGCGCAACGGCGTGCGCATTGATGCGCCCGAGCTGGCGCGCCAGAGCAACGACCTGGGCCGCCGCATCCTGGCGCTGGAAGCCGAGGCCTACGAGATCGCCGGGCAGCAGTTCAACCTGAGCAGCCCCAAGCAGCTCGGCGAGATCTTTTTTGACAAGCTGGGCCTGCCGGTGGTGAAGAAAACCGCCACCGGCGCGCGCAGCACGGACGAAGAAGTGCTGGAAAAGCTGGCTGAGGATTACCCGCTGCCGGCCAAGATCCTGGAGCACCGCTCGCTGTCTAAGCTCAAGGGCACCTACACCGACAAGCTCGCGCAGATGGCGCTGCCCAGCGATGGCCGCGTGCACACCCACTATGCGCAGGCGGTGGCTGTCACCGGCCGCCTGTCGAGCAACGAGCCGAACCTGCAGAACATTCCCGTGCGCACCGCCGAAGGCCGCCGCATCCGCGAAGCCTTTGTCGCGCCCGAAGGCAAGCTGATTGCCAGCGCCGACTACTCGCAGATCGAGCTGCGCATCATGGCGCATCTGTCGGGCGACGAGGCGCTGCTGAATGCCTTCCGCGATGGGCTGGATGTGCACCGCGCCACCGCCGCCGAGGTGTTTGGCGTGGCATTGGACCAGGTCAGCAGCGAGCAGCGCCGCTATGCCAAGGTCATCAACTTTGGCCTGATCTACGGCATGAGCAGCTTTGGTCTGGCCAAGAACCTGGGCATCGAGACCAAGGCCGCTGCCGCCTATATCGACAAGTACTTCCAGCGCTACCCCGGCGTCAAGCGCTACATGGACCAGACCGTCGAGCTGGCGCACACGCAGGGCTATGTCGAGACCGTGTTTGGCCGGCGCCTGGTGCTGCCCGAGATCAATGGCGGCAACGGCCCGCGCAAGAAAGCGGCCGAGCGCGCCGCGATCAATGCGCCGATGCAGGGCACGGCAGCCGATCTGATCAAGAAGGCCATGGTGGCCGTACAGGCCAAGCTCGATGCCCAGAAGCCCGAGGTGCTGGTCATCATGCAGGTGCACGATGAACTGGTGTTCGAGCTGCCGGAGACCGAGCAGGACTGGGTGCGCACGGAGATCCCGGCCATCATGGCCGGTGTCGCCGACCTGAAGGTGCCGTTGATCGCCGAGATCGGTTTTGGCCCGAACTGGGAAAAAGCGCACTGATGCGGATACCCAGCGCTGCCTGGCAAGGGCAGCCGCTGAGGTTCCAGATGGACCGCCCCAAGCCCCGGCATGCGCCCAGGATTTGGGGCGGTTAATGCAACTGCGTTGCAACTAAGTGCTACCATGCGCGGCATGTTGGATGGGGCAGGGCGCCCGGTGGCTGCGCAGGCGCGCGGGGCTGCACTGGGGTGATGGCGTTGTTTGTTGAGCCGGCCCCCGCTGAAGGATGGTTTCATGACTTTGATCGCAATCGTGCTGGCGACCCTTGCTGCCGGTTTGGGCAGCGTGTGGGTGGCCGCAGCGCTGATGCGCACGGGTATTGGCAGCCAGGGCAGCCGCTTTGGTGCCCAGCACCTGCTGAGCCTGGCCGCAGGCGCCTTGCTCGCTACCGCCTTTGTGCATTTGCTGCCCGAGGCTTTCGAGAGCCAGATCAACCCCAAGGCCCTGTTTGTGGTGCTGCTGCTGGGTCTGGTATTTTTCTTTTTGCTGGACAAGGCCGAACTCTGGCACCATGGCCATGAGCACCGCCATGCGCTGCCTGAAGAGCGCGGCCATGCCCATGGCGGCCATGCGGAAGGTGACCGTGCGGATGGCGAGCACGCCGATGGCCAGCATGGCCATGCGCACCACCACCACGGCCACACGCACAACCACAGCGCAGGCGGCTGGTCGCTGCTGACCGGTGACAGCGTGCACTGCTTTGGCGACGGCATCCTGATTGCGTCGGCCTTCATGGCCGATAGGTGGCTGGGCATCGTGGCGGCCATCTCGGTGCTGGCCCATGAGGTGCCGCACCATATGGGCGACCTGGTGGTGCTGTCGGGCAATGGCAGCCGCAGCCAGAGCAAGGTGGCGCTGCTCAAGCTGTCGCTGGCAGGTGCGGTGACCGCGCTGGGCGGTGTGGTCGGCTATTTCCTGGTCAGCTCACTGGCCGATTTTCTGCCGTACTTCCTGGCCATTGCATCGAGCAGCTTCATCTATGTGGCGCTGGCCGATCTGATCCCGCAGCTGCAGCGCCAGCTGTCGGCCAAGCAGACGGTGCAGCAGGTGGTCTGGCTGGCCATCGGCATGGTGGTGGTGAGCGCGGTCAGCACCTGGGCGCATGGCGACCATGACCACCCTGGCCATGCACACGGCCCGGCCGGGCAGCATGAGGCCCATGGCGCCGATGACGCGCATGGCGACCACGACGGGCACAAGCACTGAGACGGGTGAGGACGGCAGCTGTCAGCCTGCGCGCAGGCCACTGAGCTTGTTGGCCAGCAAGGCACGCACCACCGGCAGCTGGCGCCGCGAGACCAGCAGCACATCCGGGATGCCAAACAGGCGCAGCTGCCAGCCCTCGCTGTCGTCTGCATCACAGGCCTTTTCCAGGCAGCGGATGGCGGACGGTGCCACCAGTGCATTGCGGTGCACGCGCAGATAGCGCTTGGCAAAGCGCGTCTCCAGATCGTTGAGGCTGCCCGACCACAGATACTCATGTGTAGCGGTGCGCACAGTCACATATTTCAACTCGGATTTGAAATACAGCACATCGGCCAGGCGCACCCGTTCGGTACGGCCCCGGTCGGTGATCAGCAAGGTGTCGGCATCCAGGTCAGGCTCAGGCAGGGCAGGGGCCTGGCGCAGTGCATGGGCCTGGGCGACCAGGGCCACCTTGTGCAGTGCGGCTGCCAGGCGCTCGCGCCGCACCGGCTTGGTCAGGTAGTCGGCGGCATTGACTTCGAAGGCGCTCAGCGCATGCTCGGGGTGGGCGGTGACAAAGACCACGGCCGGCGCCGGGGGCTGCTGCTGCAGCTGGCGCGCCAGCTCCATGCCGCTCAGCCCAGGCATGTGGATGTCCAGCAGCAGCACATCAAAGGCCTGGCCCACGGCAGCGGCACTGGCCAGCGCCTGCAGCGCCTCGGGCGCATTGGCGGCCTCGTGCACAGCGGTTGGCGCTGGTGTCATCTCGACCAGCAAGCGCCGCAGCCGGCTGCGGGCCAGGGCTTCATCATCCACAATCAATACTCGCATGGGCGCCTATGCTAGCGGAGGCGGGGCCTGGCTGCCAACACCGGCCGTCGTGTATTTGCGCCCGCTCAAGCGGGGATGCTGATGCGCACCATGTAGATGCCGTCCTTGCTGGTCGCCTTGAAGTCGTACTCCAGGTCATAGAGCAGGCGCAGCCGCTTTTTCACATTCAGGATGGCGGTGCCGGTGCCGGCACGCCGCTCCGGCTGCGGGGCGCTGAACGGGCGCGGCGTGGTGTTGATGATCTGGATCTGCACCATATTGCCCCGCCTGCGCGTGGCAATGCTGATGCGGCCATGGCCGTGGCTGGGCTCGATGCCGTGCTTGACGGCGTTCTCCACCAGCGGCTGCAGAAACAGCGGCGGCACGGTGGCGTCATCGGCGCGCGAATCCAGGTTCCAGCGCACGGCCATGCGGTCTTCAAAGCGGATCTGCTCGATCGACAGGTAGCGGCGCGCCAGCATCACCTCTTCGGCCAGGGTCGAGGCTTCGCGCTTTTCGGTCAGCGCATGGCGGAACAGGTCGCTCAGGTCCTCCAGCATGGCTTCGGCCTTGTGCGGGTGGTCCTGCACCAGCGCAATGGCGCTGTTGAGCGCATTGAAGAGGAAATGCGGGCGGATGCGCGCCTGCAGCTCGGCCAGCCGCGCGGTGGTGGCCGCCGGCGTGCGGGCCTGGGCGCGCCACTGCAGGCCCACCACGACCATCGCCGCCAAAAAGCCGCCCGCCGCAGCGCTGGCCAGCCAGGCGGTGTGTGACGACAACGTCGCCCATTGGTAGAGCATGGCCGCCAGCAGCCCGCAGGCCACGCCCAGCGCGGCGCCGGCCAGGTACTGCACGCGCGTGCTGCAGCGCTGCAGCTGCTTTTTCTGCTGGCAGGCCAGCACCAGCCACAGCAGGCTGGCCGGCAGCACCACGGCGGTGAGCAGTGCCAGCTGAAAGAACCAATCGAGCAGGCTGCTGGTGCCAAAGGCCGCCGCAATCGCCACCACGGTCTCGACCAGGGCCACCGTGCGGCCGATCACACTGGCGGTGCAGGCATCAAACACATAGGCCGTGCCGACGATGGCTTCGCGCGGTGCTGGATTAGTTGATGTTGCTGGCATGGTCGTGCAGGGTCGATAAAATCCTGGTTTTTCGCCCAGGGCTTCGGCGGGCCACAGGCACAGCACCGGAGGCTGTGTTTCCGCAGCGCAACTGGCAGCTTAACCCGAATACTGCGACCTTCATGTCTACACCACACGCTTCGTCTCCTTCGCACAACCAGCTCGATTCCAAGTCCGAAGCCTGGTCCGCGCTGTTCTCCGAACCCATGAGCGATCTGGTCAAGCGCTATACCTCCAGTGTGTTTTTCGACAAGCGCCTGTGGCAGGCCGACATCCAGGGCAGTCTGGCCCATGCACAAATGCTGTGTGCCCAGAAGATCATCGGCGAGCAGGACCTGGCCTCCATCGAGCAGGGCATGGCGCAGATCATCTCGGAAATCGAAGCGGGCAGCTTTGAGTGGAAGCTGGACCTGGAAGACGTGCACCTGAACATCGAAGCGCGCCTGACCCAGCTGGTGGGCGATGCCGGCAAGCGCCTGCACACCGGCCGCAGCCGCAATGACCAGGTTGCCACCGATGTGCGCCTGTGGCTGCGCGGCGAGATCGACCTGATCGAAGGCCTGCTGGGCGAGCTGCAGCTGTCCCTGGTGGAAGTGGCCGAAAAGAACGTCGACGTGATCCTGCCCGGTTTTACCCACCTGCAGGTGGCGCAGCCGGTGAGCTTTGCCCACCACCTGCTGGCCTATGTGGAAATGTTCAAGCGCGATGCCGAGCGCATGCTCGACGTGCGCAAGCGCGTCAATGTGCTGCCGCTGGGCAGCGCCGCGCTGGCCGGCACCACCTACCCGCTGGACCGCGAGCGTGTGGCCCGCACGCTGGGCATGGAAGGCGTGTCCCAGAACTCGCTGGACGGCGTCAGCGACCGCGACTTCGCGATTGAATTCACCGCAGCGGCGTCGCTGTGCATGGTGCACATCAGCCGCCTGTCCGAGGAACTGATCATCTGGATGAGCCAGAACTTCGGCTTTGTGCGCATTGCCGACCGCTTCACCACCGGCTCGTCGATCATGCCGCAGAAGAAGAACCCCGATGTGCCCGAGCTGGCACGGGGCAAGACCGGCCGCGTGGTCGGCCACCTGATGGGCCTGATCACGTTGATGAAGGGCCAGCCGCTGGCCTACAACAAGGACAACCAGGAAGACAAGGAGCCGTTGTTCGACACCGTCGACACCTTGAAGGACACCTTGCGCATCTTCGCCGAGATGATCGGCGGCCAGGTGAACCCTGCGACCGGCGCCAAGGAGGGCGGCATCACCGTCAACGCCGACAACATGCGTGCCGCTGCGCTCAAGGGCTATGCCACCGCCACCGACCTGGCCGATTACCTGGTCAAGAAGGGCCTGCCTTTCCGCGATGCCCACGAGACCGTGGCCCATGCCGTCAAGCTCGCCTCGCAAAAGGGTGTGGACCTGACCGAGCTGCCGCTGGCGGAGCTGCAGGCCTTCAACCCCAACATCGAAGCCAATGTTTTCGAGGCGCTGAGCCTGGAAGGTTCGCTGAACGCCCGCAATACGCTGGGTGGCACGGCGCCTGCCCAGGTGCGCACGCAGCTGGCCAAGCACCGCACACGTCTGGCATAAGCCTTGCTTGAACGGTTCTTCTTCGATTCCTGAAAGCTGAGCATGTCCCTGCGCCGCCGCCATTTCTCCCAACAACTGCTGGCCGCTGCTGCGGCCGGGTGGCTGGCCAGCCCCAGCTGGGCGGCGGGCTACAACAAGGGCAAGCCGGTGCGGCTGTTGGTGGGCTTTCCACCGGGCGGCGGCACCGACGTGATCGCACGTCTGCTGGCCGAGAAGATGAAGGACGGCCTGGGCACCTCGGTGGTGGTGGAGAACAAGCCCGGCGCGGGCGGCCAGATTGCGGCCCAGATCCTCAAGGCCTCGCCTGCGGATGGCGCCACCTTCTTCGTCACCCACGACCACACCATCTCCATCCTGCCCCAGGTTGTCAAGAACCCGGGGTTTGACCCGCATGCGGACTTTGTGCCGGTGGCCGGTTTTGCCAGCTTTGTCAATGCGATTGCGGTCTCCGACGGCCTGGGCGTGCGCACGTTCGAGGCCTATCTGCAGTGGCTCAAAAAGCAGGGCGGCAAGAGTGCGGTGGGCATTCCAGCCCCGGCATCGACGCCGGAGTTCCTGGTGCGGGTGCTGAACCAGCGCTTCAAGACCGATCTGGTGTCCGTGCCGTACCGGGGCAGCGCGCCGATGCTGGCCGACATGATGGGCAACCAGATCCCCGCCGGCATTGGTTCCGTGCAGGATTTCATCGAAAGCCACAAGGCCGGCAAGATCCGTGTGCTGGCGGTACTGGGCGGCAAGCGCCAGCAGGCCTTGCCCGATGTGCCCACCTTCAGCGAGCTGGGCTTGCCGGGCCTCGAAGACATGCCCTACTACGGCATGTACGCTGCGGCCGGCACGCCAGCCGAGATGGTGCAGGCTGTATCGCAGGCGGTTGCCAAGGCCGTGGCCGCCCCCGATGTGCAGGAGCAGCTGGTCGGCATGGGGTTGAGCGTGGGCTATATGACGCCCGAGCAGCTGCTGGCACGCGAGCGCGCCTATTCGGCCGTCTGGGCCCGCATCATCCGCGACAGCGGCTTCCAGCCCCAGTGACCTTCGCTGGCGCTGCTGGACAGCAATGCATCCATCGGCAGAGCCCCGGCAAGCCATTAGCCTAATAAATAGCATCTTCTTGTTGCCAAATGAAACACCTGGCTGCCCTGGGCGGCCAGCCAACACTGGCGCAGGCTAATTTTGGTACGCTCTCACCATCCTAGGGGAGAGCTCCGTGAATACAACATTACAACGCTGGCTGGCGGGCGCCGGCTGGGC
>Ga0308165_1004321_pt1 | contig 14152 bp, 10 predicted proteins | sample PhyWR2_FD_201032 | JGI IMG/M metagenome (GOLD analysis project Ga0308165, IMG submission 201032) | Phyllosphere microbial communities from UC Gill Tract Community Farm, Albany, California, United States - DLSLW.R2 | ecosystem: Host-associated > Plants > Phyllosphere > Unclassified | place: USA...
TGATTACGCTGGTCGAGTTCCAGCGCGAAAAGGCACGTTATCTCAGCACGCAGGATCAGGCATGGATGCTGCTTGCAGCACGCGGGCTTCAGGATGACAATGGCGCAATCAGCCTCGACATCAATGGCACAGCGCATCAGGGCGCGTTCTCCGAGCGTCTCAATGGTGCAGCCCTTGAAACGCAGCCGCTGGTCGTCACCAACAAGGGGCAGGGTTCGGTTGATGCGGTCGTCACGGCTGTTGCAGCACCTGCTCAGTCACTGCCTGCGGGTGGAGAAGGTTTCAACATCGAGCGCACTTATTATACGCTTGATGGGGGAGCTGCCAATGTCACCGGGGTCAATCAGAATGAGCGCTATGTTGTTGTTCTGAAAATCGACGATCTGCAAGAATGGCAGTCGCGTCTGCTTGTGACCGATCTGCTGCCAGCCGGTTTCGAAATTGACAATCCGGGGCTTGTTTCCAGTGCCGATCTTGGCAATTTGCCGTGGCTTGAAAGCACACAGGCAGCGCATCTCGAATTCCGCAACGATCGCTTTGTTGCTGCTTTCGACCGTTCCGCAGGCGAGAAGAAGCCGATTACGCTGGCTTATGTGGTGCGTGCGGTGACGCCGGGTCTCTATACGCATCCGGCAGCAACGGTTGAGGATATGTATCGTCCGCAATTTGCAGCGCGCACGGCGACAAGCATGATGGAGGTGGCGGCACCGTAAGCCATGATCCCGAAAAGTGGGAACCGGTTTTCGGACAAGATCATGGCCAAACAAATGAAGAGGCGTTGGAAAATAGCGATTGGCGGTGCCGCGTTTCTCGGCATAGCTGCACTCGGAACCGTAGTCGGGATTGACTGGCTCGACCGCGCCTATCCTCCGCCTTTGCCGGAACGGCTGACCATTTCCACCGAAGTCATGGATCGCGACGGCGCTTTGCTGCGTGCCTATGCAACGCCGGACGGCTATTGGCGCTTGAATACGCGGATTGAGGATGTCGATCCGAAATTCGTGAAGATGCTGATCGCCTATGAGGACAAGCGTTTTTACGATCACGGCGGCATCGATTTCTGGGCGCTGTTGCGTGCGGCAACACAGCTTGCAGGCAGTGGGCGCATTGTGTCAGGCGGCTCAACGCTTTCCATGCAGCTTGCCCGACTGATCGAGCCGCGTGAAAGCCGTAGCTTCGGTTCCAAATTCCGACAGCTGGCGCGAGCGATCCAGATCGAACGACGGCTGAGCAAGTCTGAAATTCTCGAACGTTATCTGACACTCGCGCCCTATGGGGGCAATCTGGAAGGCGTACGGTCGGCATCGTTAGCCTATTTTGGCAAGGAGCCGCTGCGCCTCACTACGTCTGAAGCAGCGCTTCTTGTGGCATTGCCGCAATTGCCGGAGCGCCGCCGCCCGGATCGCGAGATGGAGAATGCGGTTGCCGCGCGGGATCGTGTTTTAAAACGCATGGTAACGTCCGATGTGTTCACGACCGAGGAAGCCGAGCGTGCATCGCGTGAGCGCATATCCGCTACGCGTCATCCCTTGCCTTCATTGGCCGCTCACTTTGCCGATCTCGCTTTGAAACAGGCACCGACCGAGGCCCGGCATCAGCTGACGCTTAAGAAGTCGGTGCAGGCTGGGCTTGAAGTTGTGGCACGCGAAGCTGCTGCGAAGCTTGGGCCAAAAGTATCGGTCGCCATGGTGCTGGCCGACAGTCGCAACGGCAATATCTTAGGCGAAGTCGGCTCCGCTGATTATTTCGATGGCAAGCGGCAGGGCTGGATCGATATGACCCGGGCCGTGCGTTCGCCCGGCTCGACGCTCAAGCCTTTCATCTATGGGCTGGCCTTCGAGCAGGGACTGATTGCGCAGGAAACCATCATCGAGGACCGCCCGCAGGATTTTGCAGGCTATCGTCCGCGCAATTTCGATATGAGCTATCAGGGCGATGTCAGCATCCGTCAGGCGCTGCAAATGTCGCTGAATGTGCCGACCATCAGCTTGCTTGATGCAATCGGTCCTGCGCGGCTCACCACGCGCATTCGTCAGGCGGCGGTCAATCTGCAATTGCCGAAAGGTGAAGCGCCGGGACTGGCTATCGGCCTTGGTGGCGCGGGCATCAGCCTGCGCGATCTGGTGCAGCTCTATACTGGCCTTGCCAATGGTGGGCGAGGGGCAGCTCTTCGTGACGGCACCGAGGATTCAGAGCCTGTGCAGCCATCGGCTCCCATTCTGAGCGAGCAGGCATCGTGGCAGATTGGCGATATTCTGGCCGGTGTCGTGCCGCCGCAAGGCGCGAAACGCCTCGGCCTCGCTTACAAGACCGGCACCTCCTATGGTTATCGCGATGCATGGTCGGTCGGTTATGACGGGCGTTATGTGCTGGGTGTCTGGGTCGGGCGTGCCGATGGCGGCTCGGTGCCGGGCCTTGCCGGTTATGTTTCGGCAGCGCCCATCCTGTTTGAAGCCTTTGTGCGTTCGGGCGTTGCGTCAGTGCCGCTACCGCGTGCGCCTGCTGGCGCATTTCGGACAGCACGCGCCGATCTTCCTGTAACGCAGATACGCTTTTCATCGAGCAGCGATCCTCTGCCGGTTCTCAAAGCCACGATTGAGCCAGCACCGCGCATCGTATTTCCGCCGGATGGCGCGCATGTCGAACTGAAAGCCCTGACCGACAATGCCTCGCCGCTGGTGCTGAAATTGCAGGGTGGACGCGCACCGTTTCGCTGGCTTGCCAATGGCAAACCGATTGCTGAACCCAACCGCCGCCGCACGGCCGCATGGCTGCCGGATGGCACCGGCTATTCCACACTGACCGTTGTTGATGCAGGCGGACGCGCTGCCAGCGTGAAGGTTTTCATCGAATGAACTCACATCCTGATAAGTCTACTTAAAGCGGCGTTTTTGCATAGCCCTTCGAGAGAATTGGCCCTGTTGGGCGTCCTGTGGGCGAGCCGCCAGCAGGTTCTAAAGTAAGCTCGTAAAGCTGTTCGCCGCGTGGCAGAGGCAGGTCTGGCCCCTTCAACACTGCGGAATGTGCACCCTCAAGCAACCCCATTGAGACAGGCCCCATCTCCTGTGAAGGGAGCGTCCAGACCTGAATGGTTTTACCCGACGGAATTTCGACATTGTTCAAGAGCCGCACACGCGCATTTTCATTGCCAAAATCTTCGACGACTGCCTGAACACCTCCGGTGTCATCCAGCAAAACGGCAATCACCACCGGCTCAACAGTTCTGGTGAGCGACCATCCCAGACCAATAGCAAGAAGAATTGATGCTGCTGATGCTGATAGTGCCGCCAGCCGCCAGCGATTAATGCCCTGCCTGTTATCATTGGCGCTTGCGATACGTGGGGTCGATGGAGCGAGATTATCCGTGAGTTTACTTTGAACGGCCTGCCAGAGGCTTTCATCCACGGCCATTGGTGTAATGGAGGTATCCAGTGCTAAGAAACGTTCGCGGCTGCTGGCAATTGCCTTTTTCAGCGCTTCATTGCGGATGATTTCGGCTTCCACCTGCACCATTTCGTGGGCATCAAGCAGGCCGAGCACATATTCATCGGCGAGTTCTGGAATATTATCGAATGATTTTATCATGTCATGCACGCCCGCAATGCGCTCAAACCGCGGCGTACCCACGATTTTGCAGTGCCCAGAGGTATCTGTAATCGACCCGCGATCTCACCATGCGTATAACCGCCGACATAGGCCATAAGAATGCCATCCCGCTTGTCTTTGTCGAGGGATTGAAGACAATCCCTCAGCTGGCTTTTCTGATCAAGTTGATGCCAGGCGGTTAGAATTTGGTTTGAATGTTCGGCTTCTTTCAAGGTGTCGACGTCATCAACAGTCTGTTCGCGTTTGCCGTCGCGCAAGGCATTCAAGGCCCGATTGCGCACAATCGCGTATATCCAGCCTTTGGCAGAACCTTGGTCCGGCGCATATTGATGCGCATGCGTCCAGATACGGATCAACGCTTCCTGTAAAACCTCTTCTGCAAGCTCGCGGCGACGAAGAATGCGCTGTGCAACAGCGAGCAACCGGCCCGCTTCCTGATCAAATATGGCACGGAGCCCTGACCGATCGCGCCGCACGCAGGCAGCAATAGCCTTTGCCAGTTCATCCGACTGCCCGCCCATTCCACAAATCTCCTCATCCGAAAGCTAACCTAACCCTAATTCCTATACGCAGGAAACAGGCAAACAGATGCATTGGAATTTTATTTTTCTTATGTGCATCCAAACGGCCGGTCTCGCGTGTCTAGACATTAGAGGCGCTGAAATCCACGACCTGAACGGCCGCTTCAAACCCGAAACAAAGGAGAACAATCATGCGTATTATTCAGTTGGCACTGGCTACATCGACAATTCTTGGGGTTTCGATCATTCATGGTATGGCTGCACCCGCCATTGGCCTCGTTGGCGATAAATCGCTGGTGATGTTTGACACAGATGACGCCAAAGTCACAAAGACGCTGGATGTGGAGGGCGTTGAAAAGCTGCTTGGTATTGATTTTAGACCTGCCGACAAAACCGTTATCGGGGTTACCGAAGATCATCGGATCGTCACGATTAATCTTGAGAGTGGCGCTGTAACAGATGTCTCAAAAATGAACGAGATGCTGCCACTTGCAGAAGGGCAGGCGGTTGTTGTCGATTTCAACCCAATGGCCGACCGGCTTCGCTTCATGACCGGCACGACAAATCACCGTGTTCATCCGGATACGGGTGAAGTGACGGTTGATGGCAAGCTTGCTTTTGAAAAGGGTGATGCGGGCGAAGGCTCGGAAGATAAAATTGCTGCTGCCGCTTATACGAATTCAATCGGCAAGCCTGAAAAGACCGCCATGTTCAATATTGATGCTGGCAACAAAACGCTGGTTCAGCAAACCAAGCCAAACGATGGTACGCTGAAGACAATCGGCAAGCTCGAAATCACCGAAAGTCCTGAAACCTATGCTTTTGATATTCACGGATTGGGGGAAGGCAAGAACACGGCTTATCTGGTTGGTGACAACACGATTTATACCGTGAACCTTGAAACGGGTGCCGCCACGAAGGTCGGCACTATCGAGAAGCTTGATAATAGCGTGCGCGATATAGCTATTCTTCCAGCTTCGTAATCTTATTTGAGCGGTTCCTGTTAAGCAGAATATTAGGAACCGCTCTATCGCTCTATTTTTACGCATTGTCCTACGCAAAGCCGCTTCGCACTTTTGCTGGAAATGCTCTGGTGGGCCGGTTTCAGATCGGCCCTCTTTCAGCTCTTTGCTCTTCCAAAATCTGATGCTCAACGCGTTGTGCAATCGCGGTTAAGTCTAAGTCGTGTCCAGCAAGCTTCTTGATCGCTGCCACCACTAGGTCGCGCGCAACATAGTCCGACTTATGCCCCATTCCCTTTAAGACGATTAGTTCTGAGCGATGAATGTCCTTCGCCAGTCGCTTTGCATGGACTTCTGGTGACACAATGTCATCGGTGTCGCCGGTGACAATAATCGTCGACACAACAATATTCTTATAGTTTTTATATGCACTTTCGGCCCAGTCACAAAGTGCACCGAGTTCCCGTGCATTATGCCGGAAGGCGCGGGGCCGCAATGCCTGCCATGCCTTTGTTCGACAAGTGTAATCTCTAGGATACTTATTCGGCGTAAAGACGGATTTCATAGCGGTTCTGAGGCTCAGCAACCCAAATATTGGAGCGATGAGCAGGCCGAACAATGCGCCGATTACGGGCATCTTGGCTACATCATTATACCAGGCGATACCGCCCACCCACGGATAGACGGCTGGTGAAAGAAAAATCAAACCCGATACTTTTTCAGGATGGCGAACAGCCAGAGCCGCAGCCACCGCTCCGCCGTAAGAGTGGCCGATAATCGTCGCACTTTCTATGCCGCGCATTTGCATGAGTTTGGCTATTGCATCGGCTTGTGCGTCGGGTCGAATGTTTTCTACCGGTCCGAACTCTGACTTTCCATGTCCCGGACGATCCACAAAAAGCATCTGGATGTTATCTGGCCGCATATCGCGAAAAGTGTAAAGCGGGTCGAGAAGGCTGGTGCTTGCCCCATGGATAAATATGACTGTAGCGGAAGGAGGCGAGGATTTGGAAGGGAGAAGAAGGCTGTTTAGTTTGTAACCGCCTATATCGATCAAAACGGCCTCGTCTCGATAATCCATAAATGTCCTCAAAATTTTCGTTTGAATAGGATAAGCGAGATCATGCTTACAATTGCGGCGTGATTTTGCTGTATGTATCCCGAATTATCATCTCTGTAAGCAGGAATGCTTACCGAATGGATTTTATGAGAACCGTTGAATTTATAAGGCATGCGGCTGTCGAAGAAACGTCCACCCGGAATAGTTGGGCGGACGTTTTCCGGTTCAGTCAGGGATATAGCAATTTATGTCATCAAGATAACGATGACCATTCCCCAAAGTGTGAGCAATGTATTGCTGATCGCATAAGGCACCGTATATCCCAGCATCGGAACATTGCTTTTTGCAGCTTCAGAGACCATCGCCGCCGCCGCCGTACTTGTTCGCGCCCCACCGCAGCAACCGAGATTAATTGCGGGATCAAACCGGAAGATATATTTTCCGATCAACGGTGCAAGCAACATAGGTACAGAGGTCGCAAACAGGCCCCACAGGAACATTTCTATTCCTATTTCCTTAAGCCCGCTGATAAAGGTTGGGCCCGCAGATATACCGACAACGGCAATAAAAATATTCAAGCCGACCGTATTCATAAACCAGACCGTTGCAGTCGGAACATTACCCATTTTCGGCGTAAAACTGCGAAGCCAGCCGAAAATAAGGCCTGCAATAAGTGCACCGCCTGAGGTTGACAGCGTGATCGGAATACCGGCGATTGGAACGACGATCGATCCCACCACACCGCCGATAACGATGCCCGAACCGACCAGCACCATATCGGTAACGCTTGTCGGCCTGTCGGCATAACCAATTTCGGCAACCAGCGCCGCTATATGCTTTTTACTGCCTGTAAGACTGACGATGTCGCCGCGATAGACTTTGCTTTGCGCCTTGACCGGCACATCGACATTCATCGACCCGCGACGAATCCGATTGATGTAAACACCACGCGTAAACGGCTCGTGCGACAGGTCGATCAGGGTTCGTCCATTCACGCGCTTGTTCGTTATAACCACATCAACAGTTTCAATCGGAACATCAATCAGTTCGCGATCAGCCACTTCCTGTGCCCTGTTTGACCAGTCGACGATAGAATCGTGTGGACCGGAAACCGCAACAATGTCGCCGACCTGCAACACCGTATTATCGTCGAAAGGAATGATTTTGCCATCACGACGCAAACGTTCGAGGAATATCCGGCTCCCCGCCATCTGCTCCGCAGCAGCGACAGTTTTGCCTGCAATAATACCCGGCACCGTCAGCCGGAACGAACGAACGATATACTGGTGCCAGGCAGTCTCAATGCCCGCATCGGGCGTGCCGACTGACATTTCGCGTTCATAACGCTGGCATTCCTGCTCAAGGTTAATGCGCAGCAGTTTTGGCCCCAGAAAAGCAATCAGGAGGCCTGTACCCACCGTACCAAACAGATATGTCACGGCATAGGCAACGGGTATAGCATTGAGTTCATCAGCGATTTGGGACGGCGACAGATCACTTCGATTAAGTGCATCTGTCGCCATACCGATGGCTGCAGAAATTGTCTGAGATCCGGCCAGAAGACCGATTGAAGACCCCGGACCATAACCCGCAATAACAGCTGCTATATAGACCGAACCAAGACACAGGAGAGACACGACCACAGCAAAAATTGCCTGTGGCAGGCCGTCACTTGCGATGCCACGCACAAATTGCGGACCTACACCAAAGCCGACCGCAAACAAAAACATAATGAAGAAGATCGATTTGATTTGCGGCGAGATTTCTATTCCGAGCTGTCCAATCAGAACACCCGCAAGCAAAGTCCCGGTTACTGATCCAAGGCTGACTGTGCCAAATTTCTGCGCCCCAATCCAAAACCCAATAGCAAGTGCGAGAAAGATCGCCAGCTCAGGAGCTGATCTCAGCACATTGCCTACCCATTCAAAGAGGAACATCGCTTAACTTTCCTGATAAGCCGAAAACAAGAGAAAGCGCCGATCAATGTCACATTAATCGGCGCTATAGCTTCCACGAAATTTACGCTGAGCGCTTGAGAACTTTCAGTCCAACGGATTTGTCGTAACCGTGGATTTCCTTGACATCAAGCTTGCGCATGAATTCGATAATCTCATGCGTGATGACCTGTCCCGGAACCATGATCGGGAAACCCGGTGGATAAGGAATGACGAAGTTTGCCGAGACAAGTGCCGGGCCCTTCTCAAGTCTTTCCTCGACATCCGCACTGTGAAGCGCAATATACTCGCACTCCTCCTTTTTATAGGCATCATAGAATGCGCCGCGAATATTGCCGTTCAGCGTTGCAGCCTCAGGATCTGAGCGATAACGTGCATCAAATTGACTGAAGTTCGGAAGATCCGGCACATCATCCACGAGTGTGCGGACTTTCGCTGCAAAGCTCTTGGAACGATCCTCTCCGCCCTCTTTCAGGTCCGCTTCAATTTCCTGCGCGATTTCGAGCAGAACGCGCACCAGAAGAGCAACGTCACTGCGCGAATTGTTGATATTCGATTGCAGCAAAATGCTGTTGCGGGACGTCTTGTTGACCTGAATGTTGAACCGGTCCGCGAGAATATTCTTGAAAGTCGTGCCGTCAAAACCAGCCTGACCACAGGTCAGCGTCATGCGTGTCGGGTCGAGCAGAAACTCGTCGTCACGCACTGCTTGCACGGCATCCGTCCATGAAACCGATGCATCATTGAAGTCCGTCAGGCTCGATTTACGATAATCTTCCGGGATCATTTCAGCATTGTTGAGAACGCGGAAATATTTCGAGATGACCGGATGGCTGTTGACCTGCTTGCGGATTTCCAACGCGATCTGCAAGGCATTGGCGACAAGTCCGTAACCTTCAAGTTCCATCTGGCGTCTTGCGACGTCAAGGCTTGCAATAATTTGCAGATTTGGGCTTGTCGATGCATGCGTGAACACGGCTTCGTGGAACTGCGCTTCTACGTCGTTGAATAATGCATCCCGGACAAGAACAACCGACCCCTGACGAAGTGCTGACATGGATTTATGGATGGAATTGGTCTGATAAACACGCAAGGTCACGGCGTCCGGATCAGGGATCAGTCGCGTTGTAAGCAGAATATCATCGGATGGATTGTCGCCAAGTTCTTCTTTTTGCTTGAGGAAGGCCTGCTTTGCCTCTGGCGTTTTCAGATAATCTTCGACCAGTAGTGCTGCCCCCATTGCCGTTCTCTGGCGCAGGAGCGGGGACCAATGTGCAAAACCGAACCATGCTTCGTCCCACAGGAAGATCAGGTCGGGTTTGATCGCCAGACATTCTTCCATGACGCGGCGCGTATTATAAACATGTCCGTCAAAGGTACAGTTGGTGAGATCTATCATCTTCACCCGGTCGAGTTGACCGGCTGCGCGCAGCGTTAAAAGCGCCTTCTTGATCGTGCTGATCGGCACGGCGCCATACATGGAATATTGGGTCAAAGCGAAAGCTTCGACATAATAAGGCTCGGCACCCGCGAGCACACATCCATAATGGTGCGACTTGTGACAATTGCGGTCGATAATGACAATATCGCCCGGTGCCAGCAGCGCCTGAAGCACCATTTTGTTGCTTGTAGACGTGCCGTTGGTCACGAAGAAAACGTGATCGGCACCAAAGGCCCGTGCAGCCAGTTCCTGCGCTTCTTTGATATTACCGGTGGGTTCCAGCAGGCTGTCGAGACCGCCTGTCGTTGCCGAACTTTCTGCGAGAAACAGGTTCGGCCCATAGAATTCGCCCATATCGCGAATCCAGTTGGACTTAAACACGGCCTTACCGCGCGCAATCGGGAGTGCGTGGAAAGTTGCAATTGGTCGGGCGGCATAATGCTTGAGATTATCGAAGAACGGTGTGTGGTAGCGCTTGTGAACGCCTTCCAAAATCGACAAATGCAGTTCGAGCGGCTCTTCCACCTGATAGAATAGCCGGCTGAATATCTGGTTTGAGGCTTCTCCTGCCAGATGCTCGATTTCACGATCACTGAGCAGATAAATATCGAGTTCGGGCCGTATCTTTTTGATCGCCTGCGCGGTGCGCAAAGCAAGAAGGCTGTCGTCTTTGATTTCGTCGAGATCGACGACTTCTGAAATTGCAGTGATCAAAGGATTGGTTGCGGCAGCCTTTGCCGCAAACCCTTCATACAGCACGACAGACGCAATCGTTGGATTGACGAGAATAGCGGTCAATGCATCTTCTGCATTTCCAACCACAACAGTTTCATAGTTGAATTCATCCTCAGGTCGCCGAACCGAGCGCGCTTCCAGCGCAATATGCTGCCAGCGAGACGACACATGCGGAACGACTGCCAGGACTTCAAAATAAGGCTTGCGATTGATGTGGCTGATTGCCTGCGGCAAGCGATCCGCCGGAGCGCTGTCATCGCTATCCCAATCATCCCATGCTGAACTGTTCGACATATATTTTTGGGAGATGATACTTGTCGAAATATTCTGTGCGGCTCTCAAGAAACCTTTTGCATCATTATCATTGAGACGTGCATGCAATTTGTCGAGCACGGAACTGCCCGGATACGCAAAAAAGCGTTCAATCGTTTCCAGCCCTGCCAGCACATGACCGATTGTTTCATGTCGTGTATCGTCTCCATTTACCCAAAAGCGTCCTTCAGAAAGAATAGTAAGCCAACGATCTGCTCTTATTGCGGGCGTAGCGAGTGTCTTACCAATGATGGAATGTGTATCACTTAGTTGTTTGGTAGAAATATCCATAACGTCTCTTTCTAAGGTAACAATCAAGTTTAGTGACTTCTGATGACGGCTTCTAATCTCTGATTTTTGAGGAGGTCTTTTGAATAACGATTGGGTGCACGACACATGCACTTTGAACGCAGGAATAAATAATTATTCTCCTGCGATGAGCGGGATTCTCCAGAATAACTCACGCACTCAGCTTCAATTTCTGCGTAGCGCTAATTAAACTAGTGCTCATATATTGGGCTATTCGTTGCATTAGGTCTAGAGCGATTAAAAGACAAATTCATTTCCGTGATAATTAATAAATTACTGGTTAATACATTTATCTTGGACTGTGGGAGGGTGGCTTGCACAACAACTGCCCAGAATCGTGCGCCATGTCTTAATTAGTCTAATATTGTTGGTTTTATTCAAAAAGCCTGGTTTTGGAGCCAGCCTATGTGAAAGCCGAGATTGGTGACACGGTTACCTTCATTCCGGAAAACACCAGTCATTATGTCCAGTCCTTTGCAGTGCCGGAAGGTGTGAAGCCATGGAAAGCAAGCTTGATGAGAAGTTTACGGTCACTGTCGATCAGGAAGGTGTGTATCTCTATTATTGCCCGCCGCATCTGATGTTGGCCATGATTGGTGTGATCCAGGTCGGTAAGCCGCGCAATCTTGAAGCTGTGAAGGAAAAATCGGCGAAGCTGTGTTCAAAGCTCGTCATGAAGGGCGAACGGCTTGACACTTATCTCGGTCAGGTCGCCTGAATAACTATTCAGGACTTACCTACGAAACCAGGAGCGCATGCAAAAAACGCGACGCTGTTTTCGGGATGCGCTCTCATTCACATGGGAAGTGCCGGTGCCTCGGCTCTACCAGGTTCGGTTTCTTTTGTTCGTTCCGGTACGATAGCTTTGCGACCGACGATAAACGAGACCATGGCAAACGCGGCAATTCCGCCATGTACCCAGTAAGCCAGACCGTATCCGCCTAAATCTGTGAGCCAACCTGCAACGAGATTGCTCAGGGATGCGCCTATGCCTTGCATTGTCATCACCGCGGCAAATCCGACGTTAAAACGCCCGGTGCCCGAAAGAATCTGTTCGGCTGCAATCGGAGTGGCTATGCCGATGAGGCCCGCGCCAACACCGTCAAGGACCTGAACAGGGAAAATAACCCCGAAATTGCTGAAAGATCCGGCAATGGCACCGCGAATAGGAAGCGCCATCAAGGCGATTATAAAGATCGTCGATAATCCAAAACGTTTAATGAGAAACGGAGCAGCCAGTGCCATAACAATCATTGAAAGTTGTGACACACCTGTTGTCACGGCAGTGGTACGAAAAGGCGTTCCCAACTGGATGGAAAAGTCTTGGGCTATAAGTCTGCTGATAGGCGCGTTTCCGAAGTGAAAGATCATTAAAGTCACGGCAAGCAGTATCAGACCCTTACTGTTGAACAGGATGGAATACCCAGATGGTGCCGGAGCATCGCTATTGTCTTTATGAGAAAGGCCACGGGCAACGTCGTTGTTTATCTCTTTCGGATTGATGGCAAGCGCTGCGATAATTGTGGCGATGGCCGTGATAACCATCAATGATATGATCCCGGCCAAACCAAATGCCGATGCAGCAAAGTAGACGCCAACGAGAGAAATGACATTCCCCGAATGGTTCCAAAACTCATTACGTGAAACCTGACGCGAGAAGTTTTGCTCACCAACAAGGCCGAGTGTCAGTCCCATAAGAGCAGGGCCGACAATAGCGCCCACAATTGCGGTTGCAGATTGACCGCCGAATACTGATGCATTTCCTGGATCTGCTAGGGTCCATAGGGCTGCTGCCGTAACGAGTATCACAGGCATGATGATTAGCATCCGCTTGCGCTTGGATGCATCCACCCACGCACCAAAAAGCGGTGTTGCGATCATACCCAGAACCCCACCTGTGGTAGCGACGATACCCAGTGTGAGCGGTGACCAGCCGTTTGTCGCCAGAAAGCCGTCAAGAAATGGACCAAGTCCATCGCGTGCATCGGCAAGAAAAAAATTGAGGACAGCGAGCGCCAGAAGCGAACGTCGGCTCAGCTGAGAGGTGGAGGATACATGCATACCAGCCGTCCGCGTGCAAAAATTTGCGATTGATCGCCATTAACGGCATGTGAGTATTTAAGTTCCAAACGAATAAGTCGTTTGTCATAAATAAAGACGCTCGAAAAATAATCCTCAACGCAGCCTAATCATTTGTTAAAATGCGTGCCTCATCCAACAACCGTCCAGGTCTTTCGACATGGTCTCGAAGGCCGCCTGGTTGCTATTTTTGCGCGATATAGTCCCTTAGTCGTGGTGTCATAAAATCCAGAAACGCACGAACGCGGTGGGGAAGTCTTTCGCCACCGATGAAAACCACATGCAAATCTTCGGTATCATCCTTGCTTTCTTCAAGAAGAATTTCAGTGAGCGCACCAGATCGAAGCTCGTCGCGGATATGATATTCGCCAAGCTGAGCAATGCCCATTCCGTGAATTGCCAGTCGTTTTACGGTTTCGCCATTATTGGCCAGCAACAGTGCGCCGGGTGCCTGATCAAAAATGCGCCGAGAGTTGAGCACGTTGGATGATTGTGCTGAGCGCCGAAAATTGAATCCCAAACACTGATGTCGCTTGAGATCTCTGATCGTTTCGGGAATGCCGTGCTTCTCCAGATAAGAGGGTGAAGCGACTATTCTTCGCCTCGCAGTCCCAAGTTTTGTAGCTGTCAACGACGAGTCGCTCAGTACACCGATGCGAAAGGCAACATCCGTACGATCCAGATAGAGGTCGACAAGTTCATCGGAAAGGGACAAGTCGATCACGATATTGGGGTGTTCTTTCCAAAATTCCGGCAGCAATGGCTCAACTGCCATAGTTGCGAAACCAACCGATGACGTTACCCGTACGGTTCCACCAGCACTCGCTGCAATCTGTGACGCTTCGCGTTCAATATCTTCGAGCTCGGAAAGCAGTGCTTGACCGCGTTCGTAATAGCGCCGACCCTCCGCAGTCAGGGAAAGGCGACGGGTTGAGCGTTCCAGCAGTCGCACGCGCAATCGCGTTTCGAGGCGAGCGATCAATTTAGATACATTGGATGGGGTCATGTGCAGTTGCCGCGCAGCTTCCGAGAAATTTCCGGTATCTACGACGCGTAGAAATACATCCATTTCACCGACACGATTGTCCATATTCGCTTCCATTTATGAAAATGATTCATAAATCATATGCCGCGTGATGGCGTTGTCAAGGATTTGACGCTGGCTTATTTCT
>Ga0308165_1004324_pt1 | contig 14139 bp, 14 predicted proteins | sample PhyWR2_FD_201032 | JGI IMG/M metagenome (GOLD analysis project Ga0308165, IMG submission 201032) | Phyllosphere microbial communities from UC Gill Tract Community Farm, Albany, California, United States - DLSLW.R2 | ecosystem: Host-associated > Plants > Phyllosphere > Unclassified | place: USA...
AAATAATATCTGCCTTAGTCATATTTTATTATTTATTATATTATTGTGTTTTAATATTACTACTGTTTTGGGGTTGCAAAAGTATTGCTTTTTAATGAGATAGGGAAATAAAAGATGATTTTTTTATACGCAGACTTATCAGCCAATTGCAAGTTTTTTTTTAATCGGATAATTAGCGCGTAATTTGTAGCAATGACATTTCAAAATGAACTCATCAATTGGTATCTGATAAATAAGAGAGATCTGCCCTGGAGGCATACCAATGATGCTTATACTATCTGGTTATCAGAGGTTATATTACAACAAACAAGAGTAGAACAGGGGTTGCCGTACTTTAATAAATTTTTGGCCAACTTTCCTGCCGTTACCGATTTTGCCAGTGCAACTGAAGCCAAGGTATTGAAGCTTTGGCAAGGTTTGGGTTATTACTCCAGAGGAAGAAATATGCATGCTACGGCACAAATCGTTGTTAAAGATTACCACGGAATCTTCCCAAATCTACACGATGAGTTGATAAAATTGAAGGGGATAGGTGAATATACGGCCGCTGCAATCTCTTCTTTTTCCTCTGGAGAAGCCCGTGCAGTAGTGGATGGAAATGTTTTCAGAGTGTTATCAAGGTACTATGGAATTGATACTCCAATCAATTCTCCGGCAGGTAAAAAAGAGTTTTATGCTTTGGCAAACGAATTGCTTTTTCTGGAAGATCCAGCCTTGTATAACCAGGCTATAATGGAGTTTGGAGCTATGCAATGCAAGCCCAAATCGCCCAACTGTGGGGTTTGTCCACTTAATCAAACCTGTTATGCCCTTAAGCATAACCGGATAAATGAACTCCCCGTTAAAATAAAAAAAGCAGCACAAAAGCACCGTTATATTAACTATTTTATTTGTTATCAGGATGAGCAGGTTATTATTAGGGAAAGACAGGCTGGTGATATTTGGCAGCATCTTTACGATTTTCCGAGTTTGGAAACCGATGAAAGATGTGAATCCAACAGCCAAATCTTTGTTGATCAGGTAAAAGCTGCTTTCGGAAATGATGCTTATTTTGAATTCATCAGCGCCAAAAAACACTTATTAACGCACCAAATAATCCACGTGCAATTTTTTGCATTAAAAAATTATATATTTAACTTTAGTAAACAAAAGGAACTTAATTGGGTTTCTTTAGCTAAGTTAGATGAGTTACCGCAGCCAAAAGTAATCCACGATTTTATTCGTGAATACTTTTATGAGAATAAAATGGAGTAACTAACCATCTGGGCTGCACATTTACAGAACGAAACAACTAACCAAAAATATTTATGTCTGGGATTAACAAAGTTATTTTAGTAGGCCACTTAGGCAAAGACCCTGAGGTGCGACATTTAGACGGTGGCGTAACAGTAGCCAGTTTTCCATTAGCTACATCGGAAACATACAACAAAGACGGTAAGAGAGTAGAGCAAACAGAGTGGCACAATATTGTGTTATGGCGTGGATTGGCCGAAGTAGCTTCTAAATACCTGCAAAAAGGTAAGCTGGTTTACATAGAAGGTAAACTAAGAACGAGATCTTTTGAAGACAAAGAGAAGGTTAAAAAATATGTAACAGAAATTGTTGCCGAAAACTTTACCATGTTGGGCCGTAAAAGTGATTTTGAGCAAAGTCCAACTACACCAACACATCAAACTACGGAAGCCAAGATCGAAGATGAGTTTACAATCAGCCCATCCGATGAAAGCGGAGATCTTCCTTTCTAAATTTTGATATGGGGCATAAATACAAGCTGGCACATCCAATTTTTATTATCTCCGTATCAACTTTAATCATTAATGATTTTTATTTAAAACATACTTTTCACAATTACTTCACGGGAAAGCTATCAGATTTTGTTGGTCTTTTTGCTTTCCCTTTTTTTTGGACTATCATTTTTCCAAAAAGAATTAAAGGCATACATTTATTTACAATTGCAGTATTTCTGTATTGGAAATCGGAGTTTTCTCAGCCTTTTATAGATTTTATTAATCTTTTTGGCTTAAAAACCTTTAGAACGGTCGATTATACTGATTACGTTTCACTGATCAGCGTGTTACTGTCCTATTATGTGGTTCAAAAGCCCTTTAGATTTGAAGTTATGCCTTTTTTTCAGCGGTTATTGTATTTTACCTCATTATTGGCCTTTGTGGCTACCACTCAAAAACGCGAGAAGCCCGCTTATGGTGATGATTTTAAAACAATCGATATTCTTAATCAAGGCAATAAAAAATTGACTGCTGTAATTGAATTTAAGTATGCTGCATCTATGCTTCAAAAAGATAGCAGCTTAAATAACGAATTCAACCGAAATGATACTATTGAATTGGCTTCGGGTGCTTCTCAACGATTAATTTTACCAATTAAATTGGGCGATAGTGCTAAATTTCCTGATAATTTTAAGATTACGGTTTTAAATGATCTGGGAACAGAAGTTAAAATTTATAACAAAGCTTTGTTTTTGAAAAATGTGGATACGATATATAATAAAAATGGGCGAAGTGAATATTCAGACTATTGGAGTTTAGCTATCGGAGAAAAGATGCCTGAAGAATTGGTGGCAAATAAAATTTACGGCAGGTGGGAAACGATAGCCTCCTCAAAGAAGCAGCATAGTTTTGAAATCAGAAAAGACTATTATTATGATGTGGCTCCAAATAGCGAGGTTGGCAAATGGATTGTTCAGGATAGCACAATCAAGATCTCCTATAATAAAAAAAGAACCGAGGGAAGGGTTTTGAAATTGGATGAAAAAAATCTAACCATCAAATGGGACGGCGGGCAAACTTTGAAATATAAAAAAGTATATAATTAGTCCTGCCCGTTTTTGTACCGAACAGGACCAGTTAATTTATTCTACGGTAACCGATTTGGCTAGGTTTCTTGGTTGATCTACGTTACATCCCCTCATTACGGCAATGTGGTAAGATAATAATTGCAGCGGAATTGTGGCTAGTAGCGGTAGAAAAGCTTCATTTGCATCTGGAATCTCGATGCAATAATCAGCCATTTTCTTCACTTCAGTGTCGCCTTCTGTTACAATTGCAATAACTTTACCTTTTCTCGCTTTAACCTCTTGGATATTGCTGATTACTTTTTCGTACGAAGAATTTTGTGTGGCAATGAAAACCACTGGCATTTCTTCATCAATTAATGCGATTGGGCCGTGTTTCATCTCTGCTGCCGGATAACCTTCGGCATGGATATATGAGATCTCCTTGAGCTTTAAAGCGCCTTCTAAAGCCACAGGGAAACCGCTACCCCTTCCTAAAAACAAACAGTTCGTAGAATCTTTAATTTTCTCGGCAACTTCTTTAATAAGTTCGTTGGATTCTAACACCTTTTGTATTTTTTCCGGAATATGATCAAGCTCGGTTAAAAGTTCGATCATTTTAGAAGTAGTGATTGTACCTTTTTGTTGTGCCATGTAAAAAGCCATCAAGGTTAAAACCGTTACCTGCGCGGTAAATGCCTTTGTTGATGCAACACCGATTTCTGGTCCGGCATGGGTATAAACACCTGCGTGTGTTAAGCGGGGTATAGATGCACCTGCAACGTTACAGATGCCGAAAATAGTTGCGCCGCGTTCCTTCGCCATCTCGATAGCCGCCATGGTATCGGCCGTTTCTCCAGACTGTGAAATGGCAATTACCACATCTTTTTCAGTGATAATCGGATTTCTGTACCTAAATTCGGAAGCATATTCAACCTCAACAGGTATACGGGCATATTCCTCGATCAGATATTCGCCAACAAGGCCGGCATGCCACGATGTGCCACAGGCAACAATGATAATCCGGTCAATATTTTTTAACTTCTCTGCAAATTCTTTAATACCGCCTAGCTGAACCTTACCTTCTTCGGGATAAATACGGCCGCGCATACAATCTTTGATCGATCGTGGCTGCTCATAAATCTCTTTAAGCATAAAATGTTCGAAACCTCCTTTTTCGAGCATTTCCAATTGCAACTGTAATTCCTGGATCAATGGGGTTTGTACCACATTATCCAGGCGTTTAACCAAAAGATCATTTTTGGTTACCAAGGCAATTTCGTTGTCGTTAAGGTAAATTACATTTTTGGTATACTCGATAATAGGAGTGGCGTCAGAAGCGATAAAATATTCGCCTTTACCAACTCCAATTACCATCGGACTGCCTTTTCTGGCGGCAATTAAACGATCTGGATGCTCTTTATCCATAATCACAATGGCATATGCGCCAATTACCTCCATTAGGGCCAAACGTACGGCCTCTAACAGGTCGATATTTTCTATTTTTTGAATTTCTTCAATCAGGTGTATTAAAACCTCGGTATCGGTATCACTTTTAAAATCATGGCCCCGGCGGGTTAATTCTTCCTTAAGTGTAGCATAGTTTTCGATAATCCCATTATGTATAATGGAAAGTTTTCCGTTATTGGAAGTATGTGGATGAGAATTACGGTCAGATGGTACACCGTGGGTTGCCCAACGGGTGTGCCCCATGCCTACTGTACCAGATTTATCTTGGTCTTCTGCAAATTCTTCGAGAACGGCTACCTTTCCGGCTTTTTTATAAATATGTTGACCATCGTTGTTCATCAATGCAATTCCGGCACTGTCATAACCGCGGTATTCTAATCTCTTAAGGCCTTTGAGTACGATTGGCCAAGCTTCTCTGTAGCCAATATAGCCTACTATTCCACACATAAGTTTGAATAAATTTTAATTCTGTAAACATACTAAACAAACGTTTGACTTGAATGAATTTTGAGTGAATTTTTAATTTCTCATCAACTAACGGGCAAAAAAAAACTCCTGTTCTTTTCGGAACAGGAGTTTTTAAAAAAGAAGTTATGATGATTAATTAATCTTTGTGTAGTAGATATTAAGCTTCAACTTGTTTGTAGTTGAGCTTGTACCGCCAATAATTGACCTTTCTGCAGAAATTGCAGTAGGTACATTTTGAAAACTGTTATAAGATGTTGCTGCAAGGAATGTACCGTAATCTTCTATGTTTTTATCAATAATACTCTGAACGTAGCTGGTTACAGTAAAAATGTAACGGTTCTTTAAGGCATCAAAATAGCCGCCAAATAATGCATCGCCACCTGTGGCACTAGCAAAAGTGGTGTAATCAGGTATGTTGGAAGGCTGATGTGCTATGTCCCAACGGTATAAAGAAAGCCTTTGTGCAGCATTAAAAGGATAAGCGGGTGCGCCGCCACCTAATTCTACCACTAATTCGGCCTTGTTTACAATTACTTTTCCGTAAGTGCTTGTAAAGTTGGTTAACTGAGGAAAAGTTAATTTTGTTTTTACACCTGCCAGGCCCTGTAAATAAGTAACACTGTATGGAGCAGTAGGGTTTGGTGTGTCAATTTGTGTTTGTACAGGAGTACCTGTATAATCGTGCTTGATATTTGTCGTTACGCCAGAAATTGCGCTGCTACCGCTACTTGTTGTTACCAATGTACCTATAGGGAAGTTTACGGTTGCCGTATCTATACCGCTTGATGAGTTTACTTTTTTCCAAACCAATTGTAAGTACGAATCAGTACCTGTAAAGTTAAAAAACGCAATACCGCCCACGCCTGTTGAAGAGGTTTTGTTTATCTGTGCGTATAAACCTTTAAAAGAATCAATAAACTTCGAATTTGTAGCTGTTCCTGTAGTACCCAGATTTAGAATATTGTTCTGTATAAATGTTTTATTCAGAGGGATTCTAATCTGTGCCGGAACGGTTTTTAAGGTATCTTTGCCAGTAATTACATCAAATATTTTAGGCTTGGTATTCGGTGCTATCTTGCCTGTAAAATTTCCTAACAATGTATTGTTGAAAGCGAGTACATCGTCGCTTTTGTAGGTTGTTCCTACTTTGTTTGCCAGCTGATAAACATCAATGCTGTATTTAGAATTGGTTGTATCACCATAAAATTTGGTTACTGTACTAGATTCATCTAGTTTCAATACCAAAACAGCCGAATCGAGTACAGGAGAAGTCCCAAAGTCCTGGCTGATGATTGGGTAAACCGTCATGGCCAGGCTAGCCTCCGTTTTACCAAATACAGGATCAACCATATAACCTAATGGATAACGGCTTAATCCGATGGTGCTTGCCGCAGTTTCCTTAACAAGTTGCGAGTTTACATCAGATACCACAAGAGTACCGGTAATTGCAGTATTCGGATCAACATCTAAACCAACACCATCAGGGTTTTTACACGATGCAAAAAGAAAAAGACCTATCAACAGGGTTAATAAGTCTTGTTTTGTAAATTTCATATTTAAAATAATAATACCTAATTAAGCAACTGAAACCAATTCATCATTTGAAATTTCTTCATAAAAAGTATAGAAGTTTTCAAAATTCTCGGTTAAGTTAAAGGCTAATGTTGGCTTATTGGAATCTTTAACAAATTTTAACACATCTTTATCCAGGTTTTCGTCTGCTAAAACCACTGCGTCTGAGTGTGTTATGGCACCAACATGCATGCTGTTGCAATCAGATGGAGAAAATGCTTTGGTATCCTCTTCAGTCATGTTTGCCATTACAGCTTTCTTAGCAAAATCGGCATTTAATTTTTCTGTAAAGCCATCCTCATAAATAGAATATACCACTTTAGAATTTTTAAAAGTAGGATCGTTTTTATAAGTTGTTTTAATATAAGCAGGAACCAAAGAGCTCATCCAGCCATGGCAGTGAACGATATCTGGTGCCCAGCCTAGTTTTTTAACGGTTTCTAATGCGCCTTTGCAGAAGAAAATTGTACGCTCATCATTGTCGTCGAAGAATTTTCCGCTAGCATCTCTAAATACTTGTTTGCGTTGAAAATATTCTTCATTGTCTAAGAAATAAACTTGCATGCGTGCAGCTGGGATGGAGGCTACTTTAATGATTAAAGGATTATCATTGTCATCAATAATGATGTTCATTCCCGACAAGCGTATTACTTCGTGCAAGCGATTTCTTCTTTCGTTGATATTACCGAATTTTGGCATTAAGATGCGGATTTCGAATCCTTTCTCTTGCATTGCTTGTGGTAATTGGCGCGTAATTTCAGAAATTTTAGTAAGCTCGAGGAAAGGCGACATCTCGTGTGTAACAATCAGCAGCTTCGTTTTTGCCATCTCCATATTCTAAGAAAATATTAAGTTAAATAAAAGATAATGAGCTGCAAAGGTAAGCATAATAATACTATTTATCAATATAGCAAGCATTTGTTTGGTTTCGTTTAGATTAATTTACACCTTTACGGCTTTAATTTAGATTGTCCGAATTGGAAATATTTAAAACCAAAGCAGCGCTTAAGGCCTTTTTAAAACCTTTAAAAGCATCGGCTAAAACAATAGCGTTGGTACCTACTATGGGTGCCCTGCACAATGGCCATATATCACTGATTAAACTGGCCCAGCAAAATGCTGATATCATTATCTGTAGCATTTTTGTAAACCCAACACAATTTACAGATCCAAAAGACCTGGAGAAATACCCGCGCCCGATAGAACACGATCTGGCCATGCTGGCAGATGCAGGCTGTAATGGCGTGTTTATGCCAAACGTAGAAGAAATGTATCCCACAGGGGCCGACGAAGCCTGGCATATTGATTTAGGCAATGCCGAATTTTTATTGGAAGGCGAATTTAGGAAAGGCCATTATCAGGGGGTTACGCAGATTGTAAAAAAACTGTTTGATGCCGTTGAGCCTGATGTTGCCATGTTTGGGCAAAAAGATTTCCAACAGGTATTGATGATCAAAAACATGCTGGCTTATTTTAATTTGCCCATCACCATTATTACCTGCCCTATTATAAGGGAAGAAGATGGTTTGGCCATGAGTAGCCGTAATATCCACCTGTCGGAAGATGACCGTAAACATTCTTTGGTGCTGAGTAAATCGCTGCAGTTCGTTGTCGATCATTTTAACGAATATTCATTAGCTGAATTAGAAGATCAAGCCAAATCTTTTTACAAGAATATGGAAGGTGTAGAGCTCGACTATTTTACCATTGCCAATGGCGATACCCTTGAGCCTGCCAGGTCAAAAGACGAAAATAACCTGGTTGCACTTGTAGCCGCAAAAGTAGGATCAACAAGATTGATCGATAATATGATTATTAAGTGATGTAAAATGGGAGAGGTGAAATGGATGAATTAGCCTATCATTGCTCATTTTCATCATCCATTTTCCATATTACATCTCTTATCCATTTTCCATTTTTTTCATCCAATGCTTTATTACTAACTTTGCCGAATGGTTATCACAATATTAAAATCGAAAATACACCGTGTTAGGGTAACACAGGCCGAATTAAACTATGTAGGCAGTATTACGATAGATGAAGATTTGATGGATGCAGCTAACATTATCGCTAATGAGAAGGTGCAGATCGTAAATAACAATAACGGTGCACGTTTCGAAACCTATGTGATTAAAGGCGAACGCGGTACCGGAACCATCTGTTTAAATGGTGCAACAGCGCGTTTGGCGCAACTTGGTGATGTGCTCATCATCATGTCGTACGGGTCATTACCGATAGAAGAAGCCAAAAAATACAATCCGATATTGGTTTTCCCTGATGATAACAACCATTTGCTAAAATAACCTTGTGACATTCGACCTCAAAACAGCGCTAAAGTACATCATCCTGTTTTTAATAGGAGTAGGGGTACTGTATTTAGCCTTCCGAGGTCAGGATTTAGAAAAGATCTGGCAGGAAATTAAAACTGCCAATTATTTTTGGGTAATTGCTTCTGCAGCTGCCGTATGGATTGCCCATGTATTAAGGGCATTGCGCTGGCAGATGCTTTACCACTCTATTAAGTATAAGGTTGGTTTTTGGAATACTTATCACGCCGTAATTATTGGTTATCTGGCCAATCTTGCATTGCCCCGCTTCGGAGAAATTGGACGGTGCTCTGTAGTTCATAAAACAGAGAAGGTTCCGATGTTTGCCTCAATCGGGACCGTAATAACTGAGCGCCTTTTCGATGTATCGGTTTTATTTGCTACCGGCCTCGCCATGCTTATTTTTCAATACAAAATTGTTTCTGGTTTTCTTTACCATACCATTTACCTCAGTATTGCCGATAAATTAAATACGTTAAACTATTTCTGGCTGTTTGGTATCGGAACCACGCTTCTGGTTATCATTGTTGCAGCCATTTATTTTCTTAAAAAGAAAGTAAGTAAAAAGTTATTGCGCATTTTCGTGAGCCTGCGCCAGGGTTTTGGTTCCTATCGTAAGCTGCAATATAAGGGACTGTTTTTGATTTATACTTCTGGCATCTGGCTCTTTTATTTCCTGTCGATGTATTTTGCTTTCTCGGCAATAGAAGCCACTTCTGGTTTAAATTTTAATGCTGCATTTACGGCAATTGTATTTTCGGGTTTTGCCATGGCAGCTCCGGTTCAGGGCGGTATTGGTGTTTTCCATTGGATGGTTGCGCAATCGCTGGTACTGTACGGTATATCCTTTAAAGATGGTTTAGCTTATGCCACCATTATCCATTCTTCACAGGTCTTGCTCATTTTAATTTTAGGGAGTTCTAGTTTGTTCTTGATTTTAACGAATAGAAAAGCTTAATTGTTCTTTTTGTTCTATGGGCGTTTTAACACGCTGTCCGCTATATCTTTTTGGTAAACAAAACCAAAAAGGATGCCGCTTCCATCGTTAATGCAAGCCTCCTTAGGGGTAAATAAATCTTGAGCTGCCACTAAAACCGGCTTGCGGTGGCTTAATAGCTTAGCCATCTTTGGTTAGATCATGCTGAACGATAGCATTATCCGGATTCTTCCATGTGGATAAGCAAAGAACAAAAATCACAGTATAAGAATTGCTGTCTGACAAAATAAATTTGTTGACTTAACGATATTATCGCTTTGCCTCTAAAAAAAAACAGGCAAGGTTACAAATAAATTACTATGCAGCCATAGTATTTCTGATCTATAAATCATACATTTGATTTACTAACCTTTTATACATAAATGTTATGCATTTTGAATTAAGTGAAGAACAATTAATGATCCAGCAGGCCGCTCGCGATTTTGCGCAGCAAGAACTAAAGCCTGGCGTAATCGAAAGAGACGAACATCAAAAATTTCCGGCAGAGCAGGTGAAAAAACTTGGAGAACTTGGTTTTTTGGGCATGATGGTGAGCGAAAAATATAACGGCAGCGGCCTCGATGCAATTTCTTACGTTTTGGTAATGGAAGAACTGTCTAAGATCGATGCCTCTGCCTCTGTAGTGGTTTCGGTGAACAATTCTTTGGTTTGTTACGGGCTAGAAGCCTATGGTAATGAAGCACAGAAAGAAAAATATTTAAAGCCACTTGCCGCCGGCGAAAAAATAGGGGCTTTCTGTTTGTCGGAACCCGAGGCCGGATCTGACGCCACTTCGCAGCGCACAACCGCAGAAGATAAAGGCGATTATTACCTGTTAAACGGTACTAAAAACTGGATTACCAATGGCAGTACAGCCTCAACCTACCTGGTAATTGCGCAAACACATCCCGAATTAAGGCATAAAGGCATTAATGCTTTTATTGTTGAGAAAGGAATGGAGGGTTTTACCGTTGGCCCAAAAGAAAATAAGCTGGGCATCCGTGGATCCGACACACATTCTTTAATGTTCAATGATGTGAAGGTGCCAAAAGAAAATAGAATTGGTGAAGATGGTTTCGGATTTAAGTTCGCCATGAAAACTTTGGAAGGCGGCAGGATTGGTATTGCAGCGCAGGCTTTGGGCATTGCACAGGGGGCTTTCGAGCTGGCAACACAATACGCCAAAGAACGTAAATCTTTTGGCAAACCGATTTCTGAACACCAGGCCATTGCCTTTAAACTGGCCGATATGGCTACACAGATAGAAGCTGCCAGGTTATTGGTGTATAAAGCCGCATGGTTAAAAGATCAGGGCCAGCCCTACACTCAGGCCGGCTCAATGGCCAAGCTATTTGCCTCAAAAGTAGCCATGGATGTAACCATCGAAGCCGTACAGGTTCATGGTGGATACGGTTTTGTAAAAGAATACCACGTAGAGCGTTTAATGCGCGATGCAAAAATTACCCAGATTTACGAAGGAACCTCTGAAATTCAGAAAATGGTGATTTCGAGGGAAGTTATAAGGTAGTTTCCAATTATCAATTTTCAGTTGGCAGTTCGAATTGAAAACTGCCAACTGAAACTGATTTATTCTTTCTCTCCTACAACCGCACTGAAAACAGCTTTCAGCAAAGCAACAATAATTGCTAAAAATGCAGCTGCAATGAAACCCGAAGTGTTAAAAGAAGTCATCATGTTATCAACCAGTAAAATCATCAGTACGGTAATGATAAATGACACCAATCCTAACGTTAAGAAATTAACAGGGAACGTTAATATCCTCAAAATAAAACCAATGGTCGAATTTGCAAGTGCAATCAGTACAGCGGCTATAATGGCATTTCCATAACCGTCTATATGTACGCCCGGTACCAGTTTAGCACCGATAAAAAAGGCTAATCCCATCAAAAGGATTTCAATAATAAATCTCATAATGTTTATTTTTGTAAATGTTCAACAATTTTTTTAAATGCCCGGGCTTAATCGCCATTGCCGTATTTGCATTTTCATGTTCGAATACAAACAACAGACCAATAATTAAGTTTTCTGCAGACAGTTCGTCAATAATAATTAAAAACATTGATGAGGCAAGCCTCCTGCAGGTTAAAAATGCCTATCAGGCTAGTGCAGATACACTTAATCTGGTTTCGGTATTAATAAAGCCCGGCGACCAAGATAGTATACAAGATGAGCTGGAAGTCCAGGGAAAGATCGAAATTCTTGGCGATTCACTCATTTTTAATCCTGAAAAGCCCTTTGTAAAAGGTAAAGACTATTTAATAGAAAGTTATATAGGTGTAAAGTTTGCAACCGTCGGAAATCTTATCTCAGGCAATGCCAAGCACAACTTACAGGCACAGCGACAAACACTTAAGCGGTAATAATCAGCATAATAATTACAGCAACTGTTTGATTTTTTCTAAAAAATTAGTACATTTGCATCGTAATCGAAGAAAAGAGAAGGGGACAGTGTCCCCTTTTTCTATGAAATCAGGTTAAAATATGCAGGTAGAAAAGAGAGTTGCAGCCCTCGTAGAGGAAAAAATAGCAGATCGGCCAGAACTGTTTTTGGTTGAAGTAAAAATGTTGCCAAACAATAAGTTGATTATACATGTTGATGGCGACGAAGGCATTAGCATACAGGATTGTGTTGCCATAAGCAGGCATGTTGGTTTTCATCTCGAAGAAGAAAACGTAATTGAGCAGGCCTATAACTTAGAAGTTTCATCGCCGGGTGTTGGTGAGCCTTTAAAGCTTATCCGTCAGTATACCAAAAATATTGGCCGTACTTTAAGTATTAAGTTAAAAGATGGCTTAAAAAAAGAAGGTAAACTACTCGAGGTTACAGAGAATAATTTACTGATTGAAGAATCGGTAAAAGAAAAAGGGAAAAAAGCGGTAACAGTTCAAACAGATGTTCCGTTTAATGATATATTAGAAACAAGTGTGTTAATTTCATTTAAGTAAAAATGAGTACTACAACAATTAATTTGATCGACTCTTTTCAGGAGTTTAAAGATTTCAAAAATATAGATCGCCCAACGGTGATCAGTGTGCTGGAAGAGGTTTTTCGTAGCATGTTGCGTAAAAAATACGGAACAGACGAAAACTGTGATGTGATTGTGAATCCGGATAATGGAGATTTGGAGATCTGGAGAACGAGGAAAGTAATGGAGGATGGGTTTTCTGAAGATGATGATTTAGAGATCGAACTTGCTGAAGTTTCTAAATTAGACAGTACTTTGGAAGTTGGCGATGATTATATCGAACAGATTACCTTAGAAAGCTTTGGCCGTAGAGCAATTTTAGCTGCCCGCCAAACTTTGGTTTCTAAAGTACTGGAATTAGAGAAAGACGAGATCTTCAAAAAATATAAAGATAGAGTAGGCGAAATCGTAACAGGTGAAGTTTACCAGGTTTGGAAAAAAGAAACTTTGGTTTTGGATGATGAAGGAAACGAACTTTTAATGCCAAAAACGGAGCAGATCCCTGCAGATTATTTCAAAAAAGGCGATTCTGTGAGAGCAGTAATCTCTAAAGTAGAGATGATCAACGCAAACCCGAAAATTATCATTTCAAGAACGGCACCAGAATTTTTACAGCGCCTGTTCGAACAGGAAGTTCCCGAAATTTTCGATGGTTTAATTACCATTAAGAAAATTGTACGTGAGCCAGGTGAACGCGCTAAAGTGGCTGTTGAATCGTACGACGACCGTATTGATCCGGTTGGTGCATGTGTGGGGATGAAAGGATCCCGTATCCATGGTATCGTTCGCGAATTGAAAAACGAAAACATTGACGTGATTAATTTCACAAATAATATTTCATTATACATCACCCGTGCTTTAAGCCCGGCAAAAATCACTTCCATTAAATTGGATGATGAAACCAAACATGCATCGGTTTATTTAAAACCAGATCAGGTTTCATTGGCCATCGGACGTGGCGGACATAACATTAAACTGGCTGGTAAATTAACCGGTTACGAAATTGATGTGTACCGCGAAGCAGGAGAAGAAAGCGACGAGGATGTTGATTTAGAAGAATTCTCAGATGAGATTGATAGCTGGATCATTGATGAATTAAAGGCTATCGGTTGCGATACTGCTAAAAGTGTACTAGCACTAACAGTAGAAGATTTAGTAAAACGCACCGACCTTGAAGAGGAAACCATTAAAGAAGTGGTTCAAATTTTGAAGTCAGAATTTGAATAAGTGGTGTAATTGCCAAATAAACACTACTTTTGTATTAAATAAAAAACAATAACAGGAGCTAAATGTCAGACGACAAACCAATCATTTTAATTAAAGCTATTAAAGAACTTAATATAGGCATGGGTACGGCCGTTGAGTTTTTAAACAAAAAGGGGTTCTCTGCCGAGAAAAGCCCTATGTTTAAACTTACGGGCGACATGTATAATGCCTTATTGAAAGAGTATCAGGGAGATAAGATCGTAAGAGAAGAAGCCAAACAAATAGTGATTGGTAAAATACGTCGTGACGAGCCTGAGACTGAAAAGCCAGTAGAAGCGCCGA
>Ga0308165_1004325_pt1 | contig 14138 bp, 12 predicted proteins | sample PhyWR2_FD_201032 | JGI IMG/M metagenome (GOLD analysis project Ga0308165, IMG submission 201032) | Phyllosphere microbial communities from UC Gill Tract Community Farm, Albany, California, United States - DLSLW.R2 | ecosystem: Host-associated > Plants > Phyllosphere > Unclassified | place: USA...
TGCCGCTCTCGCTGACCAGCAGCGTGCCTTCAGGCGCGAGCGGTGCCAGGCGCTCCGTCGTTGCAATGTCGGTAGCGAAGCGCTTGAGGTCCCGGTTGTTGACGCCGATAAGCCTTGATTTCAAGTGGCTTGCCCGCTCCATTTCAAGCTCATTGTGAACTTCGACAAGGCAATCCATGCCGCGTTCGAGCGCTGCTGCCTCGATCTCTGCCATCTGCGCGTCGTCAAGCGCGGCGACGATGATGAGGATCGCGTCGGCGCCAATCGCGCGCGCTTCGGCGACCTGCCAAGGGTCGATCATGAAGTCCTTGCGGATGACCGGGAGCGTGCAGGCGGCGCGGGCATCCATCAGGTAATCCTCGTGCCCCTGAAAATAGGGGGCGTCGGTGAGGACCGAGAGGCAGGCGGCGCCGCCCTTCTCATAAGCCAGTGCATGTTCTGCCGGGCGGAAATCGGGGCGGATAAGGCCTTTTGACGGGCTGGCTTTCTTGATTTCGGCGATAAGCGCGAAGCCGGTTTCTGCCTTGGCGCGAAGGGCGGCTTCGAAGCCGCGCGGCGCGCTCTGGTTGGCGGCGCGGGCATCTAGGTCGGCGATCGTGGCGACGGCCTTGCGGGCGGCGACTTCCTCGCGCTTGGTGTCGCAGATTTCAGTGAGCTTGTCGGTCATGCTTGTGTCTCTCAGGCGCGCGTTGCCGCGATCCAGCAGTCGAGCAGGGCTTTGGCAAGGCCCTTGTCGATGGTTTCGGCGGCTTCCTCTACGCCTTCGGCCCAGCTTTCCACTTCGCCGGCGACAAGCAGGGCGCCTGCCGCGTTGAGGAGGACCGCGTCACGGTACGCACCGGGTTCGCCCATGAGCAGGGCGCGCAGGGCCTGCGCGTTATAGGCGGGGTCGCCGCCGCGGATGGCGTCGACGGGGGAACTGGTGAGGCCGGCATCGTGCGGACTGACGCGGCGCATCGACAGTTCGGTGCCGCGCACTTCGGCCACTTCGTTGCCGCCGGCGAGGCTCAGTTCGTCAAGGCCTTCGTCACCCGAAATGACCATAGAATGCTCGGTGCCCAGGCGCAGCAGGGCATCGGCGTAGATCGGCACGTAGGCGGGCCGGGCAATGCCGACCAACTGGCGCGAGACCTGAGCGGGGTTGGCGAGTGGGCCCATCAGGTTAAAGATCGTGCGGCGGCCCAGCGCCTTCCTGAGGGGCATGAGGCGGCCCATCGTCGGGTGATGGCGAGCGGCGAAGAGGAAGCCGATGCCGATCTCGGACAAGGTCGATTCGGCGGTTTCCACTGCACGGTCGAGGTCGAGGCCGAGGGCTTCGAGCGTGTCGGCAGCGCCGGCTTTTGAGCTGGCGGCGCGGTTACCGTGTTTGGCGACGGGAACGCCGGCTGCGGCGACCACCAGCGAGACGGCGGTGGAAACATTGAGAGTGTGGAACCCGTCACCGCCCGTGCCGCATACGTCGATGGCGTTTGCAGGGGCGTTCACCGGGATCATGCGTTGCCGCATGGCGCGTGCGGCGCCGGCGATCTCGCTGGCCGTCTCGCCCCGGTCGGACAGGGCGACGAGGAAGGCGGCGATCCGGTCTTCGGGTACTTCGCCGTCGAGGATCGCGGCGAAGGCAGCCTCGGCCTCGTCCTCGGCAATCGGGTGCAGCGGATCGGGGAGCGTCATGCGGCCTTCGCTGCGGAGATTATGCGATCGGGGATGCGGGCATCGATGCCGCAGACGCGCAGGAAGTTCGCCAGCATCGCGTGGCCATGCTGGGTGGCGATGCTTTCCGGGTGGAACTGGACGCCGTGGATGGGCAGGTCGACATGGCGAAAGCCCATGACGTGGCCATCGTCCGAGCGGGCGTTAACCGCCAGCGCATCGGGAATGTTCTCGACGATGAGCGAGTGATAGCGCGCGGCCTTGAGCGGTGAGGGGATGCCCGCGAACAGGCCGGTGCCGTCGTGGTCGATCATCGATGTCTTGCCGTGCATAAGTCCGCCCCGCACGACTTTACCGCCGAAATACTGGCCGATCGACTGGTGGCCCAGGCAAACACCCAGCACCGGGATACCTGCCTTCGCCGCCGCGCCGACGAGACCAAGGCTGATGCCAGCCTCATTCGGGGTGCAGGGGCCGGGCGACACGAGGAAGCCCTGCGCACCCATGTCCATGGCCAGGCTGACGCTCAGCGCGTCGTTGCGCACCACCTGGACTTCCGCGCCCAGTTCCATGACGTAATGGACGAGGTTCCAGGTAAAGCTGTCGTAGTTGTCGATAACGAGGATCATCTTTTCGCCTCAATTTTCCCGCCCATCGCGCTTTTTTCGACGACGATCAAGGGGCCGAGCGGAGGACCGCCATCGACGCGGCCATGTTCGGGGTCCCACAAAGAGGATACGCTGCCGTCGAGGAACAGCGCGTTGGGGCATTTGAGAGTGTCGCGGAAGTAGCGGGCGAGCTTGCCGAACGAGACCGGCTCGTCGGAAATGACGAAGTGGGCGCGGCCTTGCGCATCCACGCCGACGCCGTTGCGCAGCTTCAGCGATTTGCCATCCGCGTCAATGCCGGGGTGCAGCTTGCCGGCGATGACCAGCATCGGGCCGGACTGGGTGCCGAAATCGGGCCGGTCGGTGACGTCGCTTTCGAAGTCCTGCGCGGTGCTTACGCGCCAGTTACCTGCGGCGTCGCCGTAGAACACGCCGTTAGGCAGGAGGTGGAAGTTACCCCAGCCCGCCCTGGTGCTGAGCGCATGACGCTTTTCGCCGTTCTCGACATAGTAGCCGATTGGTAGCCCATCGGTGTCGAACATCCCGCCGTTGAAGGCGAAGGCCACTTCGTGACTTTTCGCCGGGCGATCGATCGCAAGCTGCGAGAGGCTGCGATAGGGCGCGCCGTTCTTGGGGCCGAGCACGGTGTGGATGGTGTGGCGACCGGGAACGGCGGTGCAATGGGTGAAGCTGACGCCCTCGAACATCGCGCCTTGGCAGGGCGGCGGAGGCGGGGCCTCGGGCTTGGGCGCGGGATCGGCGGAGCAGGCGGTGAGGAGGACCGAGGCCAGCACAGCGACGCTGCAGGCGCGGGCTACCATTTTGTCGGGACCGCGCCGGCGGTTATGGCGCGGCGCAGGGTTTCGAGCGTTTCGGGCGCGATTTGCGCCTTGGGCACCGGGTAGAACATCTGGCTGGTGCGAAACAGCAGCAGCACGCGCTCATTCTCGGCCCAACCGCTGAAGTCGCTCCAGAGATTGGTGCTTTTGCCAAAGCGGTTACTGCTTTCGATCCCCTCTGGCGAGAAGGTGAACAGCGAATCGACGCCTTCGAACTTGAGTTGGCGGTAGGTCTTTCGCGCCGAGCGGGGGATGCGCCAGAGCAGGGCGAGCGCGCCCAGAGCCGCAGCGACCACCGCCGAGCCAAATCCGATGGCGAAAGCGAGCGCGACCGAGGTGAAATCGACGCTCTTGCCATCGATCAGGTCGATCACGCAGAACAGTACACCGTAGGCCGCGCCCAGGATGCCGATGAACCGAGCAAGGCCCTTCCACAGCCAGCGGCGGCGGATCATCAGCCAGTTGCAGGCGAGGTAATCCTCGTAGGACAGCGCGACCGTGAATGTGCCGCCGGGCGCCGCCATCTTACTGACCGAACCCCGGCTCCCCTGCGACGCGAACGGCTTCCCGCGCTGCGGCGAAGAGGGCGCCGCTCTTGGCTTCGCATTCGCGCTGTTCGTAGTCCGGGTCGCTGTCGGCGACGATACCGGCGCCGGCCTGGACGTGAAGCACGCCGTCCTTGAGCAGGCCGGTACGCAGGACGATGCAGCTGTCTACCGAGCCATCGGGTGCAAAGTAGCCGACGCCGCCCGCGTAGGGTCCGCGCGTTTCGGGTTCGAGTTCGGCGATCACCTGACAGGCGCGTACCTTGGGGGCGCCCGACACGGTGCCGGCGGGGAATCCGGCCAGCACCGCGTCGATCGCATCGTGATGCGCGGTGTCTAGCCGGCCGACCACGTTCGAGACGATGTGCATGACGTGGCTGTAGCGCTCGATGGTGTAGCTGTCGGTGACCTCGACGGTGCCGGCTTCGGCGACGCGCCCAACGTCGTTGCGGCCAAGGTCGAGGAGCATAAGATGCTCGGCGCGTTCCTTCGGATCGACCAGCAGGGCGGCCTCGTTGGCCTTGTCCTCAGCCGGGGTCTTGCCGCGCGGGCGGGTGCCGGCGATGGGGCGGATGGTGACTTCACCTTCGCGCACACGGACGAGGATTTCCGGGCTGGAGCCAATCAGGGCGAAGCCGGGCAGATCGAGGAAATAGAGGAATGGCGAGGGGTTCACGCGGCGCAGCGAGCGATAAAGCGCCAGCGGCGGCAGCGGAAATTCGCAAGTGAAGCGCTGTGCCAGCACGACCTGGAAAATGTCGCCCGCCTCGATGTAGTCCTTGGCTTTGAGGGCCATGGCCTTGTAGTCCTCGGGCGCCATGACGGCGGTTCGGACCGGCTCGGGCAGATCGACCTGTGCGGTCGCGGTGGGAGCAGGCGCAGCGAGACGGCGCAGCGCTTCGTCGATGCGCTCGGAGGCCTTCAGCACGGCCTGCACCGGGCTACCGCTGCCGGGCCACACCGGCGCGACGCAGAACAGTTCGTCGGAAAGGCGGTCGAAGATCAGGATCAGCGACGGGCGCACGAACAGCATGTCGGGCAGTTCCAGCGGGCTTTGCGGCGCGCGCGGCAGCTTCTCGACAAGGCCGATGGTTTCGTAGCCGAAGTAGCCGACGAGGCAGGCGAGCGCCTTGGGAAGTTGCGCCGGCACATCGCAGCGGCAGCTTTCCACCAGCGCGCGCAGTTCGGTCAGGCTGTCGCCTGCGAGTGCGGTGAAAGTTTCGCGGTCTGCCTGCCAGTCGCGGTTGATCTCGCAGGCCGTGCCGCTGGCGCGGAAGACGAGGTCGGGGTCGAGACCGACGAGGCTATAGCGCCCGCGAGTCTCACCGCCTTCGACCGATTCGAGCAGGAAGTCGCCGCGGCCGTCCTCGAACAGCTTGAGCGCGGCGCCCACCGGCGTCTCGGTGTCGGCAACGAGGCTGCGCCAGATGAGCGCAGGCTTGCCCTGGGCAAGCTGCTCCAGCGCTGCCGAACGATCCGATTCCCGCTCCATGTTCTGCCCCAATCTACGTATCAGTTCGCCGACGCCGTGCCGGCAAGCTGGTCGCGCACCGCCTTGATCGCGGCATCGTTGCGCTTTACGCCAACGGCCTTGCGCACGGCATGACCCAGCGCGTCGGCGTAGGCCTGGCCCAGCTGCTGGCCCAGTTCGTTCTGCGTGTTCTTCACCATGTCCTCGGATTCGACCTTGCCGGGCACGATGTCCTTCAGCTGAACCACGAACCAGCCGCGTTCCCCCTCGGCCGACTGCACCTTGACGGTGGTCTTGGCCATATGGAACATCAGCGAGACCGGCGGCGGAACCTGGCGGCCCGAACGCAGTGCAGCGGCCAGCGTCGCGCGCGACATGGCGACCTGCTGCGGCGGCGGCAGCTTCTTGCCCGAGGCAGCCATGACCTGCTCGGCCGTCTTGCCCTTGCGGATATCGGCCTGCATCTTCAGCGCTGCGGCCTTGGCGGCCTTGGAGCCGATGTCGACGGCCCATGCCAGCTTCACGTCGTCCTTGATCTGGGCGAGCGGAGCGGGCGCGGAAGGCGCGATCGCGGTCACGTCGTAGATCACGAAGCTTTTGCCGCGCTCCACTTCGGCAACCTGCGGCTGCTCCTGATCCATCGAGAAGGCAGTGGTCAGGACCGGGCGAAGCTGTTCGGGCAGGGTCTGGCCGGGCTTCATGTAGAGGCCGCCATCGGCGGTCACCGGCTGGGTCGTCTGGACCTGGCCACCGACCGACTTTGCGACTTCGTTGAGGTTGGAGCCGTCGGAGAACTGCTCTTCGATCGCTGCCAGCGTGTCGGAAAAGGCCTTGCGGCGCTTGTCGGCGGCGACTTGCGTGGAAAGCTCGGACTTGACCTCTGCGAGCGTGCGGGCGGGGGTCTTCTGTTCCTCGTCGACGCGGATCACGTGCCAACCCAGAACGCTCTTCTGGGGCGCGGCGAGCTTGCCGAGCGGGGCTGCGAAGACTGCCTGGGCGACGGCGGGCGAGAACTGGGTGGAAAGCTCCTCCCGGCTGAAGAATTCAAGCCTCGCGGCGGACAGGCCCTTTTCCTGAGCAGCCGCCTCGAGGCCCTTGCCATTTTCGACCTCGGCGACGACTGCCTTGGCAGCAGCTTCGGTCGGCACGATCAACTGGGTGATGCGGCGGTTGTCCTTGGCGGCATAGGCGGCCTTGTTCGCCGTGAAGCGTGCGGCGATCTCGGCGTCGGTGGGCGGCGCGGCGGCCTTGAGTTGGTCCTCGCTCACCACAGCATAACGGATCGTGCGGCGCTCAGGGCGGATGAATTGAGCCGAATGGCCTTTGTAGAAAGCGGCGAGATCGGCATCCGTAGGCTGCTTTTCAGGTGCGAACAGCAACGAGGGCAGGGCGATCACCGTCCCGGTGCGCGTTTCGTCGAGCAGCGAGGCGTAGCGCTTGGCTGCGAACTGCGACATCGTCGAGCCGATCTGCGCCGGCGTGACGAGTTCGCGGGCGACGAGGCTTTCGCGGATGTCATCGCGCAGGGCCGGCTCGGAGATGCGCTGCTGGGCCAGGGCCTGGCGAAACACGGTCTGGTCGAACTTACCGTCGACGCCCTGAAAAGCGGGGATCTGCGCCAGTTCGCTGTCGACCAGGCGGTCGCTGATGGTGACGCCGTTCTTGGTGCCGAACGCGAAGAGGGCAGTGCGGTCGATCAGTTCGCCCAGCACCTGCTCGAGGCCGCCCTGTTCCAGCAGGACCTTCATCGTCACGTTCGGGCTTTGCTGGCGGACCCGCTCCAGCGCGCGCTTGGCGCCTTGGTCGAGGGTGTCGGCGTTGACGCTTTCACCGCCGACGGTGACGACCGGGGTGCCCGCGCTCACGCCCGAAGACGAGTTGAAGCCGGCAATGTCGCCGCTGGCGAAGGCAATGGCGATGACGCCCAGCACCAGCAAGCCGATGACGGCGCCGAGCTTGGACTTGAGGAACGAACGAAAGAAATTGAGCATGGACCCAGCCGATCAGCGATAGCCTGCGCGAAAACGCAGGCTTTACGCCCGCGTTTTGCGTATGAAACGGGGGGTGGCTTTAGGGGGCCTTGGCGGATCCTGCAATGCCGGTTCGCGGCGTGGAGGCAAAACTCCACTCATGCGGCGAACTGTGACGAACGGGCCGTGCTCCCGGCGCGATCCTGTGGCATGAGGGTCACGGCGGGGGGTATCGTCGCGCTGAACGGGTGATGAATTTTGACAAGCCGGGGCGCGCTGGCCTAGCTGCGCCGCAACAAGAGACGACCTGATTCTCCGCGCCGTGGCCGCAACCGTGGTCTTCGGCCTAAGGGAATCTGCAGGGGGATCCGTGGGGGAACCTCCCCAGGTTCGCCAGGATTTGATCAAGGGATTGAAATGGCTGCATTGCCTTACATCGTCGGAAACTGGAAAATGAACGGCACGCGGGGGATGCTCAACGAGGCCCGCGCTATCGATCGTTCGGCCGCACGCTTTCCCAAGGTGCAGGTTGCGATCGCGCCGCCCGCCACGCTGCTTTATCGCACGCGCGAAGCAGTGGAATTCATCGGTGTCGGTGGTCAGGACTGCCATGCCTATGACAGCGGCGCCTTCACTGGCGATATTTCCGCGGTAATGCTCAAGGACACCGGTGCGGATTTCACCATCGTCGGCCACTCGGAGCGCCGTGAATATCACGCGGAAAGCGACGAGGAAGTAAGGGTCAAGGCCGAGGCGGCGCTTTCGGCCAGCCTCGCGGTGATCCTGTGCGTGGGTGAAACCGAAGCCCAGCGCGATGCCGGCGATGCCGAAGCGGTCGTTGGCAGCCAGCTCGAAGGTTCGTGCCCGCGCGCGGACGGCGCACCCGAGAAGCTCTCGGTCGCCTACGAGCCGGTCTGGGCCATCGGCACGGGCCGCGTCCCCTCGGTCGAGGACGTTGCTGCGATGCACAAATCGATTCGCGCGAAGCTCGTCGCGATCTACGGTGATGCCGGTGCGGAAGTGCGCATCCTCTACGGCGGTTCGGTCAAGGCGGAGAACGCTTCCGAGCTGCTGGGCATCGCCGATGTTGGCGGCGCACTGGTTGGCGGCGCCAGCCTTTCGGCCGAGAGCTTCCTGGCGATCGTCGGCGCTGCAGCTTCGCTGAGCGACTGATACATATGCGGGTATGGCGGGGCCTGATGGGCCCGCCGACCTCGAACAACACGCTGCGGGTTGCGCGCCCGCGCGCTAGCGCCTATCTGCGCGGCGAACCAAAGCGGGGGCAGACCCCGCCAGAAGGCTGAAACGAAGATGTTCCTTTTCCTGACCGTGGTCCAGGCCCTTGTCGCCGCTCTGCTTGTGGGCGTCATCCTGGTACAGAAGTCCGAAGGCGGCGGCCTCGGCGTTGGCGGCGGCAGTCCTTCGGGCCTGATGTCGGCGCGCGGCGCGGCAAACTTCCTCACCCGGGCTACCTCGGTTCTGGCGACCCTCTTCGTCGTCCTGAGCATCGTCCTTGCCGCCATGGCGGTGAATGAGACGAGCGGCCGCGATATCGATACTTCGCTCCAGCGCAGCACTGCGCCTGCGGCTCCGGCCCAGCCGGCAGACCCGCTGGGAGCTTCCGCGAATCCCGGCGCGACTCCGGCCGCGCCTCAGGGCGCTCCGACGCAGTCCGCGCCCGCCGATCCGCTTTCGGGTGCTGCCAAGCAGTAACCCACGTAGGCGCATTTAAGCGCTTCACCGTAACCGGAATGCCGTCTGGCGCTGTCAGACGGCATTTTGTTGTATTGACCTGTGGAATGAGGCTCCGGGCGCTTGCCTGAGGGCCCCCATGCAATTTAAGGCCCGACTCCCATGGCGCGGCACATTTTCATCACCGGCGGCGTGGTCTCCTCGCTCGGCAAGGGTCTCATGGCGGCAAGCCTGGCAGCATTGCTGCAGGCGCGCGGCTACAAGGTGCGGATTCGCAAGTTCGATCCCTACCTGAACGTCGATCCGGGCACGATGAGCCCCTATCAGCACGGCGAAGTCTACGTCACCGACGACGGTGCCGAAACTGACCTCGACCTTGGCCACTACGAGCGCTTCACCGGCGTCTCTGCCCGCCAGGCCGACAACATCACTTCGGGCCGCATCTATCAGGACATCATCGCCAAGGAGCGCCGCGGCGACTACCTGGGCGCGACGGTCCAGGTGATCCCGCACGTCACCGACGCGATCAAGGACTTCGCCTTGGCGGAGACCGAGGACCTCGATTTCGTGCTCTGCGAAATCGGCGGCACCGTCGGCGATATCGAGGGCCTGCCCTTCGTCGAGGCGATGCGCCAGCTGCGCAACGAAATGGGCCGCGAACTGACCTGTTTCGTCCACGTCACCCTGGTTCCCTACATCGCCGCCGCCGGCGAGTTGAAGACCAAGCCCACGCAGCACTCGGTGCGCGAACTGACGGGTCTGGGCATTCAGCCCGATATCCTGCTGTGCCGCTGCGACCGTGAACTGCCCGAGGGTGAGCGCCGCAAGATCGCTCTGTTCTGCAACGTGCGCCCGCAGGCGGTCATCCAGGCGCTCGACGCGCCGAACATCTACGCCGTCCCGCTACAGTACCACCGCGAGGGCCTCGACGCGGAAGTGCTCCACCACTTCGGCATGGCGGAAGAAGCCAAGGCCCCCGTGCTGGAACGCTGGGACGACATCACCGATCGCTATCAGAACCCCGAGGGCGAAGTGAATATCGGCGTTGTGGGCAAGTACATTGGCCTGCAGGACGCTTACAAGTCGCTCAACGAAGCGCTGGTCCATGGCGGCATGGCCAATCGCGTGAAGGTCAACATCCGCTGGATCGACGCTGAAATCTTCGAAAAGGAAGATTCCGAGATCGCCGCCGCGCTGGAGCCGATGGACGGCATTCTCGTCCCCGGCGGCTTCGGCGAACGCGGCACCGAGGGCAAGATCGCCTCGGTTCGCTTCGCACGTGAACGCGGCGTGCCGTTCTTCGGCATTTGCCTGGGGATGCAGATGGCCTGCATCGAGGGCGCACGCTCGGCCGGCATCGCCAAAGCCAGCTCGACCGAATTCGGCCCGACTGAAGAACCCGTCGTAGGCATCATCACCGAATGGATGACCAAGGACGGTCTCCAGACCCGCGCCGAGGGCGGTGACCTTGGCGGCACGATGCGCGTGGGCGCCTACCCTGCGAAGCTCTCGGCCAACAGCCACGTCGCGGCCATCTACGGCACCGACGAGATCAGCGAACGCCACCGTCACCGCTATGAGGTGAACGGTTCGTACCGCGAGGCGCTGGAAGGCAATGGCCTTATCTTCTCCGGCATGTCACCCGATGGCCTGCTGCCCGAGATCGTCGAGCGTCCGGACCATCCGTGGTTCGTCGGCGTGCAGTTCCACCCCGAACTGAAGTCGCGCCCGTTCAACCCGCACCCGCTGTTCTCCGGCTTCGTCGCCGCTGCGCTGCGGCAAGCACGTCTGGTCTGAGTTTCAGGGCATGGGCAGGATCGGCGTCGGCATCATCGGGAACGGGATGGCGACGCGGGTCTTCCATGCGCCTTACATCCAGGCCTGCGGTGACCTTGAACTGGGGGCCATCGTTGACCGCAAGGCTGGCGCGGTGTCGCCGGTCGAGGGTGTTCGGATCGTCCCGGATGTGGATGCCCTTCTGGCTGACCCCGCGATAGGTCTCGTCGTCGTTGCTACCCCAAGCAGCACCCATGCCGCCTTGGCCCGGCAGGTGCTGGAGGCAGGGCGCCATGTCGTCGTCGAAAAGCCTTTCACGGTTGCTCTCTCCGAAGCGCGCGACCTTGCCGCGCTGGCACAGGAACGCGGGCTCACCCTCAGCGTCTTCCACAATCGCCGCTGGGATACCGATTTCCTCGCCGTGCGCTCCGCCATCGACGCAGGGCTGATTGGCCGGGTGGTCCATTTCGAATCGCACTTCGACCGTTTCAGGCCGCATGTGCGCGAGCGGTGGCGCGAGGATGGCAGTGCCGGCTCGGGCATCTGGTATGATCTCGGCCCGCACCTTATCGATCAGGCGCTCGTCCTGTTCGGCCGCCCCGATGCGGTAAGCGCGGATGTTGCCGCCCTGCGCGAGGGCAGCGCTTCGCCGGATTTCGCGCATGTCGTCCTGCGCTATCCAGGCAAGCGTGTGATCCTGCATGCCGGCATGTGCGTGGCGGGTGGAGAGCCGCGCTTTCGCGTTCACGGGACGGACGGCAGTCTGATCAAGCAGCACCTCGATCCGCAGGAAGCGCAGTCAGTGGCCGGTCTGCGCCCCGGCGACGCGGAGTGGGGCGTGGATAACGACCCGCTTGTCCACCATGATGGCGAGGGCGGTATGCATTCGATCCCTGCACCGAGAGGATCGCAAGAACGCTTCTACGCGATGATGGCGCAGGCCTGCCTGGGCAGCGGCCCCGCGCCTGCGGGGCTGGACGAGATCGTCGCGGTGCAGGAAGTGCTCGAAGCGGCGCTGGTCTCGGCCGCCGAGGGGCGCGTGGTTTCGCTGTTGCCCTGAAAGCGCATCGGGCGAAATCCCGCCGCTATTCGGGAGCGTACGAAAAAATGCGTCTCCCCGCTGCAAAAATGCAGCTTTGCGCCGGGCATCGGCGCGGTACTCTTGGGCCAAGGCCAGCGCGCCGCCCATGACCCGCGCGGCTGCCTGAGGAGACGACATGCAACCGATCGCGCAGTTCATCGCGGGCCTTCCAAAGGCCGAACTTCACGTTCATCTGGAAGGCACGCTGGAAGCGGAACTGAAGTTCGAACTGGCCGCGCGCAACAAGCTGGACCTTCCTTACGCCGATGTCGCCGCGATGCGTGCCAGCTACGTCTATCACGATCTGCCCAGCTTCCTGACGATCTTCTACGAAGGTAGCGAGGTCCTGCTGCAGGAGGCGGATTTCCGCGATCTGGTCTATTCGTACCTCAAGAAGGTCTCATCGCAGACCGTGCTTTATGCCGAGATGTTCTTCGACCCGCAGCAGCACACCGACCGCAGCGTTCCCTTCGCCGTCATCATCGAGGGCCTGACGCGGGGCCGGCTCGAGGCAGAGCGCGACTTCGGCATCCGCTCGCAGCTCATCATGTGCTTCGTGCGTGAGCGCAGCGCGGAGAACGCGATGGCAGTGTTTGAGATGGCGTTGCCCTACAAGCACCTGATCGTGGGCCTGGGCCTCGATTCAGACGAGAAGGACAACCCGCCCGCCAAGTTCGCCGAAATCTTCCGGCGCGGCCGCGAGGAGGGATTTCGCCTGACGATGCACTGCGACGTCGACCAGTTGAACACCCACGAACACATCCGCCAGGCCATCGAGGATATCGGCGTCGAGCGGATCGACCACGGCGCCAACCTGCTCGACCGCCCGGAACTGATCGCAATGGCGCGCGAGAAGGGCCTGTTCTTCACCGTCTGTCCCTTCGCCAACGAGATGATGCGGCCGGGCGAGAACCAGTCGATCGCGCGTGGGATGCTCGACCTCGGCCTCAGGCTGACGCTCAATTCGGACGACCCCGCCTATATGGAGGGCAAGTACATCAACGAGAACATGCTGATGGCCCACGAACTGGCCGGTTTCGGGCCTGAAGATTTAATCGCCGTCAGCCGCAATGCCTTCGACGCGGCGTGGATCGACGATGATCTTCGGGGCGAATTGCAGGGTCGGCTTGAGGCTTACGCCCTAGCCAGCATTCAGCCAATGGCCGCGAGGTAGACCGAGATCGTCGCGATCGACAGTACCGTCGAGACCAGGATCACCCGCGCCGTCACACCCGCTTCGCGGCCGTAGAACTCGGCCAGCATGAACGGGCCGGTGCCGGTCGGCAACATCGCCAGCAGTACCGCTGCATGGCGCGCCGAGGCGGAAAGCGGGAACAGCGTGGTCGCCAGCAGCCATGCGAGCGCCGGATGAACCACCAGCTTGAGGGCAACGAGCAGGCCGGTGAGGCGAGCGTCGCTGCGTTTCACCTTTGGCCGCTTCTGCGCGAGGAACAGGCCCAGGCCGACCAGCGCGCAAGGCGAGGCAGCGGCGCCCAGCAGCTTGAGGAACACTTCGACCGGGTGCGGCACGGCAAGCCCGCTCGCGGGAAAGAACGCGGCAACCACGGGTGCGACGATGAGCGGGTTCTTCGCCAGCGACTTCGCCACTTTGGCCGCGACCCTGAGCGGATGGCTGCCAACGTGGAGGCGGACCTCGATCATCACGATGGCCCCGGCAAAAAGCACGCAGGCCACGATAATCGTCGAGATCAGCGTCAGCGTATTGCTCGACGGTCCAAGCGCCGCCAGCAGCAGCGGGAAGCCGAGATAGCCGGTATTGGGATAAGCGGTCGCCAGCCCGAGGACCGGCCCGTCCGCATTCAGCCCGGATTTGCGGGCATGAAGGAGGATGGTGGCGGCGAAGACAACCATCGTGCTGATCGTGAACACGGCGACGAAATGCGGCTGCCACAGTTCTTTCCAGCTTGATCCGGCGACGATGTCGAATAGCAGGGCAGGCAGGGCGAGATAGACCACGAAGCGGTTGAGTTCGCTCGATGCCTGCGGGCCCATCACGCCGATGCGGCGGACCAGCCATCCGGCAAATATCAGGGCGAAGATGGGCAGGACGATCGCCAGGATCGAGGTCACGCGCGCACTCCTGAGCGTAAAAGAGCCCGGCTAGGCCCGGGCCCGGGAGTGAGCGAGAGCAAATAGTGCGGTGCTGTTTGCGCAAGTTGCAATCGGACACGTCAAAAGGGCGGCCCGGTCACGCGGGCCGCCCTCGGAGACGGATCAGTCAGGATATGCGCATAAAGGGACTGATGCGCACATCTTGCCCACCTGCCTTATGCTGCGGCGGTAGTAGCTTCGCCGGTGTCGGTTTCCACCACGGTCAGGCGGTTGCCGCCGATAGCGATCTTCTTGGGCTTCATGGCTTCGGGGACTTCGCGCACAAGGTCGATTACCAAGAGGCCATCGGCAAGCTCGGCGGCGTCCACGCGCACGTAGTCGGCCAGTTCGAAGCGGCGCTCGAACCCGCGCTGGGCGATGCCGACGTGCAGGT
>Ga0308165_1004326_pt1 | contig 14137 bp, 15 predicted proteins | sample PhyWR2_FD_201032 | JGI IMG/M metagenome (GOLD analysis project Ga0308165, IMG submission 201032) | Phyllosphere microbial communities from UC Gill Tract Community Farm, Albany, California, United States - DLSLW.R2 | ecosystem: Host-associated > Plants > Phyllosphere > Unclassified | place: USA...
CCAGATCAAGACCAATTATGCTAACTTCCATTGCGGACGCCTCCTCTTCTCGTGGCTGTTTAAACACCACCCACTATGGCACATCGATGCCGCCGAGGGGCGTCAACCCCATCATGGATATTCGAAGTCTATGGCCTTGGTGATCAGGTAAAACTGCTTGATGGTGGACGTAAGCTCTGGGAGGCAAAAGGCCTGCCGCTCGATACGGCAGCGCACGATTATGCAGATTCAACCATCGAACTTCCCGAGCGTGATAATTCTGTGCGTGCACGGTTTGCAGATGTGGTTTCGGTTGCCGAAGGCAAAGGTGAAGCCAAGCTTGTCGATATTCGCTCGGCTGACGAATATTCCGGCAAGATATTCGCCCCGGAAGGCGTGAAGGAACTCTCTGTTCGCGCAGGGCATATACCGGGAACGGTTAACGTCCCTTGGGGCAAAATCGTCAACGAGGATGGCACATTTAAATCGCCTGAGGAGATCAAGGTGATCTATGCCGAACAGGGCATTGATGGTTCAAAGCCGGTCATTACCTATTGCCGTATTGGTGAGCGCTCGAGCCATACATGGTTCGCACTGAAAAAGATCCTCAGTTACGATGTCCGCAACTATGATGGCTCGTGGACCGAATATGGAAATGCTGTAGGCGTGCCGGTTACCAATCTCGCGGGCACTGTCTGGACCGGCAAGTAATTACGGTTCAATGCATCAGAATGGCTCGAAATGGACGAAGCCTTACGACTTCGTCCATCAGGCTTATCAAATGAATGGTTGTCGCATGCGCCTAGCACTCTCCCGGATGAGCGCGGTTTTTATCCTCGCAGCACTGGTTCTCTGGAGTATTTTTCTAGCAAGCGATGCGCCCGGCAGAGCGCTGTCGTTCTCGTTGCTGGCGGGATGCGCATTTGGCATTGTACTGCAAAGAGGGCGTTTTTGCTTTCTCTGTAATTTACGCGATTTTGTAGAAGATCGTGATCCCACAGGCATTTTGTCTATCATCATAGCACTGGCTGGCGGGATAGTTCTCTATCAGATCGTGTTGGGAGCATGGGTTCCCATTCCACAGCCAGACCGCCTGCCGCCCGGCGCGCATATCGGGCCGGTAGGGGTCGTGCTTGCTTCAGCATCACTCGTTTTCGGGCTTGGCATGGCTATATCGGGCTCATGCCTATCAGCCCATTTCTATCGACTTGGTGAGGGAGCTTTCGGTTCTATCGCAGCACTTATCGGTGCGGGTATTGGTTTTCTAATGGTTTTTTTGACGTGGAACAACCTCTACACATTGACCGTCTATAGTGACCCGGCCATCTGGCTCCCCGGCATTTTTGGCTATGTTTTTACGACGGTTATTTCTCTGGCTGTTTTGGCTTCAATCGCAATCTTTGTTCTTAAACGATCCAAGAATGACGACAGAGATCGTAGCAGCGCAAAGAATATCAGCAACGCCGAAGCCATTTTTGTGAAACGCTGGCCACCCATTATAACAGGACTGCTTGTGGCAGCTATAAGTGCATTCGCCTATTTGCGCGTTGCCCGTCTCGGTGTCACTGCAGAACTGGGAAGTCTCGTCCGAACTGCAGCTTCGTCCTCATCGCTCATACCCGAAACCCTTATTGGCCTTGATACCGTTCGTGGGTGTATCTGTGCTGTCAAAACTGCCCTGCTTTCTCCGAACGGGGTATTTGTGATTGGTCTTGTTTTGTCCAGCTTTGCTTCTGCTTTGATTGCCGGGCAATTCAGGCCGTCATGGCCATCGTTAAAAGGATTGGCAGAGCGTTTTATAGGTGAAGTCCCTATGGGCTGGGGTGCATGACTGGGTTGGGTTGCACCGTTGGCGTGCTGTTATCCGGTATTCATGCTGGTGCCTTATCGGGCTGGGTGTTTCTTGTCTTTTGCACAGCAGGTGCTTTGGCAGGTCTTCTAATGATTTCCCGCTTGAGAAAATCGGCTTGAAAAGAAGAAAGGTCAGCCGACCAAAAGCGTCTTTTTGCGATGCACCGCCTGTCGAATTCTTATTTTCCACGGTGTTTCAACGCTTGTATCTTCGACCAGAGCTTTATCGGAAAAGAAGTCGCTGACGGTTTGTTGTTTGATCGTTTTCCCACCGAGTGGCAGAATAACCGTCGCATTGCGCTCAACAAAATCCATGTCGTGACACACCAGAATGACAATGCGCCCCGATTGTTTTTCTTCCGCAATGATCTGCTCAAGACGTTCGGTCCACCCTCTGTCCAAGCCGCGTTGAGGCTCATCAAGAAGCAATATATCCGGGCTGTTGGCTAATACGCAGGCGAGCGTCAGAAAACGACGGCTCGCATAATCGAGATCAAGTGGGTGGTGGCTTGTGAAGGATGAAAGTCCTGTTCTTTCGAGTGCCGCCGAAACTCTTGCGTCAATCTGTTGTTGTTCCAGCCCGAATTGTTTTGGTCCAAAGGCAATCTCGTCTTCAACTGTCGAAGCAAAAAGCTGTTGTTCAGGGCTTTGAAAGACAGTGCCGATATGGCGAGCAATTTCGTGTATCTTAAGTTCCGACAGATTTTTACCATCAACGTCAACATGGCCGCTTAGTGGTTTCAGAAGCCCGTTCAGCAATCGCAAAAGCGTACTTTTTCCCGCGCCGTTTCTGCCGATGATTGCCAGAACGTCTCCGGGATAGAGTGTAGCGTTAAGATCATCAAATAGTGGGGTAGAGGATGGATAGACAAACGAAAGGCGATTAATTTTTAACATTGCTGAGACTTTCAATGAAAGCATCGAACTCTGCGGGTCCGATCGGAAGCGTTGTTGGGCTGGTTAATTTGTGTTTTTCGCCCAAAAAGGAAACAATCGCCTGCGTCACGGCGGGTAATCCAAGACGTTCTACAAGTTGCGGGTTGAATAAAACCTCACGCGCATTGCCTTCCGCAAAAATGGTCGAATTATCTAAAAATATGAAGCGCTCTGCAAGTGTTGCTGCGAGACTTGGGTTGGTTTCGAGCAAGATGATTGTCAGATCGGACGACAGTCCATCAAACACATTAAGCATGGCATCACGGGATTCAGGATCGAGATTCGTAAATGGTTCGTCCAGAACAAGTACTTGCGGTTTTAAAGCCAGAGACGCAGCGATGACAAGGCGTTGCTGCTCTCCGCCTGAAAGACTAAACGGACTGCGCTCTAACAAATGGCCGAGATTGGTGACATCGACTGCGAAGTCAACACGTTTACGGATTTCATGGGCGGGGAGACCTAAATTCTCTGGCCCAAAAGCAATTTCTTCTTCTACCGTGAAAGCCCGGCCTGAAAGATGCTGGACCGGAATTTGCCCCACGAGTTGTATTGCTGAGGCACGTTCGGAGCTTGAATAGTCCTTCCACGGACGTCCTTTGAAAAGTACATTTCCAGAGGTCGTAGAATTTACATTCCAGCCAGCAAGCAGGCGGCCAAGAGAAGACTTTCCAGAACCGTTGCCGCCCAAAATTGCAAGTCGCTCAGACTTATTAATCTCGAAACTCACGTCGTGCAGAATAGTTTGATCGCCAAAAGCCAAACTCAGATCTAAAACTTCAATCAACGCCATAATGCATAGCCAATTTGCAGGACCGATAACAGATAAAGCACACGGCGGAATTGCTTTTCACTACCGCTGTCTTTTTGGGCGTGAAGGGTTGTTCTATAGGGCAATGCGCGAAATCCGCGGGCGTTCAAAACGTCTGCGCGTTCATGGGCGTCCGAGAGTGCACTCGTGACCAAAGGCACAACCAGCATCGACAATGCATTCAGGCGCGATTTTACGCCGGATTCCGTATTCAGTCCTCTTGAACGTTGCGCGTCTTGGATGGCCTTGGCGCGCGCGCCGAACTCATCAAGAAGCAGGAGCGGGGAAGCCAGCAGATAGGAAACGCCGGGAGGAAAGCGTGCCACATCGAACGCCCGCAGTAATGTAGATGGATGTGTTGATGATACAAAAAGCAGGGAGCCCGCCAGCATCAGCGAAATGCGCCCTGAAAGCAGAGCCGCATGGGCCAATCCGTCAGCGCTGTATCTTAGATAACCAGTTGATATAAAATCATTCTGCGGGAGAATTAGTCCATGAAAAATGAAAACAGCGAGCACAAACGGCAGTGATAACAGAGCGAAGCGCTTGAGCACTTTTCCCTTAAAGCCGAACGGTATGGACAGTGCCACCAGAATGAAGCTGGATAGCCAGAGCGCTGGCCATGACAGCACGAATGACAGCGCAATGATCCAGACAAGCAAGGCAAGCTTGGTCAATGGGTTAGCCCGGTGGAGAATGCTCTCCCCCGGGCTGAAAATAAAGGAATTATGTGAACTCATGCTTTGCGGCTATATTTCAAATAGGAGTAGCCGGATGACAGGCGTTCGGGAAGCTTGCTGATGATGGCCCAGACCAGAAGCGCGCTGATGACCTTATCGGCGATATTGGCGGTGAATACTGTGACTGCGACCGAGCTTAACAAGGTCTGTCCGACATTTGCCAGATAGGCGATGAAGAAGTCAGCGCCTGAACCCGTCACCCCACCAAACAGATAAATACGGATAGGCACTGCAACCACGGTAAGAGCAGCGGCAATCACAACACCGGACAACGCTGCCTGCCAGAATGTTCTGAACCAGCCAGCACGAGCCAAAAGACCCGCAACAACGCCAATGACCAGTGCGACGGGTGCGAAAGCAGCAGCGACTGGTGCGAAGATCAGCCCGATTATAAGATTTGTGAGAAGACCGGTTAAGCCGCCTGCAATTGGCCCCGCCAGCACAGCCACCAGTATGGTGCCGATGGAATCGAGGAAGATTGGCAGCCGCAGCAGATCGTTGAGCTGTCCACCGACAATATTGATCACAATCGCCACAGCGATGAGCGCGAGTATCCGCGTATCGAAATGAGTTTTTGCTATAGCCGTCATCGGCTTACCCCCTGTTAAAATTTGCTTATTCAGATTGTTGTCTTGGTTCGACGATCAGTTCTTCCCAGCCGGACTTTGCGCATAATTCTCGGCGGAAGCTGAGGTCTTCGAGTTCAGCCAGAATAATTTCGGCTGTGGTGTAGACGGCTGATCCGACACCAAAATGAGCGCCGATTGTCTTGCCGGTTCGATCTGAAAGCGAAATATGAAGATGCTCCCCTTTTTCGTCGATTGTTCCGACGAGAGAGACGATTTCGAAATGCCCGGATACCTCGGCCCAGACACCCGTATTGGCATAACGCAGAAGGGCGGTATTAAGGCTGCCGACGACAGACACAATCGATACGGCCTTTAAACCTTTCGCATCAACGAAGGCGCGCAATTCTTTAACAACGTCATCCCCCGGCTCAAGCCGAATGGCATAAAAGCGAGCCTGACTGGCTTGCGCATTCTCGAATTTTGTCATTCACAACCTCAATTTCCGCAACAGTATCAGCCAAAAATCGATTTTGATTTTCGGGGAATATGATGCGTATATTCAATAAATTAGAGCGTCCTTCGCCCGTCCAGCAAAACGGGCGGCGCTCTGAGCGGAGCACGATGTTAGTTGATCTAAAAACCTACAAAATCGATAGATAAATTATACTAAAGATCACGTCGCAAATAAAAGACCTTACCGCTTTTCATGCGCCAGATGGTTTAAGCTAAACACGTTTGTGATACGCTTTTTCGACGTCTGAACTGGTTTATTTGCCTTGCGGGATTGCGGGGTGATTTGGTGTATGATTGATTTAATTGATCAAAGAGATAACTTATCTGCCAAGAAAGACAGAAGCGTTTCGCTCTCTCGAAGTCTAAAAAGATGGTGAAATTAGATAATCTATCCAGAACAAATTCTTCTGAAAATTCCATCTTTCATAATGCTGTAACATAAGCAAAACATATGAAACCCGTTGAAAACAATATTTTGAACGGGGCTGATCTCAATGAACAGAATTCTAGCAGCACTTGCGCTGTCAACGGCGATATTCTCTGTGCCGGCTTACGCAGAATTTAAGCTCGATAGCCGCTACGTTGATGCAGACGGTGATATGGTGGCTGACATTCCAACGGATGAAAGCAAACTCGTCGATCCGGACACGCTGGTATTTGCTTATACGCCAGTGGAAGATCCTGCTGTTTATGCCGATGTGTGGAAAGGCTTCCTTGACCATCTGGCTGACAAGACAGGCAAGAAAGTTCAGTTCTTCCCCGTTCAGGAAAATGCAGCCCAGATTGAAGCGATGCGCGCTGGTCGCTTGCATGTTTCGGGCTTCAACACAGGATCAAATCCTATTGCCGTGGCCTGCGCTGGTTTCCGTCCTTTCGCTATGATGGCATCCAAAAATGGTGAGTTTGGCTATGAAATGGAAATCATCACATATCCTCAGTCCGGCATTGAAAAGATTGAAGATATTAAGGGAAAAAAGCTCGCTTTTACCTCGGAAACATCGAATTCCGGGTTCAAGGCCCCTTCGGCTCTCCTGAAGGCCGAATACAATCTCGCCGCAGGTACTGATTTCGAACCTGTCTTCTCTGGCAAGCACGATAATTCGATCCTGGGTGTAGCCAATAAGGATTACCCGGCTGCGGCAATCGCCAATTCCGTGCTCAAGCGCATGGTCGCGCGTGATGTGGTCAAGGACGATCAGCTGGTTACGATCTTCACATCGCAGACTTTCCCAACGACTGGCTATGGCGTTGCCCATAATTTGAAGCCGGAACTGCAGGAAAAGATCAAAGAAGCATTCTTCTCCTACGACTGGGATGGGTCCGCGTTGCTTAAGGAATTCGGAACCTCAGAACCACCGCAGGAAGCCTTTATTCCGATTACGTTTAAGGAGCATTGGGCCGTTATTCGTCAGATCGACGATGCAAATGGCGTTTCCTACGCCTGCAAGTAATTTCTCTTAATTTTAGGGCACTGGATCTTTGACCCAGTGCCTCTCTTTATTTTTAGGCGGGAACGTTAATGCTCAGAATTACGGGGCTGACAAAAACATATAAGACGGGCGATAAAGCGCTCAATGGCATCAATCTGGAAATACCATCAGGACAGGTTGTCGGGCTTATCGGTCCGTCTGGTGCGGGTAAATCCAGTCTCATTCGTTGCATTAACAGACTGATCGAACCGAGTTCCGGTCAGATATTTCTCAATGACAAGGATATTGCGGGATTATCGCGCGGTGATCTACGCCTTGCGCGGCGCAAAATCGGAATGATTTTTCAGGAATATGCGCTCGTCGAACGCCTGACAGTTATGGAAAACGTGCTTTCAGGTCGATTGGGTTATGTTCCATTCTGGCGGAGTTTTCTGCGCCGTTATCCATCCGCATATGTTGAGAATGCGTTTGCGCTTCTTGATCGGGTGGGATTGAGCGCGCATGTTGATAAACGTGCCGATGCATTGTCGGGTGGTCAGCGTCAGCGCGTCGGCATTGCGCGCGCGCTTGAGCAGGACCCAGAATTGCTGCTGATTGATGAGCCCACTGCATCGCTTGATCCAAAAACCTCAAGACAAATCATGCGCTTGATCGTTGAAATATGCAAAGAACGGGACTTGCCGGCGATTATCAACATTCACGATGTATTGCTTGCTCAGGCTTTTGTGGAACGCATCATCGGTCTGCGTGCGGGCGAGGTGGTTTTCGATGGCACACCGGCGGACCTGGATACAGATGCGTTAACGCGTATCTATGGCGAAGAAGATTGGGCTGCGATGCAAAAGCAAGCCGAAGAAGATGCCGATGAAGAACGCCTTGCGGCCAACGAACTGGTACAGGTTGAAAATCGCTTGGCGCGCGTTCTGTGATGTCTCAGGCCAGTTTTGAAACATATCCCAAGGCGTGGAAAAGACCGCCCCTATTCATCCAATCCGCGACTGTTCGCTGGCTGGTTTATGGCGTGGCGATTTTATATTTTTTAGTGGCGACCGCTTCAATCGACGTGAATTGGGCGCGTGCTTATGAAGGAATGGATAGGGGATGGCGTTTTTTACAAGGCTTTCTCGTCCCTGATTTTACAACACGTTGGCGGGATATTGCGGCCGGGCTGCAAGAGAGCCTGACGATGACGTTTTGTTCCACGATTGTTGGAATTATCGTCTCTATCCCGATCGGCGTCGGCGCTGCGCGTAACATGGCACCGGCACCGGTTTATTACATCTGTCGCTCAATAATTGCCGTATCGCGTGCGTTTCAGGAAATTATCATTGCGATCCTGCTTGTTGCGATGTTCGGTTTCGGGCCTTTCGCAGGCTTTTTGACACTTGCTTTTGCCACAATTGGTTTTATCGCCAAATTGCTTGCTGAAGCTATTGAGGAAATCGATGAGAAACAGGCCGAGGCAATCAGGTCAACCGGGGCGTCTTGGTTGCAATTGATCAATTACGCCGTCCAGCCGCAGGTTGCGCCACGGTTGATTGGGCTTTCGCTTTATCGCTTCGACATCAATTTCCGTGAATCCGCAGTCATCGGCATCGTCGGCGCCGGCGGCATCGGTGCAACGCTGAACACCTCCATCGACCGTTATGAGTATGACAGCGCAGGTGCCGTGCTAATCCTTATCATCATTATTGTCATGCTCGCCGAATACGGCTCGAGCCTTATTCGCAAACGGATACAGTAAATGCCCACGACAATTCTGGCCAATGGCCGCAAGCATTGGCGAAAGCTTCAACCAAGTGCTGAACTGATCCAGTGGAGCGGCTGGTTTGTGCTCTTCGCATTCTTTGTGTTCTGCTGGCAGATCATGACGAAAGATACGATCTGGGCATTTGTTGAAGATGCGCCGCGACAAGGCGCAGATATTCTTTCGCGTGCCTTTCCGCCACGTCTTTCTTACGTTCCGGAATTGCTTGTTCCTTTGTGGGATACGTTGAATATGGCGACGCTTGGGACTGCAGCGGGCACAATTCTTGCTGTTCCCATCGCATTTTTGGCAGCACGAAACACAACGCCAAGCCTGTTGATATTCCGGCCATTAGCACTTTTCGTGATTGTTGCCTCCCGGTCGATCAACTCGTTGATCTGGGCTCTCTTGCTTGTTGCTATTCTTGGTCCGGGTTTGCTTGCGGGCATTATTGCCATCGCTCTGCGATCCATCGGGTTCGTCGGCAAGCTTCTTTATGAAGCGATTGAAGAAGTTGATCAGAGCCAGGTAGAGGCAGTTTCTGCAACAGGAGCGAGCCGGATGCAGGTGATTGATTACGCAATCGTGCCGCAAGTTTTGCCGTCGTTTCTCGGAATTACGGTGTTTCGCTGGGACATCAATATTCGTGAATCGGCGATTTTGGGATTGGTCGGAGCCGGTGGACTTGGTCTTAAGCTTCAGTCATCGCTAAGCATGTTGGCTTGGCCTCAAGTCACGACTATTTTTCTGGTTATCCTATCGACAGTTGTGATTTCCGAATGGATTTCTGCGCAAGTTCGTAAGGCGATTACTTAAGAGCGCATCCCAAAAAGTGTGAAACGGTTTTTGGACAAAGATACGCGTCAAAAAAATGATTAGAGCGCTGATTTTATTAAATCAGAAATGCGCTCTGCTACCATGATGGTAGGCATGTTGGTATTTGCACATGGGATGCTTGGGAAAATTGAAGCATCGCATATGCGAAGTCCGTCTATGCCATGTACGTAGCCCTCCGGACTGGTGACGGCAAGCGGATCGGAGTTGGCACCCATGCGGCAAGTGCAGGAGGGGTGCCATGTGCCGCCAACATGTTTGCGCACAAAAGTGGTCAATGCGGCATCATCCTCCAGTAGCGAGCCTATGCTGACACCCGACGTAATTACTGCATGAACAAGTGCGGTCCGTAACGGGCCTGCCACGTCGAGCATAGCTGAAAGATTGCCGCGCTGTAGCGCGTTCCATGTTCCGGGAACCGCCACACGCGCAACGCGTGGCGTGTAGCTTGATGGAAAGACCGTGCCAGCAAAATGACGCATGTTCCGGTCGGAGAGGATAGCGGCACCTTTTCGCACCGCATCTTTTAAGCGTGCGAGATCGCGCTCGTCGCTCAACATGCGAAAATCGACATTGGGTTCATCGCTTGAATCGGATGATGCAAGCGTGACTTGACCACGTGAGAAGGATTTATTCACCCAGAAGAACAGACTGCCGATCCGATTTCCGACAGAATGCCAGCCGGACCGAGCAAGAATGGCGGCATGCATGTCACTTGGAGGTGTATCTTTTAGGCCGGATGAGTAACGCCAGATTGCCTGTTCGTGATGTTCTTTTGCATTTTTGTTCCGTGCTGCGGGTGGTAGATATGCAGCAACGGCGATGGAAGGATGCTCCATCAGATTTTGGCCAACACCGGGAAGTTCGTGAACAACAGGTATTTCGAGGCTTGTCAGGTGATCGCCGGGGCCAATGCCAGAGCGCATCAGCAAGGTTGGCGAATGAATTGCACCCGATGCAACAATGACTTCATGTGCGTTCAATTGAATATTATCGGTTTGTCCATCCGCTTTGACGATGGCGCCAGTGGCTTTTTTGCCAACAAATGTGATCTTTACGGCTGTAAAGCCGGTCATGATTTGCAGATTGGGACGCTTTCGCACTTCGTCTGTCAGATAGGCTATGGAAGTCGGTAATCGTTCGCCTTGGTCGCTGACAGCAACAGCGCCACGATAAGTGCCATCGCGCCATTCTCCGTTCTGGTCCTTGCCGATTGGCCAGCCATTTTTGTCGATTGTTTGCATGACGCGATCAACGAATGGCGAAATTCGTTCATCATCGATACGGCGGATCGAAATCGGGCCGTCATGACCATGCAGTGGTCCGTCAAAATCACGATCAGCTTCGATCTTCCGAAAGTAGGGCAGGCAATTTTCCCAAGTCCAGCCCCGAGCACCGATTTCATGCCATTCGTCATAATCGGCAGGAGCGCCACGATTGGCCATCAGGGCATTGATCGCCGAGCCACCGCCTAGAATTTTGGCCTGCTCGTAGCGGCGGGAAGCTATACTTTCTCCGCTTTTGCCAAAATGGCCCATACGCGCCTGAAGCTTTTCCCAGATATTGCGCGTGTCGAGATAAGCGCGGCCGGGATAGCGACTGCGAATGGCATCGGGCATGTCGGACGCACTTATGTCGCGACCAGCTTCCACCAGAATAACGCGTCTGTTCGGGTCTTCGGATAGACGGGCGGCAAGGACGCAACCCGCGGAGCCACCGCCTAAAATGAGATGATCGGCAATCATGCTGCGGCCTGATCTTTACGCTGCCTGCCTGCGCTCAGTGCTGCGAGCATAACGACGATGAAGGAGACTGCGGTCAGTAGTGAACTGATCGACGCAATCGTTGGATCGATCTCGTCACGCAGGGCTGTAAACATGCGCTTTGTGAGCGTTTGATACTGGCCACCTGAAATGAACAATGACACTACCGTTTCATCGATTGCCGAAATGAACGCAAACAGCAGGCCGGAAATCACGCTTGGTTTGATCTGCGGTAGCGTCACGGAAAAGAATGCGCGAAATCGGTTCATGCCGAGACTACGCGCAACCATTTCCTGTGTCGGGTCGAATTTGCGTAAACCCACCAGAACCGATGTCACCACATAAGGAAGGCCGAGCATGATATTAGCGAGGATCAGGCCCGATAAGGTCGCCAGCAGCCCAACCTTCGCATAGACGAAGAAAACGCCAACCGCGGTAATGACGATGGGCACAACGAGCGGCAGCAACAAAACCACCTGCATGCTGCGGACAAGCCGGGAGGATGTCAGATTGAGTGCATAGGCGGCTGCGGTCCCGATGATGGTGGAAAGAATAGCGCTTGCCACCGCAACGATGAGGCTGACTTTCGTTGCCTGCATCCATGCGCTGCTGGCAAGATAGGCTTCATACCAGCGAAAAGACCAGCTTGGCGGCGGAAACGTGAGAAAGCGTGTTCCGGAAAACGACATTGGCACGATGATCAGGATCGGAATGATCAGCCAGATCAGGATCAGTGATACGACGGTGATTAGGATTGCGCGGGATACGGACATGGTCTTACCTCGTTCCCATAATGCGTTCAAACGGGATCAGCAGACTGGTTAGACGGAAAATCAGGAAGACGCAGATCAGCAATACAACACTGATTGACGAAGCTGCACCCCACTCATGATAGACCTCAATATTGCGCGAAACGAGCATGGAAACCATATAGGTTCGTCCGCCGCCGAGCAGTTCCGGCGTGATATAGAAACCCAGTGTCAGCACGAAAACCAGCACCATGCCTGCGATCATTCCCGGCAGCGACAGCGGCAGGAAAACACGCGTGAAGACATAGAAGGGTGTTCCTCCAAGGCTCGAACCGGCCATTGAAAGTTCACGCGGAATTTTCTGCATGGTTGCGTAAAGCGGCAGCACCATGAATGGTAGCAGAATATGGATCGTCGCTACCACGGTGCCAAATTCGTTATTGACCAGCAGCAATGGCGTATCAATCAGCCCAAGCGATTTGAGTGCAGAATTGACCAATCCGGTTCGTTGTAACAGGATCAGCCATGCGTAAGCGCGCACAAGAACACTGGTCCAGAACGGCAGAATAACCATTGCCAGAATGAGAATGCTCCATTTTTGTGGAACAGTGGCTGCGAGATAAGCAATCGGGTATCCGAGCAGAAGCGCTGCAATGGTGACGATGAATGCAATCTTGAATGTTTGCAGGAACGTCATCCAGTAGACGTTGTCGGTGAGAAAGCGCTGATAATGAACGGCTGTAAAGCCGCCATCCTGCCAGACGGATTGCCATGCGAGCCAGCCAAGCGGTACGATCAGCAGAACCGTCACCACTGCAAGTGCCGGAGCCAAAAGGAACAGCATCAGACGCATCTCTTTGCGTCGATAAAGTTCACTCGGATTTAGGGCCAGTCTGCTCATCTCATCACCATTAAAGGCTGTGACATTCAGTTAATGCCGGGCTTCGAAACTACGAAATGCGCGCACGTCGTTATGACGTGCGCGCTGCCAATTTTACTTCTGAATAAATTCAGCCCAACGCTTCTGAGCTTCTTCGCCTGCCGGTGAACTCCACCATTCGTCAGACACCAGAACCTGTTTGGCTGCATTGTCCGGCGAGCTTGGCATTTCGGCGGAACGCTCAGGTGTAATCTTACCCGTTTTGTAAGCGGCAGGATTTGCAGGTCCATAATCAATATAGGCTGGGAAATTGGCCTGAATTTCAGGATCGAGCGCGGCATTGATGAACTTAACGCCGGTTTCGAGATTAGGTGCGCCTTTCAGAATGCAGAGCGATGTATATTGCAGGAAGCCCTGATTGAAAGTGTAGCCAATCGGCAGGCCTTCCTTCACCACCGCGGAAACGCGACCGTTCCATGCCATGGTCATATCGACTTCGCCATCCGCCAGAAGCTGCGCGGATTGTGCGCCCGATGTCCACCAGACGGTGACGAATGGCTTGATTTCTTCGAGCTTTTTGAAGGCGCGATCAACATCAAGCGGGTAGAGCTTATCGACAGGCACCCCATCGGCAATCAGTGCTGCTTCCAATGTTGCAAGTGGATGATTGCGCAAAGCACGGGTGCCGGGGAATTTCTTGACGTCCCAGAAATCGACCCAGGTTTTCGGTGGATTATCGCCGAACTTGTCTTTGTTATAGGCAAGCACGCTTGAATAGAATTCGTAAGCGACAGAATAGGGCGATTTATATTCGGCTGGCATGTCTTTGACATTGGGCAGCTTTGAGAAATCGAGCTTTTCGATCATGCCCTGTTCGCCGCCGCGGATGCAGTCTTTGGCTGGCGTGTCGATAACATCCCAGACGGGCTTTCCGGTCTCTGTCTGTGTCTTGATGACAGGCCAGGCGTCGGGCGCGCTATCCTGATTGATGGTGATGCCAAGCTTTTCTGCAACCGGGTCGAGAATGGCTTTGGTCTGTGCTTCCTGATAGGCGCCGCCCTGCGAAACGAACGTGATCTGTTCTGCAGATGCGTGGCCGTTGCCAGCGACAAGGGCTGCGGACGACATGAGAAATGCTAGAGCTGGAATGCGCATGTTCGTTCTCCTCTATGTGGACTTCTTGGTCCATTCTTGTCTGCCGGATCGGATTGGCAACTGCCCCGGCACGCAGCTTTCGATTTCCCTCAACGCCCGATGGCGTCAAGAAACTGATACCAGCCTGCAACCACACGCACCGCAGGCGCGCGCAGGCCATAAAAAGGAATTTGCTTGAGCGGG
>Ga0308165_1004327_pt1 | contig 14137 bp, 14 predicted proteins | sample PhyWR2_FD_201032 | JGI IMG/M metagenome (GOLD analysis project Ga0308165, IMG submission 201032) | Phyllosphere microbial communities from UC Gill Tract Community Farm, Albany, California, United States - DLSLW.R2 | ecosystem: Host-associated > Plants > Phyllosphere > Unclassified | place: USA...
AATAGATGGCGAGCTTGCTGTTGTAGCTGAGGCAGGCGGCAGCGAGTGTGGCTGGCTCGGACGTGACTGTCACGTAGCTCTGGGAACACAGCACCCCATCTGGTCCAGCAGGCAGAACCAATCGCGCCTGGAGGCGGCCGGTCTTGATCTGATATCCCTGCTTTATGAGTAGCTGCGGGGTGGCGAATGCGGCAAAATTGGTCGAATCCTTGCTGTGGGCTTCGATTGGAACTTCAACAACCGGAAGCAACTGCGCGTCGAGATAGACAGGTGAGCCCGGCGGAAATCGATTTTCTTTGAAGATGCGGCGCCCGACGAGATCAGGGAAGCGCTTCTCCCTGTTCCCCGGAATGATTCCCTCGCGTGAACGCGCCTGACCTTTAGCGATCTGACGAGCTAGCGTCGGTCGTTCACGCAGCTTTCGGAGCAACTCCAGGTCGCGCGGCGTGCCCCACATCAGGGCGATCCACACAAGCGGCTCCGTTGCAGCATCGCTCGCGCGGATCCAGCGATAATCGCCCGGCTCGATCGCGATCGCCGCCTCCTCGACCTGTCGCGGAGCGGCCTTAGGGCTCACATAAGCGATCAGCTCTTCGTCCGCGGGCGGATCGGGACGCATTACCACAACGCAGGAGGGTGAAACGGAAATTCTCTTGGCGTGATCCTTACGAGCAAATACCTGAAATCGCAGCGCCGCGAGATTATAGACAGCCTCAACACTATAGGCCGCGAAGAGCTTCTTTCTGAACCCTCTCGCCGGGTTTGCCGAATTGAAGAGCAGCGACGCAGCAGACTGAATCAGGGCCAAGCGACCTGTCGTCTTAAGCAACATGGCGCCCTTGGCAAGGAACAGGCAGCCAATGTCTTTGTTGGCGACCTCCCAACAATGATTTTCATGCTCGCTCCACTGCTTAGCCCGCTCGGTCAGGAGACCGCGGCCCCAAGGAGCATTGCCGATCAACAGATCGTAGCGCACCTCGGGGTGGGCGGCGTCGTCGCCAGGTGTTGAAAAACCCGCCCCATCCTCAAAGAAGTCCGAGCAGATCAGGCGCTTGTTACGCATCGGCGGGAAATTGATATCGGTCCAGTAGCGCCGCGGCTCGATCTCGTCGCACATCGCGAGGTATAGGCTGAAACAGGCGACGCGGATTGCGTGTCTATCCTTGTCGACGCCGAGCAGGTTCTGGACAAGCAGGCGGTGCAGCAGATCAGCCGGGACGATCCTATCGGGATGACTGGTCTTCCAGCGGTGCACCAGACGCTGAAATGCTTTGACCAAGAAGATGCCGGAGCCGCAAGCCGGGTCGAGGATCTTTAGATCCCATTCTTCGCCATGCCAGGGCAGGACCTGATCCAGGACGAAATCAACAAGGTAGGGCGGTGTGTAGAAGACGCCGCTGGTCGACGCGTCCGCTACGAATGTCTCGTAGATGCTGCTGATGAATTCGAGCGGGATGACGTCGAACGCGTACATCGGCCATAGGCAGCTCTGACCGCTTTCGAGAATGATGTCGCCGCGCAGGAACCGCGCGAGCATCGCCAGATGCTCTGGCTTGACGCGGGCACGCTCAGCACGCCACCCCTTCGCGCGTTGTTGCGGGGTGTCACCACGGCCAGGAAACAGATCACCGTTGAAGCGGCCGTTCAGCCAGTCGAACAGGCGATACGTGTCTTCGTAATCGGAGAGGATTGGCGGAAGACTGTCATATTCTCGCGAGAGAATTTCTGACCGGTGCAGTTCGGCCAGCTTTTCGGCGTCCAGGGCTGCGGCGCCATCGGCATCACGCCTGTCAAACAGGAATTGGACAAAGATAACCCGCGCCAAGAGATCGTGGCTGATGTCATCGTCGTGCAGCCCCGCCTCCCGCAGCTGGTCGCGCATGGCACTCAGATTTTGGAGCAAGAGCTGATCCGCGCGACCGTCGCGTTCGAAGCGGCCGTGATGGCTAGCGAGGAAGTGGCCGGAAATCAGGTTGAGCCAGTGCAAGGCACGGGCCGCGCTGCTTTGCAGCGCCCCGCTGGCAGTTTGCTGAAGCGCCTCTGCCGAAACGCTATGGACCAGACGCTGTTCGATCGACGCCTCCGGCGCCGGTGCCTCGCAACAGCTCCACACCCGCACCAGATCCGGCTCGACCGTAATAAGTGCCGGACTGTGGGAGAAATTCCAGGCAAGCCGGTGCAACTCGCGCAAGCACGTATCGGAGGCTTTGCCGCCGAACTCGACCACGATCGCCATCGGGGCTTGGGTCTCATCGTTCGCGGGGTCTGTCGCCAAGATGCCGACCTGGCACTGTTTCCCGGGCGCAAGAGGCGCAACTGCGCGGCCGACCTTCCTGCGCGCTAGGTCGGCGAACGTCGCAGGACCGCTGCCGGTGGGCGTGAGCAGCTCATGGTCGTCCGGCCAGCTGAGCGCCGCGGCGACACTATGTAGCGTGAGCGGAGAGATTTTCTTCACTGCGTCAGACCTAGTATTGCAGATGGGCAGCTATAGCCGGCGCGCGAAAGGGTGTTGAGAATAGGCGCGATTACGCAATCGAAAATATGGACGCGGAATACCATGCGTGAGCGCTAGTTGGTCGCGGCCAGTTTCGCAACGACCCTCGGAGATTTGGATTGGTCTTGGCCAACGCTCGTGGCGCGCGCACCGTTGACGATGCAGGTCGTTCTAATTCGGGCTGTTCAACCGTTCACCTTAGCACTCAATGGCTTTGGCAGCCTTCACAAGGTGGCCGTCTGGAACCTGCCCGTCTGCAACCGGCCCATTTTCAGCCGCACTTCAGTAATCGGTCGGAGAAGTGCTGGGCATCGGCTCCTAAGGAAAAGCTGCCGCTGAATGCGCTGTCGACGAGCGTCGCATTCTGGTCGCGTGCTGCCTGAAGCCGGGCGCCGCGTCGTGGGACAATCCTGCCGTTCTCAGTTCTCTCTTGAAGCGACGGCTTATGGCTAGTGACCGGACGTTCCCTGATCGCAAGGCGCATACCGCGAACGACAACCTGCGCACCGACAAGATTCTTCTGGGTCCTGGATGGAGGATACGGTGCGCTATCTTGCCTGTGGCTGTAGCTGTCCCTTCCCCGGGGTCTTTCCTCGGCTAGGCCGCCAGGTACTCACCATCGCAAATGCGAGCAGAATCTCCGTGATGTCCCCCCCATAGTACATGAGTTCCGCGGCCTGCTGCAGCTGGTCAGTTGGGACCGGGATGGAAACCAGCACCCGCGCATACAACATCTGAGCCATGACGGAATGAAGGACAACGGCGATACCCAGCACAACGAGCCGCGATGGAACGGAAGGACGATCTAGGGCCGGATCGGGACCGGCGATCACCCAAGCATAAAGGCAACCGGCCACGACAAAATGGAAGTGGACCAGATAGTGCAGGGCTGGGTTCGTCATCATCCACACAAACAGCGACGTGAAATAGAGAGCCGCCATCCCACCAAGGTTGAACACGAGGGCGGTGACTGGGTTAGCCCATAGCTTCAGCGTGCGGGTTTGCAGAATACGGATCACGATCCGACTTTGTCCGACGGGCAGAGCTCGTAGCAGCAGCGTAATAGGTGCCGCCATGACGAGACCGATCGGTGCCAGCATTCCCAGCATCAAATGCTGGAGCATGTGTTGCCGGAAATCTCCCGGCGAAAACGGAAGGAATTGGGGCAGTAATCCCCATGCCAGTATCCCGGCACCGCTCATCCACGATGCGGTGCGCCAGATGCTCCATTTTCGCTCTTTGAATGCTGCGGTCAGATAGACTGCTGTCAGCAACAGCAAGAACCCCAATGGCACCGCCATAGACGGTCCATAAGGCGTGCCGCAGATCATGGGTTAAGCGTACGAAAGATCGATTGGGGTCGACTTGCGGGCGATCATCCAACCCAGACCGATGAAAATGACGCCCGAGGCAAGGAAGCCCATGTCCCAGAGGAACTGGTTTGGACCTGAAAGGACATGGTGGATGCCGAGCAATTGGTGATCGACCAGCCCCTCAATGAGATTGAACCAACTCCAACCGTTGAGCATCCATGCCCACAATACCGGGGAACTCCAAACCTTCCGGCGGCCTTGGGTTACCCGGGAATATAGCAGCCACAGCCCGAACAGGACCGACAGCCAGGTCACCGTATGAAAGACGCCGTCTCCCAGCGTGTTCATCTTCAGGCCGTCCACGGTATCTACCGTGATCTTGCTACTGAACATGTGATGCCACTGGAAAACCTGATGCAGGAAGATACCATCGCAAAATCCGCCCAGGCCAATCCCAAGGATAATCCCCGGTGCCTTGACCGAGAGCGTATCGCCACTGGCAGCCATTCCAAGTCCTCCTGATCGATCCCTACGAGTGTGCCGCGCCATTGCAGGCGGCAACACGTTCGCTGAGCCGACATCAGCCGACTATCCTCCACAATGACTGGGGGAGAGTTGTAGTTCCTGTCGGTGGATGTTTGGCGGACGAATTACCCTCGCCGCCGCCGTAGCAGGGCACGTTGCCTTCGAACGGGATCGGCCCTTCATGAAATCAGTCAGGGATCAACGCAAAGCCGCGCAGTTGAAGGTTTGCCATTGTGACGAGGGCGGCGTCGTCAATTTCCACGCCGGGCAAAAGCTGATCGCTCGAGACCTCGTTCCCCACCATTGCCTGGCTGCAGACCCTGACGGAAACACCTGCAGCCTCTAGCGCGGCGATGAGCGCCGCGTTCGGATTTGAAGTCGTCTTTGCATGAGAGGCGTAGACCGCGTCGGTCGTGACGATCGGCGTCGCAGGCCCGTGGATGACGACGACGACGTTCCCGCGCTGTGGTCGGACGCTGTCAGCCGCGAGCAAATTCAGAAATCGGGCAACTTTTTCGAGGCTGGGATTGATCTTGTCGGGCGTCATGGCCGCCTTCGTGACGCTGAACACCACGCGGTACGTCAATTTCGGATCAGGTCGTTCCTGGGCGCCCTGGACAGGATGGACAGCACCGAAAGTCTGGACGAGCGGATGGATGGCGGGTTCCGGTGCCGCCAGCGCAGCGCTCGACGCTGCCAATGCGCAGCTGGTTGCCACCATGAAAAGCTTCTTGAGTCTAGAGGCCACAATCACACTCCTTGTTCGATCCCGGTGGTCGCCGGCAGCTATCCTATCCGCGCAAATACGGCAGCGGCGGTGGGCCGAGCGAGCATAGACGGGGTTGCTGACTTTCCTTCGCCCGCAACGACCCGTTCAAGTGCCCGCGCCTTATCCTCTCCGGTACCGAAGATGGCTTCTATCGAGCGCACGCACAGCGTTACGTCATCGTTGGCGAGGCTGTAGTGTACTTGCTTCGAGGCGCGGCGCATCGTGACGACGCCTGCGCGGCGCAGCTCGGCGAGTTGCTGGCTAAGGGCAGGCTGGATGATGCCCGTCAGTCGCTCGATCTCGCTGACGATGTGCTCGCCATTGAGGAGGAGCGACAGGATCATCAATCGCTGTGGCTGCGCGTAGATCTTGAGCTTTTCGGCTGCCGCCTCGGCCTGGGTCCGCGCCTGGTAGATCGCGCTCATTGGTCGCTCTGCGTGAGGTGGAACCAGTTGGCTGGTGCAGCCCGGTTCAGTGCATCAGCGGCGGCCTGCGAGGGCGGGAGCAGGACATCCTCACCCGGCTGCCACCCGGCGGGCGTCAGCACTGTTCCATTCTGGGTTCGCTGAAGGGCAGCGAGCATCCGGGTCATTTCGTCGACCGAACGGCCGACCGTCATCGGATACCACGTCATGGCGCGGATGATGCCTTCCGGATCAATGAAATAGGTTGCCCGGACCGCCGAGGCGTCTGACGCGTTTTCATCGATCATGCCGTAGGCCCGGCCTACCGCCATCGAGGGATCTTCGACCACAGGGAATGCCACTTCCACGTCGAACAGCTCCCGGATCGCTCGAAGCCAGGCAATGTGAGAATAAAGGCTGTCGACGGAGAGGCCGAGCAGGACTGCGTCCATTGCGTCGAACTCCGGCATCGCCTTGGCCAGAGCGACGAACTCGCTGGTGCAGACCGGCGTAAAGTCCGCTGGATGCGAGAAAAATACGACCCAGCGCCCGCGATATTGGTCAAGACTAACCTCACCCTGCGTCGTGCGGGCGTGAAAATTCGGCGCGGTATCGCCGATGCGCAGCGGCCGCTGCAGTTGGCGGGGTCGATCAGCGGTGATGTCAGTCTCATTGGCCATATGGCCGATTGCCCCTTTGTAAGATTTGACGCAACCATCTTACAGGATTACATGTTCTATGAAAGTCTGAAATTACGAGAGTCGTGGAGGTACCAATGTCCGATACCCATGTGACGGACGCGATCGTCCAGGTTTGCGCAGCACAGCTCGCGCCCACATTGAACGTGAAGAGCTTCTTCGACGATGCCAGCAGCACGGCCAGCTACGTCGTTCACGATCCAGCGACCAAAATGGCAGCAATCATCGATAGCGTTCTCGACTTCGATGCGGCCGCAGGGCGGACGGATACGGCGTCTGCTGATGCCATTATTGAATATGTCCGCGACGAGGGGCTGAACATCGAATGGCTGCTCGAAACCCATGCCCATGCGGATCATCTTTCAGCGGCACCCTATCTTCAGACGCGGCTAGGCGGCACGCTCGCGATCGGCCGCGATATTATTCGCGTGCAGGAGGTATTCGGCAAACTCTTCAATGCCGGCACCGAGTTTGTGCGCGACGGCAGCGATTTCGATCGCTTGTTCGATGATGGCGACCATTTTTTGATCGGCAGCATCCCGGCGATAGCCCTGCACGTCCCGGGGCATACGCCTGCGGACATGGCTTACGTGATCGGTGACGCAGTCTTCACCGGCGATACGCTTTTCATGCCCGATTACGGGTCGGCACGCGCCGACTTCCCTGGCGGCGATGCCCGCCAACTCTACCATTCCATCAGGCGCCTCCTCAAGCTGCCGCCTGAAACCCGCCTGTTCCTTTGTCACGATTACAAGGCGGCAGGGCGCGATACGTACGTCTGGGAGACTACGGTCGGCGCACAGCGTTCCGGCAACGTCCATGTTCATGAGGGGGTCGGCGAAGAAGAGTTCGTGGCGATGCGCACTGCTCGAGACGCTACCCTGTCCATGCCGGCGCTCATCATGCCGGCTGTCCAGGTCAATATGCGAGGCGGGCACCTGCCGGCACCAGAGGCGAACGGCACCCGTTACCTCAAGATCCCGCTGGATGCGTTGTGATCGCCGCCTTTCCCTCTGCGATCCCCCTCCAGGGGCTGATTGGCGGTGTGATGATCGGCCTGTCAGCGGCCATCCTCTTGCTCGGCATCGGCCGCATAGCCGGGGTGAGCGGTCTTTTTGCCAGAGCAACCGGCGCTTCAGACAGCGGCGCACCGCGAATGATCGCCTTGGCCTTTACAGTGGGCCTTCCGATCGGGGCGTTTGTCGCGGCGAGTGTCATTCTTACGCCGATGCGTATGACTGCATCCTGGCCACTGATCATCGTTGGAGGTTTGCTCGTCGGTTTTGGAACCCGGCTAGGTTCGGGTTGCACGAGCGGGCACGGCGTTTGCGGCATGTCGCGGCATTCGCCGCGCTCGCTTGCCGCAACAGCGACATTCATGGCGGCGGGCATTGCCACCGTGACGGCGATGCGGCTGATTGGTTTCGGGTCATGAACCGTCAGGTCATCATCGCGCTCGGCTGCGGTGTCCTGTTCGGCATGGGCCTCACGGTGTCGGGGATGACGGACCCAGCCCGGGTACGTGCATTCCTTGACGTATTCGGAAGCTGGGACCCCACTCTTGCCTTCGTCATGGTTGGCGCGATGATGCCCATGGCGGTGGCCTGGCGCATTGCCAAGCCACGCCGGGCACCGTTGGCCGCGGATGAATTCCACCTTCCCGCAACGCATCCGATCGATGCGAAGCTCCTCTTGGGCGCGACATTGTTCGGCGTGGGTTGGGGGCTGGTAGGTCTCTGCCCGGGACCAGCGATTGCCGCTCTCGCGCTTCGCCCGGGTCCCGCGGTTCTGTTCGTGCTGGCCATGTTCGCCGGCGCCACCATCCATCGCTTCTTATTTTCCCGACCCTCCGCCGGCACGGCGGCTACGTAGGAGTTTCCCATGGCCATCAAGCCACTGAGTCCGACCTTTGCCGTTTCGCCGCAGCTCAGCCCTGCCGACGTGAAGCTGGCCGCCGAAATGGGCTATCGCGCGATCGTCTCCAATCGGCCTGATGGTGAGGATGCGGGCCAACCTACGGCAGCAGAGATGGCAGCCCTTGCAGCCCAATATGGGCTGGGCTTCGCGCACGTGCCCGCCACGTCCGGCGCAGTGACAGCGGCCGATGCCGATCGCATGCGAGACGCCCTTGCACAGCTGGATTCACCTGTTCTTGGCTTTTGCCGCAGCGGCATGCGGTCGGCGACTTTATGGGCCATGCTCGAGGCGCGATCGTCGAGAGCGGAAACAGCTCTGCAAGTGACTGGCGCCGCTGGCTATGATCTGTCGCCCCTCTGGGCGACCCTTGGCAGCATGGAGGGCAACAGCCTCGCCGGAGGAAAAACCTATGATGTCGTGATCGTCGGTGGCGGCGCCGCAGGGATTGCGACGGCCGCGAGTCTTCTGAAGCGCAACGGGAACCTCGTCATCGCGGTTGTCGATCCTGCCGAATATCATTTCTATCAGCCGGGCTGGACGATGGTCGGCGCCGGCGTCTTCACGCCTGAACAGACCCGCCATACGGAGGCGGAGGTCATGCCCGACAAGGTTGATTGGCTCCGCGTCGCAGCCACGGCGTTCACTCCGGACCAGAACAGCGTGGAGCTGGCTGACGGCCGATTGCTCACTTATCGGGTCCTTGTGGCCGCGCCGGGGATCAAGCTCGCCTGGGATGCCATTCCGGGCCTGAGCGAGGCGCTAGGCAAGAATGGCGTTACATCAAACTACCGCTACGATCTGGCGCCCTACACGCGCGATCTTGTCAAGCAACTGAAAGGCGGCCGTGCGCTGTTCTCGCAGCCCCCTATGCCGATCAAATGTGCCGGTGCGCCGCAAAAGGCGATGTACCTGTCATGCGATATCTGGCGCGAGGCGGGTGTGCTGAGCGACATCGATGTCGAATTCCACAATGCCGGTGCCGTCTTGTTCGGCGTGGCGACGTACGTACCGGCACTGATGGACTATATTCGCAAATACGGCATCGATCTTCAGCTCGAATCCAAACTGGTCGCTGTCGATGGGCCCAACCAAGTGGCGACTTTTGAGCGCAAGGCGATGGACGGCTCAATCGAGCGGATCGAGCGCCCGTTTGATATCCTTCATGCCGTGCCGCCGCAGGTGGCACCGGATTTCGTCGCCAAAAGCGCACTTGCAGCCGATTCCGGCTTTATTGATGTCGATCCTGCGACCCTGCGTCATGTCCGCTATCCCAACGTCTTCGCACTTGGCGATGCTGCCAACACCAGCAATGCCAAGACGGCCGCCGCTGCGCGCAAGCAGGCGCCGGTCGTGGCCGTGAACGTGTTGGCGGCGTTGGAAGGAAAGGAGCCAGTCGCTGATTACGACGGATATGGCTCCTGTCCTCTCACTGTCGAGCGCGGGAAAATTGTCCTTGCCGAGTTTGGCTATGGCGGCAAGCTCCTGCCCAGCTTCCCGAGCTGGCTGCTCGACGGGACGAAGCCCTCGCGAGCGGCGTGGTTCCTCAAGGAGCGCATGCTTCCACCGATCTATTGGCAAGCGATGCTCAAGGGGCGTGAGTGGATGGTGCATCCGCATATGATCGGTAAAGCGGCATGACGCTGGAACCGATCCAGTATGTGCTGGGCGTCTTATCTGGCGGTCTCGTCGGGTTCACGCTGGGCCTGGTGGGCGGCGGTGGTTCAATCCTGGCGGTTCCGCTGATGGTCTATCTGGTGCGCGTGCCCAACGCGCATGTCGCCATCGGTACCAGTGCCCTTGCCGTGGCCGCCAATGCCGCAACAGGTCTTATCGGGCATGCACGCGCGCATACGGTGAAGTGGCGCTGCGGCGGCATGTATGCCAGCGCCGGGATCGTCGGTGCCCTGATAGGTTCGACCGCCGGCAAGGCGGTCGACGGGCAAAAGCTTCTTTTCCTGTTCGCGCTTGTGATGGTGATCGTTGGCATCGCGATGCTGAGGGGGCGTGGCAATCTCGGAAACCCCGGGGCTGAATGCAACCGTGAGAAAGCCCCCAAGGTTGTGGGCTATGGCCTGGGTACTGGGCTGTTCTCGGGCTTCTTCGGCATTGGTGGTGGTTTCCTGATTGTCCCGGGGCTGATCGGTTCCACCGGTATGCCGATCCTCAATGCGGTGGGAACGTCGCTCATTGCCGTGGCGGCCTTCGGCCTGACCACTGCCGTCAACTATGCATTCTCCGGTCTCGTCGACTGGCCTCTGGCTTTCGTGTTCATCTTCGGCGGCATCCTTGGCGGACTGCTCGGGACGCAAGTTGCCAAGCGCCTTGCGGGCACCCAAGGCACCCTGACCACGGTCTTTGCCGTGCTTATTTTCGTGGTCGCGGGCTACATGCTTTGGAAAAGCGCTTTGGCGCTCTGACATGACAGGTGTGCTCGCGATAGGACCGTTCATGGTCCCTGTGGACCGCCTTGCGGCCGTGCTGGCTGTGGTCGTCTTCCTGGCGCTGTATGGTATCGGTACGCGGCGAACCGGATCGACTGCGGCGAACGTCGCTTCACTGGCTGTGATCGTCGGCATCGTGGCGGCGCGAGCCGCATATGTCGCGGCCCATTTCAGCAGCTTTCGGGCGGATATTTCCGCAATTTTCGCGATCTGGCAGGGCGGCTTCGCTCCCTGGGCCGGTATCATTGCGGCGGCTGTCACCTTGATGCTGTTACTTAGGCGGACGCCGAGCCTTGTGCCGGCGCTGACCTCACTCGCGATCGCTGCGGCACTTTGGGCAGGCACGGCGCATTTTATCACGAACGTTAAGCCGACGCCTCTGCCGACAGGTCTCGTGGCCCACGACCTCGCCGGCAAAGCGGTTCGACTGGATAGCTTGCGCGGCAAACCCTTCGTCATCAATCTCTGGGCGACCTGGTGCGGGCCATGCCAAAGGGAAATGCCGATGCTCGTGCAAGCTGCAAAGGAACGGCCCGACGTGCCTGTCCTTTTCCTCGACCAAGGCGAGGACACGCGCACGATACAGGCGTTTCTGGCGGACAAGATGCTGAAGCCAGCCAATGTCCTGCTCGACCCTAAAATGGACAGCGGCCGAGCGCTTGGTGCTGCAGCGCTACCTACAACTATTTTCGTCGCCAGCGATGGCACCATTCGAACCCGTCATCTGGGAGAAATCTCTCGTGCCGCCCTGGACGCAGGCATGGATGACCTTCGGGAGTTCACTCGATGAAACGCTTCATTCCCCTCGCTTTGCTTGCCGCCGTTTTGGGCATCGTCGGCTTCGCGGCCTTGCGCCCCGGCTCCGTAACGACGCAGGCCTCCGCGCAGACATTCACGAGAGAGGCGATTACAGACGATCCCATCGCGCCCAAATTCGCGCCCAAAGGCTATGACGTCACGATCGTCGAGTTTGCGGACTACAACTGCCCCTATTGCCGGCGCATGCACCCGACCATTGCCGCGCTCCTTGCATCGGATCCCAAGATCAGGATCGTTTATCGCGACTGGCCGATTTTTGGCGGTGCCTCCGTTGAAGCGGCACGAGCGGCCATCGCAAGCCAGTGGCAAGGCAAGCATGAAGCCTTCAACGCCGCTCTCTACGAGGGCGGGGGCCGGATCGATTCCGCCGCTATCCGTGCCGCTGCAAAAAGGGCCGGCGTCGACTGGACAAGGCTTCAGAAGGATCTTGTGACGCACAAGGCGGATATTGACGGCCTGCTCGCCCGTACGAACGTCCAGGCACCAGCGTTGGGGCTACAGGGCACGCCGGCATTTCTTGTTGGGCCATATCTTCTGCCCGGCGCGTTCGATCTTCCCAACCTGCGCAAGGCGGTCGCGAAGGCGCGGGCCCACCCCAACGGTCCGCCCAAGGCACCGTGACGTATGGCGGCCGACCAACAAAACATGCGGAGCGGCGCTCCCGATAGAACCAATGCGCGTTATCTCGCGCAAGGTGATGACGATCGCGCAAAGCCTCGCTGGAGACAGTCATGACGCAACTTACCTTTCTGCAGATCAATGATCTCCACGGCTACGCGTTGCCCCATCACGAGATGGTCCGTGACGAAGGCGGTGCCTGGACCTTTGCCGAGCTTGGCGGGATTGCGAGAATTGCAGGGCTGTTCGCATCCGTCAGGGACGAGCGGCCCGGCGGGGTTATCGCTCTGGACAATGGCGATACGTTTCATGGCACGCATCTGGCCGTCGCCAGCAGGGGCCGCGCGTTGGTTCCGGCGATGAATGCTCTCGCGCTCGACGCCATGGCCGTTCACTGGGAGTTTGCCTACGGCCCGGGGGGTGTCTGCGATCTTGCCAAGCTGCTCGATTACCCGGTGCTGGCCATCAATTGCCATCTTCAGGCAGATGATCAGCTGCTCTTCCCACCCTATCGGATCGTCGAGCGATCAGGCCTGCGCGTAGCGATCATCGGCCTTGCCTGTCCGATCGTCGACAAGACGATGCCGGCCTCGTTCAGCGCGGGGGTCTATTTTACGATCGGCAACCGCGAACTGCCGCGCTGGATCGCGCATGTGCGACAGGAGGAAAAAGCAGATCTCGTCGTCGTCCTGTCGCATTTGGGGTTTCCCCAGGATGTGAAGCTGGCCGGCGAGGTCGATGGTGTGGACGTGCTCGTAAGCGGCCACACCCATAATCGCATGGACGAGGCAATCGTCGTCAACGGCACCGTCATATTCCAGTCGGGTTGCCACGGGTCTTTCGTTGGGCGCCTCGACGTTGAAATCAAGGAGGGCAAGGTTGCGAGCCATCGCCACCAGCTGATCCCGGTTGATGCGAGCTTGGCCGAGCAGCCAGAGGTCGTAGCCCTCATCGATAGCGCGATCCGGAATGAACCAACGGATTTGAGCCAGACAGTCGGCCAGATAACCGCCGCCCTGCACCGCTACGCGATGCTGAGCTCAACCATGGATGACGTGCTGCTTGAGGCAATTGCGGAAGCCGCAGGCACCCGGATCGCCTTCTCGAATGGTTGGCGCTACGGCGCTCCCATTCCTCCAGGGCCGGTCACGGTCAATGATTTGTGGAACATCATTCCGACAAACCCGCCCGTCTCGGTCGTCGAACTCACCGGTGCGGAGATCGTCGAAATGCTCGAAGCCAATCTCGAGCGAACCTTTGCCGCCGATCCGTATGAACAGATGGGCGGCTACGTGAAGCGGATGCGCGGCGTCAAAATGTACTTCAAGGCTGAAAATCCCCCAGGGCATCGGATCGATCGTCTGTTCGTGGAGGGCGAACGTGTCGATCCTTTGAAATCCTATGTGGCGGCCTTCGTGACAGCACAGGGCGTGCCTGCGAAATTTGGCCATAACCGGCGCAATTTGGAGATCCGCGCGGTCGACGCGCTGCGTGGCCTTTTCGAACGCCGCGGCACGGTGACGCCGGACCCCACACCAACGGTATTTGAGATCTGATGCCAGACGCTCTCACACCTGAAAGGACGAGAACATGCGCGTGATTTTAATCACCTTATTCGGCGCATTGAGCCTCGCCAGCACCGCTAACGCCGAACCGGTTCACGTCTTCGGCCCCGGCGGCCCCGCACCTGCGATGAAGGAAGCGGCTGCGGTGTACTCCCGTCAGCAGGGGGTGGAAGTCGATGTTGTCGCAGGCCCCACGCCTCAATGGATCGATCAGGCCCGCAGCAATGCAGACATCATTTTCAGCGGCTCCGAAACCATGATGACCGACCTGCAGAATGCGATGGGTGGTCAGATCGATCCCGGAACCATCACCCCGCTCTATCTTCGCGTTTCGAGCATTCTGGTTCGGCCAGGAAATCCCCGGCACATCGGCGGTCTTTCCGACCTGTTCAAGCCCGGTCATCGCATCGTTGTGGTCAACGGGGCCGGTCAGAATGGCCTTTGGGAAGATATGGCAGGCAGGACGGGCGACCTTCGCAAAGTCGCCGGCCTGCGCGGCAATATCGTACGCTCTCATGACCGTCATTTTGGAAGCGGAGCCGCACAGAACCTACACCAAAACTGAGGTCCGGTG
>Ga0308165_1004328_pt1 | contig 14137 bp, 6 predicted proteins | sample PhyWR2_FD_201032 | JGI IMG/M metagenome (GOLD analysis project Ga0308165, IMG submission 201032) | Phyllosphere microbial communities from UC Gill Tract Community Farm, Albany, California, United States - DLSLW.R2 | ecosystem: Host-associated > Plants > Phyllosphere > Unclassified | place: USA...
GCGGCAAAGGTGCCACTTCTTTTGAGTGGAGAGAAACCTTTAAAGATCCAAAATCGATGTTCGATAGCATTTATGCCTTGAATTATAAAATGGTTGGATTGCACTTGCGTCCACGGTTTGATAATGCCAAAAATTTAAACCTGTTAGATCAGGCCAGAGCACAGGGTTATACTTATCCCGAAAACGGTAAACCAGGCGAATTTGTAAACTTTTTTGATGAAAAGGCAACGCAGTGGTGGTGGGATAACGGCGTAATGCGGGTAGCAAAATTAGGCGCTAAATTTCTGAAAACGGATGAGGGTAGTGCGTTTGGATCTTTAGCAAACGAAAGTGAGAAGGTTGGTCCAACAGGGAAAGATGCAGAACGTTTGCACAATCTTTTTCCAATAGCTTATGCCAAAGCACCATTTTTGGAGTTCGAAAGATTCAATGGTTTTAGGGGATTGAATCAAACCAGGGAGGGTTATTCGGGCATTCAACGTTACCCGTATATTTTTGCAGGCGATTGGCCAAGCGAATGGCAATATTTCGCTCCGGTAATTAAAGCAGGTTTGAATGTTGGTCTTTCGGGCGTAGGCACCTGGGCGCATTGTATGGGCGGTTTCGAACATCAGGCCGATCCCGAGTTATACATCCGCTGGGTGCAGTTTGGTATGTTCAGCCCGATAGCGCTTGTTTTTGGAATGGATCATCCCGGTTATAAAGAACCCTGGAAATATGGTGAAGATGCTTTGCGTAATTTCAAAAAATACGATCTATTGCGCTACCGTTTGTTTCCTTATCTGTACACTAGTATGCATCAGCAATATGAAAAGGGTTTGCCGATGATGAGGGCTTTGGTACTCAACCATCAGGATGACGAAAATGTGTACGAAATTGGTGATCAATATTTATTTGGAGACTACTTAATGGTTGCTCCGGTAACCACTAAAGGTGCTATTACGCGTTCGGTTTACTTGCCAGAAGGTACCTGGTTTAACTATTGGACGAACCAGAAATATGAAGGTAAAAGTTATCACCATGTGGTAGCACCTTTGGATACCATTCCTTTGTTTGTTAAGGGGGGAAGTATTATTCCGATGCAGCCAGAAATGGCCTACAGTGGCGAAAAACCTGTTGATGTGATTACACTTGATGTTTTTCCTTACGGAGCATCAAAATATGATCTATTTGAAGACGATAATTTAAGCTCAACATATAAAACAGGGAATTTTGCTTTAACAAAGATCACATCTTTATTAACAGTATCAAACTTAACACTAAAAGTGGCCAAGCCTGTTGGCAATTTTAAACCAACTAAGCATAAATACATGGCAAAAATACATTGGTCGGGCAAAGTTGATCCTAATGGTGTTTTAGAAAATGGTGCTAAATTAAAAGTTTTAAAAACACCAGATCGTTTGGATAAAAGCGAAGGCTGGTTTTACGATACAAAAAGCAAAATACTTTGGATTAAATCAGCTGGAGATAATAGTGCTGATTTGAGTTTTGTAGTGAATTAATAGTGGTTTGTGGAGACATGAACCACGGCGATATTTAAATCGCCTCGGTCTGTATCCTCACAGACCGAAACGGAATATAAATTTTGCAAATGGTCCGTGGAGAGAGGAACCATGGCGGAGGAGGGATAATTTAAAAATATGTCATCCTGAGCGTAGTCGAAGGACAATCTATATTAATTATTAGGTGCAAAGGTCTTCGACTACGCTCAGACTGACAACGATATAATTAACAAATGGTTAGTGAAGACATGGACCATGACAGAAATAAAACGGGTTTTAGCTTGATAAAATCCTTAAAATAAAATTGAAAACATGAAAATTGCATTTAAGATGAAACTTAAACCCGGTTTTGAAACAGAATACAAAAAGCGTCATGATGAGATCTGGCCAGAGCTATCTGCCTTGTTAAAGGAAAATGGGATCAGCGATTATTCTATCTTTTTAGATGAAGAAACAAATACACTTTTCGCTGTGCAACAGCAAAATGGAAACTCTTCGCAAGATTTGGGCAGTACCCAGATTGTTCAGAAATGGTGGGCATATATGGCCGATATTATGGAAACCAATGCCGATCATTCTCCAAAAACATTCCCTTTAGAAATGGTATTCCATTTAGATTAAAAATTATGCTTTTACATAGATTCTTTTTCGTTCTGCTTCTGAGCACATTAACTTTTAGTATGGCTAAAGCACAAAAGCCTGTAAAAAACACAGGCAGTTGGCCTGTTATCGAAAAGCAAATGAAACCATGGACGCGCTGGTGGTGGATGGGAAATGCGGTTGACGAACAGAATTTGAACCTGGTTTTAAAGAAATATGCTGATGCTGGCCTTGGAGGGGTAGAAATTACACCTATTTATGGAGCCAAGGGTTTTGAAAAACAATACCTCCAGTTTTTGTCACCAGAGTGGATGAACATATTGCACTACACGGTAAATAAGGCCAATACTTTAGGCTTGGGTGTAGATATGAATACTGGCACGGGATGGCCATTTGGCGGTCCGCAGATTAAACCAGAGCATGCAGCAACTAAACTGATTACCCAGCAATACACGCTCAAAGCTGGCGAAAAGTTGACTGAAGCCATTAAGGTTAAAGAAGTCAAGCAGGATTTCGCGCAGTTACAGGCTTTAACCGCTTACGGTAACAATGGTGAGGTACTCAATTTGCTTTCTAAAGTTCAGGCAGATGGTTCTTTAAATTGGTCACCTGGAAGTGGTAGCTGGGATATTTATGCTGCTTTTGCAGGCAAAACCAGGCAAATGGTTAAACGTGCAGCACCTGGCGGAGAAGGTTTTACATTAGATCATCTCGATAAAGATGCAGTTGATGTTTTCCTGAAAAGATTTTCGGATGCTTTTGGTGGAAAACCACAAGGTGTTCGCTCGTTTTTTAATGATAGTTATGAAGTTTATGGCGCAACCTGGACACCCACTTTCTTTCAGGAATTTAAGAAAAACAGAGGCTATGATCTGGCCGCTCATATAAAAGATTTAGCAAGTAAAGATTCTACGAATGCAGATATTGCCCGTTTAAAATCCGATTACCGCGAAACTATGGATGAACTTTTACTCCATAACTTTACACAAAACTGGACCGATTGGGCACATCAACTTAAATCAACAACTAAAAATCAGTCCCATGGTTCGCCTGGCAATCTGCTAGATCTTTACGGTGCAGTAGATATTCCTGAAACGGAAACTTTTGGCTCGAGTTATTTTCCTATTCCAGGTCTTAGGCGCGACGCAGCAGATATACGCAATGTAAATCCAGATCCCATGATGTGTAAATTTGCCTCTTCAGCAGCGCATACAGGTGGTAAAAAATTGGCTTCTTCTGAAACGTTTACTTGGTTAACTGAACATTTTAAAACATCGTTTTCACAATGTAAACCAGAAGCAGAACAATTATTTCTGGCAGGAATTAATCATATCTTTTATCATGGTACCACCAATTCGCCTGCAAATGTTCCATGGCCGGGATGGTTGTTTTACGCCTCTGTAGAAATGAACCCGAACAACAGTTTATGGCCTCAAGCACAAGGTTTAAATAATTACATTTCCCGTTGTCAGTCTATTCTCCAGTCGGGAAAACCTGATAACGAACTTTTAATCTATTGGCCAATTTATGATGTATGGAACAAGGCTAAAGGTTTGGATATGGCTTTAAAAGTACATGATGTTGATGATTGGTTACATCCAACGGCTTTCTATAAGTTATCAAAAGAATTATCTAAATCGGGTTATTCTTTTGATTTTGCATCTGATCGGTTGTTAAAGCAATCAACGGTTAACAAGGCATTAATCACTACCAACGGAGCCGCCGCCCCGTATCAGGTTTTAATCATTCCGCAATGCGAAATGATTAGTCCGGAAACGCTGGATAAGATCATTCAAATGGCCAATAATGGTGCAAAAGTAATCTTTCAGGCATTGCCCAAAGATGTTCCGGGTTTGAACAATCTGGAAGCACGCCGTGCACAGTTAAAGGCTACCTTGGCCAAACTGATTTTTACAAATGGCGCAAACGGTGTTAAACAATTTAAAATCGGCTCCGGATTGATCTTATTGGCGAATGATGTGCAAAACGCATTAAAAGCTATTGCCATTAATAGCGAAACGTTAACCAATTCGGGCATTCAGTTCATCAGAAGAAAAACAACAACTGGTAAATACTATTACCTGGTTAACCATACCGCTAAAGATATTGATACTGAACTTTTTTTAAATGAAGTAGGACAGGTTTTAATCATGGATCCACAAAGTACGAATGTGGGTTTAGCTGCGGTAAATAATAAAAAGGTACGTGTACAATTGAAATCAGGTGAAAGTTTGTTTTTAAAAGTTGAGCGCAGCAGCACCATAAATAAACCCTGGGTTTATTTAGATAAAGCTGCCAATTTTACCACCCTTAACCAACCATGGAATTTACATTTTACCGAAGGTGGACCGGAACTTCCTGCAGATCAGAAATTAGAAAAACTGGTAAGCTGGACAACTTTAAATGACCCTAAACTACAGGCATTTTCTGGAACCGGTGTTTATACTTCAAGTTTTAACCTAAGCTCGAAAACGGCTAAAGAATATCTTTTAAACCTGAACCAGGTGGATGAGAGTGCACGCGTGTGGATTAATGGGCAAGAAGTTGGCATTTTATGGAGTATCCCATTTGAGGCCCGTGTTGGTAAATATTTAAAAACAGGGAACAATACCATTAAAATTGAGGTGGTAAACCTGATGGCCAACCGCATCCGTGATATGGATATCAAAAAAATACAATGGCGAAATTACCGCGAAATCAATTTTGTAAACATCAATTATAAAGATTTTGATGCTTCAAACTGGAATGTAATGCCTTCAGGATTAATTGGCCCTGTAACCATTACGGCTTATAATTAAGCCTTTAAGAATCGTCATTTCGAAGGGAGTGCAACAGTAGAGAGAGCTAATTAGTTGGATTTCTCTACTGAAAATTAGTTACTGCGCTTCATCGGATCGGGATTACGCCCGCTTTTTGGCAATCTATCATTGATAATAAAGCAATTGCTTATTCTTCTGCATGATAATATAAAATTATGATATATGCTACCTATTTTAAATAGATAATATCTTCATGTTCCAAGGATTTATCATGACAATATTCATCAATCAAATGCTGAAATCGCTTAATAGTCACATCTGTTTTGTTAAAATGAGTACGATTAAGTCTACATGATTTTTTATAAAAATAAATTTCCAGAAAAGTTAATCGATTTAGGAGTCGATAGGAGGCTATTTTCATTTTATGGTAATATTTTATAATAAAAAGGCAGGATAGTACAGGATGGGATTTGTGTGCTACCTGTTTATATTTAAGAAATAATTCACTAACCAAATAACTATTAAACCAATACCCACTACGTTTCGTTAAACTAACGCTATGCAATAAAAATCTACGTTTTTTCTCAACTCTTTTCTAACCAATCCCGTAACCGATTTCTATTGTTATCGCAGTTTAGCTAATGGGCGTTCGCATCCAATAAAATTGCTATGAGTAAAATTTTACCCAAATTTTTAATCGTCGTTTTGACAGTTATTTTTTTCTTGAGCAGTTGCCGGAAAAAAGAATTCGATGACTTTTATGGCCGCCCAGAGAATTTGGGTGATCCAATCTACCAGCAACTTCAGGCAAAAGGCAACTTTACCAAGTTTCTCGATTGTATTGACAAGGCCGGTTACAAAGAAACATTAAGTGCATCAGGCTCATGGACAATATTTGCGCCAACAGATGAAGCCTTTGCAACTTATTTAAAAGACAATAGCTTAACAGCAGTTTCGGTAGATCTAGCATCTAAAATTGTGCGTTACTCAATGATTTACGATGGTGAAAAAGTGGAACGTTTGAGCGATTTTTTCTCTGTTAAAGGATTTATAAAAAATACTGCTTTTAGAAGGAGAACAGTTTATTACGATTTTGTTTACGATGGAAAAGATAATAATGGAAATGCAATTAAGGTAATCGCAGCAAACCGTAATGGGTCCTATCTGGCGACCGATTTCAACAATAAAAACGTTAGTTATTTCTTATCGCCATATATGGCTTTTAATGGCCTGTCTGCTGCTGATTATAATTTTTTCTACCCAAATAGTGCTTACAACGGCAGCAACATCGGTCCGGCAAGGTTAATAGATGGCCAGCAAAATATTGTTGCCGAAAATGGAGTGATCCACGTAATCGATAAGGTGCTTACCCCACCTCAAAGTATAGATCAGTACATTAATGAAAAACCTGATTACAGTGTTTTTAAAGGTTTATTAGATAAGTTTGTTACTTATTCGTTAAATACGGATATTTCTCACCGTTATGAAGTACTGAGTGGTAAAGCCGCAAATGTTTATGCCAAAACCTATAGCACTTTACTGGCTTTCTCGCCAAACAATGAAAATTACCTAAAAGTAGATGCAAATGATGCTCAACAGGGTTCTTACAGTATTTTTGCGCCTACCAATGCCGCAGTTAATGCGTATGTTCAAACGGTGTTGCTCAAATATTGGAAGAAAAAGGGTGTAAACAACCTGAACGATCTGTATGTGGTAGCACCAGATGTTATTAAGGATTTTGTTAACTCCCATCTATTTAGCACAACGGTTTGGCCAAGTAAATTTGCCACAACACCCAATGCCCTAAACGATTTTACTACCCGTGTAGCGGCCGATGTGGTGGATAAGCAAGCCCTGAGTAATGGCTTTTTATATGGCATAAATAAGGCCCAGAATGCAAGTGTATTCTCAACAGTTTATGGTAACGTAAACCTCGATCCCGATTACAGTGTGATGAAACAGGCCTTGATTTATTTTGGCTTGATCCCTGCCTTAAAAACACCAACATTACGTTATGCGGTGGTGATGATCCCTGATGTAACACTCAGGAGAATGGGATTCAATTATGATCCATTTTATGCATCAGCCCCGATCAGAGGCGATTTAGTCGCGCTGAAGCGCATTTTGCAAACCCACATTATTGCTTTGGGCGACAGGGCAGTACCTAATTTTGTTACTGGATCTGGAATTCTGGAGGCCTCAAATGGCGAATATGTTAAATACGCTGCCGGAAAGCTGATTTCATCGGGTACACAGGATAGCGTTGCAGTTGCAAAACAAAGTATTCCAATCGATTCTACCAGTGCAACACCTGTTAATGGTGCAGCTGTTTATGGAAAAGAAGCACTAACCTATACCGTACTGAATATTGGTAAACACATCGAAAAATATGGTACACTAACTACTGATCCATATTATTACTTCTTCCAACTGTTAAACAACAACATTATTTATACTAAAACAACAGGGGTAATACAGGGAACCGTAGAGGGCGTAAATTATACAGTTTTTATCCCCACCAATGCGGCCATTATGCAGGCTGTAAAGGATGGTATTTTACCAGGTAATGTAACTACAGGTATACCGACTACCACTCCAACTGATGGTTTGGACGTAACCAAAGTAAGTAAATTCTTGCTTTACCATATTATCAATAAAAATACCATTGTAAGTGATGGGCAAAAGATCGGGCAGTTTGAAACCCTGATGAAAAATGATGGCGGCGATGCCGCAAAAATTACGATAGCATTAAATACAACCACTTCACTAATGCTTAGGGATGTAATTGGTAGAACAGCCAATGTGTTGCTCGGAGCAACAGATAGAAGCAATGTATTGTCTAACCGCACAGTAATCCATCAGATCAATAATTACTTAAAATATCAATTCTAACCGATATGACTAAAAAATATACTTTACGTTTATTTGCCTTGCTGTGCTTTTTATTTGCGTCTGCTGTGACCAATGCGCAGCAAATTAACTACGTGCGGGGGAAGATTATTGATAAAAAAGATAAACAGCCCATTATTGGTGCTTCGGTAGTAATTGTTGATAAAGACCGCAGGGTGATAAAAGGGGTATCATCAGATATTGATGGTAACTATACGCTGCCGGTAGCCGATAAAACCTACAGGATTTCGGTTTCCTATATCGGATATAAATCTACTGCACCAGTGGCTATTGATAAGGCCACTATTAACTTTCAATTAGAGGCTTCTGATAACCAGATGGACGAAGTTCAGATCGTATCGAAAGCCAAGGCCGATAATGGCAGTGGCATGAGTATCGATAAACGCGATCAAACCTCGGCCATAGGTACCATCAATGCCAAAGAACTGGAAGATATGCAGGCCGCCTCTATCGATCAGGCTTTACAAGGCCGTTTAGCTGGTTTGGATATTGCTGCGAGTAGTGGCGATCCAGGTGCCCCAATGCAGATCCGTATCCGCGGTACATCTTCCATTAATGGTGCTGTAGATCCATTGATCGTAGTAGATGGTATGCCTTATGATATATCCATTCCCTCTGATTTTAACTTTGCAACTTCTGACGAGACCAATTACGGACAGTTATTAAATATTGCCCCATCAGATATTAAAGATATTAGTGTGTTAAAAGATGCCGCAGCAACAGCTATTTGGGGCTCGAGGGCAGCAAATGGTGTTTTGGTAATTAATACCAAAAGGGGAACAATGGGGCCGCCCACTATTTCTTATAACTTTAAAGGCTCTTACTCCAAACAGCCTAGTCCTATCCCAATGCTTAACGGTAACCAATATTCGTCGTTGGTTTTGGAAGAATTTTATAATGCAGGCCGACAATTTTCTACTTCAGAGTTCGCCAAAGAATTTCAGTACGATCCGAACGATCCTTACAATTATTTTAATTATAGCAACAATACAGATTGGTTAAAAGCCATTACCAGGATCGGCTACCTTCAGGATCATAACCTGTCTATTTCAGGAGGTGGTGAAAAAGCCAAATACCGTGCATCATTAAACTATTTTAACCAGGAGGGTACAACCCGGGGAACAAGCTTAGGGCGTTTAAGTGCCCGGGTAAATTTAGATTATCAGGTATCAAATAAAATCAGGTTCAGTGCCGATATTGTATATACACACATTGATAACGAAAATCTCTATAGTACAAGGGTTAGGGATATCGCGTATCAAAAAATGCCAAACCAATCGGTTTACGAGTATGACGAATATGGTAACCTAACCTCTAATTATTTTAGTCCGCTCGCTACCGCTCAGGGCACTTACCCGGGTACATACAATCCATTGGCTATGGCAAATGCTGCCAGTAACCATCAGATAGGCGAAAGGGTAATTCCGAAATTCTCCTTACAGTATCAGATAGTTCCCGATCGGTTAAGGTTAAATGCAAACTTTCAGGTCGACATTAACAATTCAAAAACCAAAACCTTTTTGCCACAAATTGCAACAGGCAAGTTGTTTACCGATGCGGTTGTAAATTCGACAGGTGATGTTGATGGTGATGGATTTACCATGGCTTCTAACATTACTTTGGCTTACACGCCGGATTTGGGTAAGAAACACGATTTGATAGCTTTTGCCAGGTTCGATAGTAACGATAGCCGCAGAACTGGCCAAGGCATGTTTGCCACCAATACGGCTTCATCTTACCTCGCAGATCCATCAATTGATGGGCGTACAAATGCTGCTGGGTCTGCTTATTCATCGTTTGCACAAAGTCGTTCGGTGGGTTTATTGTTAAATGCACAGTACAAATTTTTAGATCGCTATATTTTTAATGCGGGTATAAGGGGCGATGGTAACTCTAAGTTCGGCCCGAATAACCGTTATGGTGTTTTCCCTTCTGCATCACTTCGGTGGAGAATTTCGGGAGAACCTTTCATGAAAAGGACTGAAAAATACATCGACGATTTTAGTTTTAGGGCCAGCTACGGTATTGTGGGCAATGCACCCCGTGGAGATTATACTTATCTGAACACCTATCAAAATTATGGTTTCAGTTACCTGGGCATGTCTGGTGTATATTCAAGCAATCTCGAACTGTCAGATCTAAGATGGGAAAAAGTTGCTCAATCCAACCTTGGATTAACACTTAACCTATTTAAAAATGCCATCAACATGGATTTTGATATCTACCGTAAACGCACAACCGATTTGTTTTATCCCGGTATTGCCATTCCTACCTATAATGGATACTCAGGGGTTGATCTAAACGTAGGTACGATGGATAACCAAGGCTGGGAATTTAACCTTAACGCAACCCTGATCAGAAAGAAAAATTTTAGATGGGATTTTAGCTTTAATATTTCGCACAATGAGAATATCATCCGCGAAATCGATCCGCTTTATCCTCGCGAAAATAAAGGGAAAATTACGGCCAACAATGTATTTAAGGTTTATATCCAGGAGAACAACCCTTTTGGCTCTTTTTATGGATTTAAGTTCAAAGGCGTTTACAAAGACCTAAACTCTACCATTGCCTTGGATGAAAGTGGAAACCAGATTGTTGGTCCGAATGGACAAAGAGTATACATGCGTTTTGCCTATCCATCGATCGATTATGTATTCCAACCAGGTGATGCCATGTACGAAGACATTAACCACGATGGAAATATCGACTATAAGGATATTGTGTATTTAGGTAATAGTAATCCAAACTTAACAGGCGGTTTTGGTACCGGAATTACCATTAATGGCAACATCCGTTTTGGTGCCAACTTTAGCTACCGTACAGGTTATCAAATCATCAACGGCACAAAGATTACCACCACCAATATGAATGGTTTTAGTAACCAAAGTACGGCAGTACTAAGAAGGTGGAGAGCCGAGGGCGACGTAACCGATATGCCAAGAGCGGTATACGCCACCGGGTATAATTTTTTAGGGTCAGATAGATATGTAGAAGATGGCTCCTACCTGCGTTTACGGAGTGTAACCCTGAAATACGATTTCAGTAAAAACTTTATGAAAAGATTAGGGATGAAAAGTTTAAGTGCCAATTTAATGGTAGAGAATATTTTAACCTTTACCAAATATACAGGCCAGGATCCCGAGGTTCCGGTAAAACTAACCGCTTTCTCTACCGTGGTTGATAATTCTACAACCCCTCCAATCAAAACAGTTACCCTTGGTTTAACCGCAAATTTTTAATCAGCAACAGAATGAAAAAGATTATATATAGTACAGGCATAATCGTGATGCTGATCATGAGCAGCTCATGCAAAAAATGGTTGGATTTACAGCCCCGTGATGGTATTACCCGTCAGGGCTTTTGGAAAACCAAAGAAGATATACAAGCTGCGGTTGCAGGTTGTTATGCCTCTTTATTGGCGCCTCCTCCAGGGATTAATGATAAGGCTTTAACCGAATATTTGTTTATATACGGCGAAATACGTGCCGATATGATTGATGCCGGACCGAATGGAACCATAGAGGAAAAAGACATTTTCGACAATAACATTGTTCAAAGCAATACCTTAACCAGCTGGGCTGCTTTTTACCGCACCATTAACTTTTGCAATACCGTATTGGATTTTGCACCTGCGGTAAAGGAAAGCGATCCTACCTTAACCGATACACAATTAAATGCTTATATCAGCGAAGCACTTGCCCTAAGGAGCATGATGTATTTCTACCTGGTAAGGAATTTTAGAGACGTACCTTTAAAGTTAACTTCTTCATCAAAAGATACCGACCTGCAAGAGCTTACTAAAACACCGGCAGCCGATATTTTGAATCAGATTGTAGCCGACTTAAAAAAGGCTGAAGCGGGTGCGGTAAGTACATATGGAAATACCGTATCAGATAAAGGAAGAATTACCAAATTTACAGTAAATGCTCTACTGGCAGATGTGTATTTATGGATGGATAATTTTACAGGCTGTATTACAGAGTGCAACAAAATTATGGATTCGCAGAAATTTGCCGTTCAGGGCGCAGGTTCTGGCTGGTATAACAACGTATTTTACAATGGCAGTTCGACAGAAACCATTTTCGAATTCTCGAACAAGAATTCGGTAAACAACGTATTCTATAATTTACTCGTACAATCTAAAAAACGCTTTATTGCTTCGGGTATTTTAACCTCCGATATATTCACTCCGGATGATGTGGATCCCGACCGCATTTATGACATCCGGGCTTCGGCATTTTACAGTGGCGATAACAGTATTGTTAAGTATGGTACCGAAAACCCGTCGTATGTAAACTGGCAGGCTTACCGTTTGTCTGATATCTGGATGTTGAAAGCCGAAGCCCTGGCTTATACGGGGGCAGGGGCAGATGCCATTAACCTCATTAAAGATTTGAGGTTGAAAAGAAACGCGGTTAAAATGACCGAGCAAAGCCCTGATGAAAATGATAAGGATGCCATATGCGATTATATTTTGGCAGAACGATCACGCGAATTTGCTTTTGAAGGCAAACGCTGGTATGATTTATTGCGAATTGCAAAACACGAAAACTACAGGCGCATTAACGTATTGCTCGAAATGGTCGCCCGAACGGTATCACCAGCTGTACAGCAATCGGCAATAGCCAAGTTTAGGGATGTAAACAGCCATTATTTACCAATTAATGAAAACGAGCTTTTTGCCGATTCAAAACTTGTCCAAAATCCATTTTACACCAAATAAATTTTAGCATGATGAAAAATAATCAAAATGTACGCAACCTCGCCATATTGGCGATGATCTGTGTTATTGCTTTTATATTTATAAATGCATGTAAAAGAGAATCGTATACCTTAGCCACAACAGATGATGTGAATATTACTGGCTATTTAGATAAATATCCAGATAAGTTCTCTTTAATGAGACAGATTGTAGAGCGCTCGGGAACTGCCGGTTATTTAGGTGCTTATGGCAGGTACACCTTATTTACGCCGACCAACGATGCCGTAACGGCTTGGCTTAAAGGTATTGGCAAAGCGAACGTATCCGATTTAAGCGTTGAGCAATCGAAAGACATGGTTAAATTCCATTTATTGCCCGATACCGTGGCAACTAACCGGTTTACAGATGGGAAGTTACCACAGATTACTTTATATGGCCAGTATTTGCAAACAGGAGCAACAAACGATGCTGGTGTAAGCAGTTATATTGTAAATAAGCAGGCAAAAATAAGCCAATCCAATGTTAGGGTGGGCAATGGCATTATCCATGTAATAGACCATGTATTGATCCCGGCAACTTTAACCACAGCACAAACCATCGAAGCGAGTGGTCGCTATAAATATTTTACACAGGCCTTAAAAGAAACCGGTTTTTACGATTCGTTAAACGTGGCTTCGTCGGCGGTAACCGATACCACTAGGAGGTTGCAAACGGCCATTATCGAATCAGATTCTGCTTTGGTGAAAGCGGGTTATTCCAGTTACGGGGCATTTAAAGCTAAATTTTCTAAAACGGGCGACCCCAAAAATCATAGCGATAGTTTATGGTTATATATTGCTTACCACCTTTCTGCCGGTGCAACATACACGCCTGATATTATTGCCTCATCAACCATTAACACCTTGGCACCAAAAGAAGTTGTTACAACCAAATATATTAATCAACGGATTTTACTTAACGACGATGAGTTTAACGGTGTTTTAGAGCCTGGGGTAGAAGTAAACAGAACTTTTAGCAACATTACTACAGCCAATGGCGTACTGCACGAAACCAAAAACCTATATGCCATTAAAGTACGTTATCCAACTGGCGTATTCTTCGATGTTTGCGACCAACCCGAGTTAAAAGCAAATCCGATCTGGAGAGGCCGAAATGGTGCAACAGGTGGTACAATCCCCTTAATTGCAAATGGTGCGCCTATTCTTTCGGGAATGAGGGTGAACAATCCGGCAAAAGCAACACTTCCTCAGAATTACGACTATTTTGTATCTGTTTTTGGCGCTACAAGAAGGATCGCTTACGATGATAAGTTAAACCTGTCATTAGGTTTAACAAATGCAAACCGTGCAATTTGGGTTGAACTGAAAACGCCGATGTTGGTAAAAGGTAAATACAAAGTTTGGATATGTTATAGCCAATTTGGTAGCGGGCCACTTTGTCAGATTGCGATGGATGTTGGAACACCTGACGCTCAAGTATTACCAAATCTAATAGATTTTAGACAATCGCTCGGTTCATCTGGAATGACAGATGCTGGGGCGGCCTTAGCGAGTTCCGACCCCTTGATGCTGGCCCAGGGCTTTAAACGTTATCTGGCTACCACTAATGATAAAGATAAAAATGGCAATGCGGGTTTAATTCAGCCTGCTGTTAAAAATAACTGG
>Ga0308165_1004330_pt1 | contig 14132 bp, 8 predicted proteins | sample PhyWR2_FD_201032 | JGI IMG/M metagenome (GOLD analysis project Ga0308165, IMG submission 201032) | Phyllosphere microbial communities from UC Gill Tract Community Farm, Albany, California, United States - DLSLW.R2 | ecosystem: Host-associated > Plants > Phyllosphere > Unclassified | place: USA...
CTGATCGTAGGGTTGTGTCCGCCAGAGCGATTAGTGCACCGCGGCCTTGGAATGGCCCGGCCTTCCGTCGGTCGAGAAGGTCTTCTTCAGCCACAGCTCCCCAGGTGGCAACGTCGACGACGCGGCGAACCGAGAACCCGAGCTTGCGAAGTGTGCCGGTGGACGCATTCAAGCGCGCCATCAGCGGTCCATAAAGATCGGAGAGCGAATTCTGCTCATTGATGATCGCCTGAAATACTCGGCCATAAGCCTCATCGCGCTCGCTTTGGAGTTCCTTACGACGCGCGCCAGCTCCTTGAGCGTCGGCTAGGCGTGATTGAAGGGTAATGAGCGCGGCGTTCTCTTGGGCGATGCGCTTTGACAGGGTGGAGTACTGACCGCGAATGATATTGTCGGCGCTTAGTAGGACCTCCAGCCGGGCCATTTCAGCCAACAGCGTATTGAGGGTTAATTTGGAGAGGTCAGCAGTATCTGGGAAGAGCGGCGTGTTCGGGTCGCTGGTCGGAGTGGCCGGACCTGTGAGCGCTGCGATCTGCTGATCGGACCATGTGACATAGCTGGTCAAACTCGTATCGACATCGCCTTTATAGATCAGCAGGAATTCATCCCATTGCTCCTGACTGAGGCCGCTGAGAACATGCCGCTCCTTGGCTTGGCGAAGCAGCTCGGGGGCCTTGGTATTACGAGTGCTGACGACCTCATCCTGCAGAGCAACGAATGTCCGGCGCTGATTGCCGTAGGCCTGGATCGTGCCGCGCAGCGTCTGCACGGCCTGTCCGAGCTGGGTGTGGCGAATGGCCTGCGCCTCAGTTCCCTTTACGACAAGCTTGGCGAGATCTTCGTTGTAACTCTTGATCTGGCCGGTCTTTTGCGTGACTTGCAGCGCTAGGCCTATGACAGCAGCTTCCTTTTCAATCTCCGTGGCAATGCGCTCGGATAAATCGGCGATTGCCTCAGCCTCCCGTTCTCTGGCCTGCTGGAAACGGGCGGTGCGAAAATCCCTTAATTCGGCAAAGTCGATAGCGCCGTCAAGATCATCCTGCGGGTGGGCATCAAAGATCACACGCTCTACCTCCTCGATAAGTCCATCGGAGACGCGAGCAGAGGAGCAAAGCTCCTCTACGAATTGCTGCGACAAGTAGCGCGCTCGGGGAAAGGCTAAATGACCGTTTGCATCGCGACCGTCGAGGAAGCGTGTGACTGAAGTACCTCCACCCCATGTCAGCGTTGAAGTCGCGTGGCCAAGCAACTGGCGGGCACGGACGAGAAATGACGGGCTGATATTTGCGCTCGCACTCCAGCTACCTGGGGTGATTGCGTCACAGCCGGCTGCAATCATGTCAGCAAGCGCGGTCTTGCCTGAGCCGCGCGCGCCGATGATTGCGACGAGCCCAGGATTAAGTGGTATGTCCGGAGTTGCTGCCCAACTGGCATCTCCAATAGCTATGTTCGAGATAACTTGGGAAGGCATGGCCGTGGACGGCGATTCGCTGCCGACATAAGCACGACCTTCGGGGTCGATACAAGCCTGGCGGAGGGCATCGAACTCTAGACCACCCTTGATCCACGAATAACGCTCTTCAACCGGCTGGCCTACGGTTTTCTGGTCGTGTGCGTCGCTGCCGTGGAGGCAGGGCTTGCAGCCGCCATATCGCTCCTTCAGTTGGTCGAGCGTCACGCCCTTACGACCAGACCAGAACTCGCGCTGTGCTGTACTACTTGAGAAGATGATGTGGGCGAACTTTTCGATCTCCTGACGCATGGTTGCGTCTGCGGCTTGGCGCAACCCCGAAGTTCCGTCGCCCGTCGCGCCTGCAACCGCGATGAGGATGTTGGTCTTCGCCCAATCGCTCTCTCGCATAACGCGGCGAAGCTGGTCAAAATTTACCTTGAATTGCGTGGCACCGTGCGAAAGCGCCGCACGATCATCGAGAATGCTAGTGTCGGCTTTCTTTCCGAGCGAAATCAGATCTTGGCGGGTGCAGTTGAAGGTATCGCCATGCGCGTGGAACTGAAGGCGCTGAAGGATGCGGTGCAGTTCTGCGACGTGGTTCGGGTCTTCAGGGCTGACTAGGAGATGCAAATTGACGAAGCCAGACCTTGCAGCGACATCTAAACGCAATTCGATGTTGGGAAAAATGAGCTGCACATCTTGTAAACGGCCAGCCGCCTTTTGCCTTAGCACCTCTTCGTAGGTGTCAGTAAGATAATAGTCAGTCACCGCCAGCGCCTCAATTTTCGGCGCGACTGTCTCAAGCTTTTTGAGGTAGACATCCCAAGGGGAGTCGCTGCCAAACTGATTATTTAGGACAGTTCCCGGCGCATGGATGTGCGGTTCCCAGCGACGCCATTCAGACCCACGACCAATCATTTGCTCATCCTTGGCGGCCATAGACCGTCCTTGTGACCATCTTTGAAGACCTGCTCGGCGTGGCCGAAGCAGACGTATTTCTAACACTTTATAAGATTTCTGAAGGGATGAGCACTTAGCTAGGCACAGCAATGCCGGCTCTCCAAGAACTAAGTCGATCTTCTGGAAGGAGGGATGAGGTATGCAAACTCAACAAAGATGCAAATGACAGGGGCTATCTGGTATTTCGGGTGGCCGAATTCGGTCCTCGAGCTACCTTTACTGGATGTGCTCACTAAAACGTTGGACTCCATTAAATTACTGCGTGGACGTTTCGGTGTTGCATTTAGACAATAGAATGGAGGCGGGGGATGGCGCATTTTCAGGCATCAATGGAGGGCGACAAGCAGGTCTTGCTCGGCCGAATTGTCACCATGGATGATGACGGTACTGTGCATGAACGCGGTGCGCTATGTATCGAGGGCGATCGGATCTCTGCTGTAGTATCAGATCCAGCTCACATTCCGGCGAGCTTCGCCGATGTGACTGCGGTCCAGACGCAAGGCACCCTCTATCCAGGTCTCATCGAACTGCACAATCACCTGAGCTACAACTTCCTGCCCTTGTGGTCGGTGCCCAAACGCTACACCAATCGTAACCAATGGCGCACGCAAGAACCGGACTACGACACCTCTATTGCTCTACCAGCCAAGGTCCTCGGCTCGAATGTAGATCAGGACTATGCGCGCAGTATCGCCCGGTTTGTCGAATGTCGTTCGTTGTTGGGAGGCACCACCACGACACAGGGTCTCAGCTCCGGCGGTACGGGCGGCAAGAAATGGTACCGAGGGCTGACCCGGAACGTTGAAGCGCCATATGACCCTCTTTTCCCGGCCGCGGGCGGCCACACGCTGGACTATCTGCCCGCTGAAATCGCCACGGACCTGGCACCTGCTCTGCAGAAGGATCGCCCTTTCTTTTATCACCTCAGTGAAGGCACCGATGACGATGCCCGTCAGCGCTTCCTCGACCTTGAGTACGCGCCCAACACTTGGGCCATCGACCGCGACCTCATCACGATCCACTGCACAGCGCTGAAGGCGGAGCATTTTCCTCGACTAGAGGCTGCCGCCGGCATGGTGTGGTCACCGCTGTCGAATTTGCTTCTCTATGGAGAAACGGCGAATGTCGCCGCAGCAAAATCAGCAGGGGTCAAAATCGCGCTCGGCTCGGACTGGTCACCCAGCGGCAGCAAGAACCTTCTGGGTGAGCTCAAGATCGCCAGGCTGGTCAGCCAGCATCACAACAGCCTGTTCACTGACAAAGAGCTTGTCCGCATGGTGACGTCCACGCCGGCCAGGATGCTTGGTTGGCAAGGACTGGTCGGCAGTATTGAGCGCGGCAAGAAGGCGGATATCCTGATACTTGAGGGAAGCTACCAAGACCCCTACGAGCAACTGATCACGGCGCGCGAAGATCATGTCATTGCGGTTGTGATTGACGGCCGGCCTCGCCACGGACGCATGGGCTTTCTCGATTTTGATACCAGCCAGCAGGAGCGATTCGTGATTGGTGGCAAGGACTACGCTCTTGACCTGGCCGAACAAGGTGACGACCCTTTGGCCGGACTCTCGCTCGGGACCGCGATAGCCAAACTCACCTATGGCCTGGCCAACTTGCCTAAGTTGGCCGCCGAGGCACCGGCCCCCATGACAATGGCGTTCAGTTTAATTGAGGATCAGGTGCTCAGCATCGACTTTGACCTCGATGAGGGCGAAGACTTCAGGGTCGTGCAGGACGAGGTACGAAGAGCCGTACCAATACTCAGGCCGCTGCCCATGGCGCCCATCACAGCGGTCGATGATGCGGCATTCCGTGATGCACTTAAAGCTAACGTCAATCTGCCGGACTACTTGAAGGACGCGCTTTAGTACCGTTGTCCGATGTTGTGGCGGACTATCACATCACCGGCGCCACATTGGCTGGCAGGAAATGAAACCAGAGGAGCTGTTGTGTGGTGCGAATTTGCAAAATCGAGATCCAGAATTTCAGATCTATTCGATCCCTTTCCTGGCGGCCGTCGTCGGGTCTGAACTGCCTGATTGGTCCAGGAGACAGCGGCAAGACTACCATCCTCGATGCCATCGACCTTTGTCTAGGGGCTCGGCGCAATGTCGCGTTCGGGGATACCGACTTCTTCGGTCTGGATGTCACCCAGCCTATCCGCATCACGATAACCGTAGGTGCATTGCCTGACCCGTTGAAGGACCTGGATACCTATGGGCATTTTCTGCAGGCATTCAACAGGGAGACCGGCTTGGTCGAGGAAGAGCCTCGACAAGGAATCGAAACCGTACTCACGTTGCGCCTGACTGTGGACAGCGAACTGGAACCGGCCTGGTCGCTCGTTTCCGAGCGTGCCCACGCGCTGGGCCTGGAGCGCAATATCGCCTGGAAGGACCGGCTCTCCCTTGCGCCTGCACGACTGGGGACATACTCCAGCTCCAACCTGTCATGGACGCGCGGGTCTGTACTCAATCGGCTTTCCGAAGAGCGCCCCAACCTAGGGGCTGAACTGGCGCATGCTGCCCGCGAGGCTCGGGTCAGCTTCGGCAACCAGGCGGGCATCCAACTGGCTGAAACGCTGCAAATCGTCACCCAGAAGGCAAATGAGCTGGGGGTTCCCGTCGGAGCACAGGCCCAAGCCCTGCTGGATGCGCACTCGGTCTCCATCGCAGACGGTGCAATCGCCTTGCATGATGAGAGCGGAGTGCCCTTGCGCTCACTGGGAACAGGCTCGTCCCGGCTGCTTGTGGCAGGTTTGCAGCGTGCCGCGGCGCAGCGCGCATCCATAGCCCTGGTGGACGAGGTGGAATATGGCCTGGAACCGCACCGGCTTGTCAGGCTGCTCGACTCCCTCGGTGCGAAGGAAAATCCGCCACCGCTACAGGCTTTCCTGACGACACACTCGCCGGTTGCCGTACGAGAACTCAGTGGAGACCAGATATTCGTGGTCCGAAAAAGATTGGACGGTGCGCATCTAGTCCAACTGGTAGGTATCGCCGATGACGTGCAAAGTACTATCCGACTTGACCCCGAGGCATTTCTCGCCCGCAGCGTGATCGTCTGTGAAGGTGCAAGCGAGGTAGGGCTTATTCGCGGGCTAGACCAATGTTGGACTCTTGCCAACGGGCGCTCGATGTTGGCTGCGGGGACTGCCTATGTCAACGTAGGTGGAGGCGAGCCTGACAGATGCTTTGTTCGCGGAATCGCGCTCCGAAAACTGGGCTACCGCGTCCTGGTGCTGGTAGATGCAGACAAGCCGCCAACGCCCGCGACCGTACAAGAGTACGAAGCCCTAGGCGGAGAGTTCATCACCTGGAGGCAGGGCCGCGCTTTGGAGGACGAGCTGTTCCTCAGCCTGCCCGATACCGCGGTGGACTTGCTGCTTCAACGCGCTGTCGATCTGCTCGATGAAGAACTGGTGTCGGCACACCTCCAGACCCAGTCGAACGGCCAGGTCACGCTCGCGGGCATTCGGCTGCAGCGGCAACAGGGGATTGCGTATCCCCCAGAGATTCGGCAAATCCTTGCCGTGACCTCACGCTATCGGAAGAACGGTTGGTTCAAGTCGGTGACTAAGTTTGAGGCCTTGGCGCGAGATATTGTTGGCCCTCATCTGCATGTTTCGGATGCCGGATTCATCGGCCTTATCGAGCGGCTTTACAGGTGGGCCCATGCCGCTTGAGTACGATCTGTTTGCTTTTCGTCGTGGCACCATCACGGCCCCGGCGGGCTGTGGCAAGACTCAAATCATCGCTGATACGCTGATCCAGCATGCTGGCGCCCAGCCTGTTCTAATCCTTACCCACACCAACGCGGGCGTGTCCACACTGCGGCTGCGTATGCAGCGCGGTAACGTTCCTTCTTCCGCTTACCGCATCACAACCCTAGACGGGTTCGCCATGCGTTTGGTAGGCACCTTCCCTGAGCGGAGCGGGATTTCTCCTGGCATCCTCCAGCTCAGGAGTCCGGGCACCGACTATCCCGCAATTAGGCAGGCCGCTTGCCAACTGGTACAGGGAGGACATCTGAACGAGACCCTGGCGGCGTCGTACGTGCATCTCATCGTCGATGAATACCAGGATTGCAACCTGGTTCAGCACGCCCTAGTCACAGCGATCGCCGCTACGCTGCCCACCTGTGTGCTCGGCGACCCGATGCAGGCCATCTTTGGCTTTGGCGGCAACCAGCTGGTGGACTGGAATGCGCACGTGTTACCTCAGTTTCCACTTATCGGGGAACTCAGCCACCCATGGCGCTGGATTAATGCCGGCACCGCAGCCCTTGGCGAGTGGCTTCTGCATTGTCGGCATGTCCTGTCCGCAGGTGGCAATATAGACCTGCGTCAGGCTCCCGCTGAGGTCACTTGGGTTCAGTTACTCGTCGGTACGGTCGACCATCAACGGCTGGTAGCCGCGAGGACCGCGGCGTTGACCGCACGGGGGCAGGTGTTGGTGATTGGCGACAGCCGTAACCCGCGGGGGCGTCGGCAGATGGCCAGCCAGACACCAGGCGCTACCGCCGTAGAGCCGGTGGACTGGGCCGACCTTACTACCTTCGGTCTGCTCTTCAACCTGGGCGCGGCGGATGCATTAACACGGCTGGTCCATTTCGCGGGCGAACTAATGACCCAGGTCGGTGTGGCTGCCTTGTTGGCGCGGCTTGAAAGCCTCTTGCGTGGCACCGCACGCAATCCCCCAACATTTGCGGAGGCAGCGCTATTGGCTTTCGCGGCGGGCCCGAGTTTCCCTCTGGCCGAGAACGCACTCCGCGCCTTGACGCGTCAGGATAATGCACGCGTCTTTCGGCCTGAAATCCTGCGTGGCTGCATCCGCGCGATGCAGATTGCGGCGGGCGGTGGTTGTTCCTTTGCCGAAGCCACCATTAGAGAGCGCGAACGCAACCGGCATGAAAGCCGACCTCTGGCGCGTCGTTCTATCGGTAGTACTTTGTTGCTGAAGGGATTGGAGGCTGAAGTAGCGGTCATACCGACTCCAGAGACAATGGACGCCAAACACCTTTACGTCGCCATGACACGTGGTTCAGCGCGGCTGGTAGTCTGCTCGGCCACGCCAGAGCTCGTCCCTTTACCGCCCGGCCGATGATTCAGCTTGAGCATTTGACTATCAGAAACATAATAACGTGCAGAGTTGCCCCGATGGCATACAGCGACAATGGAGGCCTTGGGTGCCGCTGGTTGGTGGGGGCTGGGCCGCCGCAAAAGGTTCGCTGACGAACTGCCGCAAAGATGATCCAACATTGGCGGTCAGCCTATACAGTATGGGTGTTGTCGAACGTGTATTGGCCAAGTCCTTGGCGCGCTGGGCAGTTGGGCTACGTCTTGCACTATCGAACTGCCGTGCAGGTTAGTGTGATGCTCCCGACAGTGGTCGGCCGGGAAGTAGAGATGGCTACACGACGGCAGCACTGAAAAGCTGGATCCTGTGTTGCGCCTCCTCCCTCGCATCGACAAAAAGGGATTCCGCGTAGCAATACAATGGAAGGTTGGCATCAAGGTCTGAGTAAAAACTCGGCACATAGTCAGGCATCTGTGCCCACTACAAGGGAGCGCCGTGAGGTTGTCCGCTTGTCAGTATGCTGACATGAGCTGACACCATCTTGGTCTTTAAACTAGGATTAAAAGTCACGGAATGCGAGCCTATTCAAGATCCGCTGTGACAGGGACAAGTTAGGACGACGGCGATGGCAGAGCAGTTTCACTATCCTCCAGAGATATTCAATCTGTTGGTCGATACGATACCGTTGCTGTGTCGCAGTAAACGGGACGTTATAGGCTTCTTCCAAGGAGCAGGCGTTGCACCTGAAGACCTTGCTGAGGTTGATCGGATGGTGCGCACCGCCAGAGATTCGATCAGTAAATTTGAAATCGCCCGGAATATTCTTACAAGGATCAACGCACGTGGTGACAGCGGTTTACGAGCTCGTCGTGAACTAATCAAGAGAGTTACAGAGTTCGACAGTTTTGAGAGCTGCTGGGATGCGGATCGGCTCAAGGCAAAAGGTCTAGTATCTGAGCTCTCTAAAACGGTCAACGTCAAAGATTCGTTCACCCGAATGAAACAGGAACGAGAGGCACAGCGCGAGCAGGTGCTTGTTCGTCAGCGTACTGAAATGGCTGCTGTTACTGCTCGCCGCACAAAAGTCGACGAGATCAGTATTCGACTCGGAGCGCTGTTTTCTATGGACGATAAGCCCCACGAGCGCGGAAAACTTCTTGAAGGTGTGCTCAATGACTTGTTCAGAGCCTACGGCATTTTGCTGCATGAAGATTTTCGTCGTAAATCCCCGGAAACGGGGACAACTGTAGAGCAGATTGACGGGATCATAGACCTAAACGGTGTGATCCATCTTGTCGAGATGAAATGGCTGAATGCACCTATAGGTAAGGGGGATTTCGCTCAGCACATCTGCCGTGTTTTTACGAGATCAGATGTTCACGGAGTTTTCATCGCTGCCAATGGGTACACGGATGCAGTGATTTCTGAATGCAGGGACGTACTAAACCTTAAGACTGTCTTCCTATGCTCCTTGCGAGAATTTGTGTTACTGCTCCAACGTCAGGGCGATCTTACGGTAATGCTGAGGAGAAAATCGCAGGCCGCGATCGTTGACAAGAATCCCTTTGTTGAAATTTTGAGTTGAGCCTCGGGCTCATTCGATTCCCGGAGCCGTAGAGCATGGCGCTCTCAGCGATAGGTGCTAACTGGCCAAGGTCTTTGCCCTGATTAAATAAGACTTGAGGGACGTAGGGATGCAACCTAAACCAATGATCAATATGTTGATCCGCAATTGTGGATGATGCCGGACTGGGCAGCGCGGATGAAGTTTCGAAGTCGTGGGTTGTCCTAGTAACCGTGGTCGAGAGTGTGTTGCATCAGGAGAGGGTGGCGGTGAAGTATCTTTCTCTGAAAGATAGCTCTCTGTCGACTGCTATGTGATCCGAAGGTACTGCGATGAGGGCGGTAGGCGCACTGCTTCCATTGCTACTGGCTTGCAGCTCTCTTTCTAGGTTTGGTCGTTTTCAGGGACATCGACGAAGGTGATTTGAGATTTCCTGGCACTCTGAAAACAACAAGGTGACGCACAATGCTGCTGTTTGTGGGGAGGACGGAATCGTACCAGATACACTCCTCCAGGCTGGGCGGTGGACCCTTGCGATCCACAATCTCCAAGACGCCCAGAAAGCCAAGTTTCACGTTCGTATTTTGGTAGCTAGCGGCTTGATCGCAGTAGGTTCTCGCAGCCGCTCGGTCCAGATGTCCATGATGGCGCTTCATCTCGATGACGAGCCTATGGCCACCGAATCCGGCATAGAGATCCGCCCGCCCTGTTGCAACACCTTCTACTTCGTCCAGGATTTCACAGCTTCGATAGTTGCCAGACAGCCACTGCCAAAGATCTTGCTGCAGCTGGAACTCTGTTGCCGCTGGATCACGTAGATACTTACCTCGATCACGTAGCTCCTTGGTTCCCCCATCCTGACGGGTTTTGCAGAAGAGGACAATTTGAGCAAGGAGTTCGTTGAAATGGATCCGGACCTCCCCTGAATAGTCTTGACAGGCCTCTAGGTGGGATGTGAGCCCCTTGAGTAGTCGCTGGACCACCGGGTTGCTGAAATCATTCGATACGTCGTACCGATCATTCAGCGCTGTTTCGATGCGATGCAATGCGTCGGAAGACCACTCGGGCGGAAGTTCAGGGCTTCTGAGCAACTGCTGAAGCATCGGATAGCTTTCGTTAGGCGACGGCTTTCCCAATTCGGCATTATTGACCTCCAGTTGCGCAATGCGAGCACGAAGGATGCGTGCGGTATCCTTGTGTCCTGGCTCCCAGTCGGGCTCAGCGAGAAGATCGTCAAGAAGGGCTAGCTGCCCGCGCTCCCGTACGAAGCTGGCTTCTATCCGGGGGCGCAAAAGCTGGCCTAGTCCACCTTTGGTTTCGAAGGTGCGGTCAGCATCAAAGACCGCTAGCAGGTTTTCGATGATGGCACTCGCCTTTAGCCAGCTTGGACGTGTTAAGTCTCTGCATGCTTGCTGCACTGATCTCATCAATCGTACCCATTGGATTTCTCGATCCGCTCGAGGCATGAGCCAGTCTGGAAGGTGCTGATTACCTAGAGCGAGTCTCCGGTCTTGAACTGCTCTGGTTAGGGACTCAGCGCGCTCATTCATGAACTCCGCTGGTGCACCTGTAGAGAATCCTCGAATGATGTCTACGACTGCCGCATATGCCGCAGCATCAGCTCGGTCCTCGTCCACTGCCTGGGCGTCTCGCAAAAGAGCCTTAGTGATTTCTAGATGCTGGTTGATCTCCTCAAGGGAGCCAGCATCCAGAGCTTTGGATAGGCTCACCAGTGCAAGTTCAAAGGCTGCCTCACCCTCTGCATCCTCGATCTTGCGCAACTCGTTCAAGGTGACTACTAGCTCTGGCTCTTGCCAGGCGTACAGGGCGACGCCAGCTAGTTTTGCCGCATGCTGCGCATACAGGTTGTTCGCGTTGGATTTGATGCAGGCCAGAATCTTGAGCGGTATGAACTTTGAGATGCTGGATGCCAGAGCCAGGCGGAACAATGCTTCAAGCGCGTAAGCGGCTATCAGCTCCTGTTTTTTTGTGGTCTGAGATTCGATGCGTTGTTCCAGTACGCTAGCAAGTCGGGTGCTGATACGCTGGCGGAGGGGGGGGCTGCAGATGACGATGTCTGCCGCTGAACGTATGGCGCAAGGATCCTGACACTCCGCGAATCCTTGAAGCAGCAGCTTGTCAATGTCAGCCGACTCATCTGGGAGCGCGCTGTTTGCAAACTCTGCGAGCACATCAAGATACGGCGACTCCACCAACGACTGCGCTTGTGCCATCAAGGCTGCCATCCCTCCCAGCGACGCAATCGTCAGTGGCGTCGCGGATTGCAGGTGCTGCTCTATGGCACCCAGCAAGCAAGGCTGCTGGTTACCAGACATAGCCGCCTTCCGGAGCCACACGACACTGCTTTTCCCCAAGCGCCTTGAGTACGGCAGGCGCGTTCGCACTCGCAATGAAAATCTGCAGGCCCTGCGTTTCGTTGGCTACTCGCCGAAGTTCGGTCAGAAGCTTTGCCAGATCATTCTCACTGGTTTCCTCGGAGCCGGGTGAGTCGATGATCAGCAGGCCAGGGTGGCGCCCGACGCCCAGATTCTGGCCGACGCGTAACAACGCGATGGCTGTAGCAATGCGCAGCCTGAGACGTTCACCGGGAGTCAGCCTGCTGAACGCTGATTTCTGATTGCCTTTGCGTACTGCCATCTTCGCGTCGGAGCCAAGCTCAATAGATTCAAGCCCGAGCGCACCGAATTCGTTTGCCAGGCGAAGTATCTCCTGATTGAGTTTATCCATTAGATCGACCTTGCCTTCATCAAAGGCTTTCTTCGCCTCTTTCAGGGCAACATCAATCAACCCTGCATCCTCGGGTGGTTGTGGCGACGGGGTCGGGTCGCTGTGTGCGTGCATTTCCCCCTCTAGCCGTGCGACGAGAAGTTCAGCCTCCCGCTGTTGCTGATAACTTTTGCTCGTACTTGCACTTGCTAGCGTTTCTTGGGCAAGGGAAAAATTTCGCGACGCAGTCTTGGTCTTGGCTTCGAGATCCCGATGTATTGCCTTCGCCGCTTGATAAGCGGCTTGCGAAGCGACTGTACGGGCCTCTGCTTCGTCCAGCAGCTCTGAACTGTCGTCTTGTCCGTCTTGGCTGATGGGCTCTGAGCACAACGAGCAACTCTGCTCAACGCTCTCTCGCTTGATCCGTGCCTTGGGCACGGCTTTCTCGCAGCGAGGACAGCAGCTCGGCTGCAGGCCGGTGAAGAAAGCTGCAGTCACTAGATTTTCTCGCAGGTCGCGGAGTGCTCGCTGGTCGCCATCTGCTACCCCCCTGAGTGCCGCTAGCTCAACTGCTGCGCCGAGCGTTGCCTGCTCCAGTTGGAGTGTCTGGTTGGAAAGCTCCCTGGCATTTACAGTCAACCTGTCAAGGGACTCTGCAGTTATGCCTGTACTATTGAGCAACGCTAGGTCACGGCGGGCTTGCTCAAGTTGGACCGTGATTCGACCTCTCGATTCTTTACCCTGTTCGTTTCGGGCGGAGTGAGTGCGACTTGCATATGCCAACTGCTGCTCTATTTCCTTCTTGGCAGTGCCTGCTTGCATGACAGTGCTTGCCCATGGCAAGCCAATGTAGAGTTGGAGCATGCGTGCCGGCAGCCCTGCCATCAGGACGTCACCCAGCAGTGCCTTGTGATCCCCTCCAAAGTAGAGTGCCCCAGACAAGGCTGGCCATCCATGAGAGACGGTGCTGCCGCCTTCATCGCTATTCTTGCGGGATGGAATTGACTGAAGATCAAAAGCGCTCATCATGAATCGTGACATGGCAGCAGCAAATCCGTCATCGCTGCTAAATCGGTCAATGACTTCGGGCATGCCATTGGGACGAATAACCTTGAGCACTCCATTGGGTCTTTTATCATTGACGTCAAACTCGACGATGTGATGACGATCATCAAGGTTGAAGCTGAGCTGGACCCATGAAAGCCAACTGCGCACGTCCTCCTGTAGGTCCTTGGCATCACCGCGCAAGCACCATAGGATGACCTCGAGGACACTCGATTTACCCACCAGATTGGACTTTCCTAAGCTGCCATGGCTGGTGACGGCCCAGACACCCGAGCTCAAGTCTGCCCAGGTGAAGTCGATGGGGCCGCTGACCTTTCCCACCTTCTGGCCCTTGAATGCAATTCCGGATACGGTCATCTTGGGCGTGGGCCTTACAGGCCGATCTACATAAACACCGCGCCGCTGAAGGCGGGACTCTGCCTCTGTTACCGACAATCCGGTGTCATTGGCGACCGTTTCAAGCCAACTCATGGTCATGCGGCATTTCCTTGCAAAAGAGCTTCCAAACGTTGTCGTACGCGATCTGTGATAGGCGCGATGATGTGCTTGAGTGCGGTGTCGGCGTACTCGGCCTGAAGGTACTGGCGGTCTTTCAGTGCCTTACCTCCCGCGCCACCGGCTATCCGGGCTACCACGCAGGCCCTATCTCTGTACCAGGCGATCTCCTCAGCCATTTCCGACAGCTCGTTCATGGCATATCTACCTTTAAGCGTCAGCAGGTAGATATGCTCTTGTACCTTGCCGGGAGAGCCTTGACGTTTGATCCTGATAAACTCGGCAGCGCGCAGAATCGATAGTGCGTTGTCTAACGGTTCAAAAGCACCAAAGCGATAGCGGATCATCGGAACACGACGCAGATCGGGCTCTCGGGAATCAAGTATTTTTTGCGCCAGAACTAATGATGCCGGATCGCCTCCAGCTTCAAACTCCGTGAGCAATTCGTTGGCAAGATAGTCGGGATTTCGCATCCAGAAATCCAAGGCCTGAAGACGAGACTGAGCACGCAACGTTGCGACGACATCGGTTCCCCAAGATTGATTGATGACGTCTGTGGAGCCAGCATCAATGCAAGCGAGAAGTCGTACAGCGCTCTGACGATCGCTGGCTATGGGAATAGAACTCAACGGACGGTGCCCCCCATTACGTCGTGCGCTTCAATGCGCAGATGAATTCTTAATTAAGCAGTGCTGATGAATGGCACATTAGCATCATTTTGTAAGAGTCTGTCAGAATGGCAGGACTGAATTGCATTTTCTGAGTGGGCGCCCCTATAGCTGCAACTACG
>Ga0308165_1004331_pt1 | contig 14129 bp, 16 predicted proteins | sample PhyWR2_FD_201032 | JGI IMG/M metagenome (GOLD analysis project Ga0308165, IMG submission 201032) | Phyllosphere microbial communities from UC Gill Tract Community Farm, Albany, California, United States - DLSLW.R2 | ecosystem: Host-associated > Plants > Phyllosphere > Unclassified | place: USA...
CCGGGGCTGGTGATCCGCGAGCTGCTGGACGCCGGCTTCATGCACGAGGACGTGCTGACGGTGCGGGAAGGCGGCATCCGCGAATATGCCCGCGTGCCTGTTCTGGAAGGTGCGGCGCTGGCCTGGCATGAGGTGGGCGACTCCAAGGACGAATCCATCGTGCGGCCCGCCAGCCAGCCGTTCAGCGCCAGCGGCGGCCTGAAATTGCTCACCGGCAACCTGGGCCGCAGCGTGATCAAGGTCTCGGCCGTGCCCGACGACCGGCATGTCATCGAGGCGCCGGCGCGGGTGTTCGACTCGCAGGACGCCCTGCAACAGGCCTTCAGCGCCGGCGAGCTGGACCGCGACGTGGTCTGCGTGGTGCGCTGGCAGGGGCCGCAGGCCAACGGCATGCCCGAGCTGCACAAGCTCACGCCGCCGCTGGCCGTGCTGCAGGACCGGGGCTTCAAGGTGGCGCTGGTCACCGATGGCCGCATGAGCGGTGCGTCGGGCAAGGTGCCCGCCGCCATCCACGTCTCGCCCGAGGCGGCCGCCGGCGGCCCGCTGGCCCGGGTGCAGGACGGCGACGTGATCCGCCTCGATGCGCTCACCGGCCAGCTGCAGGTGCTGGTGCCCGACATCGCCTGGGAGGCGCGGCACGTCAGCATGATGCCCACCGAACTGCGCCAGCAAAACGGCGTGGGCATGGGCCGGGGATTGTTTGCCGGAATGCGCCGCCATGCGCTGACGGCTGAAGAAGGAGCACTTTCATGGATGTAAACATGCCTATCAGCACCAAACTCAGCGCCCTGCAGGTCATGCAGGACGCGCCCGTCATTCCCGTCATCGTGCTCAGCGATGTGACCCAGGCGGTGCTGCTGGCGCGCGCGCTGGTGGCCGGCGGCATCCGCATGCTCGAAGTGACGCTGCGCACGCCACAGGCGCTGGCCTGCATCGAGGCCATTGCCCGCCAGGTGCCCGAGGCGGTGGTCGGCGCCGGCACCGTGCGCAGCGCCGCCGACGCTCAAGCCTGCGCCATGGCCGGCGCGCGCTTTGCCGTGAGCCCCGGCTACACGCACGCGGTCGGCCAGGCCTGCCGCGACGCCGGCTTGGCGCTGCTGCCCGGCGTGGCCACCGGCAGCGAGATCATGATGGCGCAGGAGGACGGCCTGACCGAACTGAAGTTCTTTCCGGCGCTGCAGGCCGGCGGCACGGCCATGCTCAAGGCCTGGAGCGGCCCGTTCGGCGACGTGAAGTTCTGCCCCACGGGGGGCGTGTCGATGGCCAACGCGGCTGAATTCCTGGCGCTGCCCAACGTGGCCTGTGTGGGCGGCTCGTGGCTGACGCCGGCCGATGCGCTGGCGCGCGGCGACTGGGCGCAAATGACGGCGCTGGCGCAGCAGGCCTGCCAGCTGGTGCGCAAGCAGGGCTGAGCCCCGGATGTCGCTTTGGCGGCTTGGTTTTCCTGCAGTTGCCGCGTCTGTCGCCATGCGTGCCAGGCCCTGGAAAAATGTCCCTCAATGCCTGGCTGGTTACCCAGCCTTTGCGCTGAAAGCGTGGGCAGAGGAATAAATTGGCCCAACACCCAAGCAGGAGACAAACCATGGCAATCAAAGCGGTTCTGGTGGATGACGACGAGGGTCTGTGCGAATGCCTGATACCCGTGCTGAAGAATCTGACCGATGTGCGGGTGGTGGACATGGCGCAAACGCCTGCGGATGCGATTGGCCTGATGGCAAAGCATGAGGAAGAATGGGATCTGCTGATTCTCGACATTGATTTGCGCAATGGCAGCGGCCTCGCTGTCCTGGATGCCTGCAAGAAACGATTGATGCATCAGGAGGTTTTTGTCCTGACCAACATGGCAACCCGTCAGGTGCGAAGCCTCTGCCATGACTTCGGCGTTGATGCGGTCTTTGACAAGACCACGGAACTGGACAAATTCTTCGAGCGCTGCAAGAGCCTGAACGAGCCTTCTCATTGAGACCCGTCCGAAGCCTTGCGCACCGGCCCGCACAATGCCTGAGCTGAGCGCCGGCCAGCTTGACGGCGCCTACGAAGCGACGCATGTCAAGCCAGGCCGAGCCCGGGCAAAAAAGCGCACCTGACTTCGGACGCCCCCAGCAGACTGGGCTCGATCGTGCGGGTAAACCATGCGGGCTGCCCCCGAAGGAAATGCGCATGCAGATCGACGAGTTTGCCATGGCGGTGGGCCAGCGCGGCAATCACTTCATTGACGCGCCGATGGTTGGCTCGGGCAATGCGGGCGTCCACACCCAGGAAGTTGCGCCTGTCGTCGCCGAAGGTCGGGTCATAAACATTGCCCAGCAGAACGGGCCGCACCGCAAGCCGGGCCAGGAATTGCTCAAGCGAGGCCGCAAACGCACGCAGCCCCGCTCCCTTGTCGGCTGCCAGGCCCTGCAGCAAGTCGTTGCCACCGATCGTCAGCAGCGCCGCCCCATTCTTCACGGGTTTGATGCCCAGGGCCTGGGCGGGCAGGGCGGCGACCGTGGCGCCGTCCACGGCGCGATGCACCAGGCGCGCCGGACCCCGGGACTGCAGGTCCTTGCCGCGAAACTGCGCAAACAGCGCGTCGTCATTGCGAATCAGCAACTGCCCCGGGTCAAGACCGCGCTCGTTGTAGCGGCTGCAGTCCAGGATCGAGTCGCCAAAGGTGTAGAGCACGAAATCATCGTGCCCGCGCATTTTTTCATCTCTGCCCAACACGGCAGGCGCGGCCACGGCCATGGGCAGGGCCAGCAGGCTCCGTCGGGAAATAGTGCAAAAGGGTGTCAAGGCTTGACCTCCGGAACATTGCATGGGCTTTCAAAAAAAGCGCCGCGCCTTTGCGCGCCAGCGGCGCAGCCATTTCCTGCGAAAGGGGGGGCGGCAGATTGAACAGGAAAGCGCCCGGCAGCGCCGCCGCGCCCCAGGAAGAAATGAGGGGCATGAAGCTGTGAGAGGCGACGTGCGTCTGCCACGGCAGGGATGGGGAGGCTTGCACTGGCAAGGCAGCCTCAGCATGGAGTCGGGCGGCCTGCTCTTGCAGGGCCGGTGTTGCCGTCCACAGGCGCTGCCGCTGCCACCGTCGATGCCGCCGCCTCGTCGCCCGACTGCTGCGGCGGCAACTGCTCGTGCGGATTTTTTTCGTCGTGGTACTGATTGCGCATGGCCAGCGCGCCTGCCCCCAGGCCTGCGGCGAAGGCGGCATACACCGCCAGCAGCGCGCCGTTGGACAGCCTGTGCTCATAGCCGGGCGTGAAACGGTGCGGCGTGAGCCGGAAATCGGCAAAGCAGGCGATGGCACTGGTGGCGCCCGCGCCTGCGATCACCCCGGCAAGGGTGCGCAGGGCCGGCCGGTCGCTGGCCAGCGCCGCATATGCCAGCGCCCAGAACGTTGCCGCGCCGTGATGGGTGAGGTAGCCCGCCGCAGTGTGGGTCACGTCCGCCTTCTGCCTCTGAAGCGCCTCGTCGCCCCAATACCAATGGCTGACCGCATTGATGGGCGCTGCCGCGCTGCCTGCCTGCCGGCGGCCGGCAACGGCCAGCACGGCGGTGGAAAGCAGGCTGGCCAGGCTGCCGGCCAGTGCTCCCTGCGCCAAGACCCGTGTCCATTTTTTCATGCTCAATCCCCTAAATCGCCTACCTTGACGCGATTGCAGCGCGCTGGCTGTAGGCGCCGGCCAATCGACAAGATAAGGCGCTGTCCGGCAAGCGCCGCCAGCCAGGCAGGTATGGTGGGGGAATGAAAATTCTTGTTGCAGGTGCCACGGGAATGATCGGCAGCCGCCTGGCGCGCGCCTTGACGGCCCGGGGCCACCATGTGACCGGTGCCAGCCGCTCGGATGATCCACGTGCGAAGCTATGGGCTTTTGTGCGGGTGGATTTTGCGCAGGTGCCCGAGCCTGGCTGGTGGGTGCCTCAACTGCGGGGCATGGACGTGGTCATCAACACGGTGGGCATATTTGCCGAGCACGGCAGCCAGACGTTCGATGCGCTGCACACGCGGGCGCCGGCCGCACTGTTCAGCGCCTGCGCGCTGGCCGGCGTTCCGCTGGTCATCCAGGTGTCGGCCCTGGGCAGCGACAGCCAGGCGGCAACGGCCTACCACCTGAGCAAGCGCGCCGCCGACAAGGCCTTGCGCGCGCTGCCGCTGGCCTCGGTCATCGTGCAGCCCTCGCTCGTCTACGCGCCCGAGGGCGCCAGCGCCAGTTTTTTCAACCGGCTGGCGGTCCTGCCGATGCTCGTGCTGCCGCAGGGGCCGCTGGTGCAGCCGGTGCATGTGGATGACGTGATCGAGGGCTTGCTGGCGCTTTGCCAGGCGCCGGCCTCGCCTTCAGAGCTGTCCTCGCGCACCGTGGCCTTTGTCGGCCCGAGGCCGCTGGCGCTGCCCGAGTACCTGGCCGGGCTGAGGCAGGGCCTGGGCAGAAGCGGTCGGGCCTGGGTGGTGCAATTGCCCGGCCGTTGGTGCCTGGCGCTGGCTTCCCTGGCCGGCCGCTTTCCCGGCAGTTTCGTGAGCCGCGATGCCGTTAGCATGCTGCTCAGGAGCAACGTGGCCGATGTAGCCCCCTTTGCCCGGCTGCTGGGCCGGCCGCCCCGAGGCGTCGAGGCGTTCATTGCGCCCGATGCCGCGCCCGGGCTCTACCGGGAAACGATTTTCAGCCTGATGCGCCCTGCCATGAACGGCTCGATTGCGCTGGTCTGGCTCTGGACCGGCATCGTTTCCCTGGGGCTGTACCCGGTGGCCGGCAGCTTGCAATTGCTCCATGACTTCGGCCTGCACGGCGGGCTGGCGAATTTTGCCCTCTACAGCGCCGCCGTGCTGGACCTGGCCCTGGGCGTGCTGACGCTGGTGGCGCGTGGCCGCTTGAGGCGCTGGGTGCTGGCCGCGCAGCTGCTGGTGATTGCTGCCTACACCGCCATGATCACCGCCCGGCTGCCCGAATGGTGGCTGCACCCTTACGGACCGATCTCCAAGAACCTGCCCATGGTGGTGCTCATCGGCCTGCTGCTGGCCCTGGAGCCGCCTTCACCCGCAAAGGCCCCGCGCTGATGGAATACCTGTTCGTCAAATGGCTGCATGTGCTGTTTTCAACCCTGCTGTTTGGCACCGGCATCGGTTCGGCCTTTTACCTGCTGGTGGCCACTCTGAGCCGCGACCTGCGCTTTGCCGCCGGCGTGACCCGCTGGGTGGTGCGGGCCGACTGGCTGTTCACCGCCAGCACGGCCGTGCTCCAGCCGGCCAGCGGCCTGTGGCTGCTGCACCTGGCCGGCATCCCGCTTTCAACCCCCTGGGTCAGGGCGTCGCTGCTTCTGTATGCGCTGGCCATCGCCTGCTGGCTGCCGGTGGTCTGGCTGCAGATGCGGCTGCGCGACTTGGCCGCTCATGCCCTGGCCGAAGGTGAAACTGCCCTGCCGCGCGCCTACTGGCGGCATTTCGCAGCCTGGGCCGCGCTGGGCGTGCCCGCATTGCTGGCCTTTCTGGCGATTTTCTGGCTCATGATCGCCAAGCCCGCCGTTTTGCCGCTCTGGCACTGAGCAGGCCGGCAAGGCCCTTTGCCCGCGCATCGGCGGGAGGCTTGCGCGCTCCAGCGTTCGGTGGCGCCAGCTGCCGATGCCGCGCCTAGCGCAGGCCCGTGCCGCTGGCGTCCTCGGCGCGCTGGATCAGTTCGACCTTGTAGCCGTCCGGGTCGGTGACAAAGGCAATCACCGTGCTGCCGCCCTTGACCGGGCCGGCTTCGCGCGTGACGTTGCCCCCGGCCGCCCTGATGCGCTCGCAGGCGGCATACACGTCGGGCATGCCCAGCGCGATGTGGCCGTAGGCATTGCCCATGTCGTAGCGCTCGGTGCCCCAGTTGTAGGTCAGCTCGATTTCGGCCTGCGCCGGATTGCCTTCGTAGCCGACGAAGGCCAGCGAGTACTTGTACTCGGGGTTTTCAGACCGGCGCAGCAGCTGCATGCCCAGCACCTGGGTGTAGAAGTCGATGGAGCGCTGGAGATTGCCAACGCGCAGCATGGTGTGTAGGAGTCGCATGGGGCGCATTATCAAGTGGCTGCGGCAAGTTTGCAGGCGCCCGCTATGCTTGCGGCTTATGTATTCGCAACATTTCGGCTTGACGCAAGACCCGTTTTCCATCGCGCCCGACCCGCGTTACCTGTTCATGAGCGAGCGCCACCGGGAGGCGCTGGCGCATCTGCTGTACGGCGTGGCGGGCGCCGCCGGCGGCGGCACGGGCGGGGGCTTCGTGCTGCTCACGGGCGACATCGGCACCGGCAAGACCACGATCTGCCGCTGCTTCATGGAGCAGATTCCCGCCGGCTGCCACGTCGCCTACATCTTCAACCCCAAGCTCACCGTGACCGAGCTGCTGCAGTCCATCTGCGAGGAGTTCCGCATCACGGTGGCGCCGGCCTCGGGCGCGCCCACGCTCAAGCACTACATCGACGCGCTCAATGACTTCCTGTTGCAAAGCCACGCGGCCAGGCAGAGCTGCGTGCTGATCATCGACGAGGCGCAAAACCTCGGCGCCGACGTGCTGGAGCAGCTGCGCCTCTTGACTAACCTGGAAACCAACGAGCGCAAGCTGCTGCAGATCGTGCTGATCGGCCAGCCCGAGCTGCGCGCCATGCTGGCCCGCCCGGAGCTGGAGCAGCTGGCCCAGCGCGTGATCGCGCGCTTTCACCTCGATGCGCTGACCGAGGCCGAGAGCGCGCAGTACATCGCCCACCGCCTGGACGTGGGCGGCTACAAGGGCCCGCTGCCGTTCGAGCGCCAGGCGCTGGCGCGCATCCACCGCCTGGCGCGCGGCGTGCCCCGGCGCATCAACCTGCTGTGCGGCCGCGCGCTGCTGGGCGCCTGGGCCAACGGCCTGCACCAGGTGGACCGCAAGATGGTGGACAAGGCGGCGGCCGAGGTCTTCGGGCCCGAAGCCGCTCAGCCGCCGAGGGCCGGCGGCGCGCGGCCCGCCGCCTACGCGCTGGGCGGCGCGGCCTTGCTGGCCGGGGCCACGCTGACGGGTTTTCTGCTGGGCGGCCCGGCCCGCGACAAGGCCGCGCCCTCGGCGCCGGCGCTAGCCGGCGCCGTACCGGCCGCGTCGGCGCCGCAGCCGCGCGCCTCGCCGGCCGTGGCCGCCGTGGCGCCCGAGGCGGCCCGGGCTGCCTTGGGCGCCCTGGCATTGAGCCCGGCCCAGCCGCTTCAGTTGGCGGCAGCCGAACCGGCCGAGGAAATCGACGCGCTGCTGCCACGGCTGCCCAGCGACATCAACGATGCCTGGCGCGCGCTGGCGCCGCTGTGGCAGCTGTCCGTGCCGGCCGAGGGCGATCCGTGCCAGGCCGCGAGCGCGCAGCAGTGGCAATGCCACCGCACCGACAGCCTGGGCATGCCGCTGCTGCGCCAGCTCGACCGCCCCGGCATCCTGGCGCTGCAGCCGCCCGCCGGCCCGGTGGTGTATGCCGTGCTGGTGGGGCTGAGCGAGCAGACCGCCACGCTGCAGCTGGACGGGCGCCGGCATGCCGTCAGGCTGGTGCCGCTGGCGCGGCTGTGGCGCGGCGACTTCGCCACCTACTGGCGTCCGCCGCCGGGCTACGCGCCCGGCCTGCAGGGGAGCAGCGCCGGCCCGGCCGTTGCGCGGCTGGCCAGCCAGCTGTCCCTGCTCGACGGCGCGCCCGCGCCCGACAGCGCGGCCCCGCCGGTGCTGGACGCGGCCCTGCGCGCGCGCGTGCGGGCATTCCAGCGCGCCCAGGGGCTCGATCCCGACGGCAAGCCCGGCCCGATGACCTTCATGCAGATCGACAGCGCCACCCGCGCCCAGGGACCGCGCCTGCAAGCCGATCTGCCCAACGCGACGCGAAACGGCGTGCGCAGCGCACGATAAATCCATGTCCTACATCCTCGATGCCCTCAAGCGGGCCGATGCCGAACGCGAGCGCGGCGCCGTGCCCGGCCTGCAGTCGCGCCATGCGCCGCTGCCCGCCGCTGTTTCCCCTGCTGGGGTCTCCCGCCGTGTCTGGCTGATCGCTGCGGCGGCCCTGGCGCTGGGCGGCGCCGCAGCCGGCCTGTGGTTCTGGCAACAGCCCGACGGTGCCGCGCGCGTGGCGGCAGTGGAACCCGCCGCCACGCGGCCTGCCGCGTCCACGGCGCCGCCTGCGCCTGCGCCGCTGCCGGCGCCAATTCCAGCACCAGCACCGGCACCAGCACCAGCCAGACCCCCAGCGCCACAGCCTTCGGTTGCAGCGCCACGGGCGCCTGCCCCTTCGCCATCCGCCGCCGCGCCCGCCGTGGCCGCCATCCAGCCCGCCGCGCCCAGGCCGGCTGCCAGGCCGCCGCTTGCGCCACCCGCCGCCGCCGACCAGCCGCCGGTCAAACCCAGGCCCGAACCGGCGGCCAAGGCGGCAGCGCCCCCAGCGGTCGCAGCGCCCGTGCCGCTGCTGGCGGAGCTGCCCGAAAGCCTGCGCCGCCAGATTCCGCCGATCGCCATCAGTGGCGCCGTGTACTCGGACAATCCGGCCAAGCGGCTGCTGCTGGTGAACAACCAGGTGCTGGGGCAGGGCAGCCAGGCCGCGCCCGGCCTGCGCCTGGAGGAAATCCAGCCGAAAAGCTCGGTGTTCAGCTACCAGGGCACCCGGTTTCGGCTGGCGCACTGAAGCGCGGCCGTTGCGGTCGGCAAACGAGTTTTTCAGCCTTGAAAAGGCCTGTAGCGCAGGCCCTGCCTGCACAGGCTGCTATGCATTCAATAGCGAAAAAGGCCTCATGCCCCGCCTGCCGCAAGGAACAGCCACATTGATTCGGCCCCGGCCGGCGCGCTGATGTCGCCCCGGCCGGCCGGCGCCGGGCTACCGCCTGCGCTCGTCCCGGGCCTGGGTCTGGGCTGGGGCCGGCGTGTCGCTGGTTGCGCGCACCGGCAGGTCAAACACCAGGCAGGTCGTGGTGGCATGGGCATAGAGCTTGCCGTCCGGCCCGACGATGCGGCCCTCGGCGGTGGCCAGCTGCCGGCCGCAATGCAGCACTGTGCCGATGGCGCGCAGCGGCCCGGTCTCGTGCGTGGCCGAGCGCACGATGTTCAGGCCCAGCTCAGCCGTGGTGTAGCCCCGGCCCGCCGGCATCAGGCTGTGCACCGCGCAGCCCACCGCCGAGTCCAGCAGCGCCGCATACCAGCCGCCGTGCACCGTGCCCAGCGGGTTGTAGTGCTTGAGCTGCGGCGTGCCCTGAAATGTCGCCTTGCCCGGCTCGACCGCGATCAGCGCAAAGTCCAGCGTCTCGGCAATGTGCGCGTAGGGCAGCTCGCCGGCCAGCATGGCCTGCAGGACTTCCATGCCGGTCTTGCTGGCCACATGTTCGGGCAGCGCCAGCCCCGGCTTGCCGCCACCGGCCAGCAGCTTGACGCGCACCGCCGCGCTTTCCTCCATCCACTCGTCCAGGGTGTCCTTCTTGCGTGCCATATCTTGTCCTCCGGTTTAATTTGCATATACAACAGTTGCAGGTACAATGAAATTATGCACGATCCATCCATTCCCGTTCAAGACCCCGCCCCGGCCCTGGCCGAAGCCGATGCCGACTTGAATGCCGCCCTCAAGCTGCAGGGCTGCACCAATTTCAAGCTGCGCCAGCTGATGCGCCGGGTGGCCCACCACTACGACCTGGAAATGGCCAGCGCGGGTCTGAAGACGACGCAGTATTCGCTGCTCAGCCACGTGGTCAAGCTTGGGCCGCTGCGCCCGGGCGAACTGGCCGAGGCGATGAAGATGAGCGCCTCGACCCTGAGCCGCAACCTCAAGCCGCTGGTCGATGCCGGCTGGGTCGCGCTGGCCGCCGGCAGCGATGCGCGCAGCCGCACGGTGCGCATCACGCCGGCCGGCAGCGCCAAGCGCCAGGAGGCCTTGCAGTGCTGGAAGGTGGCGCAGCAAAGCCTGAACGCGCGCCTGGGCGCCGGGCGGACGCTGGCGCTGCACCGGCTGATCAACGAATCCATGGCGCTGCTCTCGCCCGCCGAAACGGGAGCCGACGATGAATGACGCAATTGCTGGCGCCGCGCCGCGCCGCCTGGCGCTGTGGCTGGTCTTGCTGGCCGCCGGCGGCACCTTCGCGCTGACCATGGGCACGCGCCAGACCATGGGCCTGTTCCTCAGCCCGCTGAACACCGCCACCGGCCTGGGGCTGGGCAGCATCAGCCTGGCCTTTGCGTTCGGCCAGCTCTGGTGGGGGCTGACCCAGCCGTTCGCCGGCGCCGTGGCCGACAGGATCGGCACCGGCCGGGTGATCCTGCTGGGCGCGCTGCTGGTGGCGCTGGGCACCTTCATCACGCCCTACATGACGACGACTGCCGGGCTGATTCTTGCCATCGGCGTGCTGTCGGCCGGCGGCGCGGGCATGGCCGGCCCGTCGGTGCTGATGGCCGCGACCACGCGGCTGATCGCGCCCGAGCGGCGCGGCATGGCCACCGGCATCGTCAACGCCGGCGGCTCGTTCGGCCAGTTCCTGATGGCGCCGGTGGCCGGCGCCCTGGTGGCCGGCATGGGCTGGGCGCCGGCGCTGCAAATCATGGGCCTTTTGGTGCTGCTGGCGCTGCCGGCGGTGTGGGTGCTGCGCGGCAATTCGCGGCAAGCGGCGCCGGCCGGGCAGAAGGCCGTGGGCACGCGGGAAGCCATCGGCACGGCGCTGCGCACGCCCAGCTTTCTGCTGCTGGCCGCCGGCTTCATGGTCTGCGGCTTTCATGTGGCGTTCCTGGCCACGCACCTGCCGGGCGTGATTGCCAGCTGCGGCCTGCCGACGCAGGTGGCCGGCTGGGCGCTGGGCATGATTGGCCTGTTCAACATCGCCGGCAGCCTGGCAATGGGCTGGGCGGTCGGGCGCTGGCGCATGAAGTCGCTGCTGGCGCTGCTGTACGCGGCGCGCGCGCTGGCGGTGCTGGCGTTCGTGCTGGCGCCTAAGACTCAGGCTGTGGTGCTGGTGTTCTCGGCCGTCATGGGCGTGACCTTTTTATCGACCGTGCCGCCGACCGCCGGGCTGGTGGCCAAGTTCTTCGGCACCGCCAACATGGCCACGCTTTTCGGCATCGTCATGCTGGCGCATCAGGTGGGCGGCTTCATGGGCGCCTGGCTGGGCGGCAAGGTGTTCGAGCTGACCGGCGCGTACGACTGGGTCTGGTACCTGGACATCGTGCTGGCCGTGGGCGCCGCGCTGATCAACCTGCCGATCCGCGAAGCCCGGCTGCCGCGCGCCGCGCCGGCTGCGCCCTGAAGGCGCGGCGGCCTGTTCGCTCGTTTCATTCATCCCTTCCACCTTTGACGGCTGGGCGCTGGGCATGATTGGCCTGTTCAACATCGCCGGCAGCCTGGCAATGGGCTGGGCGGTCGGGCGCTGGCGCATGAAGTCGCTGCTGGCGCTGCTGTACGCGGCGCGCGCGCTGGCGGTGCTGGCGTTCGTGCTGGCGCCTAAGACTCAGGCTGTGGTGCTGGTGTTCTCGGCCGTCATGGGCGTGACCTTTTTATCGACCGTGCCGCCGACCGCCGGGCTGGTGGCCAAGTTCTTCGGCACCGCCAACATGGCCACGCTTTTCGGCATCGTCATGCTGGCGCATCAGGTGGGCGGCTTCATGGGCGCCTGGCTGGGCGGCAAGGTGTTCGAGCTGACCGGCGCGTACGACTGGGTCTGGTACCTGGACATCGTGCTGGCCGTGGGCGCCGCGCTGATCAACCTGCCGATCCGCGAAGCCCGGCTGCCGCGCGCCGCGCCGGCTGCGCCCTGAAGGCGCGGCGGCCTGTTCGCTCGTTTCATTCATCCCTTCCACCTTTGACGAAAGCGCCCCAGCCATGCCGCAAGCCCAGCTTCTGCCAGACATTGCGTTCCCGCCCGACGCCCCGCCAGCGTCCGCCGCGCCCGTGCGTTACCTGGACGACCTGCGGCCGGGCGAGCGCTTCACCAGCGCCGGGCATCTGCTCGACGAAGAGCAGATCAGGGCGTTTGCCCTGCAGTTCGACCCGCAGCCGTTCCACCTGGACGACGAGGCGGCCCGGGGCACGCTGTTTGGCGGGCTGGCCGCCAGCGGCTGGCACACGGCGGCGCTGACCATGCGGCTGCTGGTCCAGGGCGGCCTGCCGCTGGCCGGCGGCATCATCGGCGCGGGCGGCGAGATCAGCTGGCCCCGGCCGACGCGGCCGGGCGACGTGCTGCGCGTGGAAACCGAGATCGTCAGCGTGACGCCCTCGCGCTCGCGGCCCGAACGCGGCATGGTGGTGGTCAGCAGCCAGACGCGCAACCAGCATGGCGATGTGCTGCAGCAGTCGCTGTACAAGCTGGTGGTGCCGCGCCGCCCGGCTTGAGGCGCCGGCGCGCATCCACTATGGCCCGACAACCGCTTTCCAGCATCAAACAGGCCTGCAGCGTAGGCGGCGCCTGCGCCTGCTGCTATTGATTCGGTAGCAAGATATGCCTGCGTGCCGCCCGCAAGGAGGTCGCGCTGCCGCCCGCCCAAGGGCGCTGCGCGGCAGCTTCGCCGCTCAGGCTTGCGCGCGCGCAGCCGGCGCCTGGGGCGGCGCGGCCAACCGGCGCTGCGCGCGGGCGCGCCAGCAGCGCGCGAATTCTTCCAGCAAGGGCACCAGGTTGACGATGAACACGCCGCCGACGGCCGCCGCGATGTAGCCCAGCGGCAGCGGCTCGGCCTTGGGCCGCAGTTGCCAGTCGGCCGCGCCCAGGCCGAAGAGGCCCGGCAGCTGCCCGGCATGCAGCGCGGCCAGCAGGGCCAGCATGCCCAGCGGAAGGATCTCCATGAAGCTGTGCACCATCTGCTCGGTCGGCACGATGGCGCGCACCGGGTAGACAAAGCGCAGCTCGAACCAGACGGTGGCCTCGTGCGTCAGGAACAGCAGCGCCAGGAGCGCCAGCAGCAGGGCGTTGACCTCCAGCAGCAGCGCCGCCAGCCCGGCCAGCCCCATCTGCACGAACATCACGAGGTGAAAGACCGATTCCCCCAGGCCGCCGGTGCGCTCGATGGCGGTGCGCCGGTGGCACCACCAGTCGGCCAGGCCGGCCAGGCTCCACAGCGGCAGCGCCACGTACATCAGGATGTTGCGCAGGACATCGGCCACGCCAGCGCCTCAGTCAGTGCTTTTGAGAATGCTGATCTTGCCGTCGGCCTCCAGAAAGGCGCAGCGCATGTCCTGCACCGCGCAGTCGGCCTCGCGCAGCGCCTGCTCGAAGTCGGCCATCGACAGGTGGTTGGCCATCAGCTTGTCCCGAAAGACCTGGCCGTCGCGGCCGATGAGCAGGGGCCGGCCCTGGATGAAGCGCTCCACCCGGTCGCTGCGCGCCGTGGCATAGGCAATCCCCAGGTTGAGGAAAATCAGCGTGGCCGCCAGGATCAGCCCGGCCACCAGCGAGTTGTCCCCGCCCGAGAGCGAGGACGAGACGCTTTCGCTCAGCAGCATCACCACCAGCAGATCGAACGGCGTGAACTGGCCGACGGTGCGCTTGCCCGAGATGCGCACCATGACCAGCAGGGCGAAATACACCGCCGCGGCGCGAAGCACCAGCTCCCACCACGGCAGTTGCATGTCAAGCATGGCCGGCTCTGACCCGGCGCACGATGCGCGGCTGGGGCTCCTGGGCTTCGTCCTCGCGCTCGGCTGCTTCTTGCTGCGCGTAGTGCTCGCGCACGGCCAGCGCGCCCGCTGCCAGGCCGACCGCCAGCGCGGCATAGGCCGCCGTCAGCGCGCCGCCGGAGAGGCGGTGCTCAAAGCCGGGCGTGAACCGGTGCGGCGTGAGCTTGAAATCGACGAGGTAGGCCAGACCGCTGGTGGCCGCCGCGCCCAGAACCACGCCCGGCGTGCTGCGCAGGCCCGGCTGGCCGGCCGCCAGCGCCGCATACACCGTGGCCCAGAAGGTGGCCGAGGTGTGGTGCGTCAGGTAGCCCACGGCGGTGTGGCGCAGGTCCGGCTGCTGCTGGTCAAAGGCTTCGTCGCCCCAGTACCAGTGGCTGACGGCATTGATGGGCGCCGCCGCGCTGCCGTTCTCGCGCCGCCCGGCCAGCGCCAGCCAGGCGGTGGACAGCACACTGGCAAGACTGCCGGCCACCACACCCTGCGTAAGGACCAGTTTCCATTTTTTCACTGTCGGTCTCCTCAAAAAAGCCACTGTGCCCGAAGACGCGCCATGG
>Ga0308165_1004332_pt1 | contig 14128 bp, 14 predicted proteins | sample PhyWR2_FD_201032 | JGI IMG/M metagenome (GOLD analysis project Ga0308165, IMG submission 201032) | Phyllosphere microbial communities from UC Gill Tract Community Farm, Albany, California, United States - DLSLW.R2 | ecosystem: Host-associated > Plants > Phyllosphere > Unclassified | place: USA...
GCAGGGCGGCTCCAAGCAGCCCACCACCGACCCGATCATGGTCATCGAGACGGCGTAGTCCGTTCCCTCCGGCCCGAGAGGGTGTGTCGGCAGGCCCTTCGCCTCGACAGACTCGCGGAGCCGCTGCAGACGACGACAGCCCCGCCCGGGATTCCCGGGCGGGGCTGTCGTGATGCCGGCGTCAGATCAACCGAAGCGACCAGAGACGTAGTCCTCGGTCGCCTGGACGGACGGCTTCGAGAACATCGTCGTGGTGTCGTCGTACTCGATGAGCTTGCCCGGCTTGCCGGTTCCCGCGATGTTGAAGAACGCGGTCTTGTCGCTGACGCGGCTCGCCTGCTGCATGTTGTGCGTCACGATCACGATCGTGTACTCCTGCTTGAGTTCCTCGATGAGGTCTTCGATGGCGAGCGTGGAGATCGGGTCGAGGGCCGAGCACGGCTCGTCCATCAGCACGACGTCGGGGGAGACGGCGATGGCACGGGCGATGCAGAGACGCTGCTGCTGACCACCGGAGAGACCGGAGCCCGGCTTGTCGAGGCGGTCCTTCACCTCGTTCCAGAGGTTGGCGCCCTGAAGCGAGCGCTCGACGAGCGCGTCCTGGTCGGACTTCGACATCTTGCGGTTGTTGAGCTTGACGCCCGCGAGGACGTTCTCCTTGATGCTCATCGTCGGGAACGGGTTCGGGCGCTGGAAGACCATACCGACCTGACGGCGGACGAGGACCGGGTCGACGCCCGGGCCGTAGAGGTTGTTGCCGTCGATCAGGACCTCGCCCTCGACGCGTGCGCCGGGGATGACCTCGTGCATGCGGTTCAGGGTGCGGAGGAAGGTGGACTTGCCGCAGCCGGAGGGGCCGATGAAGGCGGTGACCGTGCGGGGCTGGATCTGGAGGGAGACGCCCTCGACAGCCATGAAGCTGCCGTAGAAGACGTTGAGGTCGTTGACTTCGATGCTCTTGGACACGGGGTTCCTTTGCTCGCGGCCTAGCGGCCGAACTTGGGGGCGAAGATCTTGGCGATGAGTCGGGCGATGAGGTTCAGCGCCATGACGATGAGGATGAGGACGAGCGCGCCGGTCCAGGCGCGGTCCACGTAGGAGGCCCCGTCGGTGCCCTGGTTCGCGTACTGGGTGTACACGAAGACGGGGAGGGTCATCATCGGGCCGTCGAACAGGTTGTAGTTCATGCTCTGGGTGAAGCCGGCGATGATCAGGAGGGGCGCGGTCTCACCGATGACGCGGGCGACGGCGAGCGTCACGCCGGTGATGATGCCGGCGATCGAGGTGGGGAGGACGATCTTCAGGATGGTCAGCCACTTCGGCACACCGAGCGCGTAGGAGGCCTCACGCAGCTCGTTCGGCACGAGCTTCAGCATCTCCTCGCTGGAGCGGACCACGACGGGGATCATGAGCAGCGACAGCGCGATGGCGCCGCCGATGCCGAGCCGGACGCCCGGGCCGAAGAAGATCGCCAGCAGGGCGAAGGCGAACAGTCCGGCGACGATGGACGGGATACCGGTCATCACGTCGACGAGGAAGGTGATGCCCTGGGAGAGCTTGCCGCGACCGTACTCGACGAGGTAGATCGCCGTCAGGATCCCGATCGGGATGGAGATGACCGACGTGGCCAGCGTGATGAGCAGCGTGCCGGTGATGGCGTGCAGTGCTCCACCGCCCTCACCGACGACGTTCCGCATCGACAGGGAGAAGAACTCGATGTCGAAGCGGGCGGCGCCGGCCGAGATCACCGTGATGGCGACCGAGACGAGCGGCAGGAGGGCGACGACGAAGGCCGCGGTCACCAGGGTGGTGAGCAGACGGTCCTTGGCCTTCCGGCGTCCCTCCACCATGAGTGACGAGACGTACACCGTCACCGCGTAGAGCGCGGCGCCGAGCACGACGGCTCCGGGGACGTTGTAGCTCTTGTCAGCCGTCGACTGCTGCAACAGCAGGAAGATGACACCGCTGACGATGAGGCTGCCCGCGAGGATCGTGAGCGGCGCGAACTTCGGCAGCTTGCCCGCGGTGAGCGAGTTGGAGAACGGCGTGGCGATGGACGCCTGGCGGCGGTCGGTCGTGGCGGTCATCAGTTCGCTCCCGAGAATTCTTTACGACGGTTGACGATGAGTCTGGCGATGAAGTTCACCACGAAGGTGATGATGAACAGGATCAGGCCGGTGGCGATGAGCTTGTTCACGTCGATGCCGAAGGACTCGGGGAAGTTCAGGGCGATGTTCGCCGCGATGGTGTTCGGGTTGCTCGAGGTGAGCAGGAAGAACGAGTAGACGGCGGCGGGGGAGAGCACGAGCGCGACGGCCATCGTCTCGCCGAGGGCGCGTCCGAGGCCGAGCATGGAGGCGGACACGATGCCTGGGCGTCCGAACGGCAGGACCGCCATCTGGATCATCTCCCAGCGCGTGGCGCCGAGCGCGAGCGCGGCCTCCTCGTGGAGCTTCGGGGTCTGGAGGAAGATCTCCCGGGAGATGGCCGTGATGATCGGGATGATCATGACCGCGAGCACGAGGGCGACGGTGAGGATCGTGCGACCGGTGCCGGACACCGTGCCACCGAAGAGCGGGATCCAGCCGAGGTTCTCGGACAGCCAGGCGAAGAAGGGCTGGACGAACGGCGCGAGGACGAGCGCACCCCAGAGGCCGTAGACGACCGACGGCACGGCGGCCAGGAGGTCGATGACGTAGCCGAGGGCGACCGCGAGTCGGCGCGGCGCGTAGTGGGTGATGAAGAGGGCGATCCCGAGCGAGAGCGGCACGGCGATCGCGAGGGCGAGGATGGCCGCCCAGATGGTGCCGAAGACGAACGGGCCGACGTAGGCCCAGAAGCTCGTCGGAGCACCGGTGAACGACGAGGAGTCGGCCATGAGGGCCGGGAACGCCTGGACGATGAGGAAGATCGCGACCGCCGCCAGGATGACGAGGATGAGTGATCCGGAGACGACGGAGAGCGTCGAGAAGACGCGGTCGCCGACTCGTTGCTTGGCTTTGGGTCTCGCAGCTAGGGCCTCGACAGCCATGGGTTCCCGTTCTCTCGATGCGATGGTGGTGCCCCTCGACAGACTCGGGGAGCGGGTACTGCGGGTGCTGGTGACGCAGGTCGAGCGTGCCGGGCAGGACCCGGCACGCTCGACCGTTGGACTACTTGATGGACGCGATCGCGTCCTGGACCTTCTTGGCGAGGTCTGCGGAGAGCGGCGCAGCACCGGCCGACTTCGCAGCCTCTTCCTGGCCGGCGTCGCTGGCGATGTAGCCGGCGTAGGCCTTGACGAGGTCGGCGACCTTCGGGTCGGCGTACTCCTGGCAGGCGATGAGGTAGCTCACGAGCACGATCGGGTAGTGGGTCGCGTCCGTGGTCTCGCGGTCGAGCTTGATCGCGATGTCGTTCGCCTCGCGGCCTTCGACGAGCGGCGAGCCCTCGACGACGGCGGCAGCACCCTCGGCGCTGTACTCGACGAACTCCTCGCCGACCTTGATCTTCGCGACACCGAGGTCGCCGGCCTTCGACGCGTCGGCGTAGCCGATGGTGCCGGTGCCACCCTTGACGGTGTCGACGACGCCGGAGGTGCCCTTGGCACCCTCACCCGACTGGAACGGGAAGGTGTCGGCCGGCTCAGCGGTCCAGACGTCCGGAGCGTTCTTGTTCAGGTAGTCGGCGAAGTTCTTCGTCGTTCCCGAGTCGTCCGAGCGGTGGACGGCGGTGATCGGGGTCGAGGGGAGCTTGGCCTCGGGGTTCAGCGCGACGATCGCCGGGTCGTCCCAGCTGGTGATCTGACCGGCGAAGATCTTCGCGATGGTCGCTGCGTCGAGGTTGAGCTCGTCGACGCCCTCGACGTTGAAGATGACCGCGATCGGGGAGATGTAGACCGGGAGGTCGATCGCCTTGGTGTCGGCTGCACATGCGGCGAAGGTGCTCGAGAGCTCTTCGTCGGAGAGGGCCGAGTCCGAACCGGCGAACTGCACGCCGCCGGCGATGAACGCCTTGCGGCCGGCGCCGGAGCCGTCGGGGGAGTAGTTGATGGTGACGTCCGGGTTCGACGTCTGGAAGGCGGCGACCCAGGCTTCCTGGGCGCTGCCCTGCGACGATGCGCCGCTACCGGCCAGGCTGCCCTTGAGGTCGCTGGCGGCTGCGCTCGTGGCGGTGGCGCCGCCTTCGTTGGCCGCACAGGAGGTCAGTGCGACGGCTGCGACTGCTGCTACGACCGCGACGCGGCCGAAACGTGAGAACTTCACAGGGATGTCCATTCATTGGTGTGGGTGCGAGCCGGTGCTGGCTCGTCAGTGACGCTAACCACGTGGCATGACGAGCATCCCCCGTGATGGTAAACAACGGGTGAACGGATATCGACGGCTTCATGGCGGCCGACGTGGCGATGCCGCGAATGCGCGACGAACGCCCCCTGTTCAGGGGGTTCGCGCGGATGGGTCAGACGCGGGGTTCGTGCGTCTCGATGGCGATGATGCCGGAGCTCGGGTTGGTCCGGGAGAGGTGCACGATGGAGAACGCCCCGGTCTCGAGTGCGGCGGCGCTGCCGAGGTAGGAGCCTCGGGTGGACCCGGTGGCGAGCGCGATCTCGTGCAGGATCTCGGGGAGGACCGGCCCGTGGCTGCAGAGGATCGCCGTCTTGAGCGCCCGGACGCGGCGGCCGACGACCCGGCGGACATCCGATTCGCCCCGCTCGTAGGCGTCCTGGCTGATGAGGTCGGAGCGTTTCGGCTCGATGCCCGCGGCCGCGGCGATCGGGCTGACGGTGCTGACGCAGCGCACGGCCGTGCTCGTCACGATCTTGCGAGGACCGAAGGCGAGCAGGGTGGGGACGTTCCCCGCGGCCTGCTTGACGCCGCGCGGCGCCAGTGGCCTGGTCGCGTCCTCACCGGACCATTCGGAGGGGGACGTGGCCTTCCCGTGGCGCATCGCGATGAGGGCGAAGGTCGCTGTGACGCCCTCGTCGACCAGCGCGGCGAAGGCGTCGAGGATCTCCACGTCGCGCTCGTAGCTGAGGTAGCTCCGTGCCCGCTTGATGGTGACCCACTCCAGGGCGGCGACCTCGCCGTTGGGGATGAACGTGCTCTCGCGGACGGCCTGGTCGGTGACCTCGGCCGACCAGTAGTGGACGATCTTCTCGCGTCCGCTCGACAAGGGGTACGTGGAGACACCGAGCGGCACACCGAGGTGGACGCTCAGGCCGGTCTCCTCCTTGATCTCCCGCACGGCCGTCTGCGCGAGCGTCTCTCCGGGATCGACCTTGCCCTTGGGGATGGTGACGTCGCCGTAGACCGTCCGGTGGATGACGAGGAGGTGGACCTTGCCGTCGATGAGACGCCAGCACACGGCACCGGCTGCATAGATTGCCGTCGTCGTCATAGTCACTGCCTCGTCGTGTCGTGGTGCTCGGGTGGGTCGCGGTGCGAAGTCGTCAGCGACGGTTCCTCGGCCGGCGGCGCGCCGCGGTCTCGAGCATGAGGGAGTCTTGCAGATCCGTGAGCGGTCGTCCGTCAGCGTCGACCGCGTGGCGCGTCCAGACGCCGTCGGCGTCGAGCCACCAGGACGACGTCTGCTCGTCGAGAGCCTGCTCGAACATCGCGGCGGTCGCCTCGAGGTGCTTCGGGTCGGTGAGCCTGACGAGCGCCTCGACGCGGCGGTCGAGGTTGCGGTGCATCATGTCGGCGCTGCCGATGAACACGTGCGGGTCGCCGTCGTTGTGGAACGAGAAGATGCGCGAGTGCTCGAGGTACCGCCCGAGGATGGAGCGCACGCGGATCGTCTCGCTCATCCCCGGCTGGCCTGGCTTCAGCGCGCAGATCCCGCGAACCCACAGGTCGACCGGGACCCCCGCCTGGCTGGCCCGGTAGAGCGCGTCGATGATCGACTCGTCCACCATCGAGTTGACCTTGATGCGGATCCCGGAGGGCTTGCCCTCCTCGGCGTTCGTGCGCTCCTGCTCGATGTGCTTGAGGAGGCCCTTGCGCAGGTGGCGCGGCGCGACCAGGAGTCGCTTGAACTTCTTCTCGATCGCGTACCCGGACAGCTCGTTGAAGAGGCGGGTGAGGTCTTTGCCGACCTGGTCATCGGCTGTGAACAGACCGAGGTCCTCGTAGATGCGGCTCGTCTTCGGGTTGTAGTTACCCGTGCCGATGTGGCTGTAGTGGCGCAGCACGCCGCGCTCCTGTCGGACGACGAGCGCGAGCTTGCAGTGCGTCTTCAGTCCGACGAGCCCGTAGACGACGTGGACGCCGGCCTTCTCGAGCTTCCTGGCCCAGGAGATGTTGTTCTGCTCGTCGAACCGGGCCTTGATCTCGACCAGCGCGAGGACCTGCTTGCCGGCCTCCGCCGCGTCGATGAGAGCTTCGACGATGGGGCTGTCGCCCGAGGTCCGGTACAGGGTCTGCTTGATCGCGAGCACGTGCGGGTCGGCGGCGGCCTGCTCGATGAACGCCTGCACGCTCGTGGCGAAGGACTCGTAGGGGTGGTGGACCAGGACGTCCTCACGGGCGATCGACCGGAAGAGGTCGGGCTTGCCGTTGGGCTCGTCGGGCTGGAACTGCAGCGCCGTGGTCGGGACGCGTTTCGGGTACTGGAGATCCGGGCGGTCGATGCCGGCGAGGCTGAAGAGGCCACCGAGGTCGAGCGGCGAGGGCAGACGGTAGACCTCCTGCTCGGTGATGTCGAGTTCGCGGACGAGGAGTCCGAGGGTGACATCGTCCATGTCGTCGGTGATCTCGAGCCGGATGGGCGGCCCGAACCGGCGGCGCAGCAGCTCCTTCTCGAGGGCCTGGATGAGGTTCTCGGTCTCGTCCTCCTCGATCACCATGTCCTCGTTGCGCGTGACGCGGAAGACGTGGTGGTCGACGATCTCCATGCCGGGGAAGAGGTGGCCGAGGTGGTTGGCGATGACCTCCTCGAGGGCGATGTAGCGCACGCTGGGAGCGGTGTCCAGCGACGCGGAACGGCGCTCCGCCGGACCGACGCGGACGAAGCGCGGCATCATCTGCGGGACCTTGAGCCGGGCGAACTCCTCGCGTCCCGTGCGGGTGTTCCGCACTCGGACCGCGAGGTTCAACGAGAGGCCGGAGATGTAGGGGAACGGGTGCGCCGGGTCGACAGCGAGCGGCATGAGCACCGGGAAGACCTGGTTGCTGAAGTACTCGCTGAGGTACTCGCGGTCGGCTGCGTCGAGTGAGTCCCAGGTGACGACCGTGACGCCGCGTTCGGCGAGGTCGGGACGGACGAGGTCGTGCCAGGCGCGCGCGTGCCGTTCCTGCAGGACGTGCGCCTGCTGCGAGATCTCGGACAGGACGTCGGCCGGAGCGTTGCCGACGTTCGTCGGGACCGCCAGGCCCGTGAGGATGCGGCGCTTCAGGCCGGCGACCCGCACCATGAAGAACTCGTCGAGGTTCGAGGCGAAGATCGCGAGGAAGTTGGCGCGTTCGAGGACGGGCAGCGCCGGGTCTTCGGCGAGCTCGAGCACACGCTGGTTGAAGGCGAGCCAGCTGAGTTCGCGGTCGAGGTAGCGGTGTTCGGGCAGCGCGGGATCGTTCCGCTCGAAGGCGGGGTCGAAGTCCTCTTCGTCTCCATCGAGGCCGACATCGAGCACGGTTGGGTCTGCTGGCATGTCTTCATCATGACACCGTGGCGGGGGTGGTCGCGACGACTGCGGTGAACACTGTGTAAATGCCGCAGCGCCGCGCCGCTGTGGAGGGGATCAGGCGTCGGTTCTCGCGTACTGCACGTCGATCGTGTGGTCGGTGAATCCGAGCGAGCGGTACAGCGACACCGCAGGAAGGTTGTCGGCTTCGACGTAGAGCGTGACCGCCTCGACGCGTCGATCCCGCAGGCGGGCGAGGCCGGCCTCCATCAGGAGTCGCCCGAGCCCTCGGCCACTTGCCGCAGGGTGCACGCCGACCGCGTAGACCTCGCCGACCGTGTCCTCGACCTTCAACCAGATGAATCCGAGGAGGTCGCCGTCGGAGCCTCGTGCGAGCAGGAAGTCGTCGGCGTCGAACCAGGACTCGGCTTCCCGGGCGCGGAGATCGTCGAGGGTCATGCGTCCCTGCTCGGGGTGGTCGGCGAAGGCGAGCGCGTTGACCTCGAGCCACTCCTCCTCGTCGACTCCCGGCCGGAACGTGCCGACCGTGACATCCGCGTGCCCAGTGGTGGCCGGTCGTGCGCGGCTCGGCGGCGCCTTGGTCAGGCGGAGCTGCAGCAGCGTCCTGACCGGCGAGAAGCCGAACTCCTGTGCGAGCACCCGGGAGGCGGGGTGGTCGCCGTGTGCCCAGATGCGCACCTGCGGAGGACAGTTGGCGAGGACGCCGCGCAGTGCGGCGCGACCGTAGCCGTGACCCCGCCACTCGGGCTCGACGACGAACTCGAGTTCGCCATGGCCGAGGATGGCCGCGCCCACGACGGCGAAGTCGTCGGGGTCGACCGGCGGGTCCTGTGGTTCGACGGCGAGGATCAGTGTTCGGGCGCCGGACGCGGCGTCGATGAGCGACTGGTCGCTGAACGGCGGCTGGCCGTCGACGAGCGACGCCGTGCGCACGACGCGCTCGAGCGCATCCCTGGTGCGGGCGTCGTCGACGTTACGAACCGACAGCGTCAGCCGGGGCATGATCGTCCTCGTAGACGTTGAAGCGGTAGCCGACGTTGCGCACGGTGCCGATGAGCTGCTCGAGGTCGCCGAGCTTGGCGCGCAACCGGCGGACGTGGACGTCGACGGTTCGCGTGCCACCGAAGTAGTCGTAGCCCCACACCTCGCTCAGCAGCTGCTCGCGCGTGAACACGCGGGAGGGGTGGGTCGCGAAGAAGCGGAGCAGCTCGAACTCCTTGAAGGTGAGGTCCAGCGGCTTGCCGTGGACCTTCGCGGAGTAACTGGCCTCGTCGATGACGACGCCCGACGCCTGGATCTTGCTCGCCGAGTGCTCCTGGGAGGCGCGGCCGATCGCGAGCCGGATCCGAGCGTCGACCTCGGCCGGTCCGGCGGATTCGAGGATGACGTCGTTCACGCCCCAGTCGGCGCTGACGGCGGTGAGGCCACCCTCGGTCAGGATGAGGAGGAGTGGGACCGACAGCCCGGACGCACCGAGGATCTTGCAGAGCGACTTGGCGCTCGCGAGGTCCTGGCGGGCGTCGACGAGCACGAGGTCCGAACTCGGAGCGTTCACGAGTTGTGCGGGGTCGGCTGGGATCTGCCGGGTGCGGTGGCTCAGGAGCCCGAGGGATGGGAGGACCTCGGTGCCGACCATGGAGGTCAAGACCAAAATTTGCGCCACGCGCATCCTCCCGACTGAGTTTGGAACCATATTAGGCGAACGACCGCACCCCACGCCGCACCGGGCGCCCGCTGGTGGTCCGATGGCGTCCGCTCTGTGACAATGGGTCCGTGAGCGAAACCACTCTCTCCCCCCGGCTGCGCTGGATCAGTGTCGTCTCCATCTGGGCGCTCGCGCTCGTCGGCGTCGTCGTGTCCGGCTTGCTCTGGAGCCCGGGGGAGACCTTCTTCGGGCTGTCGGCCACGCTCGGCCTCTGCACCCTGGCCGCGTTCTCGGCACAGCTGTTGACGCGACAGAAGGTGGGATTCGTCGATCGGATGTCGACGAGCGTCACCGGCGCCGTCCTCATCCTCGCCATCGGCGGTGCCGTGTATGGCCTCATCGCCCTGGCCTCGGGGTAGACTCTCCCCATGCTGCTCGCTCTCGAAATCTTCTTCATCGGCTTGCTCGTCCTCGCCAGCCTCGCCATCGCGTTCACCGCGGTGGTCGTGCTGAAGAACCTGTACCGCGGTCAGCGCTAGTCCGGGTCCCTCGATGATCGAGATCCCGAGCGGCCTGCCGAGCGAACTGGTCCCGCTGTCGTGGCTCATCGGCGTCTGGGAGGGCACCGGCGTCATCGACTACCAGGTCGGCGACGAGACCGTGACCCGCGAGTTCGGTCAGCGCGTGAGCTTCAGCCACGACGGCCTGCCGTACTTGAACTACAACTCCTACACCTGGCTCCTGCCCGAGCAGCCCCCGCGCGACGCCGAGGGGGCCTCGTCCACGGACGAGGACGCCCTGTCGGACGACACCGCTGCGGACGTCGCGCCTGACGGAGCCTCGGCGGACGAGTCCGGTGTGCCCGAGCCGCTCGTCACCGAGACGGGTTATTGGCGCCTCGAACGCCCGCTGATCGAAGGCGACCCGGGCCCGGGCATGCTCCCAGGGCAGGGCCCCCGCCCGTTCGGCACCGCGCAATCGGTCGAGACCCTGCGCACGTCGACCGGCGCCTTCCCCCTGCAGGTCTCGATCGTCCACCCGAACGGTGTGAGCGAGCTCTACCTCGGCCAGATCGACGGCCCGCGGATCGACCTCGCGACCGACGCCGTCGTCCGGACCGCTGGAGCCAAGGAGTACGCCGCCGCGACCCGCCTGTACGGTCTCGTCGAGAACCACCTGCTCTGGGCCTGGGACATCGCCGCCCTGGGACAGGACCTCCGGACGCACGCCTCGGCGCGCCTGGCCAAAGCCGACTGACGTGACCATTCCCAACGGAGCGGTCACACCGGAACCGATTCCGGGTTCGCCATTCCTCACGCTGCCGGGTGCCGTCGAACAGGCGGATGCCGTCGACCACGGCGTCCCCTCCCATTACGGCAGCCCGAACATCGAGCAGCGCCTCATCGCCAACGGTAAGGCGATCGTCGACCTGTCGAACCGTGGCATCGTGACGGTCACCGGCCCCGATCGGCTGAGCTGGCTCAACTCCATCACGAGCCAGGAGCTGCGCTCGCTGTCGGCCGGCATCTCGACGGAGACCCTCTTCCTCGACCAGAGCGGCCGGATCGAGCACGCGGTCAAGCTGCTCGACGACGGCACGACCACGTGGCTCGTCACCGAAGCCGACGATGCTGCGCCACTCCACGCCTGGCTCGACCGGATGCGGTTCATGCTGCGCGTCGAGGTGGCCGTCGCGACCGAGCAGTACGCCGTGATCGGTGCGGCGGCGGGTCTCGCGGTCGACGCTGCAGAGCCGAACGGCATGCCGCTCGTCTGGCACGATCCGTGGTCCGAGGTCGCGGTCGGCGGGCATCAGTACGCGACGGGCGAGCACCCGGGTGCAGCGTGGACATGGACCGAGACGATCGTCGCGCGCGAGCAGCTCGAGTCGCTCGTGCAGCAGGTCCGTGCGGGGACGTTCTCCGCCGCGGGTTCGCTGGCCGCCGAGGCCCTGCGGATCGCCGCCTGGCGCCCGCGGTTGCAGTCCGAGGTCGACGAGCGGAGCATCCCGCACGAGCTCGACTGGCTGCGCTCGGCCGTCCACTTGAACAAGGGCTGCTATCGCGGTCAGGAGACGGTCGCCAAGGTGCACAACCTCGGGCATCCGCCGCGTCGCCTCGTCATGCTCCTCCTCGACGGCTCCGATGCGGTCCTGCCGCCGGCCGGTTCGAATGTGGTGCTCGTCGGCGACGACGCGACCCGGAAACCCGTCGGACGCATCACCTCGAGCGGAATCCATCACGAGTTGGGCCCGGTGGCCTTGGCGATCGTCAAGCGCTCCGCGGATCCGGCGGCCGTGCTGACGGTGGAAGCCGACGGCATCGATGTCGCGGCATCGCAGGAGATCGTTGTGCCGGCGGATGCCGGGGCCACGGCGAACGTGCCGCGGCTGCCGCGACTCGGCGCCGTCCGGCGCTGACCTCGGTGGGGAAGGACGACGCCTCGGACCCGGGCGTACGGGTCGACCGATGGACCGCTGCGGTGCGTCGCCGCATCGCGCTCGGCGACGCCTGGCATCGTCTCGTCGGATCCGTGCCGGCGGTGCTGCAGGTCAGCGCCACGGCGATCGGCGCGTACGCGTTCGCCCACTACGTGCTCGGGCACGCCGTGCCACTCCTCGCCTTGACGGTGACGATCTCGAGTCTCGGGTTCGTTCGCGACGCCCGTCCGATCCGGGTCCTCGAGACGGCCGTGGGGATGAGCGTCGGGATCGCGCTGGCCGAGATCCTGCTCCTCGGCTTCGGGCAGGGGACGTGGCAGCTCGCGGTCGCGCTCGTGCTCACGCTGCTCGTCGCCCGGTTCCTGTCGCCGGCGGCGTCGTTCGCGATCGCGGCGGCGGTGCAGTCCGTCCTCGTCATGCTCCTGCCCGTGCCCGACGGCGGCCCGTTCGTGCGCACCCTCGACGGTCTGATCGGCGGGGTCTTCGCCCTGCTCGCGACCGCGCTCATCCCGCGCGACCCACGCCGGAGCGCTCGCCGGGACGGCCAGCGGCTCATCGACGAACACGTCCGGACCCTCGCCTCGCTCGTCGCCGCCCTCCGTCTCGGCGACCTCGAGGAGGCTGACCGCGCGCTCGCACGGGCGAGGGCCACCCAGCCGGCCCTGGACGCGTGGCGCGGAACCCTCGACTCAGGGCTCGCCATCGCGCGCATCTCGCCGTTCCTCCGCAAGGCGGTGTTCGACCTCGAACGGCAGCGGACCATGCTCGACGGCATGGACCTCGCGACCCGCAACCTCCGGGTGATCGCCCGGCGCATCGACTACGTGTCGCGCGACGCCACGAGCCGCCCCGAGCTCGCGGACCTGCTCGCGCGCACCTCCGTCGCGCTCGGCATCCTGTCGCAGTCGATCGGCGACATCGCCCAGCAGCCGGTCGCGAGGCAGTCTCTGCTGGAGATCGCGAAGCACCTCGAGCCGGTCGCCGTCCTCCCCGACGCCTCGGTCTCCGAGCAGGCGCTCGTGCTCGTGCTCCGGCCGTACCTCGTCGACCTGCTCACGGCGACGGGGCTGCCGACGCAGGCGGCGCAGGCGGCGCTACCCTCGCTCTGACGGCAGCCTTCCCCGACACTCAGTCCGTCGAGGAGGGATTCGGGGCGACAGCCGACCACGGCAGCGTCAGCTCACCGAGGCGCCAGCGGCTGCGGCCGGCCAGCACCGGCCACCCGCTGTCCCGGAGCGTCCGGACGGTCGCCAACCAGCGCTGGACCGGGCTGTAGACCGCCAGGGGCGCATGCATCCGCCAGGCGCGGTCGAGGTCCGTCATGAGCGCATGGACACGCTCGCCCGGCACGTTGTGATGGATCAGCGCCTTCGGCAGCCGTTCGGCCACGATGGACGGCAGCTCGAGGTCGGCGAGCCGCAGACTGACGGAGAACGACTCAGCACGCCCCTGGTCGTCGACCGCGATCCAGCTGGACACCCGTCCGATCTCGTCGCACGTCCCCTCGACGAGCACACCGCCGGGTTGCAGCCGCGACGCCATGAGACGCCAGGCCCCCGTGACCTCGGCTTCGTCGTACTGCCGGAGCACGTTGAACGCCCGGATCACCGTGGGACGGTCGTCGCCGGTCGGCACCTCGAACCCTCCGCGTGCGAAGGAGACCGCAGCCGTCGGCGTGAACCGGGTCGTGCCCGCGCGCACCTGCTGCAGCTGCGCGTCGGCGGTGCGGACGCGCCCCGGCTCGATCTCGAATCCGATGACCCGTACGTCGGGCCGGACGGCGAGTAGTCGGTCGTGCAGTTCCAACGCCGTGATGCCGCTCGCGCCGTAGCCGAGGTCCACCACCAGCGGGTTCGTCGTCCGTCTGAGTGAGGGGTGGGTCGCGATCCAGCGGTCCACCCGCCGGAGCCGGTTCGTACCCGTCGTCCCGCGGGTGATCGATCCGACGGGCATGGACCCATTCTCCCTCACGGAGCGGGGTCATCGTCCACCTTGCGGTCATGCGCCGTCGGTATGCTGGGGACATGCCTGAGACTTACACCCTCGTCCTGCTGCGCCACGGCAACAGCGACTGGAATCAGAAGAACCTGTTCACCGGTTGGGTCGACGTCCGACTCAGCGAACTCGGCGTCACGGAGGCCAAGCGTGCGGGCGAACTGCTCGCCGACTCCGGCATCACCCCGGACGTGCTGTACACCTCGGTGCTCTCCCGCGCGATCCAGACGGCGAACCTCGCCCTCGAGACCGCCGACCGCATGTGGATCCCGGTCAAGCGCAGCTGGCGCCTCAACGAGCGTCACTACGGCGCGCTGCAGGGCAAGGACAAGGCGCAGACGCTCGCCGAGTACGGCCCGGAGCAGTTCCAGACCTGGCGTCGTTCCTTCGACGTGCCGCCGCCGCCGATCGACGACGACAACGAGTGGTC
>Ga0308165_1004335_pt1 | contig 14122 bp, 11 predicted proteins | sample PhyWR2_FD_201032 | JGI IMG/M metagenome (GOLD analysis project Ga0308165, IMG submission 201032) | Phyllosphere microbial communities from UC Gill Tract Community Farm, Albany, California, United States - DLSLW.R2 | ecosystem: Host-associated > Plants > Phyllosphere > Unclassified | place: USA...
TTGTGCAACCCAAGCGCTGGGTCGTCGAACGCACACACGCATGGGGCGAGCGCTGGCGCCGCATGGTCATGCACCATGACCGCAAGACCTCGATTTCCGCCGCCTGGGTCTGGCTTGCCGAGGCGCGCCTCCTTCTCAGCCGACTCACTAGATCCGGTTGATTTCGTCTACACCCTCTAAGTTGGCAAAGCGCCTCAAAATAGTTATTCGGCGTCAAACCCCACACCCCAGTCCGCCCCGTAGTGCTCGACCGCAAAGGCTTCCACCATTTTGCTGAACAACACACCCGTCATCCAGTCACCCGACTCAACTTTCCGAGTGATCGTGGTCGTCGCAATCCCGGCTTTCTGAAGGGACAACAGCGCCAGTTCCGCATATTTTTTTTGGTCCGCCTTGCCGATGTTCATCAGCTCAGCCTTGATTTCAGCCCGGCGATGCTCCTGATAACTCAATATCTTGGGCAATTCGGCTGGCGGTGAAGACAGCGAGGAAACCGAAACCGCAGGCTTGGCGGCCGGCTCTACCGCGATGAATCCCTGAGTTTCACTGAGCACGGCGCGCAGGTAGGCCAGTTTGGAGTCAACAGGAACCAGGTCATCGCGTCCCATGCGCGCTTCCAGTTTGGCCAGCCCAATCCTTACCACGCTCTCGTCGTGTCCCTGTTTGATCAGGCTAGCCATGTCGACGAGGGGCAAGCCTAATCCGGTGGCGGTCAACGCCAGCTCCGGGCTCATCCTCGGTGCACTGGATAAGGCTGCAGCGTCCACCGGTTTGCGCCACACCTTGAACTGGGCGGACGTCACGGCCTTGCCAGTTTTCTTTTCAATCAGTTCGATGCCGATATCGGATTTGCTGTTGATCTCACGGATCGCCACATTCACCTGCTCGCTCTTGAACTTGCTCCAAAGGCGCTGTCTTGGCATTTTGGTTTTAGGGTCAAGCTTGGGGGGACTTTGCGTCAAGGCATCCAGCCACCAATCTAGAGCGTTTTCGCTTGTGAGCCCGGTGGGGTTGTTCTTGTACCGGACACAAATTTCGTACAGGGCCACTGCGGCGTAGGTCTTGAGCCGAGACAGCTGCACGATGTCAATCGGTGTGAAGCGCTGGGGATCCGCGATCACGCTGAGCAACCCGGGGGGCAGTGCCCAGTAGGCGTACAGAATGCCGCCGGTCTTGACGATCTTTGCCTCGGACAGCAAGCTCATGCTGCTCCAGATCACGCCGGAGTTGGCATCCGGAGCCTCCCAGTCGACTTCGGTCCGACGCATTTCCAGCAAGGACTTCTTGGCGCTCGACGTCAGATTGGACAACCCCACTTCGACCGGGTCGACCAGCTCATCCAGACGGGCACTGAAGTAATGGGTGGCGCCGACGGTCTTCCCGTCGTGGGACAAGTCTTGGACCTGGCGCTGCGTCGTATGCAACAGCACATTGAATATTTTTCTAGTGATGGCGGTCAGCTTGCCGACCTTCGGCATCATCACGAGGGCCGAGTTTGGCTTTTTGAACGTCGGGGCCGGGCTGGATTTATTCATGGTAGATCAAGATTGCAAGTATCCAATAGTACGAAATTTTTGGATAGAAAGAAATTAAACTTCAATCAAGGACCATTTCAAAGAATAAAAAGCAGGATAGTTAGATTTTTCTTGCGGAACTTTTCAGGGTTTTGGATGAACTGCACCCCTGTTTTCAGGGCCTAACGCCGTGTCTGGCACGCCTGAACTCCCTTTAAACTTCATCCTAGCAACGTCTAAACAGGGATAAAAGGCCATTGATCAGAAATATAAAAAGACAGATAGACACCTATAGAAAGCAGGATGGCAAAGGATAAAAAGACGGATAGTTGCGTATAAAAAAGCGGATGGTTCAACCATGCAACCTATTGATTTCATTGAACAAAATCCACTTATTTAGCGCTTAGATTATCTTATAGACTTTTTTTGAAGACTTTACCTTAAGACAGGCTTCAGAAGGCTGAATAGAACTCGTCAAAGACACCCACACCGCACGCTTACCCGCTAATTCGTACTGATGCTGCAACTTTTCTTGTTGAGCCCTAAAACAGGTGCGAACGGCGGAACTGACACTTCAAACGAAATTTTGGTTTTTTTCAAGCAAGGGCTCTAAAATTGCGAAAAGGAAAACGCATGCAAAAAAGCAGTCCCCTCCATCCCCTCATCGATATCGCCGCACTCAATGCAGTGTCCGAGCACGCCGCAGCCGTCGTGCACCAGGTGCGCACCTCAATGCTCGCGCCGCACGCACGGAAATCTCCGCCAACCTTCAACTCAGCGCAGATGGCGGAAATGTGCGGCCTGGAGGTGTCCCAGATCCAGTACCTTGCCAAGAAAGGGGAATTGCCGTCAGGCGACAAGCCCGGCTCGAGCCGTCGAGAATGGTCCTTGGTGGAAGCCAGGCGCTGGGTCCGAACGCTCAAGGCCGATAACTTGCGCGATCCCAAGCTTGCAGCGGGTGTTTGCATTTCGGTGGCCAATTTCAAGGGCGGCGTGTCCAAGACCACAACCGCTGCCGTCCTAGCACAGGGCCTGAGCTTGCGCGGCCACAACGTGCTGGTAATCGATACCGATCCCCAAGGCTCCCTCACCACGTTGTTCGGGGTGATGCCCGACACTGAGGTGGAGGAAGACCAAACCATCTTGTCCCTGTGCTCGGGCGAAGCCGAGTCGATCATGCCCGCGGTGCGACAAACCTACTGGGACGGCATCGACCTGGTCGCTGCCGCGCCGGTGTTGTTCAACGCAGAGTTCTTGCTACCGACGCGGCAGAAGAATGAACCCGATTTCGCGTTCTGGCGGGTGCTCGATGCCGGTCTCGACGAGGCACGCGAGCTCTACGACGTGATCATCATCGACACGCCGCCTTCGCTGAGCTACATCACGATCAACGCCTTGATCGCGGCCGAGGGGATCGTGATGCCGCTGCCGCCCAATGCCCTAGACTTTGCGTCAAGTGCCCAGTTCTGGAGCCTTTTCACCGAAGTCTGCGGCGGGTTGTTCAGGTCACGCGGCGACAACAAAAAGTATTACTTCGTGGACGTGGTGCTTTCCCGGGTCGACCGGTCGGATGCGGTGAGCGTTGCGGTCCGCGAATGGATCATCAGTGCGTACGGATCGAAGGTGTTGCCGATCGAGATTCCAAAGACGTCCATCGCAGCAACGGCATCGGCTGAATTCGGAACGGTCTACGATCTCGATGCGACCAGTGCGCAGGCCAAGACATTGAAGCGCGCGCGCGATGCCTACGACCAGCTGGTGGAATACATCGAATTGCAGGTGATGGGCGTCTGGGCATCCAACGCCGAGGGCATGATCAAGCTTCATGCCAAGGCGTCCATGGAGAAAGTCAAAGTATGAGCAAGAAACTGAGCGTGATGAACCGGGCCATGCTAGCCATGCAGACGCCCTCCCCTGCCAGTTCCGGCTCGGCGGCGGCCGATGCCGCAGCGCCGGTGAAGGTCAGGACCGGCCCGGGAGCCTTTGTCGCCCATCTGGCCAGGGAGTCGGAGGTGTTCGGTGAGAACCAGGCACTCAAGAGCGAGTTGAAAACCTGGTCGGACGCAACCCCCGCGAAGAAACTCGATCCGACGTGTGTGCAGCCGAGCAAGTGGACCAACCGGCACAGCGACAGTTTCGAAAGCGCCGATTTCCATGCATTGAGGGCCGATATCGAATCGGCCGGCGGCAACGTTCAGGCCATCAAGGTTCGGCCCATCTTAGGTTCGGACCCGCAGCGCTACGAGATCGTGTTCGGACACCGCCGACACCGTGCCTGCCTGGAGCTGAAGTTGCCAGTACTCGCGCTCATCGAATCGATCGATGAACATGCTCTGTTCGTCGAGATGGATCGGGAGAATCGTCAACGCTCCGATCTGCGGCCCTACGAGCAGGGCGAAATGTACCGCCGGGCCCTGGACGAGGGCCTGTACCCGTCGCTGCGCAAGCTGGCAGAGGCCATTGGCGTGCAGCCGTCCAACGTGTCCGTCGCTGTAAAGATCGCCCGCTTGCCGGCGGGCGTGCTCGACGCGTTTCCGTCCAGGTTGGACATTCAGTATCGATGGGCCGTGCCGCTGGCCGACGCCCTGGAAAAAGATTCGGACGTGGTATTGAAAAAAGCCAAGGCTATTGCCGCTTCCAAGGGCAAGGCCCCACGCAGCGCGGCCGAGGTTTTTCGCGATTTAACTGGAGCCGGGAAGAAATCGCCAGAAAGGCCTCCGGAAACAGGTCTTGGTGCCCACGCTGCCCAGGTTGCGGTCAGGCGAGACGGCAAAAAGGTGGTGTTCGAGATTGACAACCTAGGCAAGGACAAGGTCGCCCGCATCCATGAAGCCATCCTCAAGATTCTGGCGTTACCCTGAAGCAGAACGGTGTTTTACTGTATAACACCCTCGATGGACGTCCGGACTATCGGATGGGCATTGTTCACCGCTCAGGCTTTTTCCGAGTCTACTGATTTTTTTCTGAGGCCCACCAGCACGACGCCGGGGGTGTTCTACGGTAGAACACCCTTCTTCTTCTTGAGCTCTAGCTCAGGCGTCTGGCGACTCCAAAACTCCCCTTCCTGCACCGCTATGGATGCAAAGGCGACAGGGCAATGTGTTCCAGCCGAGCCGGGGAAGATCGACTGGATTGCGCAACATCCTGTGTTCGACGAGTGGATTGACATACTTCGCAACCACTGTGAATCGATCCAGCTGGCATAGGGGTCAGTCGTATGGATTGTTGCCAGTGTGCTGCGCACATTGCTGCTGAAGGGGCCAGTTAAAAGCGGTTCGGACCCCCGGCCCTCATGATGCTCAACCGAATGCTTTTCCTAGCTCATCCACCCGACGCCTGATCGGCGCGCGGCCATAGATCGCCGTGGTGGTCTAGATCGAGGCATGCCCCATCTGCCCCTGGATCACGTCGAGCGGCACGGCCTGCGCAATCGCCCGGGTGCCAAAGGTGTGGCGCAGCCAGTGCGTCGTGGCGCCTGCTAAGCGCTCGCGCTCGCGCTCGTTGGCTGGCAGGCCGCAGGCCTGCACCGCCTTGGCCAGCCACCCCCTGACATGCTCCTAGAGCGCCTGGTAGCCGATGGGCGCCAATGGGTCGAGTGTGCTTGCCAGCAGGGGCGCGCCAGGTGGCGCGTCCTGGATCGAGCCCAGGCCCCGCACGGCCGCGATCCGGTTTTTCGAGCCCTTGCCATGCACTTGCATCACCCAGCCTTCGGGCTCCATCCTCAAGTTCCCGAGGGTGGCCGACAGCAGCTCGACCGAGCGCAGGCCGACGGCTTCGATAAACAGCAAAGTAAAACGGATGCAGGCCCGGGAAGGGGAGGGCGCTTGGCCGTCCAAGAAGCGCAGGACTTCGAGCATCGCCGCCTCGCTCAGCGCCTTGGTGTCCAGCATCTTGTGGCCCGGGTCGTCGCCGGTGAGCTGGTTGACCAGTAACCACGGGTTGGCGGTCAAATACTGCGCCGACTGCCGCCAGGCGAACATCGAGGCAATGATGGTGATGCTTTGGCGGCAGCTTTGGTGCGACAGGGGCCCGCGAAAGGGCGCCCAGCCGTGCGTGCCCGGGGCGGCGCGGGCCCGGGAGATCCAGCGCGGCGGAATATTCTGAAGGAACGCCATGAACGCGCCGCAGTCGGCGACCGTCATTCTCGCAAGCGTGGCGCCCTGGCCTCCTTCACCGCGTTCATACTGCAGCCACAGCAAGAGCCGGTGGGCTTCCCTCTGGTAGACCCGCACGGTGGCGAGCGACCCCGCTCGCGCCTGGATCCAGCTTTGCACCGCCTGCAGGTCCGAGCTAACTGCCAGCAGCGGATGCGCCAAAGCGGTAGTCGTCGCTTCCTGCACCACCCCGTCACCTGATGCCCCATCGGCTGTGCGTCAGAGGCGGGAGAAGCATAAGAAGGAGAGGGCGCGCCAAACAGCGCCGGCGTCGCATTCAAAGCAAAGAGCACCCTGGGCGGGGGGCCTGGCGCGCCAGCATCGTGGCCAAGTGGTGCTCGATGCGCCGGGCCTTGGCGATGCCGACCGCGGGCAGGGCGCGCCACCACACGCCGCCAACACTGATCCGGGCGTTGAGCGCGCCGAGCGTGAGCAGGCCCGCGGTGACGAGCCGGGCCGCCAGCGCCTCGTCGAACCAGCCCGCGACCGCGTTCGAAGGCTGCGGCGTCTCGGCGGCCAGGCCCTCCAGGCGCCGCAGCAGCGCCAACTGGCGCTCGCGCAGGCGCTGGCCGCGCGCGGTTTTGCGCTCCAGCGGAAACGCTTCGGCGTAGAGCGTGAGCACCTCGCTTTCGCTGAAATCCTCCAGGCCGTGCTGCTGCGCGAACACGTCGAGCGATGGGCGCGCCGCGCCGCCAGGGGAGCGGATCGTGAGGCCCACTAAGCGCCAGGCGGACTCGCCCCGGCGCCTGGCCACGGCGCGCACGGCGTCAACGGTTTGCTGGTGCGCCGTTTTCGCTTCATGGCCGTGCTGGGTGCCCAGGTAGCGCCGGGCGCAGTCGCTCAATTGCAGCCCTTCGACTACAGCGCGCAGGTGGGCAAAGTGGTGCGGACCCAGGCGGCGCACGAAACGCCTGGAAGGCGGCGCCAAAACAGCGGAAGGGGGCGAGAAGGACGATGCGTGCGCGCTGGCCATGGCTCGTTACGCCTGCGGGCCGGGCAAGGTAGCAGGGCGCAGCGCGCGCGCCAGGGTCAAAATCTGGCCCCGTCAGAACGGCCCAGGCGGGCCCAATGCCCGCTGGCCAAGGGAGATGGGTAGGGCAGGACACGAAAAGCCGCTGGCGGGGTTGTAATCCTGGGCGCTGGGCGCTGGATCCGTCCTGCCAGGGGCTGCGCCGGCCTGGAGCGCCCGGCGAGCCAGGCCGGGCTGGCGAGGCGCGCGTTGCGCCCGCGCGGGGCAGGGCGCGGCCAAGTGCTTGTCAGGCTTGGGGTTTTTCATGTCGCGCCGGTGAATGGGTGTTTTGACCGAGATTTTTCCCCCTGAGATAATGACTCTTATCTTAGGGCAGTGTCATAGGAAATCGGCTAGCTGGCGTTCATTCACATAAAACTGTTGCCAGGTTTCACATAAAAACGTTACTGCGTGGACGAAGGCAGACGCCAGCCTGTTCCAGACCCTCGCCTCACATACCGCAGGTGCCGTAAAACAATCCGAAAACGGTCAGTCCCGAGGCGAGAAGGCGGCGCTCAACTGCCTGGCGCGCTTGAGGTCGTCCCCATGCAGGTAGATCGACGTGGTCGAGATCGAGGCATGGCGCAAGTTGTCGCGCACGGTGATGAGCTCTGCACCACTGCCGACTGCCTGGGTTGCGTGGGTGTGGCGCAGCCAGTGGGGTGAGGCCTTGCGCAGTTTGTCTGCCAGGCTTGGGTTGTCCGCTTCCACCAGTGCGGCGGCTTGTTTGAAAAACCGCCCTAGCAGCTCGCGCAGTCGCGTGTCCGTGATGCCGCTCGTTTGGCCCTGCCGCAAGTCGCCAATCAATGGAGTGTCCGGCTTCCAAAGCATCGGTGTCGTTGGCAGGCCGCGCTGACTGAGGTACCGGTTCAGTGCCGAGCGGGCCAGGGGCGGCAGCGCCACTTTACCGGGTTTGCTGCCTTTGCCCACGAGGGCAAGCCAATGGTCATCATGGCTGTCCGTTTGCAAGCCGCGCAGCGTGGCGCGCACCAGCTCACTGGCGCGCAGGCCGGTGGCGTAGCCGAAGTCCAGGATAAAGCGCAAGCGCTGGGCCGCTGGCACTGTCCACCCATACGACCACTCCAGGCCATCGGCAATGGTCCGGATCAGTGCCCATTGCCCTTCGGAGAACACATGGCTGGTGTCCATGGGAACGCTGTTGGATGCGCCGCGCACTTTCACCCCTGAAAACGGGTTGGCCAGTAGGTAGCCTTGCGCCATCAACCAGCCAAACAGCGCACCCAGCACCGACAGTGCGTACGCGATGGAGCGCGCAGATAAAGGGCCGGCAAAGGGCTTCCAGCCGGGCGACGCCCGGCTTTGCGAGGGTCCGATCCAGCGCCCGGCGGGAAGTGGCCGGCGAAGAAACGCCCGATAAGCGACGGCATCTTCCACGGTCAAGGAGGACAGGGCTCTGCCGCGCTCGAAAATGGCCCACAGGATCAGGCGCTCGGCTTCCTTGCGGTAAGCGCGGTGCGTTGCCGTTGATTCGTGCAGGGAAAGCCAGGTCTGCACAGCAGCGTAGTCGTTGTCCGCGTCCAGGGTACAAGCGCTTTTGGGCGAACGAAAAGCGCCTTGCGTGCCGTCGAGTTGCTGCGGAAGGCGCAAGACTTCCCAGGGCACCACATCGGTGGCCCCATGCAATGAAACCAAAGTCCGGGCCCGCTCAGTCAATTGAGGATGGCTGGCGAAGAAGGCTTCGATGTGTTTGGCGCTGGCCGCACCGAGCCCGGCAATTCCTTTCCACCACAAGCGTCGCCGCGGGATTCGAACGCTCAGATCGGCCAGGGTTGTGATGCCGCCTGCACGAAGCGCGCGGACCATGCGGGGCGCAAGCCACTTGTGCACGTCGTCAGTCACCCGAGGAAAAATGACCGGGGCGTGCCACAAGACCTCCACGGCCTGGAGCACTGCCTTGGCCCACTTCTCCCGTTCGCTGTCGGGATGGTTGAGCAACTCCGCCAGGTCCGGGCGATGGCGGGTTTTTGCCCAGGCGACCAATTGGCGCCGAATTTCCCGAATTTCGCGCCGCGCGGACCTATTGCCCAAGTCAGTGCCTTGCAGGTAGCGCGCAGCTGCTTGCGCAGACGACAAGCCTGCGTACCAGGCACGCAAGGCGGCCAGCTGGTCCGCTCCGGGAAACCCATCGGGATCGCTGCCCTGGAGGCCAGGATTGGGCACGCTCTGATTTTTCACAAATGCCAGTTTAGTTCTATAAAGCAGATATTACGATAAGAAGAGTTATCGCAATACATGGCTTTTTAACGATCACTCCGGCACTTCTTGAGGGCCCAAAGTCAGGTTTATCTTGAAGTCACGCCACGCGCAAGCATTGCAGCCGGCTGTGTCGCCACCGCCTCATCAAGGGCCCGCTGCGGCATCGGCATGATGCAAATTTTCATAGCGCCTGACCGCGTACTTCAGGTGGCGCACGGCATGGCACGGGGAGGGCCCCGTGGCGGCCAGTGGCAGATCCAAGCACCGGGCCACGAAAGCGCGACCGGCGCAGGGCGCCTGCGGCCACGGGAAAATGGCAAACCAGCGCTTTGGGGTGCCGGCAAGCAGCCGATGGCGCTTGCCATCGCGCAACCCGGCGGGCATGGGTCCTGGGCCGCTGGTCCATTCGGTGGTATCGCCGTGAAACCAGAGGCAGGGCGGCGCGCAGGCGCTGCGCAGCTGCTCAAGACGATGCGCAGCGCCTGCGCGGCTGGCGGCTTGCCGCTCGCTTTTGGTCTGCCGTGCGGCAAGCTGCCAGCAGGGTTTGTCTAAACGGTCGACGCAAAGCACCAGCCGGCCCTCCTGGTCGATGCCCAGACTCCAGTCGGGCAGGGCGCGCGTGCCCAGGATGCCCTTGCCCATCATGGCCAGGCGGGGAGCGCTGTCCAGCGCGGCCGCCTGCGCCGTATGACGCCAGAAGTCCAGCAGGGCGATGGCGCTGATCCAGCGGGTCATCCATTCCTGGGCCGAATTCGCATCTGGCAGGAAAGTCTTTCTCCGGCTGGGTTGACCGATCAATTCGGGAACGCCGGGCACGCTGACCCAGCGAAAAGGCCGGGCGGTCAACCAGTTCTCCAGTTTGAGATCCCAAATGCAGGTTTGCCACCAGATCAACAGCGCCCACGCCCGCCGCGCGCCGTCGCCCCCTGCCGTGATCAGGGCCTGGACAGCCCGGGTGTCGTCCGCCCGGACAAACCGGGCGATCCAGCGGCGTGCGCCTTTCAGGACATGGTGCCTGAAGTAACGGCTGATGGCCTTGAAGTCCCCAAGGGCGGTTTGTTGGTAGGCGTAGGCACTGGTGGGGCGCCCCTCAAGCCATGGGCTGCCATCGCCTTGCAGACCCCGCCCAAGCATTCTGGCCGAGCCAAGCGTCATGATCGACGTAGTGCGAGGATCCCAGGGTGATGCGTCACGCGACATTACCCACCGCGGCAGGGCGCCGGGCAGGTCCATGGCAATATGCACTCTGGTAACCCGCTGCGTGAGACGCGCCAATGGCGCTTGAACGCCGGGCGGACTTTGCGGGCCAAGCCAGCAGCGCGATCCGGTATGCATGAGCCAGTCGGCCACTTCCCCCAGCGCCCGGTCCCGTTCTGGACAGGGTTTGGGCGACCTCGCCACGGCAAACGCCATCAAGGCCGTGCCGCAGCGGCAGGTGCTCGGGGGCGTGGCGTTGTCATGGAAGACCAAGGTGTTTGACATCGTCCCGCAGCAGATGCGGCTGCCCAGTTTGACCCCATGCACCGGACAGCAATCCAGACCGTCAAAGGAAAACAGCACCGAATGAAACCCTTCGCGCAGGCAGTCTGGACAGGCTGCAAAGCCGCCAAAGAAGGGCCACACTGCTCGCGGAAACTGGGCGACGCAGGCGTGGCGAAACGTTTCCAACGGCTCCCCCAGCGCCCGGGCAAAACGGCGCAAGCGCACAGGGCAGACCGCGCCGGCAGTGTCATGGGGATCGAGCGAAATCCGGTTTTTAGCGTTGGGATGCACCAGGAAATCCTGGGCAAAAGCGCAGCGCGTGGGCTGGTTCAACATCAAAAACCGCTGGACCGTTATCCACAGCGACGAGTACGGCGGCGTCGACCCCGGATGCCAGACCACGCGCGAGCGCCTGCTGTGACGTCCCAAGAGGGCTTGCGGATCGGTGAGCATGTGAGGGCAGACCCCTGTGGAGTTGATCTGAGCCTACGGCGAGTTGGTTGATTTCTTGCGCGGCATGGCCGCCGAGATAAGCCGCATGTGGTCCGTGAACTGGGTCTGCGCCAGCGCGTCGATCCAGCGCGCTTCGCCCGTGGCGTCCTCCCAGGCGTCGCCTCGGGCAGCGCAGACCATGATTTCCTCGACGGCCCAGGCAATGTGCTGCATGGGAAACTCAGGCTCCCCTTTGTAGTGCCTGGGCAGCAGCGCTTGCAACACCCGCCACAACGTTTCGGCACAAGGCGTCAGGCGCGCACCGCGTGCATAGGCGTCTGGGATGAAATGGTCCAGGTAGCACGTGCCGCTGCCTGCGGGCCACTCGGACACCTCGTCATAGCCGCGCAGGACGAACTCGACTTCTTCGGCACTGCCGATGCCCGGGAACGGCCAGTGCGAGACCATAAAGCGGGCGGCCACATGGGCATGGTCGGAGTGCCCCAGCAGCTCGTAGGTGTAGTCCATCTGGTGCGACGCAATGGAGAACACGCTCAGGCGGTAGCCCTCCCAGTCCATGACGTTTTGGAGCCCGAGCAGCCAGTTCCATTCCCGAAACGTCATGGCCTGCGCCTCATCGATGAGCAAGGCCGCAAAGTTGCTCCCGCACGCCGCGGCCGAGGCAATCAGGAATTCTGTCAGCTGGCGCCGGCGGTCCCCGCGCGTGGCGCGCGTCGGCGCGTAACGCACTCCGGCGGCAATGCCCAGCGAGACCCAGAACTCGCCTTCATTGACGTGGCTCTCGGCGGGACGGCTCCAGATGTGCAAAGGGATGCGTTTGGCGAACCGGTCTTCGAGCACACTCTTGAGGTGCCACTTGACGCCGCGAGATTTGCCAAAGCGCGAGGGCCCGTGGATGTAGCCGCCCGGCTGGCGCTGATCGATCCAGTCGCCGATGGTCTGGGCCATGGCATGCACGGGCGGGGTGAAGACGGCATATTCCTGCAGCAAGACCGGGTGCTTCGCATTCAAGTGGAGCGGCAGGCGGCTTCGCATGCTGCGGCCTTCGGGCTAATTGGCCGCTTTGCGCAGCGGGGGCAGCGCCGATCTGGCCAGCGGCGGGCGGCTTGTCCTGGCAGGCGCGAGGGCCCTCGCAACCCAATCGCCCTCCAGGGCGGTTTCTGCTGGCGGCTCTTCAGTGTGCGCGGTGGCACCTTCGAGGCGGGCCTTGGCGGCGGCCGCTTCGGTGTCGCCCGACCTCGATGGCGCATGCTCGAGCAGCAACCTTTTGATTTCCAGGTAGCTGGGGTGAATGGGCAGCTTGCCCTTGGCAGTGGACTCCACATACTCCATGAAGGCCGTCACCGCGTCAGCACCGTTGGCCAGGCAGAACCGACGCCGGCGCACCAGGGCATTGATGGCGCTGCGGATTGCCAGGCTGTGCGGCGTCTGGTGCCAGGGCGGGTGGGCGCGCAGAACGCCAAGACGAGCGCCCTCCCGGGTGGTGGCCAGCGCGATGCGAGCGTCATCTTCGAGGTGGTTGATGACCCAGATGGGCTGGCCCACCAGATCGTGGCGCTGGGCCAGTTCGCTGTTCGAATAGCTGGCGCCGGCAAAATTCACATAAGGCCTGCGGCCTTGCTCGTAGCCGCCCCGAACGATGCACAGCTTGCGAACGCTCAGCAGGCCCTGGACCGCGTTCGGATCAGCATACCTCGTTGGCAGGCGCCCGAGCGAAGCGTAAAAGTCGAGCATCTGCAGCGGGGAGCGGTACCCCAGGCTGGTGTGCGCCGTAGCGTTGTAGTTGGCAATCAAGGCATCGAGCAGCTCGGCGGCATATTCGAGTTGGAACTCGCTGAGGACGGCGACCTGGGCAGGGTCGCGTCCCCGTTTGTCCTGGACCTTGGCGCCGGTGGTGTTGGACAGCCGCTGCAGTCCGCGCCCGGCCAGGGTGCGGAAAAACGACTCGATGAACGGCCGGTCATCCTTGCTGCGGCGCTGCGCAAAGCCCACGCTGGGATCGAGCAGGGATGAGCCAACCACACCGTGCAGCTTGTCCTTGACGCAGGCACACGTCTCGGCCAGCGCCCCATCGACGCTGGTCTCGTTCCAGCACAAGCCGACGTAGCGTTCATGGTGCCCGCTGGGCAGCGCCGCATCGGCGCAGTAAGCTTGCGGCCCAAAGGCGAGCTCCTTGCGGCTCCAGGGGAGCAGGGCATGCTTGATCGCCCGCATGACGTCTTCCTTGCTGACTTCCACCCGCAGGCTCAAGTGGTAGCCAATCACTGCCCGGGAGACCACGTCCAGGAGAACGATGACCCAGAGTCGCTGCACCAGGCGCGGACTCCAGCCGCCGCCTGGCTGGGGAATCATGACCACAAAGCGCCCGTCGAGTTTGTGGGCATCCATCTCGACGCGCTCAAAGGGGTTTTGGACCGGGCGGTCGATGCCATCGCCCGACACCATCTTCTTTTGCAGCTCAGGGCCGCCAACGATTCGGGCTGCCTTGACGGGGTTGGCGCTCAGGATGCTGTCAGCGTATCTGCAAAGGGTCATGTAGCCCATGGACTTCACCGTGAACGGCCATTCGTTGCGCGTCTCGTATCCCAGCGCACGCAACTCCTTGAGAAACCATGCCCAAAGTGCATGCCGAGGGCGCCGTATTTCACCCAGTCGCAGATCCGGGCAAGTCTTGATGATTTGTTTATTGAGCCGCTTTGCAAAGTCCGTTTCCTGTTGGAGCAATGCGACCAGTGCGCCAACGACACCACGCCCATTCGCATCCGCACATACTTTGATCCGCCGCTGATATTTGACAATATGAACGCTCGGAACGAGCGCCCGCCAGCCATAAATGCGCCCGTCGGGATGCGGATGCATGCACCGCTCGCGAATCATGCGATAGAGAAAACTCGCGTGAATGCCGGTGGCCTTGTAGAGCGCAGCGCTGGCTGCCCCTTGCAGGTAAAGAACAACCGCTTCCTTGCGCTTGAGAAAACGCTCAAGGTCACGGCTGCAGAGCGTTCCCACATCCGGATCAGGCCAGCTGTCGAGGGAAAAGTCTTCCCTGTCGGTAATTCCCCGGAGGTTTCTGCCAATGAAAACTTCTTTGACCATGGCTTGTGTCGCCCAGAAAAAAGTGCTCACCCATGCTGAACTCGTTCATTTTAGGTACGGTTTTATGTGAAATTCCACGCGGAGAACATTATTGTGTGAAAAAACTTCACTCAATATTGGTACTGGATTTTTGGAAATTCAAGGAAATCAACGGCTTGCGTTTGCCCTGCTGGGAACAGTTTTATGTGAATGAACGG
>Ga0308165_1004340_pt1 | contig 14112 bp, 12 predicted proteins | sample PhyWR2_FD_201032 | JGI IMG/M metagenome (GOLD analysis project Ga0308165, IMG submission 201032) | Phyllosphere microbial communities from UC Gill Tract Community Farm, Albany, California, United States - DLSLW.R2 | ecosystem: Host-associated > Plants > Phyllosphere > Unclassified | place: USA...
AGAGATTGTGTTAAGAGATTGCTAAATTTTGATGGTTTGGTAAAACAGTGGACTGACAAAAGGAGATCGCAATGACGTTACCGAGTGGACACCCGAAAAGCAGACTGATTAAGAAGTTCATGGCTCTTGGCCCGTATATCCGAGAAGAGCAGTGTGAAGAGAATCGCTTTTTTTTCGACTGCCTGGCTGTATGCGTCAACGTGCAACCCGCACCAGAAGAGCGTGAATTCTGGGGTTGGTGGATGGAAATGGAAGCCGAAGAAAAACGCTTTACCTACACCTATCACTTTGGTTTGTTTAATAAAGCAGGTCACTGGCAAGCGACAACCATTAAGGATAAGGAAGTCGTCGAGCGTCTGGAGCTAACCCTGCGCGGATTCCACGAAAAAGCACGCACTTTGCTGGCGACTTTTGAGCTCAAGCTCGAACCTGCTGATGATTTTACGAACGAAAAGTTAAAGCTCTCCGCGTAACATCGCGCAATAAAAAACCCGGCCACTTTCGCGCCGGGTTTTTTTATATCTGGATATTAGAACTGGTAGGTCATACCAAGTGCAACGATGTCATCGCTGTTCACGCCCAGCTTATTGTCATCATCGATTTGGTTAATTTTATAATCAACAAAGGCAGACATGTTTTTGTTGAAATAATAGGTCGCGCCAACGTCGATATATTTGACCAGATCTTCGTCACCAATACCTTCAATATCCTTGCCTTTAGACTGGACATAACCCAGGGATGGGCGCAGACCAAAGTCAAATTGATATTGTGCGACCACTTCGAAGTTCTGTGATTTATTAGCAAAGCCACCAGAAATTGGGGTCATATTACGGGTTTCAGAATACATCGCGGCCAGGTAAATATCATTCGCGTCATATTTCAGACCTGTCGCCCAGGCTTCCGCTTTTTCGCCTTCGCCACGCGCCAGCAGGTTCTGATCGTTAGTGCGATCGGAGTTGGTGTATGCGCCGCTGACGGCGAAATCGCTGCCACCAAAATCATAAGTCAGAGAAGTACCAAAGCCGTCGCCGTTCTGTTTTTTGGCGTCACGGTCTTCGTTTTTACCCTGATATTGCAGGGTCATATCCAGGCCATCAATCACGCCGAAGAAGTCGGTATTGCGGTATGTCGCAAGGCCTGACGAGCGTTTGGTCATAAAGTTATCGGTCTGCGCGGAGGAGTCACCGCCGAATTCCGGGAACATATCGGTCCAGGCTTCCACGTCATACAGCGCGCCCAGGTTACGGCCGTAATCCAGTGAGCCAAAGTCTTTTAATTTCAGGCCCGCAAAGGCCAGACGGGTTTTCTGCGTTGAATCGCTCTCGGCTTTGTTGCCTGAGAACTCGGCTTCCCAGCGACCGTAACCCGTCAGTTGATCGTTAATCTGCGTTTCACCTTTGAAGCCAAAACGAACGTAAGTCTGGTCACCGTCTTTAGCGTCATTATCACTCATATAATGCATGGCTTTAACTTTACCGTACACGTCCAGTTTATTTCCGTTTTTATTATAAACTTCTGCTGCATGTACGGATGCGGATGCGACAACGCTCATTACCACTAATGCCAGAGTGCTCTTTTTCATTTTCAATCCTGATGTTTTATAAAACGCGCTAATATTCGCTGAGCAATAAGATTCGACTTATTACCCCGTGAAAAACAGGATGGTTTTTATCGTCCTCGGGTGAACGTTTTATGACAAAGTAAGAATATGTTTAAAAAAGTCAGATTTATTTTTTCGGTAATAAAACTGTCAACATCTGCCGCTACGCTTCCTGATCCCGCACAACAAATTCTCGTGGTTTACGCTATGGCAGTTGGCAACGGCGCTGAGTCCTGTTAAAACGTCTGATTACATCATTTTCCCTTATTGTTGAATGGCAGAGAATCATGAGTGACAGCCAGACGCTGGTGGTAAAACTCGGTACCAGTGTTTTAACAGGCGGATCGCGCCGCCTCAATCGCGCCCACATTGTTGAACTTGTCCGCCAGTGCGCACAGCTTCATGCCGCAGGTCACCGTATCGTGATCGTGACTTCCGGGGCGATTGCTGCCGGACGTGAACATCTTGGATACCCCGAACTCCCCGCGACGATCGCCTCTAAACAACTGCTGGCCGCCGTGGGACAAAGCCGACTGATTCAACTGTGGGAACAGCTGTTCTCAATCTATGGCATTCACGTTGGGCAGATGCTGTTAACCCGTGCAGACATGGAAGACCGTGAACGCTTCCTGAACGCGCGCGACACCCTGCGTGCGCTGCTCGATAACAATATCGTGCCGGTGATTAACGAGAACGATGCCGTCGCGACGGCTGAAATCAAAGTTGGCGATAACGATAATCTCTCCGCGTTGGCGGCGATTCTTGCTGGTGCCGATAAACTCCTGTTGCTCACCGACCAACAGGGTTTGTTTACCGCCGATCCGCGCAGCAATCCGCAGGCCGAGCTGATAAAAGACGTTCACGGTATCGATGATGCGCTGCGTGCCATCGCCGGAGACAGCGTATCGGGTCTGGGCACTGGCGGTATGGGCACCAAATTACAGGCCGCTGACGTGGCGTGTCGCGCTGGTATCGACACGATCATTGCTGCGGGTAGCCGCCCTGGTGTGATTGGCGATGTGATGGAAGGCATTTCCGTTGGTACGCGTTTTCATGCCGAAGCCACGCCGCTGGAAAATCGCAAACGCTGGATCTTTGGTGCGCCGCCTGCCGGTGAAATCACCGTTGATGAAGGTGCCACCGCCGCGATTCTGGAAAGAGGGAGTTCATTACTTCCTAAAGGGATTAAAAGCGTGACAGGTAACTTCTCCCGTGGTGAAGTGATTCGCATCTGTAATCTTGAAGGACGCGACATCGCTCACGGTGTGACGCGCTATAACAGTGACGCGCTACGCCGCATTGCTGGACACCATTCACAACAAATCGACGCCATTCTGGGCTACGAATACGGCCCGGTCGCCGTGCATCGCGACGATATGATTATTCGCTAAGGAGCCAAACATGCTGGAACAAATGGGCGCAGCTGCCAAAGCCGCCTCTTACAAGCTGGCGCTCCTTTCCAGCCGCGAGAAAAATCGCGTTCTGGAAAAAATCGCTGATTATCTGGAAGGGCAGTCACAGCAGATTTTGCTCGCCAACGAACAAGACTTAGCGGAAGCCCGCGCCAACGGCCTGAGCGACGCGATGCTTGATCGTCTGGCGTTGAACCCTGCGCGTCTGAAAAGCATTGCCGACGACGTGCGTCAGGTGTGCAATCTTGCCGATCCGGTTGGGCAGGTGATCGACGGTGGACTGCTCGACAGCGGCCTGCGCCTTGAGCGTCGCCGCGTGCCGCTCGGCGTGGTTGGCGTAATCTATGAAGCGCGCCCGAACGTGACTGTGGATGTCGCCTCTCTGTGTTTGAAAACCGGCAACGCCGCCATTCTTCGCGGGGGCAAAGAGACATGGCGCACCAACGCCGCCACCGTCAAAGTGATTCAGCAAGCGCTGGAAGAGTGCGGTTTACCGGCGGGTGCCGTACAGGCGATTGAAAGCCCGGACCGTGCGTTGGTCAACGAAATGCTGCGCATGGAAAAATATATCGACATGCTGATCCCACGCGGCGGTGCGGGTCTGCATAAGCTGTGTCGTGAGCAATCGACTATTCCGGTGATCACCGGCGGTATCGGCGTGTGCCATATCGTGGTGGATGACAGCGCCGAGATTGAGCCTGCGCTGAAGATTCTCGTTAATGCTAAAACCCAGCGTCCAAGCACCTGTAACACTGTTGAAACGCTGTTGGTTCATCAGGGTATTGCAGACACTTTCTTGCCTGCCCTGAGTCAGCAAATGGCCGAAAGTGGCGTCACGTTGCACGCTGATGCCCGTGCGTTGACTCTGCTGCAAGGTGGGCCGGCGAAAGTCGAAGCCGTGAAAGCCGAGCAGTATGACGACGAATATTTGTCGCTGGATTTGAACGTCAAAGTGGTTGCTAATCTGGATGATGCCATTGCGCACATTCGTGAACACGGGACGCAGCATTCCGACGCGATCCTCACCCGTACGCTCAGTAACGCCAATCGCTTTATCAACGAAGTGGATTCGTCTGCCGTCTACGTGAATGCGTCAACGCGCTTTACCGACGGCGGACAGTTTGGTTTGGGCGCTGAAGTGGCGGTGAGTACGCAAAAACTCCACGCGCGCGGGCCAATGGGTCTCGAAGCGCTGACCACCTACAAGTGGATCGGCTACGGCGATGATACGATTCGTGCGTAATTAAAACGCGGGTGATGCAAAAACAGGCACTTGATTCGTAAGGCCATTGACGCATCACCCCGTTAGTTTTAACCTTCTGCCCCGTGGTTACACTCGTAACCGGCCTTTCAGGGCCGATATAGCTCAGTTGGTAGAGCAGCGCATTCGTAATGCGAAGGTCGGAGGTTCGACTCCTCTTATCGGCACCAGTATCCACGCGGTTTCACGCGATATTAACCAAATCTGAAAACACCCCTTGTGCCATATTTGTGCCATTTCCTGCCAAAAATAGAAAAGAAGTCGCTTATTTCTTACTCAATGAGCTGTTTTATTGTTGCCATAATATCTCCTCATGCCGCACGCTGGCCGCGGTCAGGAAAACAAAAGCCCCGAAATAGCGGGGGAAGAATATTTGGTGAAAATTCGTTGGTTCAATCCAGTATCTGCCGATATGTTAAGAGATACTTTTTAGGGAAGAAAATCCATGAAAACAAAGCATTTACTGGTGTTTGTGCTCTTAATTTTGGCCCAATGTTCTCATGCTCAAGAACACTACAATTTTGAAGATGTAAAACTTGCAGTGATTGAGTTCTTTAAGCACGGGGCAGGGAATCCTGATGGTTGCGGTGTGCTCAAGGAGCAACTCGCAAAAAATCCAAAGGATGAGCAAACAAGAAAAATGATGACTGGTTTCTGTGATAGCGACTTAGATACAACCAAGCCAGTCACTTTCACAGAAATGTCTGTGCATGCTTCTGAAGGGCATCCATTTGTTTGCGGCATCATCTCTGGTCAGACTCAACTGGGCCGAAAAATAGGCGCTCGTTTTATTGCTGCCGAACCATATCATTTGGTTCTGGGCTTCAAGTATTCACGACGCCCGATAGCTTACACGAAGGGTGATGGTTTTTTGGTCGATGAATATCGTTCTCAGGTGAAAGCCTTCAATGAACTTTATGCAAAAGTTTGCGGCTGAATTAAATACCCCTTTGTTTATTCTTCAGTTCGATGACGCCCTGGCACTCAGCGCACGTCTGTCAGCCGGGAGCGGCAGCGCTCCGGGATATCCTCGGCGCATTCAACGCAATGCTCAGTTGATACGGCGTTGCGGTTGAGGCGGTGAGCAGCGGAACATCCGGCTGCTGACCCGCATCACTCGAAGCGTTACGCCAACCGAAGCGGGTGAAAGAATTTTGGTGGCGATAACGACGCGCTCGCGAAACGGTTTTAAGGCAATGTCTACAACCTCTTCATTAAGGAAAGGGCCATATACTTCGGCGGTATCGAAGAAGGTGACGCCACGTTCAACCGCTGCGCGAATCAGTTCGATATCGGTCGCCAGGCCGTGCCGTGGCTCAGCCCCATATATTCAGGCGCAGAGCCGACACTTCGAATCCGGATTGACCCAGATAACGTTTTTGCATTGAATGAATACCTCTTTTATCGCGACTTAAACATCAAGTTTGCGGCCCGCCAGCCATTCCACTCTTGCAGGGTCTCGATGCGAGAAGAACGCGCTGGTTGCGGTATCGATAGCCGTAATCCGTTGCATATCCTCCGGGCTGAGTTCGAAGTCGAGAATAGCGATATTTTCTTCCATTCGCGCTTTGCGTACGGATTTTGCCAGCGACACAATCCCGCGCTGGAAGATCCACCGCAAAACAACCTGACCGACGCTTTTGCCATATTTTTCGCCGATAGCGGTGAGTTCAGCATGCTCAAACAGACCGTTTTTGCCTTCTGCGAACGGTGCCCAGGCTTCTGGCTGGATCCCGCGACTGAGCATCCACGGCACGGCGTGCAGTTGCTGGTTGAACGGGTTGACTTCAATCTGGTTCACCGCAGGGGCTACTTTGTTGAAGGCGATAAGATCGGCCAGTCGATCAGGATGGAAGTTGCTGACGCCAATCGCACGAATTTTGCCGGCCTGATGCAGTTCTTCCATCGCCCGCCAGGCCCCATGGACATCGCCGTAAGGCTGGTGAATCAGGTACAGATCAACGTAGTCGAGCTGAAGGCGATTCAGCGAGCGTTCGAACTGGGCTTTAGCACCTTCGTAATGGGTATCCTGTAGCCATAGTTTGGTGGTTACAAAGAGTTCGTTGCGCGCAATGCCGCTGTTTTTCAGCGCGTTACCGACCTGCGTTTCATTCTGGTAAGACGCCGCAGTATCAATCAGGCGATATCCCGTTTCGATAGCATCAATAACCGCACTTTCGCATTCCGCAGCATCCGTCATCTGAAAGACGCCAAAGCCCAGCAGTGGCATTTCAATCCCGTTATTCAGTATTACCGTTTGCATGACGTTATCCTTCGATGTTGTGTCGCAAAAGCATAACGCAGAGTGATTTATTTGATTAGAGGGGGGAATTCGCTAGGGTTTATGAGGTGGGCTCATTAATTCTTCCATGGTGACCACGCGGTTTGGCACCGGTAAGAAGCGTCAGTGAAAAGAAGGAATCATTCGCTTTTTGGTGTGTTTATCGACTGATAATATTCAGCCTGTTAAGCCATTTAGCTGCGTAATTAACAGAGGGAAACAGTATGCAGAGTTTGTTTTCATTAACTGCCGGTGCCCACGTTCGTTGGCATGATTTACCTGGGAAGGGGATTCCTGCTGTATTTATTCACGGGCTTGGGTGCGCTTCTTCTTATGAATACCCACGAATTGTCGCAGATCCGGCATTTGGCGGGCGACGCGCCATACTGATTGACCTTCCCGGATACGGCTTCAGTGATAAACCCCGTGACTATGATTACACCATTGCTCATCAGGCAGACGTTGTTATCGAGGTGATCAACGCATTGATGCTCCCATATTGCCATATTTATGGCCACAGCATGGGGGGCAGTATCGCGATTGAAGTGGCGGCACGGTTGGGTGAACGGATAGGTAAAGTGGTGGTTTCGGAGCCAAACTTTCATTCAGGCGGCGGCGAATACAGCCGAATCATAGTAGAGAAACCGGAAGCTGAGTTTGTCTCTCATGTCTACGACCAGATACTGGAAAACCACACCTCCCCCTGGAAGGGGTCGGCCCAAAATGCTGCACCTTGGGCAATGTGGCGGGGAGCCAAAAGTCTGATTGATGGCGCCTCACCCTCATGGATGGAGACTTTCCTCAATCTTTCCTGCTCACGCGCGCTGATTTTTGGTGAGCACTCTTTACCGGACGATGATTTTCAATATGTTAGCCAAAACGACATACCTGTAGCCGTAGTGCCACTGGCAGGACACTCAATGTCCTGGGAAAATCCTTCTGCGCTTGCCGAGATGTTGAACAAAGAATTTGGTCAGGGATAACTTTCCATCCCATTTTTGCTGTGACTTCAGCGAGGCGGCGCAATGACAAACGTCATATTCATTCGTCTGGATAATAAGAGTAAGACGCATGTTCGCGGTTTTCTTTGCTGAGTTAATGGCGGGGGGAGGGGATGAGTTTATAAGCCGTATTCATGAATACGGCTTTTTGTCTTCTTCCCGCTCGCGATAAGCGGAAGAGGAATAGGACATTCATTACCTTTGCTGAAGCTAATATCCGGCGGCTTTATTCGCCGCTTTTATCCGTTTGTTTCTGGAATCCTTCTCGTATTTATCGTTGGCCTGCATGATTCCGCCAGCGGCATCAATCCAATCGCTCGCGGTACATCCTGATAATGTCAGGCTCAACATAACGGCAAAGACAGTCTTCATTTTTAGCTCCATAGCGTGATACATCATCCATGCAATAACCAAAAAATTTGATTATTTACGGCTTATTTTGACAATAAATTTGATTTACATCAAGCCAGCCCTGACCGTGGGCGGTACAAGTGCGGGGATTTGGAATCAAAAAGTTTGATGATTTTGTCTATAACCTTCTGTTAAATAAGTTTAATTATTCGACCGAGGCTTGCCCGTTAAAGTCAATCAGTACTTCTTTTCATCAAACAAAAAATCTACAAAACTAGACATCTATCGAGTTTTCGCCTTAAAGTCCTAACTTTTGCGCGAGACAAAACCAACGTCTGGTTATCATATGGTTAATTAAAATATCGCTGCGTGTAAAAAATCGCCCGGATAGATGACTGGTCGGCGTGCACGTCAGCGTAGCAAACACCACGACACACCTTTTCAGGAGCATTATGCAATCCTCTGTTAATAAGAACGAAAGCCGAACTTTCTTCGGCCATCCTTATCCGCTCGGCTCGCTGTTCTTCACCGAAATGTGGGAGCGATTCTCGTTTTACGGCATTCGTCCGCTACTGATCCTGTTTATGGCCGCGACCGTTTACGACGGCGGCATGGGGCTGGCGCGTGAAAACGCATCGGCCATCGTCGGGATTTTTGCCGGCAGTATGTATCTTGCCGCACTCCCTGGCGGCTGGCTGGCGGATAACTGGCTCGGCCAGCAAAGGGCCGTCTGGTACGGTTCCATTCTGATTGCACTGGGACACCTGGCGATCGCGTTGTCGGCCTTTATGGGCAACAACCTGTTCTTTATCGGCCTGATGTTTATCGTCCTCGGTTCCGGCTTGTTCAAAACCTGTATCTCGGTGATGGTCGGCACGCTGTATCAAAAAGGCGATGCCCGTCGCGACGGCGGCTTCTCGCTGTTTTATATGGGCATCAACATGGGGTCGTTTATCGCCCCGCTGATCTCCGGCTGGTTGATTAAAACGCACGGCTGGCACTGGGGCTTTGGCATCGGTGGTATCGGGATGCTGGTGGCGCTGGTGATTTTCCGCCTGTTTGCCGTACCGTCAATGAAACGCTACGACAGTGAAGTTGGCCTGGATTCCACCTGGAACAATCCGGTGGCGAAGAAAAAAGGCGTGGGTGCCTGGCTGCTGGCGCTGGCGGTCGGCGCGGCAATTATCGTGACGCTGATTGCGCAGGGCGTCATTGTCATTAATCCTGTCGCGGTCGCCAGCGTGCTGGTCTACGTGATTGCCGCCTCGGTCGCGCTCTATTTTATCTGGCTGTTCCTCTTTGCCGGTCTGAATCGTAAAGAGCGCGCCAGGCTGCTGGTCTGTTTCATTCTGCTGGTTTCCGCGGCGTTCTTCTGGTCTGCGTTTGAGCAAAAACCAACGTCGTTCAACCTGTTTGCGAACGATTATACCAACCGTATGATTGGTGATTTTGAAATCCCCGCCGTGTGGTTCCAGTCAATCAATGCGCTGTTTATCATCATTCTTGCCCCGATATTTAGCTGGGCGTGGCCGATGCTGGCGCGTAACAACGTGCGCCCGAGCAGCATCACCAAGTTCGTGATCGGCATTTTGTGCGCGGCGGCGGGCTTTGGCGTGATGATGCTGGCGGCACAAAACGTGCTGAACAGCGGTGGAGCTGGCGTATCGCCGATGTGGCTGGTGGGCAGCATTCTGATGCTGACGCTGGGCGAACTCTGTCTGAGTCCGATTGGTCTGGCGACCATGACCCTGCTGGCCCCGGAGAGAATGCGCGGCCAGATGATGGGGCTGTGGTTCTGCGCCAGCGCGCTGGGCAACCTGGCGGCCGGTTTGATTGGCGGTCACGTCAAAGCCGATCAGCTGGATATGCTGCCAAACCTCTTCGCGCGCTGCTCCATTGCGCTGCTGATTTGTGCGGCGGTACTGTTGGTGCTGATTGTTCCGGTGCGTCGTATGCTGGAAAACGCGCAGGTGAAAACGGAAGAAAAACCGGTGACCACCGCCTGACGGGCAGTGAAATGCCCGAACAGACCGGCGCGAAATGCGCCGGTTTTTTTATGGACGTGACGTGATATGTTCAGTTTTTATCACCATGCTAATGATGAACAAACGCTAAACTCTACAACCCAACCGCGAGAGCAGGACATGTCAGAATCCGCCGCTAAAAACATTCTTAACCTCTACGACACGCACGCGGATGCCTTTGCGCGCCTGCGCTCCCGTCATTTAATGGAAAAGACCTGGCTCGATAAATTTATCGATCTCCTTGGCACGCGCGGGACGGTTCTGGATATGGGCTGCGGGAATGGTCGGCCCATTGCCGAGTATTTCATTCAGCAGGGTTATCAAATCACGGGTATCGATGGCGCTTGTGCGATGCTGGCTCGCGCGCAGGAGCAGTTTCCAGAACAGCGCTGGTTGAATCGGGATATGCGTCAGTTAGCGCTGAATGAAACTTTTGACGGGCTGATTGCCTGGGACAGCTTTTTTCACCTGACGCCAGACGATCAGCGCCAGATGTTCCCGGTATTTGCGCGCCACAGCCGTCCTGGCAGCGTGCTGATGTTCACCAGCGGCACGCATAATGGTGTCGCGATGGGCGAATTTGAAGGCGAACCGCTGTATCACGCCAGCCTGTCGCCGGACGAATACCGGCAACGGCTGGCGGGAAACGGTTTTGCAGTCATTGACGTTGTGTTCGAAGATCCCGAATGCGGCGGGCATTCCGTCTGGTTGTGTCAGGTTCAATAGCGCTTAACCCGTCTCCAGCATCCCAAAACTCACAATCCGCGAACGTCCCAACTCTTTTGCCCGATACAGCGCGACGTCCGCCGCCCGCAGCAGATTGTCGTTCTGGACGTGCTGGGGATAGCTGGCGATGCCAATCGACACATCCACGGGACCGATTTCCGACAATCCATAGCGCAGCGAGAGGGCGTGAACACCATCATAAATCTCGGTTGCGCAGGCGTGGGCACCTTCTTCGTCAACGCCCGTCAGCAGCGCCAGAAACTCCTCGCCGCCGTAACGGAACGCCACACCGTTGTCATGAACGGCGCGTTGGACGATGGCCGCGACGCTTTTGATCACCTGATCGCCCGCCTCATGTCCAAATCTGTCGTTAATATTTTTGAAGTGATCGATGTCGATCATCAGGCAACTCACCGGTTCGGCATTACGCGCCGCCTGACTCATTTGGGTGCGCAGAGTGTCTTCCAGATGGTGACGATTGCGCAGGCCGGTTAACGGATCGTACAGCGCTTTTTCGAGCAGGGCATCGCGCAGACGCTGGTTGGCTAACGCCAGGCCAAGCGCTTCGGCCATCAGTTCCAGATAGGCGCGAGAAGGCGCTGTTTCTGGCGTGATATTCTGGAAAGAGAGTAAACCAATCGCTTCTCCCTGCGCGATCAGCGGCACGCAAAGCGAGTGATTCGCGCAGGCATCAGGCAGATGGTAGCAGGCGATATCCGGCTCGCCGTTGACGGGCGGATGGCTCTGACCGCGACGCACCGCCCAACATTCATCGGGATGGAACGGCTCCTGTTTCCCCTCAGGCGACAGCCACTGCGCGACGCAGCGCATCTGCCACGGATCGCGGTCAAGAATATACAGTCGTCCGGATATGCCTGGCGCGATATTGGGGGCGAAAAGCTGTGCGACGTTAATCACATCCTCGAAGTTCTCGCAGCCCTGTAAACGCTGCGTCATACGCGCCAGCAACTCGCGGATCGCCCAGTCGGCGTCGCGCTCTTTTTCCAGCCGCTGTCGCACCAGACCGTTCTCGCGAAAAATGCGGATCGCCTGCGCCATGTCGCCAATTTCATCGATCTGGTTAAAGTTGGGCGTTTCAACCGCATAATCCTGCGAGGCCAAACGATGTATCACGTCGCTCAAGCGCACCACCGGGCGCAGCACCCGGCGTTTTAAGATGAAACCCAGCACAAACAGGAACAGCAGGGCGGTGATGCCCACCATCACTTCTGACAGAGTACGTAACAGGCGTGACGTGTCAGTGGCTTGCTGGACGGCCTCCTGCGCACGGCGATCGAGCATCAGACGGAAATGGTCAATCTGGTCCTGCGCTCGCTCCAGCTCTTGCTCATAAGGTTTACCGTAAAGCAGCGCAATAGCTTGCGACTGGTCACCGCGCGCCACCTGCGTTAACGCGGTCTGCTGTTCGTCCTGAAGCTCATCAACCACCTGCAATCCTTCATGCAGCAGCGCCAGCTCTTCACCCGTCGCCCCGTTGTCTTTCAGTTTGGCCAGACGATGCTCAACGGCCTTCATCGACTGCTCTTTTTGCTGATATTCCGCCAGCACGTCCGGGTCTTTTTTAATGACGTACAGGCGCGCCAGACCCGAAAGCGACCACGCGTCCGCTTCAACTTCTTCAGTCAGCTGATCAAAAATCTGTCGCTGATCAACCGCCTTACGCTCAACGTTATCCGCGTTTGACGCCATCAGCAGCACCACGCCAGAAGCGATTGTCAGGCACACCGTGGCACCGTAGGCCCAGTTCGTTATGGTCGCAATACGCACCTGTTGGATCCTTCTAGGCCATTTGTGGGATATCTTTTTTGAAATTATAGGAAACGCATGATTTCCGTGTAAAAAAAAGGCGGCCATTGGCCGCCTGGTCTGTTAGATATCGTCACCGCTTCACAAATCTGGAGGGTTTTTGCCTTCTTCGATAAAGGCCTCGTCGATTTCGTCTGCATTGCCAGCATGGTCGCGTCCGGAAAGCAGATTCCAGCAGGCGATAAACAGGGCAGCGATCAGCGGGCCAATCACAAAGCCGTTAATGCCGTAAATTTCCATACCGCCAAGGGTGGAAATCAGGATCAGATAGTCCGGCATTTTGGTGTCTTTGCCCACCAGCAGCGGGCGGAGGATGTTATCCACCAGCCCCACGATGATGACAAAGAAGCCGACAATGAAGAACCCTTGCCACAGCTGTTGAGTGGCAAACAGGAAAATCGCGGCAGGCACCCAAATAATCGCCGAACCCACGGCCGGAATTAACGACAGGAACGCCATCAGCGCGCCCCACAAAATACTGCCGTCGATACCCGCGATATAAAAGGCGATGCCGCCCAGCACGCCCTGGACGATAGCCACGACCGCTGTGCCTTTGACCGTCGCCCGGGAGACGGCGGCAAATTTTGCGAACAGATGCTGCTTAACAAAATCAGACAGCGGCAACGAATCGAGGATCTGGCGCACCAGATACGGCCCGTCTTTGAGCAGGAAAAACAGCAAATAGATCATGATGCCGAAGCTAACCGCAAAGCCGAACGTGCCCTTGCCGATCAGGAACGCGCTGCCCGCCAGATACTGCCCGCCTTTTAACGCGGCGTCAGACAGTTTTTGCTGGATCTGCGTGGCATTATCCAGATTATGATCGACAAGGAAATTCCTCGCCCAGTCCGGGAGGTGCGCAAAAAGGCTTGCCACCACTTCCGGGAATTGCGGATTGGTATGCTGGAGCTTGGTGTACACCACGTTCAGCTCAATGGCGAGTGACGACACAATCACAATCAGCGGCGTAAAGACGATCAGGCAGATAATGACCAGCGTCAGCAGCGACGCCAGCCCGTTACGTTCCCCCATCATGCTGCGCAGTTTGTTCTTCACCGGATGGAAGATGACGGCCAGAATAGACGCCCATAAAACGGCCGAGAAGTAGGGTGCCAGTATGTCGAAGAAGGCCAGCGAAACGATGGCGAGAATCAGAATGAAGAAACCTTTGGTAAGTCCTTTAAAGCGCATGAGCCAGTCCTGGTAACGTAGAATCACCGTCGACTATAGAACCCTTTAGCGGATTTACCAATTTTGTCGTCGGGATCACACCGTGAGATTTTCTGCCCCTCCCGAAACCTGCGTTGCAATAAACGATCACACCTTTCTGTATGAGAAGACGCTGTGGGATCCCACTTTCGACTGACCGAAGATGTCAGCCGTACACGCCATGCTGATAGTAATGGCTTACGGAGGTGCTTATGGCCTGGCGACCGATTCTCTACGTGATCATGACAAATCAACCTCGACTCAGCGCCCGCCGTGCGCGGCTGCGTTTGGTTCGCGGCTAGCTTTTTGTTAACAATCGCGGTATAACAAAACCTTCTTTGGATGTTTAGATGTCCATACGTTTAGAAGGTAATATGCAAACAGAACACGACAATGGGCAGCTAAAGCGCACCATGAAAA
>Ga0308165_1004341_pt1 | contig 14111 bp, 12 predicted proteins | sample PhyWR2_FD_201032 | JGI IMG/M metagenome (GOLD analysis project Ga0308165, IMG submission 201032) | Phyllosphere microbial communities from UC Gill Tract Community Farm, Albany, California, United States - DLSLW.R2 | ecosystem: Host-associated > Plants > Phyllosphere > Unclassified | place: USA...
GACGACCCCCGCAGAAGCGATCGACGAGGTCGGGCGATTGCTGGTCGCCTCGGGTGGGGTAACACCCGACTACATCGCCTTCATGCACGAGCGTGAGGCGACGGTGTCGACCTACATGGGCAACTTCCTGGCTATTCCGCATGGCACGAACGAGGGCAAGGACACGATCCTTGCGTCCGCGCTCTCGTTCGTGCGCTACGACAACCCCATCGACTGGGACGGCAACGAGGTGCGTTTCGTCGTCGGCATCGCGGGCAAGGACGGCGGCCACATGGAGGTGCTCTCGTCGATCGCCATCGTGTTCAGCGAAGACGACGACGTGGCCAAGCTGCTCGCCGCCCAGACGCCCGAAGAGGTTCTCGAGATCCTCGGGGACGTGAACGCGTGAAGGCCGTACACTTCGGCGCCGGCAACATCGGTCGCGGTTTCGTGGGGCTCATCCTGCACAAGGCCGGCTACGAGGTCGTCTTCGCCGACGTCAACGCCGAACTCATCGACGCCCTCGCATCGACGCCGAGCTACCTCGTCACCGAGGTGGGCGACGGGGCGCAGGTCTGGACGGTCGACAACTACCGCGCGCTGAACAGCTCGACCCACGAGAACGACGTCGTCGCCGAGATCGCCACCGCCGACATCGTCACCACGGCGGTCGGACCCAACATCCTGCGCTTCGTCGCGCCGCTCATCGCGAAGGCGATCGAACAGCGCCCGACCGATCTCGCCCCGCTCGCCGTCATGGCCTGCGAGAACGCGATCAACGCCACCGACCTGCTGAAAGCCGAGGTCGTGAAGGCGCTGTCCGACGCCGCACTCGCCGACGGCGCCATCTTCGCCAATACCGCCGTCGACCGCATCGTGCCGGGCCAGAAGCCCGACGCGGGACTCGACGTCACCGTCGAGGCGTTCTTCGAGTGGGCCATCGAGTCGCGGCCGTTCGGCGCCGACCTGCCGGTCATCCCCGACGCGCATTTCGTCGACGATCTCGCGCCGTACATCGAGCGCAAGCTCTTCACCGTCAACACGGGGCATGCGACGGCTGCCTATCACGGCTTCGCGGCCGGGGTCGCGTCGATGTCGGAGGCGTTTTCGACGCCCGCGATCGCCGACGAGGTGCGCGCCGTGCTCGCCGAGACCAAGGCGCTTCTCGTGGCGAAGCACGGTTTCGATCCCGAGGTGCAGCAGCAGTACATCGACAAGAACATGGTGCGCTTCGCGAACCCCGAGCTGAGCGACACCGTCGACCGCGTCGGTCGCCAGCCGCTGCGCAAGCTCGGACGCCACGAACGCTTCGTCGGCCCAGCGGCCGAGCTCGCCGAGCGCGGTCTCGACAGCGACGCGCTCGTGCGCACCATGGGTGTGGCCTTGCGCTTCGATGTGCCCGAAGACCCGCAGAGTGTCGAGCTGCAGCAGCTGCTCGGCAGCGTGAGCCCCGAGGAGTTCGTCGCCCAGGTGACCGGCCTCGACGTGTCGCACCCGCTGTACTCCGATGTGGTCGAGGTCGTCGGCGCCCACCAGAAGTAGTCTGGCTGCATGAGTCATACCGAATCCGCGATCGCCGTCGCCCAGTTCGCGCCGGTCGCGGATTCGGCCGCCAACCTGCGCACCGTGCGCTCGCTCGCCGAGCGCGCGGCGGGGCGCGGAGCGAGCCTCGTCGTCTTTCCCGAGTACTCGTCATACTTCGAACCGGAGTTGGGACAGGGCTACGTGGATGCCGCCCAGCCGGTCGATGGAACCTTCGTCGCCGGTCTCGCCGCCATCGCGACCGAGCTGGGCATCCACGTCGTCGCCGGCCTGGTCGAGGCGACGGGCGACCCCGGCCGATTTTCGAACACGCTCGTCGCGGTTGCTCCCGACGGGGCGCTGGTCGCCACGTATCGCAAGATGCACCTCTACGACGCGTTCGGGGCCAGGGAGAGCGACTGGGTTCTCGCCGGCGCACTCGACGCCCCGCAGACCTTCGCGTGGGGCGGCTTCTCGGTCGGCATGCAGACCTGCTACGACGCGAGGTTCCCCGAGGTCACGCGCCGCCTCGTCGACGCGGGAGCCGACGTCGTACTGATGCCGTCGGAGTGGGTGCGCGGCCCGCTCAAAGAACACCACTGGCGCACGCTCGTCACCGCTCGCGCCATCGAGAACACGATCTACATCGCGGCGGCCGACCAAGCGCCGCCGACCGGGGTGGGCAACAGCATGGTCGTCGATCCGATGGGAGTCGAGATCGCGACAATCGGAGAAGCCACGGATGTCGCGGTCGCCTGGCTGTCACCACGGCGGGTGGCCGACACCCGGGCGGCCAACCCCGCCCTGCGCCTGCGTCGGTTCGGCGTCACCGCGATCGACCGTTCTCTCCCGTAGAGTTGCCGTAGTTATCTGGGGAGGATCTGCCATGGCCGAGGCCTATCGTGTTGTAGTCGTCGAAGACGATGCCGACGTCGCTTTCTACACCAAGACTGTCTTGGAAAAGCGCGGCGGTTGCGTCGTCGAAACCGTCTCCGTCCCCTCGCTCGCCCGTGGCGTCATCGATGTGTTCCTTCCCGACGTCGTCGTCACCGACATCGAAATGCCGGGGATCAACGGCCTCGAGCTCATGGAGCAGATCCGCACCGACCACCCCGGAATTCCGATCATCGTCATGACCGCGCACATCTCGGTCGACTACGCCGTCGGTGCCCTGAACGCTCAGGCCGACGAGTTTCTGATCAAGCCGATCAGCGCGTCCGACCTGGTGACCGCCGTCATGCGTCTCGCCGCCGATGGCCGCGCCAGCCGTATGGCCAAGGGTGCGGGCAAGCGCGAAAGCGTTCTCGCGATCGGTGCCCACCCCGACGACGTCGAATTCGGCATCGGCGGAACCCTCGCTGCTCACCGTGCGGCCGGCGACAGCGTCACCATCCTCACCCTCTCCCGTGGAAGCGAGGCCGGCCAGCACGCCGACCTGCAGCACGAGTCGCTCGCCGCGGCCGAGATCGTGGGCGCGCGACTCTTTCTCGAAGACCTCCCCTCGACCCAGATCGGCTCGGGCACCGCGGCCGCCGAGGTGATCGCGCGGGTGGTCGCCGAGGTCTCGCCGACCGTCGTCTATACCCACAGCACGAACGACGACGCGGCCGACCACCGGGCCGTCCACGACGCCGTTCTTGCGGCCGCCGCATCCGTTCCCTTCGTGGCCGCCTTCCAGAGCCAGTCGGCGACCGTCGATTTCCGCCCCACCCGGTTCCTTTCGATCGACGGTTACACCGACACGAAGCTCGCGCTGATCGAGAGCTTCCGCGGCGAGGAGGGCATGCGCTCCTACCTCGAGCCCGAGTTCGTTCTCGCGACCGCCCGATACTGGGGGCGGTTCGGCGGCGGCACGAGTGTCGAACCTCTCGAGATCATCCGAGAAGCCGTTCCCGCCCAGGGATCGGCCACGCCGGTATCCGCAAGCTCGACGACCGAAGCGTGATCATCCCCGTCGGCACGGCCGCCCCCGAGCGCGACCAACGTGTGCGGGTGCTGATCGTCGACGACAGCGACGACCAGCGAAATCTGTTGCGCCGCTATTTCGAACGGGCCGGATGCGACGTACGCGACGCGGCTACCGCCGAGATCGCGATCGAGGCCTACGCCCTGGTCACCCCGGATCTCGCCGTCATCGACCTCATCCTGCCCGGCATGACCGGGTGGCAGCTCGCCGTTCGCCTCGGTGCCGACAACCCGGAGTGCATCATCGCGATCACCTCGGTGCTCGACGTCGAAGACTATCCCGACCGCCATGCATCACTGCCCAAGCCGGTATCGGGCGCGCACGTGCGCCAGATGCTGCACGACTTCGTACCGAAGTGGCACGCGGCGTGAAAGCCTACCGGTGGGTGCTCGAGACGGTGCGCGTCGACAACGCCTCGCCGTTTCTGAAGCAGACACCGTTCGCGGTCGCCTTCGTCGGGGCCGTCATCATCGTCATGGCGTCGCCGAGCATCAACTTCACGGTGTGGACCTCCGCGCTGATCGGCATGTGGGGGGTCATCCTCTCGACCGGCCTGGCTGCCCTGTTCAGCTACGTTCCCACTCTCGCTCGGCTTGCCATCCTGATTCCCGCTCTCGACCTGATCGCGCTCAGCGCCTTCCGCTCGGGCACCGGCGGCAGCATGTCGCCGTTCGGCTCGCTCATCATCCTTCCCGTCATCTGGATCGCCGCGGAGCCCGGGCGCCGGTACATCGTGATCGCCGCGATCGGCACGGCCATCGCCCTCACCGACCTGCTCGGTCTGGGGACGACCGCGACATCCGGCGACCTGCTCCGGTCGGTCTTCGCACCCATCATCTTCGCCATCGGTGCGGCCATCATCAACGAGGTCGCGCGCCAGGGGCGCGTGCAGGTCGAGGCCGTGCGGCGGCTGGCCGAGGAACGCGAAGTCATGCTGCGCGGCGCCGACGACTACACCAAGCGGCTGCGCGAGAACGAGGCACAGCTGCGCGCCGCCGACAAGCTCACCCGCAGCGTTCTCGACGCCGTCACCGAGCAGTCGGTCGTCGGAACCGACGTCACTGGAAACATCGACGTCTGGAATCCGGGCGCCGAACGCATGCTCGGGCTGACGGCGCCGGAGGCCCAGTACAAGAGGTTCATCTACGACTTCCACCTCGCCGACGAACTCGACGAGCGCTCGCGCGAACTGAACTATCCGCCCGGCGAGACCGTGTTGACTCCCGGTTTCTCGGCGCTCGTCGAATCGGCGAGGCTCGGCACCCCCGAGGTGCGGCAGTGGACATACGTGCGGGCCGACGGCTTGCACGTCTCGGTCGACGTCGCCGTGACGCGCCGGGTCAACGACGCGGGCGAGACGACGGGGTACCTGTTCGTGGCGACCGACGTGACACAGGCGCTCGAGGTGTCGCGCCTGAAAGACGAGTTCGTCGGTCTGATCTCGCACGAGCTGCGCACACCGCTCAGTTCTATCTTGGGGTACCTCGAGTTGTTGCGCGAAGACACCGACGAGCCGCTCTCCGAGGAACAGATGATGTACCTCTCGATCGCCGAGCGTAACGCCCACCGGTTGTTGCGGCTCATGGGCGACCTGTTGTTCACCGCGCAGGTCGGCGCCAACTCGTTCAACATCGACGCCGTCGCCCTCGAGGTGGCGCCTCTCGTGCGGGCGTCCATCGAGTCGGCCAACCCGGTGGCGGTCGCCCAGGGCGTCACGATGTTCGCCGAGGTCACAGACGACCTAGCGGTGGTGAACGGCGACCCGACGCGCATCGGGCAGGCGATCGACAATCTGCTCTCCAACGCGATCAAGTTCACACCGCGCGGCGGACGCGTCACCGTCGCGGTTTCGAGCGATGACGAGCATGTCGTCGTGCGGCTGACCGACACCGGCATGGGGATTCCCGCGAACGAGCTCGACCAGTTGTTCTCGAGGTTCTTCCGGGCGTCGACGGCCACGCGTGCCGCCGTGCCTGGCGTGGGGCTCGGCCTCACCATCACGAAGGCGATCGTCGACGCTCACGGGGGATCGCTCGATGTCGAGAGCGAGGTCGGCGTGGGAACGACGTTCATCGTGCGCCTGCCGAAGGTTCCAGCGCTCGCGGAGTGAGCCCCCGGCGAGCGGCCTGGCCGGTTCGCGGGCGCTCGCTTGTTCCCGGGCGCTTGCCGGTCGGGCAGCCGCGTTCTAGGGCCGCAGCGCGCCCAGTCGGGCGACGGCGTCGTCGAGCACCGACTCGCGCTTGCAATAGGCGAATCGAACGAGCGACGCATACCGTTCGCGGTTGCCGTGGCGCACGAACGCGCTGATCGGCACGCCCACCACACCCGCGAGGGCCGGCATCGAGCGGCAGAACTGTTCCGCGTCGTCGAAACCGAGCGGCGAGGCATCCGCCACTACAAAATATCCGCCCTGCGGCCGCATGACGGAGAATCCGGCGTCGACGAGACCGCCCGACAGCAGGTCGCGCTTGCGGGCGAGCGAGGCGGCGACGCCGGTGAAGAACGCGTCGGGGAGGCCGAGCCCCACCGCGATGGCCGGCTGGAACGGGGCGCCGTTCACGAAGGTCAGAAACTGCTTGACGGCGAGGATCGAGGCGATGATCGCCGGCGGCGCCGTGATCCAGCCGATCTTCCAGCCGGTCGTGTTGAACGTCTTGCCGGCGCTCGAGATCGTGACGGTGCGCTCACGGGCGCCGGGGAGTGTCGCCACCGGCACGTGCGGCGCATCGAACACGAGGTGTTCGTAGACCTCGTCGGTGACGATCAGCGCGTCGTGGCGGGCGGCGAGCTCGACGATCAGTTGCAGGGTCTCGCGCGAGAGCACGGTGCCCGTCGGATTGTGCGGATTGTTGATCAGGATGAGCCGCGTGCGGTCGGTGATGGCGGCTCGCAGATCGTCGTGGTCCGGCTGGAACGCGGGAGCGAGAAGCGGCACCGTGACGTGTATCGCCCCTGCCAAGCCGACGACGGCCCCATAGGAGTCGTAGAACGGTTCGAGGGTGACGACCTCGTCGCCGCGTTCGGTCAGCGCGAGGATCGTGGCGGCCAGCGCCTCCGTCGCGCCCGCGGTGACGAGCACTTCGCGATCGGGGTCGACGCTCAGGTCGTAGAACCGCTGCTGGTGTGCGGATATCGCGTTGCGCAGCACGGGCATGCCGGTTGCCGGCGGATACTGGTTGAATCCGTCGCTGATCGCCTGCCGGGCGGCCTCGAGCACCTCGATCGGCCCGTCTTCGTCGGGAAACCCCTGACCGAGGTTGATCGATCCGGTGCTCACGGCGAGCGCGCTCATCTCGGCGAAGATCGTGGGGCGCAGCGCTCCGTCATCGCCGAGCAGCATCGCTCCGCGAGCGGCCTGCTGCCATGAACCGGAGATAGTCATCGTGGATCAACCCTAGCCGCCGGGTCGCTGTGGAAAATTCGCGCCGAGACAACGCAAATTGCCCTATCTTGTGCGGATGCGAAGCAAGTTCCGTGCCGCCCCCGTTTCTCTCGTGGTCGCCGTGTGCGTGGTCGCGAGCGGATGCACGGCGCAGCCGTCACCGCCGAACACCCCTGCGCCCACGACCACCCCGCTCTTCGCGTCCGACGAGGAAGCGCTGGCCGCGGCGGAGGAGGCGTACGCCGCGTACCTGGCCGTCACTGACCAGATATTCGCAGAGGGCGGAAACGACCTGACGGCCCTCAAAGAAGTAGCGGTGGGCCGTCAGTTGAAGGACGACTCTTTGGGATTCGAGGACGTCGCGAGTCGCGGGTACCGAAGCGTGGGCACGACGAAATTTTCGGACGTTTCGCTTCAACAGTTTTCCCCGGAAACCTTGCAGCGCATGATTGTCGTCTATTTGTGTGAAGACGTTAGCGATATTGACGTTTTCGATCCGTCCGGGGCTTCAGTTGTGCAGTCCGACCGTCCGGATCGCGTGAAATACGAGGTCGCGTTCGATGCTGTCGGAGGGCGCCCAACGGCTCTGCTCGTTTCAAATCGTGAACCGTGGGGAAACGGACGATGCTGAAGCACATCCTGATTCTGTCGTTTGTCGGCGCAATTGGCGTTCCATTTGGTGTGACGGTCGATGGTCCGCCGTCGGTCCTGCGTTGCAGTAGTCCTGGATCAAAAATCGGCCCATGTCCCGAAATATCTGGACAATTTTCCGGAGGCGGGGTCGATCTGGGTGCGAATGAAGAAATTCGCGGTTCGGGCGGCACGGGCGGCACGGGCCGCACGGGCGGTCCAGGCGGCGCGGCCGCGCCCGATCCCTCGGTCTGGAACGAAGAGGCGGCGCGAGCGCGCGGTAATTTCCGCGAGGCGTTCCAGGTGATCTCGCCGCCGGCGCCGCCCGCCGCGGTCACGATAAACGACCTGGCGAGCTTCGCGCCCGGCGTGGACGGCAACCACATGCAGCCCAACGGATGGATCGTGGTCGGTCTGCACACCAACTTCTACGCCGACCGCGCCACGCGGGTCGTCGACGGCAGCCTTCTCGGGCTGCCCGCGGTAGTGCGGTTCACGCCGGTCTCGTGGACCTGGAGTTTCGGCGACGGTTCGGCGTTGGCGAGCGCGACGCCGGGCGCGAGCTGGGCCGCTCAAGGGCTCGGCGAGTTCGAACCCACCGCGACCAGCCACGTCTTCACTTCGCCGGGCAGCTATGCGATCGATCTGACCGTCGAATACCGCGCCGAGTACCAGTTCGCGGGATCAGGCTGGGTTCCCGTCGCGGGCACTCTCGACCTGCCGGCCAATAGAATCATCGCCACCGCGAGCGACGCCGATACCGTGCTCGTGGCGCGCGACTGCCGCCAGAATCCCGAGGGTCCCGGCTGCTGAATCGGTCTCGAAAAAGCCGAGGTCGGCTTACAGCGCCCGCATATAAAACGTTCAGGTTCGCGGAGGATGCTTACAGCGCTGGAAGGAGCACCTGATGACTGACAACCCCGAGACCCCCGCTACACCCGCCAACCCCACACCCCCCACTTCACTTGACTCGACGCCCCCCGCGCCCCCGGCCCCGCCCGTTCCCCGCGCGCTCGAAGGCCAGCCGGTGCACGCCCCCGTCGTTCCCCACTACGAGAGCAGCACCCCGCCGCCCGCGCCCCCGACCAACGCCGCGCCGCCGAAGAGCGGTGACTCGTTCCGCCGCAACCGGCCGGTTCTCATCGTCGCGGCCCTCGCCGTCGGCGCACTCGTCGGCGGTGTCGCCGGCGGTGGCATCGTTCTCGCGTTGAACGACAACAACGGCGGTTCCACGGTCAGTGCCATCACGACCCCCGCGAACATCACCGTGAACAACCCCGACAAGGCCACGACCGTCACCGCGGTGGCCGCCTCGGCCTCGCCGTCGGTAGTGACCATCTCGGCGAAGTCGAGCGATGCCGGCGGAACCGGTTCGGGCGTCGTGCTGAGCAAGGACGGCTACGTTCTCACCAACACCCACGTCGTGACCCTCGACGGTGCGACCGGCGATGCCACCATCAAGGTGCAGACCAACGACGGACGCCTCTTCTCGGCCACCGTCGTCGGAACCGACCCGATCTCCGACCTCGCCGTCATCAAGGTCGACGGAGTCACCGATCTGCAGCCCGCGTCGTTCGCCGACTCGAGCAAGCTGAACGTGGGTGACACCGCCGTCGCGATCGGCGCGCCGCTCGGACTGTCCGGCACCGTGACCGACGGAATCGTCAGCGCGATCAACCGCAGCATCACGATCGCCTCGTCGGCACCGCCCGCCACGCCCGAAGACTCGACGACGCCTAACCAGAGCAGCCCGTTCGACTTCTACATCCCCGGACAGGGCGAGCCCGGCCAGGCCGCACCCACCACGAGCGCGTCGACCATCTCGCTCGCCGTGATCCAGACCGACGCCGCGATCAACCCCGGCAACTCAGGCGGTGCGCTGCTCAACGCCGACGGCAAGGTCATCGGCATCAACGTGGCCATCGCCAGCGCCGGCGGCTCAAGCGCCGCCTCGCAGTCCGGCAGCATCGGAGTCGGCTTCGCCATCCCGGCGAACCTGGCGGAGCGCGTCGCGAAAGAGATCATCGCAAACGGCTCGGCCACCCACGGCCTGCTCGGCGCCACGATCGCCGACGTGACCGAAGACAAGGCGCAGGCCAACAGCGCCACCGTCGGTGCGAGCATCCAGGATGTTACCGGCGGCGGAGCCGCGGCCGCGGCCGGACTCAAGGCGGGCGACATCATCACCGGGATCAACGGCCTGCCCGTCACCGGGAAGACCGACCTCACCGCCCAGGTGCGCGCCCTCGCCGGAGGGGCCAAGGCCACCGTCAGCTACGTACGCGGAGGCAAGTCCGCGAACGTCGACCTGACGCTCGGCACCCTCTCCTAACCGCAGCCCCGCCAGCCGGCGGAGGGGCACGCGACGCTCGGCGTCTCGTGCCCCTCCGTCGTTAACGAACGGCCCCGCATCGGCTGATAGGCTCAACCGACCCACCCCCGCACGAGTATTGGAGCACATGGCCGCCGCGGCAGACGCGCTTCCCGGAGTGTCCTACGTGATGCCCGTTCTCAATGAAGCGCTCTACATCGAGGTCGCCATCGCGACGGTTCTCGCCCAGGACTACGCGGGTGCGAAAGAGCTGATTCTGGCGCTCGGACCATCGACGGATGACACGGACGATATCGTGCGTCGTCTGGCCGCTGCTGACCCGCGCATCACGACCGTGCACAATCCCGAGACCGACATCCCGGTCGGGCTCAATCTCGCCATCCGCGCGTCGAAGCATCCCATCATCGTGCGCGTCGACGCGCACTCCGAACTCGAACCCGGATACACCAGCCACGCCGTGCAGACTCTCGAGCGCACCAAGGCGGCGAACGTCGGCGGCATCATGCACGCGCGCGGTAAGACGCCGTTCCAGACCGCGGCGGCACGGGGCTACAACAGCCGTTTCGGGCTCGGCGGGGCGCGCTATCACGGCGGCGGCGACGAAGGACCGGCCGAGTCGGCCTACCTCGGTGTCTTCCGTCGCGACGTGCTCGAAGAAGTCGGCTACTTCGACGAGTCGATCCGCCGCGGCGAAGACTGGGAACTCAACTTACGCATCCGCGCCGCCGGCCACACGGTCTGGTTCGACCCGCAGCTGACGGTGACCTACTGGCCACGGGAGAGCTGGAGCAAACTGGCGCGGCAGTTCTGCGCGACCGGCATCTGGCGCGGCGAACTCGTGCGGCGCTACGGCGGGCGCAACCCGTGGCGCTTCTTCGTGCCGCCGCTGCTGGTTCTCAACGTGCTGGTCAGCGTGCTCGTACTCGTGTTGCAGGTGACCGGTGTCCTCGACGGATGGGCGAGCGCCGTGGCATCCGTCGTCTATTTCGGGCCGGTCGCCTACATCCTGCTCGTGATCTGGCTCGCGTTCTTCGCCGACCGCGGAGCGAAACTGCTCGACCGCTGGTTCTTCGTCGTCGTGCTGCCGACGATGCATCTGAGCTGGGGCGTCGGATTCATCGTCGGGCTCGTGCGCGGCGCGCGCGACAGCGTCGATACCTCCCGTACCGAGAGCTGAGCCGCGGCGTCAGCCGATCGCGCCGCGGTCGAGCAGCCGCGCCACGATGCGGCGGGCCGAGTGACCGTCGTCGCGCGGATTGAACCGCGCCTGCCAGGCGGCGTACTTGCCCGCGTACTGCTCGCTCACCCGGTCGCGGTCGCGCACGAGCGCGACCAGCTCGGCGGCCTGCTGCACGACGGGTCCCGGTGCGAGTTCATCGATGTCGAAGTAGAACCCGCGCAACTGCTCGCGGTAGTGCTCGAGGTCGGGGGTGAAGAAGAACATCGGCTTGCCGGTGACGCTGAAGTCGAACATCACGCTCGAGTAGTCGGTGATCAACGCATCGGCGGCGAGAAACAGCTCGGTGATGTCGGGGTATCCCGTCACGTCGAGCACGTTGGTGGCCCGAACGTCGCGGCCCGGACGCAGGGAGCGGGAGTGGCCGCGAATCAGGGTGACGTATCCGGGACCGAGGGCATCGGTGAACGCCGCGACGTCGAGGTGGTCGACGAGCTCGGGACGGTCGTCGCGCCAGGTCGGGGCATACAACAGCACGGTCACGTCGTCGGCGATCCCGAGTCGTCGGCGCACGGCCGCCCCGTCTCCGTCGACGAGCGCGTCGTCGCGGGGGTAGCCCTCCTGCCAGATCGGCCCCAGATAGGCGTAGGCCGAGCGGAAAACCGACCTCGAGTGCGGGTTCTGGGCGAGCATGATGTTCCACCGGCCGCGCTCGCGGATGGTCGCGAGCGCGGTGCGCAGTCCGACACCGGGGCGGCTGAGCGCGATCTTCTTCAGCGGTGTGCCGTGCCAGGTCTGCAGGACCGTCTGGAACGAGCGCTTGCGAAAACGGTTGCGTAGCCAGTCGTTGACGACGAGCAGGCGGGCCGACCCGCGGATGCGCCACCAGTCGGCACTTCCCTCGATCAACGCGATAGAACCCTCCGGCACCTGCACCGAGGCGTCGACGACGCTCCAGTAGCGGGTGATGTCGGGGCGCACGGCCGCCAACTCGCGGTCGAGAGCGAGCGGGTTGCACGTCACGCTCTGACCATAGAAGCTCTCGAAGAAGACGGCGTCGAGCGGAGCGTACTTCGTGCGGCGGTAGTTCGCTTCGAGGGCCGCCTGCGCTTCGCTGCCGCGCTCGGAGTCTTCGAGCGGCGCCGAAATCTCGACGGCGAGGCCCGTGTCGGTCGTGGCGACCTCGACGCGCAGCAGGCCGGCAACCACGAGAGCGGGAGGTGTCGCGGCGATGACGTCTGCCTCGAGCGTGAGCGGGTACGAGCCGGACGGCGGCGGAAGCGGCGGTCCGTTCCAGCGCGAGACCAGAAGCGGGAAGGTGGCGGTGAATCGTCCGTCGTGATGCTCGAAGGTGCCGGGGAGGTCTTGGCGCGGTCCGCGCAGGGCGCCGAGACCGGGGGAGCCGACGCCCTCGATGACCACGCGCGGGTGTTCGCCGCCCTCGACCACGATCGAATCGATCGTCGCCGCGCTCGATTGCGGTGCGACGGGAGTCGTCGGGGTCATTCGTGCTCTTTCAGCCGGGTGGTGATCTGACCGTACACTCTCGCGGAGTTCGACCCGTCGCGAAACGCGTGATGCGCTTCCGCGAGTTCGACGGCGTGCGCGGCAAGGCGGTCACGCACCGACGAATCGGCGTCGACTCGGGCCAGCAACTCGAGCAGTTCGCCCCACGAAGCGGTTTCCGCGCCGCCGCTGAACGACCGGTAGTCGGTGTAGAGCCCGCGGCTCGCCGAATACGCCGCTACGTCGGGCGCGAGAAAGGCGATGGGGCGGCCCGTGAGCGCGAAGTCGAAAGCGATCGACGAGTAGTCGGTGATCAGCAGGTCGACCGCCGGAAGAACGGGGGTGACATCGGTGCACCTCGTGCCGTCGAGCAGAACGACGCGGTCGCTCAGCGCGGGACCTGCGGCATAGTCTCCGACACCGTGCGGGTGCGGCCGCACGGCCAGCAGCGAATCGGTCGACTCGAGCATGGCGACGATCGCGTTCCACTCCGCGTGCGATGGCACGCCGGGATCGGGTTCGCCGTCGCGCCAGGTGGGTGCGTACAGCAGCACGCGCTGCGCGTCGTCGCGGCGACCGAGCTGCGCGAACAGGCGGGCGCGCGCGGCTGCCGTTCGCTCGGTCGCGTCGCCCGTGACGAGCACGTCGTCGCGGGGATCGCCCGTGACGACGACCCGGTCTGCGGGCAGGTCGAATGCGGTTCGCAAGCGGGCAGCCGAGACCTCGGATGCTGCGGGCATCAGATCGATCGACCGGGCGGCGCCGCGGTACATGGTGCGCAGCAGGCGCCGAACGAGAGACGAGTCGGGAAGAAACCGCGTGCGCAGGGTCGCGGGCGAGTCGAGGTTGATGAGCTTGAGGGGAATGCCGTGCCAGAGCTGCACCACGAAAGCGCCGCGCAGGCCGTAGCGGTTCGCGTCGCCGAATCCGTGCGTCACGACGATCACCCGCGCGCGCAGCGTGTTCCACAACCCGGCTCGCGAGCCCTTGATCACCGCGGGAACGCCGAGCGCCGTCGCCGCGGCAAGGTCGGCTTCGTCCCGCGCGAGCCAGAGGAGGGTTCGGCCGGGGGCGGCCGCTCGCGCTGTGCGGTAAAGGGCGAGCGCGCCCTCGCCGATGCCGGGACCGGATCCAAACACCCACAGGTCGCGCCGACGGGGAACCACGAAGCTCGCGAGCGCCCCGAGGCCGTAACGGGGGAGGGCGAGCAGCTTCTTCGCATTGCCCGCGGCGAAGGTGACAGGCGCGATCTGAGGCACGCCCCAGCGTAACAGCCGGTTCTCGAGTGGGTATCAGCTGCGTAACGGTGCGGTTCATGGCGGGAAACCCGCAGGAGTCACTGTTTTAATCGAGGGGTGCCACTCCTCAAAGACGTGCGGGCCGCTCGACGAGTGCTCCGCAACATCCTGAACTCCAGAAAAGCGCGTGCCCAGCTCGCGCGCCGGCTGCCCTCGGTGCCCAAGCCCGAGAAGGGCTCGGTGCAGGTGGTCGTCTATTTCGCCGACACCCGCGTGAACATGTACCAGATCCGCCAGTGGTACGCACCGCTGGCCGAGCTCGCCAAGACCAGAAGCGTGGCGATCATCGCCCGTTCGCCCGGCACCATGCTCACCCTGCT
>Ga0308165_1004342_pt1 | contig 14109 bp, 11 predicted proteins | sample PhyWR2_FD_201032 | JGI IMG/M metagenome (GOLD analysis project Ga0308165, IMG submission 201032) | Phyllosphere microbial communities from UC Gill Tract Community Farm, Albany, California, United States - DLSLW.R2 | ecosystem: Host-associated > Plants > Phyllosphere > Unclassified | place: USA...
TTCGTCGGAGTCTCCGCGGGCCATGCTCTCGTCGGCGACGAGGCTCGCTCTGCTGGCCGGGCGCTCCTCGCAGCGGCAGGGATCGATGTCGATGCGCTGGACCACGAGCGGCTGTCGACGGCGTCATTGGAGGAGGCCGCAGCGCAACCCGTCACCCCAGGACCGGAATGGCATGTCCAGGCACCCGGTCCTCTCGATCGAGCTGCTCGCGAACGGGCCGCCAGGGAGGGCAAGGACCTCTCGACCTTCGTCCGTGACGTCGTCGACCAGTATCTGGCTGCGAGCTGAGTGCCGGGTCGCCCCGTGCCAGAGAACACTCCGTGAAGTGCTGCAAGACGCGCGTCGACCAGCCGTCCATCGCGTCGTTAGGCTTGTCTCGTGCCCCACACCACCGAACGTGAGACTGCCGAGTCCGGCTACACGCAGGCCGACCGTCTGCGCTGGGTCGACGAGGCGCCCAAGAGCAAGGCGCGGACCCCCTTCGAGCGGGACCGTGCGCGGCTCGTGCACTCCTCAGCGCTGCGCCGGCTCGGCGCCAAGACGCAGGTGCTCGGCCCTGCCTCGGACGACTTCATCCGGACCCGCCTGACGCACACCCTCGAGGTCGCGCAGGTCGGGCGAGAGCTCGGCAAGGCGCTCGGCTGCGACCCTGACGTCGTCGACACAGCATGCCTGGCGCACGACCTCGGTCACCCGCCCTTCGGGCACAACGGCGAGCGTGCCCTCGCCGAGATCGCGAAGGACATCGGCGGCTTCGAGGGCAACGCCCAGACCTTGCGGCTGCTCACCCGCCTCGAGGGGAAGGTCTTCGCCGAGGACGGCCGGGCTGTGGGCCTCAACCTCACGCGCGCCAGCCTGGACGCCTCGGTCAAGTACCCGTGGGCGTACCGGCAGGGACCGCTGCGCCTCGACGGGCGCCCGACGCACAAGTTCGGTGTGTATGCGGACGACATGCCGGTCTTCGAGTGGCTGCGTCAAGGTGCCCCTGAGGGCGTCAAGTGCCTCGAGGCGCAGGTCATGGACCTCGCCGACGACATCTCGTACTCCGTGCACGACGTCGAGGACGGGATCGTCGGCGGCCGCTTCGACCTCAAGATCCTCGAGGGCGACGAAGAGCGGGCTCGCGTCATCGACGCCGTGCAGACCTGGTACGGGCACCTCGTCTCGCCCGAGGGCCTGCGCGACGCGATCGACCGCCTCGACGCTGCCGGTCTGCTGGTGCAGGGCTTCGACGGGTCGCGCCGGGCGCTCGCGACGCTCAAGGACACCACGAGCCAGCTCATCGGTCGCTTCGCGAAGGCCGCCGAGCGCGCGACCCGGGCGCAGTACGGCGACGGCCCGCTCACCCGCTACGCGGCGATGCTCATCGTGCCCGAGGAGACGCTCGCAGAGATCCTCGTGCTCAAGGGGTTGGCCGTCGCGTACATCATGGCGCCGCGCGAGGGAGAGCCGCTGTACATCCACCAGCGCGAGCTCATCGCCGACCTCGTCGCGGTGCTGAGCGACCGGGCCCCCATCGCCCTCGAGCCGGCCTTCGCGATCGACTGGAAAGAAGCCGACGACGACGCCGCACGGCTGCGCGTCGTCGTGGACCAGGTGGCGTCGCTCACCGACGTCTCGGCAGCCCAGTGGCACGCTCGCCTCGTCCAGCCTGGGAAGCTCGACGACTGACTGCGGACGTCTGACGACTGACGACTGAGGACTCACGACCGACAGCGGACCGCGGTGGACCGGTGTCCGACGACAGTCGGGCGACCGACTTCAGGCCGCAGCTGCCGGGAGTCGGGCGGCTGACGCCGTGGGACGGTCGGCACTCGGCTCAGAGATCCATGCTGAGCTCTGCGAGGACGCGGGTCAGACGTCCGACGAACTGTTCTGGCACCTCGACAGGCAGAGCGTCGACGGGCCACCAGGCGACGTCGTCGCTCTCGTCGCTGACCACCGGGACGCTGTCCGCGGCGGCGATCGCCACGTAGCCGACGTCCCAGTGCACGGCGCAACGGCCGAAGCCGTCGCCGAGACCGTGCCGGTCCAGGTCGACCGGGACGAGGCCCGTGAGCTCGAGACCGGTCATGCCGCTCTCCTCGTGGGCCTCGCGCGCTGCTGCCGCAGCGACCGACGTGTCGCCGGGCTCGATGTGACCACCGAGCTGGACCCAGAACCGGCCCTTGCGGTGATAGCACAGCAGGACGCGCCGCAGGTCGGGGCTGAGCACGAAGGTGCTCGCTGTGAGGTGCTGGGGTGACGCGTCCCGGTCAGCGGTCCCGCCGTCGGCGAGGTACGCGAGGTACTCGGTGCGCAGCACCTGGAGGTGCTCTGCGCGAGGTTCCCAGGACGTGAGGACGTCGGCGAGGGCGTCGGTGCGCGGGTCCGGCTGGTGGTCGGCGCCCGCCACGGCGTCGGTCGGCGCCGCCGTGCGGGAAGCAGCGGTGGGGGACTCGTCGGGGTGGGTTGCGTTCACCCCAGGACACTACCTGCGCCGGCGTACCCCGCCGGGTCGAAGGTGCCGAAGCGCTCGCGGAACGTGAAGGCGAAGTCCGGCCACAGCAGTGTGAGGCGCCCGTTGCGGTCGTCGCGGTACCAGCTGGTGCAACCACCGGTGCGCCACACGGTGCCCTCTCCAGCCTCGTCGAGCCATGCGGAGTATTCCTCCTCGGCGGTGCGCGACACCTCGAGCACCCCTGTCGAGCGCACGTGCTCGAGCGCCCCGAGGACGTGCTCGATCTGCGTCTCGATCATGAACACGGCCGAGTTGTGCCCGAGGCTCGCCTGCGGTCCGTTGATGACGAAGAGGTTCGGGAACCCGTGCACGCTCGTCGACGCGTAGGCGCTCATCCCCGCGTCCCAGTGCTCGGCGAGGGTCCTGCCGTCACGTCCGACCACCCGCTCCGCCCACGGTGGCCGGGTCGACTCGAAGCCTGTGGCGAGCACCAGGACGTCGAGCTCGTGCTCGCTGCCGTCTTCGGCCACCACAGTGGACCCGTGCACCTCCCGCAGGGCAGCCGGGACCACGGTGACGGTGCTCGACGCGACAGCGGGGTAGTAGTCGTCGGAGAGCAGCACGCGCTTGCAGCCGATCTCGTAGCCCGGGGTGAGGACTGCCCGCAGCGACTCGTCGGGCACCTGCTGGGCGAGGTGCCCGAGCGCGGTCGCCCGCAGGCGGTCGACGAAGCCCGGGACGGCGCGACGAGCTGCTAGACCCTGCTCCATGTCCCAGAACATCCGGGACCGCAGCCGTTCGACAGCACCGGGGACCCTGCTCAGACCCCGGCGCTCGGCGGGTGAGTACTGACGGTTCTCCCGCGGGACGACGTACGGAGCGCTGCGCTGGAACAGCACCACCGAGCCGGCGTCCCGGGCCACCTGCGGCAGGATCTGCACTGCAGACGCCCCGGACCCGACGATCCCGACGCGCTTCCCTGCCGTCTCGACGCTGTGGTCCCACCGGGCGGAGTGGAACACGGGCCCGTCGAAAGACCCCAGGCCAGGAGCTGCCGGGACACGCGGCTCGGACAGTCGCCCCCCGCAGACCACCACGGTGCGGCAGCTGTACGCGCCTGTCGTCGTCTCGACCGACCACCGCTGGGCGTCGGCGTCCCAGCGCATCGACAGGACCTCGGTGCCGAGCCGCAGGTACGGGGCGAGACCCTCGTCCTCGACAGCCTCGGTCAGGTACTCGCGGATCTCCTCGCCTGGCGCGAAGACCGCCGACCACTCCGCACGTGGCCTGAAGGAGTACGAGTAGAGGTGCGACGGTACGTCGCACCCGACCCCCGGATAGTGGTTGTCCCGCCAGGTGCCGCCGACGCCGTCGCCGCGCTCGAGCACGACGAAGTCCGTGCGCCCGGACCGCAGGAGCCGGATGGCTGTCCCCAGGCCTGCGAAGCCAGCGCCGACGACCACGGTCTCGACCTGCGTCACGGTCCCAGCGGTGCTCATACCTGGGCCGCCTGGACAGGACCTGGCGCGAGTCGGCCGTCGACGAAGGCCTCGACCAGGGAGAGGACCTCGGCGGGACGTTCCGCGAGCAGCGCGTGACCGGCGTCGAGCTCCGCGTAGCGGACGTCGTCGAAGGTGCCGACCAGCTCCTGCGTGAGGCCGGGGGAGACGAGCGCGTCTGCTCGCCCGGTCACGACGAGGACCGGGGCTGCCACGTGCACGTGGCGCAGATCGACGGAGCGTGCCCACGCCAGGCGTCGGCCGGTGAGCTCGTCTGCTGGGAGGAGAGGAGGCGCCGCACCGCTCGGAGCCGACGGGCTCAGCAGCAGGAGACGTGCGACGGCATCGAGAAGGTCCGGGGTGCGCTCGCGGACGGCGAGCAGGTGGTCGAGGGCGTCTCGGAGACGGTCGTCCGGCGCGAGCCACCCGCCGAGCAGGACCAGCCCGGTCACACGCGGGTCGGCCGCAGCGACGGCCGTCGTGACGAGCGCACCGAAGGACGAGCCGACGAGGACGATCGGGTGTGCGCCGTCGTCCTCCTGCTCTCCGATCCCGCCGTCGTGCTGGTGGCGCTGGTCGGCGAGGTCGTCGATCGTGCGGCGGACGTGCTCGACCTGCGCGTCGAAGGTGACACCAGCAGCCTCTGTCGAGAGGTCGACGGTGACCACAGGGCCGCGGCGAGCCAGCATCGGGTGCACGAAGGCGTAGTCGTCAGGGCTCCCGGAGAACCCGGGCACCAGGACGACCGTGCTCGGCCGAGGGCTCGCCATCACGGCAGGCGTGCCCCGCTGATGAGGTCGGTGCGCTCGCGGTCTGCGGGCACGGCGACCCCTTCGCCGCCGTCTTCTCCGTGTGCTCCGGTGCCGGTCGAGCCAGCTGCGCCAGCCGCTCGAGCGGCGTCTGCCCCACGTGCTGTGGCCGGATCCTGGTCCGCAGAGGCAGTCCCAGACGTGGAGACGGAGGGCGTGGTGACCGGACCGTAGTCCGTCGTGCGCTGACGGACCGGGCGACCGATCTCGTCGGCGAGACGGGCGACGTCGCTGCGGTCGAGCGCCCTGTAAGCCTCTGCACCGGCCTCGGGATCGAGCGTGCCGTCGAGCAGCAGCCCGCCGAGGTCGTTCGCCCCGCCGAGCAGCAGCGTCTGGCTCGTGCGCATGCCGAGCTTGGTCCACGCCGTCTGGATGTTGTCGATCCGACCGGTGAGGACGAGGCGCGCGACGGCGTGCAGCGCTCGTGTCTCACGCAGCGACGGCCCGCCCCTCGTCCCGGTGACGCTCGGGGCGTCCAGCGGGACGAAGGGCATCGCGATGAGCTCGGTGAACCCGCCCGTGGCGTCCTGCAGCGCGCCGAGACGACGCAGGTGCGCCAGCTGCTGCTCGGGCGACTCGACGTGCCCGTAGACGATCGTCGCGGTCGACCGCAACCCCGCCCCGTGGGCTGTCGTGATGGACCGCTCCCACTGCTCGACCGTGAGGACCGACGGACCACCGAGCACCTCACGGACGCGCTGGTCGAGCACGAAGGCACCTGTACCCGGCACGGTGTCGACCCCGGCTGCTCGCAGCGCAGCGAGGAACTCCGCGAGCGAGAGCCCGAGCCGTGCCGCGCCCTCGTGCACCTCGGGTGGCCTGAAGGCGTGCAGGTGCATCTTCGGTGCCTGGGCGCGGATCGCCTCGACCAGGTCGAGGTAGTCGTAACCGGGTCCGCCGCTCACGGCGCCCTGCGCGCAGATCTCTGTCGCGCCGAGCGAGTGTGCCTCGGCGACGAGGGCACCCACCCGCTCGACCGTCAGACGGTCCGGGGAGAACAGCGACGCGTCGATGTTCCGGTTCACCACGAAGGTCACGTCGTCACCGACGGTCTCGCGCCGGACCTCGTCGGCGAGGGCCGCGAGGGCGTCGAGGTCGGCTCCGTCCGCCTCGAGCAGCAGGAGATAGTCGTCGTCCGACAGGCCTGCAGGCGCGCTCGCGGCCCGGGAGAGGGCATCGGCGACAGCGGGGCTGAGTGCGGCTGTCGACGCGCGGGTAGGCAGGACAGGGGTGATCCGGGGGTCGAAGGGCCGACCGACGACGGGCGCGTCCTCGATCGCGAGGAAGGTCTCGGTGTCGACGAGAGGGTCGAGGTGCGGGCGGATGCGGTCGTCGACCCACGTGCTGGCTTCGGCGAGATACGGCGGGTGGGCCGTGAGGCGTTCGCGCAGGTCGAAACCGGCGGTCGCGGTCAGCGCCGCGAGGTCGCCGATGTGCGGCCAGGGACGCTCAGGGTTGACGTGGTCGGCGGTGAGCGGGCTGACGCCGCCCCAGTCGTCGATCCCGGCGCGGACGAGCAGCCCGAGTTCGTGCGGGTCGGTGAGGTTCGGCGGTGCCTGGACCGTCGCGTCAGGACCCATCACCACACGCGCCACGGCGACCGCAGCGATGTACTCCTGGAGCTCGAGGTCGGAGTCGTTCTGCATCGCGGTGCGCGGCTTGGCGCGGAAGTTCTGGACGATCGTCTCCTGGATGTGCCCGTACCGCTCGTGCGACGCACGGATCGCGAAGAGCGCCTCGGCGCGGTCGGCGTCGTCCTCGCCGATGCCGAGCAGCACGCCGGTGGTGAAGGGGACCTTCGAACGACCGGCATCCTCCAGCACGCGCAGCCGCAGCGCCGGGTCCTTGTCCGGGGAGCCGTAGTGCACGCCGCCCTTCTCCGACCACAGACGGGTCGCGGTCGTCTCGAGCATCATGCCCATCGAGGGTGCGACGGGCCGCAGCCGCTGGAGCTCGGCCCACGACATGACCCCGGGGTTGAGGTGGGGGAGCAGACCGGTCTCCTCGAGGACCAGGACAGCCATGGCCCGGACGTACTCGAGGGTCGAGCCGTAGCCGTGCTCGTCGAGCCACTCGCGTGCCGACGGCCAGCGGTCCTCGGGACGGTCACCGAGGGTGAAGAGAGCTTCCTTGCAGCCGAGCGCGGCGCCGGCGCGCGCCACGGCGAGGATGTCCTCGGGCTCCATGAAGGACTGCTCGCCCGAGGCGCGCAGGCTCCCGGGGGTCTCGACGAACACGCAGTAGTGGCAGCGGTCCCTGCACAGCTTGGTGAGCGGGACGAAGACCTTCTTCGAGTACGTGATGATGCCAGCGCGACCGTTGCGCTCGAGACCCTCGTCGCGGATCCGCGAGGCCAGGACGAGCAGCCGTTCGAGGTCGTCGCCGCGCGCGCCGAGCAGCAGGGCAGCGTCTGCCTGCGTCGTCGTGCCGGTCTGCTCGGCCCGGTCCAGGGCTCCGCTGATCGCCTCGCACGTCATGTGTCCTCCGCTCCCGGGCGCGCCCGGTCTTCTCTGTCTGTCGTGCTGCCGGCGGGCCGCGGAGGGCACCTGATCGCGGCCTGTGACGACCGCTCCAGAGCACTCGGGGCGGCTCGGGACAGGTGCCTGCGACGGCGAGGGCAGCTCTGAGCGACTGTACCTGCGCCGAGGTGCCGAGGTCGGACGAGAAGGAGGTCCTGTGGACTCAGCGCGATGTGCACAAGGAGGGCGCGAGCCGGAGCGAGGTCTGTGCTGCCCCGCGAGCGTAGACGTCTCTCGGGGCAGGCGCGGAAGCTCGAAGGGCCGGACGTGCGTTCCAGCCGCGTCCACAGGGGAACCTGGACGACTCGGCGTCCACAAGCCGCAACGACGAGGTCATCCGCAGCGTCGGGGACGCCTAGACTCGACGACGTGGCTGGTCTCATCAAACGCGAAGACGTGGACGCTGTCCGTGACAAGGCGCGCATCGAGGAGATCGTCGGCGAGCAGGTCACCCTGCGTCCCGCCGGCGTGGGCTCCATGAAGGGCTTGTGCCCCTTCCACGACGAGCGCTCCCCGTCGTTCCACGTGCGCCCCCAGGTGGGCCGGTGGCACTGCTTCGGCTGCAACGAGGGCGGCGACGTCATCTCCTTCGTGCAGAAGATCGACGGGCTCGGGTTCTCCGAGGCCGTCGAGTACCTGGCCGGTCGCGTCGGCATCCAGCTCCGCTACGAAGAGGGCAGCGGCCCGCGTCGCACCGAAGAGCCGGGCAAGCGCCAGCGCCTGCTCGAGGCCAACCGGATCGCCGGGGCGTACTTTGCCGAGCAGCTGCTCAGCCCGGAGGGCGCCGCTGGCCGTGCCTTCCTCGCAGAGCGCAGCTTCGACCGCAACGATGCGCTGCACTTCGGCATCGGCTATGCCCCCAAGGGCTGGGACGGGCTCCTCAAGCATCTGCGCGGCAAGGGTTTCACCGAGGCCGAGCTCACGGCCTCGGGTCTGGTCAGCCAGGGCAACCGCGGGATCTACGACCGCTTCCGGGGCAGGCTCATCTGGCCGATCCGCGACGTCACCGGCGAGACCATCGGCTTCGGGGCACGCAAGCTCTACGACGAGGACCAGGGCCCCAAGTACCTCAACACCCCCGAGACCGCGCTCTACAAGAAGTCGCAGGTCCTCTACGGCATCGACCTCGCCAAGCGCGACATCGCCAAGAACAAGCAGATCGTCGTCGTCGAGGGGTACACCGACGTCATGGCCGCGCACCTGTCAGGTGTGACCACAGCGGTCGCGACCTGCGGCACGGCCTTCGGCTCCGACCACGTGCGCTTCGCGCGCCGCCTCGTCGGCGACACCAGCGCCGGCGGCGGCGTCCAGCTCGCCGGGGGTGGCTCCTCGGGCGGCGAGATCATCTTCACCTTCGACGGTGACGCCGCCGGGCAGAAGGCCGCCATGCGCGCCTTCGGCGAAGACCAGAAGTTCTACGCGCAGACCTTCGTCGCCGTCGAGCCCTCCGGCATGGACCCCTGCGACCTGCGCCAGGCCCGCGGCCCCCAGGCCGTCCAGGCTCTTGTCGAAGGACGCCAGCCGCTCTTCGAGTTCGTCATCAAGACCACCCTCGCCACCTACGACCTCGACACCGCCGAAGGGCGGGTCGCAGCACTGCGGGCCGCCGCGCCGGTCGTCGCAGGGATCCGGGACACTGCCCTGCGCCCCGAGTACGCGCGCATGCTCGCCGGGTGGCTGGGCATGGACGGAGAGTCTGTGCTGCGCGCCGTCCAGTCCGCCGGCCGCGGCCAGGGCGGGCAGAGCTCACAGCAGCGAGGCAACGACCGTGGCCGCCCGTCCGGCACCGAGCAGAGCGGCGACGGCGGCTCACGTCTGCCGGGAGCCGACACCGGCGACGGGTTCCAGCGGCCGAGCCAGTCTGACCCGATCGCCCGCCTCGAGCGCCAGACCCTCGAGGTGATCCTCCAGTACCCCCACCACATCCCGGCGGCTGCTGTCGACGACCTCCCCGGCGACGCCTTCACGGTGCCTGCCTGGCGAGCCGTCCACGAGGCGATCCGCGCGGCTGGTGGGCTGGCGACTGCCGCTCAGCGTCAGGACTCCGAGTGGGTCGGCCTGATCACCGAAGAGTGCTCGCCCCCCGTGCTCGCCCTCGTCAACGAGCTCTCGGTCGCGCCCCTGCCCGAGGATCGCCCCGGGGCGATCGACGACTACGTCCAGGGCGTCGTCCGGGCCTTCGTCGAGCTGGGCATCACGCGCAAGATCGGCAACGCCCGCAGTCGTCTCCAGCGCCTCGACCCGGTCGCCGAGGCCGAGGCCTACAACCAGGCCTTCACCGACCTGCTCACCCTCGAGCAGCAGCGCCGCGAGATCCGCGAGCAGGGGGCCAGGGACTGACACGCGATCTCTTGAGGTCGTCGGGACGGGTGCGGTCTCGTCCGGACAGGGACGGCCTCGCCGACACAGGTGTGTCCGAGCGGATGTGCAGACCCTTCGCAGGCACGACACCGACTCTCCCGGGCCCCTGTCGACGGCCCTCGTAGCCTCGCCCCATGACCCAGCTACACACGGGGGACCGGCATGCCCCGACCTTCGACACCGACGAGAGACCAGACAGCGCGCCAACCCAGACGTGGACGCGCAGACCGGCTCGCAACCGTGTTCGGGTGGTCACGGCTCTCCTGATCGTGTGCGCTGCCGGCATCGGCGTCGCCTGGGCACTGCGCGGACCCAGCAGTGAGCTCGTCCGGAGCATCGCCCCGACGACCGCAGGCATCTGGGGTGCCGACCGTCTCGCCGAGGTCCTCGTGATCCTGCTGGGCCTGGTCGCTGTCGCCGTCGGGTGGCGTGCACTGCGCTCCGGCGTCCACCGTGCGGCGCTCGCGGTCTCTGCCGCGGTCGGGGCCGTCGCGGCCTACGCCGCCAGCGAAGGGATCAAGGCCGTCGTCGCGGCCGACCGTGTGTGCAGGGACATCACGGCTGTCGACTGCCCGGCCCCGGGGGACTGGGGCTTCCCCAGCAACCACACGGTCGTCGCCGTGGCGGGTGCGACGGCGATCCTGCTCCTCGAGCGTCGGTGGCCTCCAGCAGCGCGCTGGGCTGTCGTGGCGCTCGCCGCGGGCGCGGGTGCAGGACGTGTGCTCCAAGGCGTCCACGCGCCGCACGAGGTCGTCGCAGGTGCCGTGCTGGGCTGCGCCACGGTCATCGTCGTCGTGCTGCTGCTCACGCCGGTCGTCGAGCGGGTCGGTCTGGGTCTCAGTACCCGTCAGCACGCTCGATGACGTTGCGGAGCTCCGCGATCACCTGGAGCCTGTCGACCTCTCGCGCGTGGCTGAGCATCGTCACCGCAGCCTCGAGCGCGATGAAGCCCCCGAAGAACACCGTGCTGGTGTCCGGGGTCGGGGTGATGAACGACTCGAGGCCCGACATCGCCGTCGCGATCCCGAGCACCGAGGCGTCGTGGTCGCTGTCCTTGGCGGTCAGCGCGTCGAGGTAGACCGTGCTGGCCTTCAACGGGTCACTGGCGCTCATGGGCCGACAGTAGCCGTGGCTCGCGGAGCACGACAGGCGAGACAGAGGTGAGAGGGAGGTGAGATCGGGGTGATGTCGGGGTGAGAGTGTGACGACGGCCCGTCCCAGCACAGACGTCCCACACTTCGAGGCCACGAGGCGGAGGTGACGGCCACAGGTCTAGCCTCCCGGCATGACGACGACAGGCCTGGCCAGAGGATGGAACGACGCGACGACCTACGCACGCACCTTCGGGCGGCTGTGCGACGGGACGATCGACCCGCTCCTCGACGAGGTCGAGCCCTCCGGCGGCAGGTTGCTGGACGTCGGCACGGGGCCTGGGCGTCTGCCGCTGGCAGCGGCCGGGAGGGGATGGGACGTCACTGCCGTCGACCCCGAGGCGCAGATGCTCGCGATCGCCTCGGTCACCGCCCCTGCCGCGACGTGCATCGAGGCGGCCCTGCCCGATCTGCCCTTCGACGACGGCAGCTTCGACGCCGTCGTCGCCGGATATGTGGTCAACCATCTCCGCGACCCACGAGCGGGTGTCGCGGAGATGGTCAGGATGCTGCGTCCCGGTGGTGATCTCGCTGTGACGATCTGGCCCTCCGAGCTCACGGCGATGAACGCGATGTGGGCCGAGGTCGTGGAGATGGCAGGAGTCCAGCGGCCTGGGTCGACCGCGACGCCCGCGAGGGACGACTTCGCCCGTACCGAGGACGGGCTCACCCAGCTGCTGGCCGGGGCCGGGCTGGAGGCCGAGACGCACGTGGTGGTCTGGGACTTCGAGATGGACGCAGATCTGCTGTGGACGGGGGTCGAGGCAGGGATCGCGGCCATCGGCGCGACCTATCTGGCGCAGGACGACGATGGGCGCTCAGCGATGCGCGCCGCCTACCGAGAGATCGTCGACGCCAGGTTCGGGACGGCTCCGCTCCGTCTGGCGTCGCGCGCGCTCCTGGGGCGAGGGACACGCCGCTGAGAGCACGCGATGGTGACCAAAGCCACTTTGGGTCAGTCTCATGGCGGTGGCTCCGGCGCCGTTCTGACCTCACCTTCGGGGCGAAGGTCGGCGGACACGACGAAGGCCCTCGATCAGCAGTGCTGCTGATCAAGGGCCTTCTGCGTGGCTCCCGCGACTGGACTCGAACCAGTGACCGTCCGATTAACAGTCGGATGCTCTGCCAACTGAGCTACGCGGGATCGACCGGAGAAAACATTACCAGGCTTCAGGTGGTGCTCCTGACGCCGACCTCAGACGGGCCAGCGCGGACCGCACCGCGGCCTGGGCGAGCGGGGCAGACAGGTCTGCTCCCGCGTCTCCGACGACCTGGGTGAGCAGGTTGCCGACGTGATCTTTGCGCACGGCGACACGTGCGGTCAAACCGGCGCCCAGAGGGACCGTCTCCGACATCACGACCGAGGCCTGGACCCGCTCTCGGAAGACCCGCATCAGGGAGGTCTTCGTGGGTTCGGTGATGCGCAGCCGGAGCGGGGCGTGGCCGTCGACCCACGTGACCGTCAGGCTCGACGACTCGGGGTCCCACGAGCCCCGGTCCACGTCGCACCACGCGCACGAGGCGGTCGAGGTGCCGTCGGACCGGATCAGAGAGGCGCTGGTGGCCACCGCCCACGATCCGTCGTCGAGGCGGCCGTGGGCGAGGACGCGGTCTGCCCGGTCGAGGCTGAGCGCAGCGCGCACGTCGGGCGGGAGCTTCTCGGAACGCGACAGGAGGCCCATCGGGCCACCGTAGCGTGTGGGTGAGCATACTGGCAGTCGTGGGCGAGAAGGGTGCCCCGCCACCTCGTGACGAGGGGCGGGGCGCCGTGCGGCGGTGAGGCACACCTCCGCTACCGCCCTGGCTTCTCGGTGTCAGCTCCCGGCGTTCGCCGAGAGGTCGGCGACGGCGGCCTGCAGTGCCGTGACCCGCTGGACGAGGCCGCCGACGGCGTTGTGCGTCGCGGCGGGGTAGGCGAAGGGCTGGCCCGGCACGTTGAGCGTGGCCTGGATCGCGGTGACGTCTCGCGCCACGGCCCTGATGTCGTTGAGGATCGCCTGGGGGTAGCCGTAGGGCTGCCCAGGGACGGCGATCATGTCGTGGATGCGGGTGAGCTGTGCTGCCTGGTCGGGTGTCATGTCGTCCTCCGTAGGTGGGTTGGTGGTGTTTCCGTCGTACTCGAAGTGCCAGGCTTCTTCGCGGCCGCCGCCCTGGCGGGCCCAGGTGGGGTGGATCCATCCGTAGGCGGGGCCGTTGGCGACCATCCAGACGTGCTGGGCGGTGCCGAAGCTGTTGATGCCTCCGCCGAGGTCGACCGCGAGGGCCCACCCGTGGTTGGAGGTGCCGGGCACGGCTGCCAGGCCTGGGCCCTTGGTCTCGTAGAGGTGCTGCTGCGCGGCGAGGGTCCGGTATGAGTCGGTGATCGAGATGCTGGTCCCGAACCTGGCGCGGTAGGCCTGGTTGAGCGACTCGAACGCTGCGGCAGCGTCGCTGCGCAGACGGTGTCCTGGTGCCCAGCTCAGCGTGGTGAGCGCTGAGAGCGGGATGTTCCCGTTGCTGTGGTCGCCCCAGGGTCCTGCTGCCGCGAGGACGGCTGTCGCTGCGGCTCTGTGGAGATCGTTCATCTCACTCCTTCAGGTGTGGGTGCCGGTGGTGCCACCGGCTCTGACTCCTGAATCATGTCGAACATGCGTTCGAAACCCGAGGCCCTAGGGGCTCAGGGGAGCGACTGCACCTCATCGGTTCTGCTGATCGAGATGTTCGAGCCATCCCTGGATCGAGTTCATCGGACGCTGTCATTGTTCGTGCCCGAGGGGACGGCGGACAGGCGACCGAAGGCGGTGGCCTGGTCGTCTTCTTCCGGGGAGCGTTCGTCAGCGCCCTCACGTGGCCTCACGTGGCCTTCGCCTCCGGCGGACTGGAGCGGGCGCATCGCTGGCGGACCGATCAGTATGCGTCTCTCGCGCAACACTCCTGGTGAGGTACTGCGGCTCGTCAACCCGACCGGCGTTCCCTTGGCGCTACAGTGGACAAGAGCCGCTCCGCCGCAGACCTGGTGCCCCGTGCCGGGCTTGAACCGGCGACCAGCCGATTATGAGTCGGACGCTCTGACCATCTGAGCTAACGGGGCTCGCGCATGATCCTAGCGGGCGGGTGCAGGAGTCTGCGCAGGTCGGCGGGTGCGTGGCGCGCGGCCCACCGGGTGTGGGCTCGCCGTGGACAGGGCTGGACGGCGTCCGCTCGCGAGATGGCAGCGGCCTCGGTGGGGACGCGCCGATGCGCGCGGTCAGTGATGCAGACGCTGGTGCTGTCGTGGGAAGATACAGCCATGGCTATCCGAGAGATCCGCGTCGTCCCCGACCCCGTGCTCCGCACCCCGTGCGAAGAGAT
>Ga0308165_1004343_pt1 | contig 14109 bp, 14 predicted proteins | sample PhyWR2_FD_201032 | JGI IMG/M metagenome (GOLD analysis project Ga0308165, IMG submission 201032) | Phyllosphere microbial communities from UC Gill Tract Community Farm, Albany, California, United States - DLSLW.R2 | ecosystem: Host-associated > Plants > Phyllosphere > Unclassified | place: USA...
TGTATGAGAACGGCCTGCGGATCAGCAAAAACGGCGATGAACTTACCCGCTATCCCGTCTGCAGAATGCCGTTTCGCAAACAATTGCTGTCACAACTGACTGCTGACGAACTGCGCCACCACGTCACCCGCAGCGAAAATGCGGAGTTACACGCGCTGGAAATGGATACCAACAACAGCTACGTCCAGAACCTGCTGCTCGCTGCTGAGAACTGCGCTGAGCTGAAGGCTTTTGATACCAAAGACCTGTGGCGATATACGAAGGCTATCCGCGAAGTTTTCAACATGGACAAGCGCCACGAGCTTTCCCTGGTTCTGCAGTTCACCAAGACGTGGGCAGCGACTCCATATATCGACCGGGGGATCCTGGCGCGCGAATGGGCGGCGGGAAATCGCATCCAGGCGGTTCAGCGCACTGACGCTGGCACGAATGCCGACGGTGGTTATTCCACTGACCGCGGTGAAGGCGCGCATCACACTCTGGATACCCTCGATCTGGAGATCGCCTGCGCCCTGCTGCCGATGGACTTCAACCACCTGGAAATACCGGGCAGCATCCAACGTCGCGCCAAAGAGGTTGTGACGAAGAAAGAGGAGCCGTGGAAATCATGGAGCGCCATCCTGCGCAAACAGCCCGGCGTTCTGGCGGTAAACCGCACGGCCATCTTCAACCTGGTGCGCGTGGCACCGGAAAATATTCACCTGAACCCGGTAGCGCACCTGGAGTTTGTTAACCGGACGATGACTGCTGAGTTTAATGCAGCTGTAGAGCTGTTGCCGCTACCGGAAGTCGCCCCTGCGACAGCGGAACCTGAAATTGATAGCCAATTTGTCGGTCGGCAGCTTGCCGCAGCTCGCGGCGAGTTTGTCGAGGGTATCAGCGACCCTGCGGATCCGAAGTGGGTTAAAGGAAACCAGACCGCCAGCAGCCAGCCACTGGTCGCCAGTCTCGGCGGCGGAGTGTTCTCCTTCGAAGGCCTGATGAACGAAAAACAACCACAAACAGATGACCGTTCATCGGTTAATGAGGAGACCACCAGCGATGTGCAGATGGAAGAGACTAACCCGGCGGAAGGAGAAGCTGGTAACGCGGTACCACCAGGCGAAGGCGCTGATGCAGCTGATCCGCAAACAGTTGCCCTGAATCCGGCCGAGGTGCTGGCCGCTGCCGCGCCGGAGCTGGCGATCGCGACGCAAATGGAGGTCGCGCCTGTAGTGCTTGAAGGTGAACTGATGCCGCAGGAGTCGACCCCGGAATACCCGGCTTACTTCGAACCGGGCCGCTATGAGGGCCTGCCGAACAACGTGTATCACGCAGCGAACGGGATCAGCTCCACCCAGGTGAAAGATGCCCGCGTCAGCCTGATGTATTTCAACGCGCGCCACGTCGCTAAGACGATCCCGCGTGAAGGTTCCAAAGTGCTGGATATGGGTAACCTGGTGCACGGCCTTGCGCTGCAGCCTGAAAACCTCGATGAAGAGTTCAGCGTGGAGCCGGTGATCCCGGAAGGGGCATTCACTACGGCGGCGACTATCCGCGCCTTTATCGACGAGCATAACGCTAGCCTGCCAGCCCTGCTGAGCGCTGACGATATCAAAGCGCTGCTGGAAGAACACAACGCCACCCTGCCCGCACAGGTGCCGATGGGCGGAAGCCTGGATGAAACAGCGCAGAGCTACATGACGCTGCCGGCCGAATATCAGCGTATCGAGGCAGACCAGAAGCAGACCGCTGCCGCAATGAAGGCCTGCATCAAAGAGTACAACGCCACCCTGCCCGCACAGGTGAAAACCAGCGGCAGCCGTGACGCCCTGCTCGAGCAGTTGGCAATCATCAACCCTGACCTGGTCGCACAGGAAGCGCAGAAACCTGCGCCGCTGAAAGTGTCCGGCACCAAAGCGGATCTGATTCAGGCAGTGAAGTCCGTTAACCCGGATGCCGTGTTCGCTGACGAACTGCTGGATGCGTGGCGTGAGAACCCGGTCAACAAAATCCTGGTCACCCACCAACAGATGGAAACGGCGCTGGCCATTCAGAAAGCCCTGCACTCGCACCCGACCGCCGGGAAGCTGTTGCTGCACCCTGATCGCGCTGTTGAAACGAGCTACTTCGGTATCGACGAAGAGACTGGGCTGGAAATCCGCGTTCGCCCGGATCTGGAAATCGACATCGAGGCTGTGCGTATCGGGGCCGACCTGAAAACCATCAGCATGTGGAACGTGAAGCAGTCCGGCCTGCGCGCCCGGCTACATCGGGAAATCATCGACCGCGATTATCACCTCAGCGCGGCCATGTACATGAACACCGCAGCGCTGGACCAGTTCTTCTGGATTTTCGTCAACAAAGACCCTGGCTACCACTGGATCGCCATCGTTGAGGCCAGCGAAGAACTGATTGAGCTGGGGATGCTGGAGTATCGCCAGACGATGAACCGTATCGGTAACGCGTTCGACACTGGCGAGTGGCCAGCGCCGATCACCGACGACTACACCGACGAACTGAACGACTTCGACCTGCGCCGCCTTGAAGCGCTGCGCCTGGCTTAATGGAGAAGATGACTATGCAAAACACCAACGTAACCGTGGCTGACCAGACTCCGAACACCATTTCAGCCAGCAACGCCGTATTCAACGTGCAGGCTCTGGGTCAGCTGAGTTCCTTCGCTGAGCTGATGGCCCAATCTGCCGTCACTGTTCCCAAGCATCTGATGGGGAAACCAGCCGATTGCATGGCGATCGTCATGCAGGCTATGCAGTGGGGCATGAACCCTTACGCCGTCGCGCAGAAAACGCATCTGGTCAACGGTGTGCTGGGCTACGAAGCACAGCTGGTGAATGCCGTGATTTCCAGCTCCAGCGCCATCGTCGGCCGCTTCCATTACGACTACGGCGGTGACTGGGAAAGGATTGCCGGAGCAAAAGGCGATCGCAATGAGCTGGGCCTGTTTATCCGCGTTGGCGCGGTGCTTCGCGGCGAAACCGATATTACCTGGGGTGAGAACATCTACCTGGCTGATATCACCACCCGTAACTCCCCACTGTGGAAAACGGCACCCAAGCAGCAGATCGCCTATCTCGCGGTGAAGTACTGGGCGCGCCTCTATTGCCCTGAGGTCATTCTCGGCGTTTACAGCCCGGATGAAGTTGAACCACGCACCGAGAAGGAGATCAACCCGGCGCCACAGCGCGTAAGCCTGGCCGATATCTCTGGTGACAACGTAACAACCACCCATAGCGCACAGGAATCGGCCGCCAATATCGATGGCCTGGCCGATGATTTCCGGGATCGCATTGAGTCCGCTCAGGATGTGGATAACGCCAAAGCCCTGCGTGCAGACATTGAAAGCGCCAAGGCAACTCTGGGCTCCACCCTGTTCACTGAGCTGAAAAACAAAGCGGTGAAGCGCTATTACCTGGTGGATGCACGCAACAAAGTCGAGGCGGCGATCAACTCCCTGCCGAACCCGGGCGAGCCGGGCGCTACTGAGCAGTTCGCGGAAGCTGAGCGCGTGCTGGCGGCGGCGAAACGACATATGGGCGAAGAGCTGCACGATCAGTTCAGCATCACCCTGGCGGATATGAAACCGGAATACGTGGCCTAAGGGAGGCGGGGGGGTTCGCCCTCCCGGTAACGACATGAGCAAATTCACAAAAGAGCAGTTGGTTGAGTACGTAAAGGGATGTATCGAGCACGCCGAGCGGTTTCCGGGCCTCGAGATAGCCGACAAAGAAAAGGCGATATTTGAAATCGCACTGTCAGCGCTGACGGCTGAGCCGGTCGCTTGGGACTACGAATGGGCGTCATGCATTACCTGCGAAGGGCCGCAGAACTTTAAGCGCGTCATTGAGCGCGAAGCCCCTCCTGAATGGTCCGTTGATGAAGGTCAGGCCAAGAATATCATCCCCCTATATCGCTGCGCCCAACCAGCGTTGGTAGAACTGCATGATCGGAAGCCATTCGAGTCATGGTATGGCGCGACATGCGGGCTGTCAGGTTCTGACCTGGAATCAGAATTCAACCTCGATGACGCTGGTGAATATATCTATTCCGGGGCCGCTGATGCCTGGAAGGCGTGGAAAGCGAGCCGTTCGGCACTGCTTAAAGGCGAAGAGATTCAGAACGAGCTGGGGGCCTGGAATGACTGAGCGCGGAATGATTTTCAACGAGTACCAGGTGCGCGCCCTGCTTGATGGCAGCATGACGCAGGTTCGGCGGGTGATGAAGGTCCAGCCAGGAACACCTGAGTTTGGCATACGACGCATTATTGAGTCGTCCATTACCAATGAGATCGGAATGTATTTCTGGTCTCAGGACGACGCATGCGGAGTGAAAACACGCTCTAAACCGTTCGCATGCCCGTTCGGTGCTGTAGGCGATCGCCTATACGTCAGAGAATCGTTTTCACGTCTCGACTCATTTAACTTTTTCAACCCAGCGGTGCCGCGTGAAGTCCCGGATTTCTGGTATTGGGCGGATGGTGAGCCAGCATGGGGTGACTGGACGCGGCCACAATCCGGCGCAGTAATGCCCCGGGACGCAAGCCGCATAACCCTGGAGGTCACCGGCATTCGCGTCGAACGCCTTCAGACCGCTGATGAATCGGCCCTCCTGGATAACCTTGGCGACATGCTCGAGGACTGCGATTCCGTTGCGGGGCGCGCCTTTAACCATGCAGAGCATTATGCGATCGCTGGCGTCCCGGTGGGCATATGCCCAGAAATGCACGGCTTTAAAGCGTGGTGGGATAGGACCAATGGTTACGGGAGTTTCGATTCTAATCCGTGGGTCTGGGTGATTGAGTTTAAGCGTATCGAAGGAGCCGACCATGAAACTGATTAACCGCAGCAAGCAATCCCCTCTGGCGCGCCAGGCATGCGAGCTCGCGCTGGCGGCCCATCAGGAACGTTACGGCGATTACGGTCGCAGCCGGATGAAAGAGACGTACACGGTGCGAGTGGAGGGGGTGAAGGTCTGGGTGGAGGTGGTCAACCGGAAGGCGAGCTACGTAGCCACAGCGATGACCGGCATGCGCCGCCTGCGATCCCTTCCAGGTCAGGCGGCCTGATATTGAAATATCACGATGCCCCACCAGGGGCGTGGAGAATGAAATGGCAGAAGTAATTTACATGGTCGCGGATCCTGGTGAGTGGGTATCCGAAGCTCAGATTATGGCCCTTAAGGGCTTGAAAGAAGGGACATTAAAGAACGCCCGCAGGACGACCTTTCTCGAGGGGCGGGAGTATAAGCATGTTGCTGCAGACGGCAATCCGTTTGATAACAGCCCGTGCTTCTACAGCATCAAAGCTATCGATCGCTGGATAGAACGCCAAGCACCGGCCAGGCCGAGCCGTAAAACGGCTGCGAAATAGAGCGGCAAAGCTGCTTAAATACTCTGACCACTAACCAGACGAGGAATCGTTATGAAATACCCAACAGGTGTAGAAAACCACGGCGGCACGCTGCGGCTGTGGTTTATCTACAGAGGGGTCAGAGTGCGTGAAAGCCTGGGGGTGCCCGACACCCCCAAAAACAGGAAGGTAGCCGGCGAACTGAGGACATCGATCTGCTACGCAATCAAAACCGGTAATTTCAGCTATCCCGCGCAGTTCCCCGACTCCCCTAACCTCGCAAAATTCGGCGAAGTCAGCCAGGAGATCACGATTGGCGGGCTGTGTGCGAAGTGGCTGGACCTTAAAGAAATGGAGGTAGCTGAATCTTCACTGAACACCTACAGAAGGGTTACGTCGAATGTGATGGCAATTATCGGCGCGGGGGCGCTGCTGTCATCCATATCGAAAGAGAAAATTCTTGAGGTGCGCAAAGAGCTGCTGACAGGCTATCACGTAATGAAGAAGGGGCACCGGAGCGCGAAGAAGGGGCGATCGGCAGTGACGGTCAATAACTATATGACCGTTATGTTCGGGCTGTTCCAGTTTGCTGTTGAAAATGGGTATTTATCCCTGTCGCCTATGACAGGTGTCTCGCCCCTACGCGAATCGAGACCCGACCCGGATCCGATTACCCGAGACGAGTTCCCGCGGCTGATTGACGCATGCCATCACCAGCAGAGTAAAAACCTGTGGGCGATTGCCGTTTACACAGGCCTGCGCCCGGGTGAGCTTTGCGGCTTAGCCTGGGAAGATATCGACCTGAAGAAAGGAACGCTGACAGTCAGAAGGAGCCTTACGCAAAAAGGCAAATTCACGCTGCCAAAAACAAACGCCGGTACCAACAGGGTCGTTCACCTGATCAGCCCCGCCCTGGACGCGCTGAAAAGCCAGGCAGAGATGACCCGCCTCGCCCAGGAAAACAGCGTACCCGTTCAGCTCCGGGAATACGGAAAGAAAGAGCACCAGAAATGCACTTTCGTTTTCCTCCCTGCGCTGACGTCCAGAACCAGGTGGTTCGGAAATCACTATTCCATTAACTCCATCGGTCAGACGTGGGACGTGGCAATGAAGCGCGCCGGGTTGCGACACAGGAAGTCGTATCAGTCGAGGCACACCTATGCGTGCTGGTCACTCACCGCCGGGGCCAACCCGAACTTCATCGCCAACCAGATGGGACACGCAGATGCTCAGATGGTTTTTCAGGTTTACGGTAAGTGGATGGAGGAAAATAACGTCGAGCAGATAGCGATGCTGAGTTCGAAATTGAGCGAGTTTGCCCCATCCATGCCCCACAGCAATAAAGAAGTCGCTTAATACTTCTATTTATCAAGTGCATACACCCTATAACACTGAAAATCCATAAATTCTAACGCGGTGCCAAGCCACCCCGATACGGCGGCTTTGACCAGGTCAGATGTGCTTCTTTCATGTTGTACTTGAGTCATATTGGCTATCTCAACAGGGTAAGATGCGTACCGCTAAACCGCATTCATTGTTATTAAGAGAACGTCAGTAACACCTTGCAGCATTGCCGCTGGTCTTTTTCAAACAGTTCAATTGCGTCTTTAACTTCTTTATAATTAAAGGTATGGGTAATGAGTTTGTCCGGGTCGATCAGCCCTTTTTCCAGCCAGTCGATCACCACCGGGAATTTATTGGCATTCAGGCGTGACGAGAAAATCGACAGCTCTTTGCCGGTGATGCCCTGCTGCACGATCTGGCTCGGTTCGCTGGAGAAGCCCATCAGCACAATGCGTGCGCCCGGGGACGCCAGGGTAATCGCCTCCTGCAGAATGGACGGATGGCAGGCTGCATCGACGATCAGCGTCGGCTTAATGCCCTTCTCATCCAGCACCGCCTGCAGAGACTGGTTGCCATTGTTGATTACCCAGTCCGCGCCGCTGCGCTGGGCCATCGCCAGACGCTCTTCGATGCGGTCGACCACAATCACCTGCTTGACCTTATAAACGCCTTTCAGCGCCTGCACCGTCACCAGCCCCATCGGGCCCGCACCGTAAACGAGGGCGACGTCCTGCTCGGTCGGGTTAACGTGTCCGGTGACGTTGGCGGCAATGGTGAAGGGCTCGACCATCACCGCGTGTTTGTCGCTGATGGCATCCGGAATGACTTTCGCATTTTTAGCCGGGACCGCAGCGTATTCGCTGAAGCCGCCGTCACGGTGCACGCCCAGCACCACCAGCGAGGCGCAGACGTTCGGTTTACCCACTGAGCACTGATAGCAATGGCCGCAGCTGATCACCGGATCTACCGAAACGCGCTGGCCCAGACGGGCGCTATCCACGCCCTCGCCGACCGCATCGATCACGCCAAAGAACTCATGGCCGATCACCCGTGGGTATTTGGCAAACGGGTTGTGCCCGCGATAAATGTGGCTGTCGGAGCCGCAAATCCCGGCCAGTTTGACTTTGACACGTACCTCGCCCGCAGCGGGCGCTGGCAGCGGGCGATCTTCGATCACCAGCGTATTCGGTTGTTGAACAACGATACTTTTCATTTTCTGCTCCTTTACCAGTTCCACAGGGTGCCGTCTTCCAGACGGGCCACCGGCAGATACGCAGGGTCGTAGGGATATTTCGCGGCCAGTTTTTCATCAAACTCGATGCCCAGCCCTGGCTTATCGCCCGGGTGCATGTAGCCGTCTTCGAAGGTCCAGTTGGTGTGGAAGACTTCCAGCATCTGCTCGGAATAGCCCATGTACTCCTGCACGCCAAAGTTCGGTACCCACAGGTCGAAGTGCAGCGCGGCCGCGTGGCAAATCGGGGAGAGATCCGACGGACCGTGAGAGCCGGTACGCACCTGATACAGCGAGGCGAAGTCAGCAATCCGACGCATTCCGGTGATCCCGCCCGCATGGGTGATGGTGGTGCGGATGTAGTCGATCAGCTGCTCTTCAATCAGCTGTTTGCAATCCCAGATGCTGTTGAACACTTCCCCTACCGCAATCGGCGTTACCGTGTGCTGACGGATCAGACGGAAGCACTCCTGGTTTTCTGCCGGGGTTGGGTCTTCCATCCAGAACATGCGGAACTGCTCGATGCTCTTGCCGAAGCGCGCGGCTTCAATCGGCGTCAGGCGGTGGTGCATGTCATGCAGGAGATGTTCATTAAAGCCATACTTGTTACGCACGGCGTCAAATAATTTCGGGGTAAAATCAAGGTACTTTTCGGTTGACCACAGCTGTTCATCCGGCCAGTTGCCTTTGGTTGCAGGTTCGTACGCCAGCCCTTTCCCTTTAGACATGCCGTAGGTGGTTTTCATTCCCGGCACGCCGCACTGAACGCGGATCGCCTTGAATCCCATCTCTTTATGACGGGCGTAATCTTCCAGCACGTCGTCGATGGTGTGGCCGGTGGTGTGGCAGTAAACCATCACCCCTTCACGGGATGCGCCACCCAGCAGCTGGTACAGCGGCATATTGGCGGCTTTGGCTTTGATATCCCACAGCGCCATGTCGATGGCGGAGATCGCCGACATGGTGACCGGGCCACGGCGCCAGTACGCGCCTTTATAGAAGAACTGCCAGATGTCTTCGATACGGTGGGCATCTCGGCCAATCAGCTGCGGGCAGAGATGATCTTTCAGATACGAGGCCACAGACAGTTCGCGGCCGTTTAAGGTGGCATCACCCAGGCCGACAATTCCCTCGTCGGTGGTGATTTTCAGTGTGACAAAGTTGCGCCCTGGACAGGTTACAAAAACTTCAGCCCCTACAATTTTCATTTTCCGGTTCCTTACATCTTTTGTTGTGATGCAGGAAACTTACGCAATTACCCTACTACCATACAAGTATGATGATCAAAAAATCTATGCCGGATCACAGAATGAGGCGCTCACGCGCGCCCCCAACCTGCCACGATGATCAGCATCCCGCACAGCGCTATCGCCGCGCCGGCCCAGTCGTACAGGCTTAATTTTACCCCATCGACCACGCGCAACCACAGCAGCGCCGTGCAGACGTATACCCCGCCGTACGCGGCATAGACGCGGCCGCTCGCCGCCGGATGCAGGGTTAACAGCCAGACAAACAGGGACAGCGCCACCCCGGCCGGTACCAGCAGCAGGACGGATGCCCCCTTCTTGAGCCACAGCCACGGCAGAAAGCAGCCCAGGATTTCGCACAGCGCGGTGGCAAAAAACAGCAGAGTCGTTTTAAGCATATTTAACATTGAGTGAGGATCGGTTCAGGTATGATACCCCAATCTGTTCGAAACATTTCCCTGGCGCGTCTGCGGATATGCCTGACAAACGGAATGGAGTAGAATCGGCGACAGGTCATTTATTTGTCCTCCACTCAAAAAGGAGATTGTTATGAGTACACTGCGCACCCGCCTGTGCCTGGCGGCGATGCTGACGCTGGGAAGCATGGTCATTACCGCCCCGGTACTGGCGAATACCAGCAAACTGGTGATTGAGTCCGGCGATAGCGCCCAGAGCCGTCAGAGCGCGGCCATGGAAAAAGAGCAATGGAATGACACCCGCAGTCTGCGCAATAAGGTGAATACCCGCGTGGAGAAAGAGTGGGATAAAGACGATGTGGCGTTTGATGTCCGCGATAAGTGCCAGCAAAGCGCGAACGTCAACGCCTACTGGGAACCTAACACCCTGCGCTGTCTCGATCGCCGCACGGGCCGCACGGTTGCTCCCTGATCGTCGCTAACGCTGACCGCGCAGCACGCTGCGCGGTTGTTAGTAGTATTCGATACTGTTTTCGATGGTGTACTTCCGCTCCACCACGGGCTTCACGCTCTCATCCACGATCAGTAGCTCGCACTTCACCGGGTTGTCATGACTGTCGTAATCACAGGTCTGTTTCACACTGCCCAGCGGTTTTTCATTCAGCACGCTGACGGCGGTGTAATCCATACGTTTGCGCTTATCGACCGACGGCGTGGCCGCAATCGACAGATGCTGATCGCCTAAGACGCTGGTTTTGCCCAGCGGGTAGCCGTCAACATCGTAGCGGTAGCTCACCTGCATATTTTTGCCGCGGGCGCTGACGATAAAACCGTTGTCATCGGTATCCCACGAAATGCCCGATGCGGCCAGCTCCGCCAGCTGGCATTTGCCCTGCAGGCGCAGCTTTTTCTGCCGGGTTTCGGCATCCAGATAGTAGTTGGCGTCCAGCACCAGGGCGATGCCGGAATTCGACTCCAGATCATGTAACTCAAGGCTATCGAAGCAGCCTTCGGTCGACAGGCTTCCGCTGACGCGCTTCGCCACGTCCCCTTTCTCGTTAAACAGGGTCTGGCTAAAGTCCTTCACCGGCCCGCGCAGGGGATCAAAATCGAACTCATTGGAAAAGCTCGCCATTTCTGGCGTAAACGACAGCGGCGCAGTGGTGTTGTCACACCCCGCCAGCAGACCTGCCAGGATAACAATGACGGCGTGTTTATTCACATGGCTTACCGAAAGAGGAAGATAATTCTCAATCATATTAGCAAATACAGTCCTTTATATTAACCCTGCTAAAATTATAGTCACACACAGTCGTAAGGAGGCAGAGATGAAAAGGTTACCCTGGATTACTGCACTTTTGCTGGCGGGCATTGCCCCTGCCGCGCTGGCGGCACCGGATACCTGCGAGCGGATCAAAAGCGATATTCAGCAGCGGATCATCAACAACGGCGTGCCGGAATCCGGCTTTACGCTGAACATTGTGCCGAACGATCAGGCCGATCAACCCGACGCCCAGGTGGTAGGCCACTGCGCCAATGACACCTTTAAAATCCTCTATACCCGCACCAGCAGCGGCAACTATCCGGTCAGCGGTGCGGCCTCGCAGGGTAAGCCGCCAACCGAACCGCAGTGAATTTTATCCCCCGTCATCGCGGGGGAATGCCCTTTGCCTTGATATAAATTAATATTATCTACTTCTTTATAGGTAAAACTCGCTCTCCATTAGCCTGCTTTTAATCACGGCTAAAACGTGTTCACCAACGATGAACGTAATGGAGTGAGTCATGTCAGAAAATGAACATAGCGGCGGGATCAGCCGCCGGGCCCTTGTTAAATCTACCGCCATCGGTTCGCTTGCGCTGGCCGCAGGCGGTTTGTCACTGCCCTTTGGATTACGTCCTGCCGCCGCTGCACTGCAAAAATCCCTGCAACCCGCCGCCGATAAAGTGGTCTGGGGGGCCTGCTCGGTCAACTGCGGCAGCCGCTGCGCCCTGCGTCTGCACGTGCGCGACGATGAAGTGTACTGGGTCGAGACGGACAATACCGGGGACGATATCTACGGTAATCATCAGGTTCGCGCCTGCCTGCGCGGGCGTTCCATTCGCCGCCGCATCAACCATCCCGACCGGCTGAACTACCCGATGAAACGAGTAGGTAAACGCGGCGAAGGCAAATTTGCCCGCATCAGCTGGGATGAAGCCTTAGACACCCTGGCCACCAGCCTGAAAGGCGTGGTCGAAAAATACGGTAACGAAGCGGTCTACATTAACTACTCCTCCGGCATCGTCGGCGGCAATATTACCCGCTCCTCGCCGTATGCCTCACTGGTGGCGCGGCTGATGAACTGCTACGGCGGCTTCCTTAGCCATTACGGCACCTACAGCACCGCGCAAATCGCCTGCGCCATGCCCTACACCTACGGCAGCAACGACGGTAACAGCACCTCCGATATCGAAAACAGCAAGCTGGTGGTGATGTTCGGCAATAACCCGGCGGAAACGCGCATGAGCGGCGGGGGGATAACCTACTATCTGGAACAGGCCCGGGAGCGCTCGAACGCGCGGATGATCGTTATCGATCCGCGCTATACCGATACCGCCGCCGGACGCGAGGATGAGTGGATCCCCATCCGTCCCGGCACCGACGCCGCGCTGGTGGCGGGCATCGCGTGGGTGTTGATCGCGGAGAATCTGGTCGATCAACCGTTCCTCGATAAATACTGCGTCGGCTATGACGAAACCACCCTGCCGGAAGGCGCCCCGGCCAACGGCCATTACAAGGCCTACATTCAGGGTCACGGCGACGACGCCACGGCCAAAACGCCGGAGTGGGCATCCCGCGTGACCGGCATCCCGGCCGATCGCATCATCAAGCTGGCGCGGGAAATCGGCACAGCCAAACCGGCCTATATCTGCCAGGGCTGGGGCCCGCAGCGTCAGGCCAACGGCGAGCTAACCTCACGCGCCATCGCCATGCTGCCGATCCTTACCGGCAACGTCGGGATTAACGGCGGCAACAGCGGCGCACGCGAATCGACGTATACCATCACCATCGAACGCATGCCCCTGCCGGATAACCCGGTCAAAACGCAGATCTCCTGCTTTAGCTGGACCGACGCTATCGCTCGCGGGCCAGAGATGACCGCCACCCGCGACGGCGTGCGCGGCAAAGAGAAGCTCAACGTGCCGATCAAGTTCATCTGGAACTATGCAGGCAACACCATCATTAATCAGCACTCGGACATCAACAAAACCCACGACATTCTGCAGGACGAGAGCCAGTGCGAAATGATCGTGGTGATCGACAACTTCATGACCTCGTCAGCGAAGTATGCCGATCTGCTGCTGCCCGATTTAATGACCGTCGAACAGGAAGACATCATTCCTAACGATTACGCGGGCAACATGGGTTACCTGATCTTCCTCCAGCCGGTGACCGCACCCAAGTTTGAACGCAAGCCTATCTACTGGATCATGAGCGAGCTGGCTAAACGCCTCGGGCCGAACATTCACCAGCAGTTCACCGAAGGCCGCACTCAGGAACAGTGGCTGCAGTATCTGTACGCCAAAATGGTGGCCAAAGATCCGCTGCTTCCTTCTTACGATGCGCTCAAAGAGATGGGCATTTATAAACGCAAAGATCCGAACGGACATTTTGTTGCCTATAAAAAATTCCGCGATGACCCGCAGGCCCATCCGCTGAAAACCCCGTCCGGCAAAATCGAGATTTACTCGAGCCGCCTCGCAGATATTGCGGGTAAGTGGGAGCTGGAGAAGGACGAAACCATCAGCCCGCTGCCGGTGTATGCCTCCACCTTTGATGGCTGGGACGCACCCGACCGCAGCCAGTTCCCGCTGCAGCTGTTCGGCTTTCACTACAAGGCCCGCACCCACTCCAGCTACGGCAACGTGGATGTGCTGCAGGCCGCCTGCCGTCAGGAAGTGTGGCTCAACCCGGTGGATGCCGCCTCGCGCGGGATCAAAAACGGCGACATGGTGCGGGTGTTCAACGCCCGCGGCGAGCTGCGCATTGCGGCGAAAGTGACCCCGCGCATCATGCCGGGCGTCAGCGCCATGGGCCAGGGGGCGTGGCACACGGCGGACATGACCGGCGACCGCGTCGATCATGGTTCCTGTATCAATACCCTGACCACGCACCGTCCTTCCCCGCTGGCGAAGGGCAACCCACAGCACACCAATCTGGTGCAAATCGAGAAGGCATAAGGAGTAGCCGATGACCACTCAGTATGGATTTTTTATTGATTCCAGCCGCTGCACCGGGTGTAAAACCTGCGAGCTGGCGTGCAAGGATTACAAAGACCTGACCCCCGACGTCAGCTTCCGCCGCATCTACGAGTACGCGGGCGGCGACTGGCAGGAGGATAACGGCGTCTGGCATCAGAACGTTTTTGCCTACTACCTGTCGATTGCCTGCAACCACTGCGAAGACCCGGCCTGCACCAAAGTCTGCCCCAGCGGGGCGATGCACAAGCGCGACGACGGTTTTGTGGTGGTCAACGAAG